>Ga0137409_10001393_pt1 | contig 26113 bp, 26 predicted proteins | sample CZODoug1_16funga_FD_122059 | JGI IMG/M metagenome (GOLD analysis project Ga0137409, IMG submission 122059) | Vadose zone soil fungal communities from Angelo Coast Range Reserve, California, USA - CZODoug1_16fungal (Hybrid Assembly) | ecosystem: Environmental > Terrestrial > Soil > Vadose zone...
AGGCGCCGAGCTTGTGGTGGAAGGTGTCGATGCCCATCGCCTCCGCGGCCACCTCGTCCTCGCGGATCGTCATGAGCCGGAGGCCGAAGCGCGAGGTCACGATCAGCCACGACGTCGCGGTGACCGCGATGGCGAGCACGCCCATGACGTAGTAGATCGGCACGCTGGCGTCGAGCGTCGGCAGTGACAGCCCGTTGCCGCCGCCCGTGAGCCCCTCGAAGTAGGACACGAGCGCGCGCAGTACCTCGTTGAGGCCGAGCATCGCGATCGCGAAATACGGGCCCTTGAGCCGCAGGCAGGGATAGCCGATGACGACGGCGAGCACGACGGCGGCGGCGCCGCCCGCCAGCGCGGCCAGCGGCCACGCCCAGCCGGCGCTCGCGACCAGGATCGCGCCCGCATAGGCGCCGGCGCCGAAGAACGCCACATGGCCGAAGGACACGTAGCCGGTCAGCCCCGAGATGAGATTCCATGAGCCGGCCAGCGCGATCCACATGAAGATCTGCTGCATCGAGCGCACGCCATAGCCGCTGCCGAACACGGGATACGCGGCGAGCGCCGCCAGCAGCAGCAGGCCGCCGGCGGCGACGAGCCCCGTCACGTCTGCCGCCCGCCGAGGAGCCCGCTCGGCCGCACGAGGAGCACCAGGACCAGGAGCACGTACGCCACCACCTCGGACAGCTGCGTCGTGAGAAAGAGCGAGGCCAGCTGCTCGACGAGGCCGAGGAGCAGTCCGCCGACGAGCGCGCCGGGATAGTTGCCGGCGCCCCCGAGCACGATGACCAGGAACGACTTGAACGTCCAGACGCCGCCCATCTCGGGCTGGATGGCCACGATCACGGCGAGAAGCGCGCCGCCGGCCGCGGCCAGGGCCGCGCCCAGGCCGAAGGTCAGCATGTGGATGCGGCCGACGTCGACGCCGCACACCATGGCCACCTCGCGACTCTGCGACGTGGCGCGGATGGCCTTGCCGAGCCGGGTGAACTTCAACAGGAGAAACGACAGCGCGGTGACGCCGCCCGCGAAGAGAAAGGCGATCACCCGAGGCTTGGAAAAGGCGAGGCCGCCGAGCACCCACGCGCCGGTGATGTACTCCACCGCCCTCAGATCGGACGTGAACGCGAGCTGCGCGAGGTTCACGAGCGCGATGGAGATGCCGAAGGTCAGCAGGAGCGACGACAGCTCGGGCGCGTCGACCACCCGGTAGACGAGGCCGCGCTGGAGCAGCACGCCGACGACGAAGAGCGCGGCCATCGCCACCGGCACCGTGAGGAACGGGTTCATGTTCAGCCGCGTGGTGAGGAAGTACGTCGTGTAGGCGCCGAGCATCAGGAGCGGGCCGTGGGCGATGTTGATCACGCGCATGACCCCGAAGATGAGGCCGAGCCCCAGCGCCACCAGGGCGTAGAGACCGCCCGACAGGATGCCGGAGACGATGACCTGCGCGAGCATCGCCGGAGTGACGACGACGCTCACGACGACGACGCCCGGACGCGACGGGCGACTAGCGGCTGGTCCAGGGTGGCGTCGGGAAGAGCGGCTTGCCCTGCGCCAGCTCGTCGGGCCAGACGGTGACCTTCTTCTCCTTCTGCCACTGAAAGGTCACCATCTTGTGCGCAACCTGGAAGCCGTCCGCCTCGACCTTGTAGTCGCCGAACGGCGTACGCATCTCGAGCTTCAGGAGCTGCTCGCGAACCTTGTCGGCATCCAGGCTGTTCGCGCGCTTGACCGCCTCCGCGTAGATCAGGCACCCGGCGTAGCCGGCCGTCGAGTGATAGGACGGCTCGTGGCCGAAGTCCTTCTTGTACGCCTCGAAGTACTCGGGGTTGCCCGGGTACGGCAGCGTGTGCTCCCACTGCGTGGCGCCATAGATGTACTCGGCGTTCTGCTTGAGCGTGTCGTAGAACTCGGGCAGGTCGCCGCCCACGGTCACGCCGAACATCTTGGGATTGACGTTCAGCTCCTTCATCTGCCGCGTGAGCGCCACCGCGTCGTCGAAGTACGTGGCGGCCGCCAGCACGTCGGGGTTGGCGGCCTTGACCTTGGTCAGGAGGGCCGAGAAGTCGGTGTTGCCCTTCGGGTAGGCCTCCGCGAACACGACCTGCAGCCCCTTCTTTTTCACGATCTCGACGGCGCCGGCGGCGGCGGCCTTCGAGAACAGCGTGTCCTCGTTGACCACGGCCACCGTCTTGAGCCCGCGCTTGGCCGCCATGTCGACGAGGCCCTCGAGGTAGGCCTCGGCCGGCGAGATGACCATGAAGATGTACTTGCGGCCCTTCTTGAAGATCGACGTCGTGGCCGCGAGGGGCGCCACCATCACCTTCTTGTACTTCTCGGTCACGTTGACGGCGGCCTCGGTCACCGGCGACGAGTACGGACCCATGATGGCGTCCACCTTGTCCTCGGTGATGAGCTTCTCGTAGAGACGCACGGCCGTCGCCGGCATCGACTGGTCGTCGTAGACGACGAACTGCACCCTGCGGCCCAGCAGCCCGCCCTTCGCGTTGAGGTCCTTTTCGCAGAGCTGGTAGCCCTCGTGCTGATTCTTGCCCAGCTTCGCGTAGGTACCGGTCAGCGAGAGCGAGGCACCGATGCGAATCGGTCCCTGCGCCGTGGCCGGCATGACGCCGCCGACGGCGAGCGCGAGCGCGACCGCGAGCGCGGCCGGTGCTTTCGAGGTCATTGGGGAGCCTCCTGCAGAGGTAAGTGCGCACGAGTAAATACCATCCGCTCGTTTGCACTGTCAAGGCGCGGCCCGTCGCTTGGCCTGCGTGATAGGGTGAAGTCGTGACTCGCGTGCTGCTCATCGAGGACAACACCGACGCCCGCGAGGCCCTGCGTGCGCTGCTCGAGCTCGACGGCTACGAGGTGCACGCGGCCGCCGACGGCACCGAGGGCCTCGACCTGGCGCGCACGAAGGCGCCGGAGGTCGCCCTGGTGGACATCGGCCTGCCGGGCTTCGACGGCTACGAGGTCGCGCGCCGCATGAAGGCCCTGCCGGCGCCGCCGCCCCTCATGGTGGCGCTGACCGGGTACAGCGAGCCGGAAGACCGCCAGCGCGCGAAGGATGCCGGGTTCACCGCCCACCTCGTCAAGCCGGTCGATCCCGACGACCTCAGCCGCCTCCTGGCTCATCTCGGAACTCCCGGTCCAGGATCTCGCGGATAAAGCGGTCGAGGGACACCGGGTAGAACCGCGCGTCCGGCGACGCGATCACCGCCGTGTCGATCACCTCGCGTCGCGCCAGCTCTTCCAGCACCCGCTCGACCTGCGTCCCCGGATCGCCCTCGTGGCGCCGGATCGCCAGGTCCTCGCTCTCCAGGGAGACGCGTCCCGCGTAGCGGAAGCTGAACACGCGCGCGACGATCCGCGCGTCCATGAGGTCGCGCTCGCCGAACATCTCACCGTAGGTCGGCGCGTTGCCGCCCAGCACCAGCCGCGGCGACACGCGGATCCGGCCGCGCACCTCCACCGTCTTCGACGTCCGGTCGTACTCGGCAGGCCCGAGCAGGACGTAGGGCAGCACGTGATAGCCGGCGATGATGCCGCGCAGCGGCGTCCGGATCACGCGCGTCTCCTCGAACACCGTGCGGAGGAACTCTTGATCGGACCACTCGGGCATGAGTCAGTGTAATCTGAGCGCCATGGATCAGCCGACTTCTCCCCGACGAGGCGGCCTGACCGAGTGGGTGCATGTCTGCGAGCGATGCGGCGAGCGGATGGAAGAACGGAAGTGCAAGATCATTTGTCCTAATTGTCACTACTGCAGGGATTGTAGCGACCCGTGATCCGCAAGACGGCCATCGCCTGGACGGCTGGCCTTCTCGAAGGCGAAGGGTCCTTCGGGATGTCCGGGCGGTCGATCGCAATCGGCATAAATATGACCGACCGTGATGTCATCGACCGAATCGCCGGTGTCCTGGGCGGCCACATATCATGACCCTCTACCCCTGGCTCGGCATCCGTCGGCGCGAACAGGCGCGAGTAGCGCTCGCCGCGTGGAGAAGGCAAGGCCACGGCATTGTGGCTGGGCCAATTGCCGATGCGATCGTCGAGTATGGCAAAGCAGGCTATAGCCAGGCCGACATCATGGGACTGTTCAGAGTCGGCAAGAGCACGGTCTATCGACACACGAAGGACCATGTCCGACGGATGCACGTGACGATGCGTCGGCCAATCCTTCCGATGACAACGCCCCCGACGCCGTAGCCCGATGTCCCGACGCGTTTTCTTCCTCTCCCCCGCCAACTGCGGCGGCGAGCGCGCGCAGCTCCTCTTCTCGCCGCGGGCCACCTTCGACCTGGCCCGCCGGCTCCGCGAACCGGGCGGAGCGACGCTCGGCGAGGTGATGTCGTTCGTCTCCGGGCTCTATTTCCGCGGCAAGCTCACGTACGCGGCGAGGTTCGGCGTGCCGCTCGTCATCACGCCGCACGCCGGCCTGCGACCGCCCGACGACCCCGTGACCCTGGCGCGCCTGCGGGCGGCGGCGCGCGTGGACATCCACCCGGAGAACCCGCGCTATCGCCGGCCCCTGCGCGTCTCTGCGCGCGCGGTCGCGTCCGTCCTCGAGCCCGATGACGGCGTCACCCTGCTCGGCAGCATCGCCTCCGACAAGTACGTCCCCGCGCTGCTGGAGGTGTTCGGCACGCGGCTCACCTTCCCGAAGGTGTTCGTCGGCCGCGGGGACATGAGCCGTGGCGGCCTGCTCCTCCGGTCCGTGCGGTACGACGTCGAGCTCGATTACGTGCCCGTCGGCGGCGCCGTGCGTCACGGGCCTCGGCCGCCGCGGCTCGAGCGGGCGCGCTGATGCCCCGCCGCGCTGCCGCCCGCCGGCCCACCCCTCCGCCCGGAGGCCCGCCCGCCCCGGGGCGCGGCCCTGCGACGCGCGACCATCACCCCGCGCAACGCACGCGTACCACGGCGCCGGCGCGCGTCACCGCGGCCGTGGAGATCCCGCGCGACGTCAACGACGCCGAGATCGACGTCGGCGGGCGCGCCGTCAAGCTGACGAACCTCAGGAAAGTCTTCTGGCCCGACGAGGGCATCACGAAGGGCGACCTCCTCCGCTATTACGCCGTCATCGCCCCGGTCCTGCTGCCCCACGTCCGGGACCGCGCGATGGTCATGAAGCGCTATCCGAACGGCGCCACCGGCGACTTCTTCTTCATGAAACGCGCGCCGAAGCCGCGCCCCGCATGGATCGAGACGTGCTCGATCGAGCACTCGTCGGGCAACGTCATCGACTTCCCGATGATCAACGACCTGGCGGCGCTGCTCTGGGTGATCAACCTCGGCTGCATCGATCTCAACGAGTGGTACGCGCGCTGCGACGACGTCGATCGCCCGGACTACCTGCACTTCGACCTCGACCCGGGCGAGGAGGTCGGCTTTCCCCAGGTGGTCGAGACGGCGCACGTGGTGAACGAGACGCTGCGTGGCCTCGGCATGCCGACCTACGCCAAGACCACGGGCAGCCGCGGCATCCACGTCTACGTACCGATCGTGCGCGGACCGACGCAGAAGGACGTCTGGATGATGGCGAAGACGATCTCGCTCGACATCGCGAAGCGTCACCCGCGGCTCACGACCGCCGTCTATCGCAAGGAGATCCGCCCGCGCGACCGCGTGCACGTCGACTTCAACCAGAACGCGTGGGGGCGCACGCTGGCCTCGGTGTACTCGGTGCGGCCGCGCCCGCGCGCGCCGGTCTCGACGCCGGTCACGTGGGAGGAGCTGGCCGGCCCGATGGCCATCGACGACTTCCGCATCGACAACGTGCCGGCGCGGGTGAAGCGATTCGGCGACCTGTGGGCGCCCGTGACCGCCGAGTCCCAGCGCGGCCGCTTCGATCTCACGCCCTTCGTGCCGGCTACACGACCGCGATCGCCTCGACCTCGATGAGCCAGTCCGGATGGGCCAGCGCGGCCACCTGCACGAGCGTGGAGGCCGGCCCCTTCTTGCCGAAGAATTCCTCACGGACCGGCACGAGGTCCGCGCGGTAGCGGATGTCCGTCAGGTACGTGTTGATCTTCACGATGCTGTCCATGCGGCCGCCGGCCGTCTCCACCAGCGCCTTCAGGCACCGGAACGTCTCGCGCGCCTGGGCCTTGAAGTCGCCGCGATGGGCGACGGAGCCGTCCTTGTCATAGGCGACCTGCCCGGCGAGGAAGAGCACCGTCTGGGCGTCGCTCACCTTGATGCCCTGGCTGTAGGTCGGGGGATCGAAGACGCCGCTCGCGCAAAACTTCTCGATCTTCGGCATGGCCGGACCTCCGGGAGTGGATTGGCGACGTGATTGTAGACGATCGGACGCGGGCTGACGTCGTAGGCGCGCGAGATCGGCGGGGTGGCGCCGGCGCGCGTGCCGATGCTCAGGCGGCTTCGAGGGCGTCGGCGGGGCCGTCGTCGGCGATGCCCGCCGTCCAGATCGCGGCCTCGCGCTGGGTGAGGTTGCCCTGCGGCGCCAGGCGCGGATCGGCGTAACCCCAGCGCTCGATGTCCACGAGGTACTGGGCGCGCGAGAGGATCGTGCCGCGGCAGACGCGCTCGCCCGCCGCCGGTGTCGCCAGCTCGCGCTGCAGCCGCGTGGACAGCTCGCTCAGGATGCCGGGCGGGATGCGGTGGCGCTCGCCCGGATAGATGAAGCCGAACAGGACCAGGTGGGCCATGAGCACGCGCCAGTAGTCACCGAAGCGCGCGACCAGCCGCGGCCAGTCGATGCGTTCGGCGGAGGATCTCATGATATGCGCGACGTCACCGCCGTCGAAGCGCTCGCGCTCCATGATGAAGGCCTTCGACCAGATCATCTCCTCGGCGGGGATGAGCCGCACGGGCCGGCCGAACACCTCTTCCCGGACGCTGTGATGGAACCACTCGTCGTCGACCGCGGCCACGCCGTTGCCGGAGCTGAAGATGACGTCGACGAAGTCGTCGCCGCACCGCGCCTTGCCGAGCCAGTGCGGAAACGGCAGCTCCGTCTCGCACCCCGACGCGGACAGCGTCGCCAGCACCCGTTCGACGTCGCGCGGGTGCACGAAGATGTCGAAGTCCTTCGTGTGCCGCGCGATCCCCGTGTAGCGCTCGAAGGCGTAGGCGCCCCCGACGAGGAACTCGAGGCCGGCCTCGTCCAGCAGGCGCATCGCGCGCAGGTAGAAGTCGCGAGTGGCGGGCGGCAGCGTGTTGTCGCTCACGGGATGGTCGCTCCGATGCCCGCGCCGGCGTGGACGGGCGGCGGGGCCGAGGGGGGACCGCCGTTGGTCCGCTCCACCTGGACGTCGATGACGCGGAACGGCGGGTCGTTCGGGAAGCGCCGGCGCAGAAGCGGCAGCGCGACGTTGTACACCGGCACGCCCGAGCTGGTCCGGCCTTCGGGCGAGCCCCGGTGCGCGTGGCCGTGGAAGGCGGCCGTCACCGGATAGCGGTTCAGCGGATCTTCGAGCCGGCTCGAGCCGAGGAACGCCGCGATCTCGGACGGCTCGTCGGTGACGGTGGCGCGCACCGGCGAGTAGTGCATCAGCGCGATGCGGTGCGGCGTCCGCAGCCGTGCCAGGGCGCCCTCGAGCTTGAGGGCTTCCTCGACCGCCTCGCGGACGAACTGCTTGAGGATGGGCTCGCCCCATGCCTGGAGCGCACGCTCGCCGAAGCCGCCCGCGAAGCCCTTGACGCCGGCAAACCCGACACCGCGCAGCTCGACGGAATCGCCGTCGAGCACCGCCACGCCCGCGTCGGCGAGGATCTGCTTCACCTCGGGAGCTTTCTCCGACTCGTAGTCGTGGTTGCCGAGGACGGCCACCACCGGCACCCTGACGACGGCGAGCTCCCGGACGAGGAACTTCGCTTCCTCCGGGGTGCCGGTATCGGTCAGGTCGCCACAGAGGGCGAGCACGTCCGCCCGCTCCGCGACCTGGCCGAACACCGACGCCAGCGCCCCGGCCGTCATCGCCTTGGCGCAGTGAAGGTCGCCGACGGCGGCGACGCGGATGCGGTCCGCGTTCACCGGGCGACCGCCTCCCTTTCGAGGCGCGCCTTGAACGCCGCCAGAGCGTCGCGCAGCGCCTGCTCGGGGTCGAGCCCGGACATGAACGCCACGCCCTCGCCGATGCCGCCGCCGGCCGGCCGCCACGACATCGTGATCTCGACCCGCGTGCCGCCGTCGGCCGTCGGCCGGAACCGCGCGGTGCCGCTGTGCTCGACCAGCGCGCCCTCGACCGTCTTCCAGGCGATCACCCGGGGCCGCTCGCGCCGCGTGACGACGGTGTCGAACTCGATCGGCGCTCCGGCGGGGCCCGCGATCACCCAGTGCCAGCGATCCTCACCGGCCGGGCGCACCTCGGCCACCATCGGCATGAAGCGCGGGAAGTCCTCGAAGCGCGACCAGGCGTCGAACACGCGCTCGATCGGCGCGTCGATGGTGGTTGCCAGGCGCACCTGGCCCGGCTCGTGCCGCCAGAGACCCCAGACGCCCGCCGCGAGGATGCCCGCGGCCACGCCGAGGAGCGACCAGCGATGGTCCTCGAGGAAGCTGACGGGATGCCGGCGGCGCAGGGTGACCCGGCCGTTGCGCCACTGCGGACGCAGGGCCGCGGCGCGCCGCGCCGCCTCCGTGAGGTCGGCCACCCGCCGCGGCGCATCGAGGCGCGCGGTGAGATCCGACACGAAGCGCGGCGTCTCCAGGCGGGAGACGGCGTGCCGCGCGCCCGCCACCGCGTCGGCGGCGACGCCGGCCACGGCCGGGAAGCGATCGGCCGCGTCGTTCACCGCGCACGCGACCGACTCGCTGAGCGCGCTGCGGCGCCGCTCACCGCGTTCGGGATCGAGCAGGTACATGAGGCCGGCCCCCAGGCCGGCGCCGCCGACGAGCGCGAGCGTCCCTCTCATGCGTCACCTCCGGTTTCTTGTTCCCAGCGATAGCGGTCGCGGCGTTCGAGAATCTCGCCCGACGTGCGGACCTCCTCGTCGGGCGCGCGCGGCACGCCCAGCGCGCTGCCGAGCTCGTCGACGACGTTCTGGTCGGGCGTGGCCACGGTGCCCCCGACCGCCTCCTCGCCGACGTGATCCGCCCGCTCCCAGTCGGCGTCGGGATCGCCGCCGGTCAGGCGCGGGCTCGTGTCGTGGTACGCGTCGCGATGCGCCTCGGCGGCGCGCTCGCGGTCATCCCGTATCACCGTCGTTTCGCGCGCGGGCGGTCCCTGCAGATCTTCTTCCGGCACGCCGCGACGGGCCAACCGCTCCGCGATGGCTTGCCCGTCCTTCGGATCCGGCCCCTTCTTCTTGGCGCGCGTCTCCTGCGGCCCCTTCTTCCTGGTCGTCATAGGGTGCAACGACGAGCGAACGGCATGCCAGCGGCCGACGGAACGCCAGGCGGTTGTAAATCGTAGAAATCGGGGCGGTCGGTCGTTCAGCGCATCGCGGCGACCGCCACGAGCCAGTCTCCGGGCCAGCCCGCGACGGCCGTCTCGACCACGGCGCCTCGGAGGACCAGTCGTGTGACGCAGCCCGCGACATCCGCCGAGGGCAGCCCGAAGAGCCGGGCCAGTCCTCGCGACGTGCTGAACACCGCCGTGTCGAGATACCGCGTCACGAGGCGGTCGAGCGCGGCGGCGCGGGACAGGCGCCGTCCCTCGGCGACGGCCTCGGGCAGCCAGGCCTCCAGCAGATCCCAGCGGTAGGAGAACGTCGGCTCGTACCGCTCCTCGGTCTTGACCACCCAGAGGCCCTGCTGCAGCTCGGCCATCGCGCGCTCGAACTCGCGCGTCTTCGTCGACTCGAGCATGAAGGCGTTCCCGCGCAGCTCGCGCGTGTACTGCGGGTGCTCGCGGGCGAGCGCGTCCATGAGCCGCCGGGCAGTGTGCGAGAGTCGGCCCGCGTCGTACTCGGCTGGATAGTCGCGCGCGCGCTGCCGTCCGCGGCCCAGCGCGTAGAACGCCGGAAACACGTCGAGGGCCACCAGCATCGGCCGCGCCTTGAGGATCTTGCCGTAATAGACGTGGCGCGCCGCGGGCAGATCGTCCTTGAGCTGCCACGTCAGCCCGACGCCGTCGTCGTGATGCGAGTGACGCGGCCAGCGCGGCCGCGCGCGCCCGACGACCGCCTCCCACAGGCACGGCACGCCCTCCGGGAAGCAGTAGAAGGTCGAGCAGAAGCCGACGTCCTGCACGAAGGCCAGCGCAGTCTTCGCGTTCCGGACGCGCAGACCGGGCGCGCGGCGGAAGCGCCGGTCGCGGCGCGCCTGCAGATCGCGGCCCGGCGGCGGCGGAATGCTAGGATCGCGGCGTGGCACGCTGGTTCTGCTACCTCCTGGAGTGCGCCGACGGCACGCTCTACACGGGCATCACTCCCGCGCTCGAGCGCCGGGTCACCCGGCACAACGATGGATCGGCGTCGAAGTATACGCGGGCGCGCCGACCGGTGCGCCTGGTGTGGTCGGAGCCGTGGCCCGATCGCGCGGGCGCGTCGCGTCGCGAAGCCGCGATCAAGCGGCTGGCGCGCTCGGAGAAGCTCACGCTGCTTCGCGGCTGACGAGCGGCGCCCGCGGCAGCCACTCACCGTCCCATCAAGAACGAGACGCGAACCTCTCGCAGCGCGGAAATCCGCCGCCGAAATCCTCGTGGCCCGCGCGAGGGGTCAGACGCGGGGTGCGGGCGCCGCGTGCGCCGCGACCCAGTCGCGGGCGCCGGCGTCGAGCTCCACGAGCTCGGCGGGGCCGAGGCCCGCGGGATCGAAACGATAACGGTAGTGCAGCGTCAGGAGCGCGGGCAGCGCCGCCGTCGTGACCGCGGGCGATGGCGCCGACTCCACGCGCGCGAGCCAGTGCGCGAGCGACTCGCCCGGCGCGCGGGGAAAGGCCAGCTGCGCGAGCCGGCGCTCGACGAGATAGAACGGCGAGTCGGCGCCAGGACGCGGCGGTGGCGCCGCGCCGGTCGGCGCGACCGCGGCGCCGCCGGTGGCCACGCGCGGACGCCGGTACAGCCGCCACGCCAGCAGCGCGATGAGCGGCACCAGGAGCCAGCCGATGGACCCCGTCAGCCGGTCGTCGCGCTCGCTCCAGCGCCAGCGCGAGAAGAGATAGGTCGTCCACGACCAGAGGTCGCCGAGCGGCATCCAGAACGAAGCCGTCTCCCGCTCCGTGGCGATCCACTCGCCGGGTGTCGTGTCGATCTCGCGCCAGGCGCCTGCCACCCACGCCAGCGTCCACGCGTGCGCGTCGTTGGCGCGCACGATGAAGCGGCGCTCCAGCGGGCTCCACTCGTGCACGGCGTAGCCGATCACGTAGCGCGCGGGAATGCCCGCCGCGCGCAGCAGCATCACCGTCCCCGTCGCGAAGTACTCGCAGTGGCCCGCGCGCGTGCGAAAGAAGAAATCTGCGAGGGGCGAGACCCCGCGCGGCCGAGGCCCGAGAAAGCGCGCGTAGCGAAAGCGGCTGCTGAACCACGCGCGGACGGTCACCAGGGCCTGCTCGGGGCTCTGACCGGCGAGCCCGAGCTGGGCGGCCGCGCGGTCCACCGCGGCCTGTTCGCTGCGCGGGATGACGAGGTCGAGCGACCGCGGCGGCGCGTCGGCGGTGCCGTCGCCGAACCGTGCCCGATAGCGCACGAGGCCGAGGCCCTCGTCGACGCGGACGGCGCCGAGCGAGTTCCTCGCCAGCTCGACGACCAGCAGCTCGTCCAGCTGCCGGGAGCCGCTGGGCGCCGGCAGGACGCCCTTGCCGCGCCGCAGGTACGTGGACACCATCACGCGTCCGCGCTCGACGACGCCAGGCCCCAGCTTCCAGGTGGCGCCGTCGGAGTCCGGCGGCACCGAGACGAACGGCGCATCCACCGCGTACCAGGCCGGGGCGTTGTAGACGTTGTACGTCGCCTCCCGCAGGAGCGCCGGCGGCCGCGCGCCATCCGGCGACTCCACGCGGAGCAGGATGCGCGAGCTGAGCTTCACCTCGCCGATCTCGCCGATGGCCGTCGAGCTCTTGAACGGATCGGTGTCGCGGCGGATGAGGTCGAGCAGCCAGGATTGCGCCGCCCGCTCCAGCGCGCGCTGGGCCTCGGCGATGCCGACGTGGCCCGCCCAGCCCAGCCCGATCGCCACCGCCAGCGTCACGGCCCAGACGGCGGCGGGATAGCGGCGCGGCCGCGCGCTCCAGAGCGCCCAGCTCGCGAGCAAGACGGCGCCGGCGAAGAAGGCCCCCGTGCGGACGTTGGCGGCGCTGGCCGACAGTAGCGCCAGCGCCACGTACGGGTACGTCAGGTCGATCGGCCACCCCGGCTCGTCGGGGCGCTCGTTGGCGCGGCGCCGCAGGCTCCAGAAGAAGATCGACAGGTCCACGGCGCCGGCAGTGCTGTACAGCTGGCAGATCACGAGCGGAAACAGCGTGAGCGGAAGCCACGCCAGGATCGCCAGCACGGCGCGCGCGGCATCGGTGCCGACGAACTGATAGATCGCGATGAGCACCAGCAGCACCGCGCTGAGATCGGAGACGCGGTTGAAATCGGCGCGCGAGAGGTCCCAGCGGGAGCGGACGAGGTGGCGGCCCTCGACCAGCGCGGCCATGACGATCCCCACGGCGAGGAAGCCGGTCTGCCAGCCCCAGAAGACGAGCGCCGCGCCGAGCAGCCCGGGAGGCATCAGAGCCGGGCCAGTCCTTCGGCGATCCGGCCGGGGGCAAGCCGCCGGACCCCGGCCGCCTCCAGCTCGGCGTCCAGGCTGGCATCCTCGCCGACGACCAGCACGAGACTCGGCACGCCGAGCGCGCGCAGGTGATCCACGAGCGCGCGCCGCACGTCGTCCCAGCCGACGAAGACGCACACGAGGCCGCTCAGCAGGCCGTGGCGCTCGACCACGAGGCGGTGAAGGGCGCCGAAGTCGCGATCGCGGCACGGCCGCACCTCGGCCAGCACCTCCAGCATCCCGTCCACGTGGCCGACGCCGCGGCCGGCCGTGAAGACGTAGGTCTCGGTGCCGACGAACATGAGGTCGAGCAGCGAGTCCTGCGTCTGCACGGTCGCCGCGAACGATGACGCCACCGACACCGCCTCCTCGAACACCGGCGTCGAGGCGTCGACGAACGTGTCGAGCACGAGGCCGTGGCGCACGAAGAACTCGTCCTGGTACTCGCGCACGACGGGCTTGCCCGCGCGCGCCCACGAGCGCCAGTGGATGCGCTTGAGCGGATCGCCCGGGCGATAGTCGCGCAGCGAGAGGAACTCCTCGGAGTCGCCAACCGACGACGCCAGCGTGATGCCGCCGGGCTGGTAGCGGCGCGTCCCCGGCAGCGACAGCGGCGGCAGAGGATAGCGGCGGGGGAGGATCACGAGGGCGTCCGGCAGCTCGTGTAGGTGCAGCGCGCGCACGAGGCCGAGCGGATCGGGACGCGCGATGCTGAGGCCGCGAAAGCGCGCGCGGCCGCGGCGGCGCGGCGTGGCCGTCACGCGCACCTGCACCGTGGCGCGCCCGGGGATGGTCGGCACCGCGTGCTCGGCGACGTCGAGCCGGCGATTCTGCTCGAGGAGCCACGCCCAGCGGTGATACGCGACCTTCCGGTCGAACCAGTTGCGGCGCGCCTCGTCCGGCTCACGCGCGGCGGCGAACGTGGCGAAGTCCGGGCGCGGATCCTCCAGGTCCTCGAGCAGCGAGAGGCCCGCGCGCGCCTTCGCCCCGGGATTGCGCACGAGAACCTGGTAGGTCAGCGGCTCACCCACCGTGCCGAAGCGCGGCAGACGTCGGCGCGCCTCGAGCCCGCGCGGCCCGCGGACGGACAGGATGGCGGCCAGCGTGAGCATGGCGAGGGCCAGGGTGAAGACCTGGTAGGACACGGTGAGCCGCGTGTTGGGGCCGAAGATCATCGCACCGACGAGCGCGGCGGCGGCGAGCTTGCCGGCGGGGGTCAGGCGGCGCGCGAGCGTGTACTGCGTGCCGGAAGCGAGCAGGAACTGGCGATAGGCGAGCCGGCGGAACCACACGGCGGTCAGGCCGGCACGGGCACCGTCTTGACGATCTCCTCGACGACGGCGACGCCGGTGAGGCCGGCGAAGCGCGCCTGCGGATCCACGGCGAGGCGGTGGGCGATGACGGAGCCGGCGACCTCCTGCACGTGCTCGGGACTCACGAACGCCTGGCCGTCGAGCAGCGCGAGCGCCTGGGCGGCGGCCATGAGGGCGAGCGAGGCGCGCGGGCTGGCGCCGAGCTGCACGCCGGGCGCGGTGCGCGTGGCGCGCACGACGTCCACCACGTAGCGGCGCAGCTCGTCGCTCACCCGCACCTCGCGCGCGGCCGCGCGCAGGGTGGCGACGTCGTCCACGCTCGCGCAGGGGCCGAGGTCCTCGAGCGGGTGGTGCCGCACCTGCGCGGTGAGGATGGCCACCTCTTCCTGGGGCTCGACGTAGCCGAGGCCGAACTGCAGCGCGAAGCGGTCCATCTGCGCTTCCGGCAGCGGGTAGGTGCCGCGGAACTCCACGGGGTTCTGGGTGGCGATCACGAAGAACGGATCGTGCAGCCGGTACGAGGTGCCGTCCACGGTGACCTGCCCCTCGCCCATCGCCTCCAGCAGCGCCGACTGCGTGCGTGGCGAGGCGCGATTGATCTCGTCGGCGAGCAGCACGTTGGTGAAGATCGGGCCCTCGTAGAAGCGAAAGGTCTGGTCGCGCTGGTCGTAGATCGAGACGCCGACGATGTCGGAGGGCAGCAGGTCGGGCGTGAACTGGATGCGCTTGAACGTCGCGCCGATCGAGCGCGCGAGCGCCTTGGCGAGCGTCGTCTTGCCCGTGCCCGGGTAGTCTTCCAGCAGCACGTGGCCGCCACTGGCGAAGGCGGCGAGCAGGCGGCGGATGGCCAGCGTCTGCCCCTGCATGACGGTCGCGAGATTCGCCGCGATGCGCCCGGCGACGTCGCGCGCCGGTCCTGCGCTCACTTGGTCTGCGACGCTTTCTTGATCGTCAGCTCGCGGTCCGCCTGCATGCCCTCCTGCTCCTTCGCGGCCAGCTTCTTGACCAGCGACGCGTAGCCGGAGGTCTGGATGATCTTGTTGAACTGGGCGCGATAGTTGGCCACCAGGCTCACGCCCTCGATCGAGACGTCGTAGGTGAGCCAGCGGTCGCCCGGGACGCGGTGCATGCGGTAGTCCACCGGGATGTCCGTGCCCTGCCGGGTGACGAGCCGCGTGCGCACGGTGGCCTGGTCGCCGTCGATGGTGTCACCGAGGAACTGGATCTTCTCGCCGCTGTACATCTCGATCTTGCCGATGTACGAGCGCTCGAGGAGATCGGCGTAGAGTCGCGTGACCTCCTCGCGCTCCTGCGGTGTGCGGGCCTGCCAGTGGGGGCCGAGCGAGCGACGCGTGGTCTCGCTGAAGTCGAAGATGTCGTTGGCGACGCGGCGAATCATGGTGCGGCGCTCGACCATGCGAGCCTCTTTCGCCATCTCCGGATCTTCGAGGACCTTGATCACGCGGCCGATCTGCGTGCGCAGCTGCTCCGTCGGCGCGCCGGCCCATGCCGGCCGTCCCGCGGCCGTCGCCAGCGTGAGCACCACCGCGATCCCCAAGGCCGTCGCACGCACTGTCATTCGCGCCTCCCCCGCTCGTCGTGTGTGCCGCGCCCGGCGGCGCGCCGATCCGTCTCGCCGACGGACCGCGCGCGCGCCTCCCGGCAGGACAGTCTATGCGAACGGCCACGCGGTTGTCACGAGGCCGTCGGCTATACTTGAGCGGCCGCTGACATGACGCCTATGAGCGCTCGTCTCGATGATCTGCGGCAGCGACTTGCGGCTCTGCGTACCCGATTCGCGGAGGTCGCGGCGCGCGCGGCGGCGGCCGCCGCCGCCATGCGAGCCGGCGCGGTCCCCGCCGAGGCGCTGCTCGACGACCTGCGGGGCACGGCCGCCGACTTCGACGAGCTGCGCCTGGCCATCCTCGACGAGGCGAGCGCGCTGCCGAGGGCGCCCGATCCCACCCGGCTCGGCACGCTGAAGGCCCTCGATGCGCTCGTCACCACGATCGGCGGGGCGCAGACCGATCGCGCGCGGCGGGCGGCGTGGGAGGCGGCACGCGATGACGCGCTGAGCGCGCTCGACCGCGTCATGACGCTCGTCCACCGCGAGGACACGAACTTCCCCCCGCTGGCCGAGTGCCAGGCCAAGGCGCGCGAGCTGCACGCCGCCCTGTCGGCGGCGCAGCCCTCCGACCTCGAGCGCATCACGACGATGCTGAGCGGAGGCATCCGTCCGTTCGCCGAGCTCGTCGCGCTCGCCGAGGGGTGGAACCGGCTCGACGACGAGCGCTGCGCGCTGCTGCAAGACTCGATCAGCCAGAATTTTGGCCGCCCACTCGCCCTCGCAACGGTGCGCGGGAAGCTGGGCCGCGAGGGCGAGATCATCAGCACGCCCGCGGCCGCAGTCGTGCCCGCGCCACCCGTCATGCCCACGGCCCGCGCCGCACCCGTCGGGGACACGCCGGTGGCCGGTGACGTTCCCGTCCCCGGTGGCGCTCCGGTCGGCGGTGGTATGCGCGCCCCCGCCGGCGCGCCGGCAAGTGGCGGCGGCAACGCCCCCACCGGCCCGCCGGTCGTCGCCGGCGACGGTGTGGCGCCGCCGGGTTCGCCGCTCGTCGTCGAGATCCGATTGACCGGCGAGCGCGTGCAAATCGAGACGCCGCAGGAGCGGCGCGAGCGCGAAGAGCTGCTCGAACGGATGGCGGAGGAGACCGCGCAGTGGTGGGTCGGTGCGCGCCGCGGCTGGGAGGCGCTCGCGCAGCGCGGCCTGCCGCCGGCGGAGGCGGCGCGCGAGGCACTCGCGCGCTTTCCGTACCTGCTCTCGGTGCCGCTGGCGAAGACCGACGAGTTCGAGGACGGACGGCTCGCCGAGGGCTACGCGATCCTGCTGCAGCGGCTCGAGAAGGAGGAGTCGGGATTCGTGCGAGCGGCGCTCTCGCGCCTCAATCCGCAATTCGCGGCGCGCGCGAGAGACGAGACGTATGCCCTGGGGCACGAGCTCTATCTCTACATCGTGGCCGAGGGCCGGCTCTACAAGACCTTCCCGGACTTTCTCAAGGACGTCATCGTCCACGTGCTGCCCGAGCCGGGCGTGTGGCTGCAGGGCGCCATCACGGACGCGGAAGGCTCGACGACGATCGTGACGCGGCCCGAGCAGCCGGGCGGTCGCCCGGAGCAGTCACGCACGCTGACGGAGGCGGCCGAGCGCTTCACGACGCACACGTTCGGCGTGACCACGGGGCCGCTCACCGCGCGCTTCTTCAGCGTGCAGGCCGGCGGGCTTTCCGATCCGACCGATGTCGACATCCATCTCAAGGAGAACGGCGCCGCCACCGATCACGCATGGGTCGTGGTGGCGCCGATGGACGGAAAGCCCCAGGCGCCGCGCAAGCACCGTGTGGGGGGCACCAAGATCGAGCAGCTCGGCAAGCAGCTTCGCGCGGTCTGGATCGCCGCCTTCAATTCCGATCCGAACGCCGACAAGCGCTACGAGCTGACGGTCGCGCTGAAGCGCAAGGCGACGACGCCGCTGGCGAAGGCCGGGCCGCCGCAGGCCGCGCCCACCAGTCTCGGGAAGGCCTCGCCGTTCAAGAAGGGCTGACGGTCAGCGGGTGGCGCGGCGCCAGACGAGCCGCGCCTTCGCCATCAGACGCACGCCGAGCCCGCGCCGCGGACCGAACTCGAGCGCCCACGCCAGCCGCGGCGTCCCGGTACGGTTGGGTCCGGTGTAGTGAACCGTGCGCGGAAAGTGCACGGTCGCGTCGCCCGCACGGATCGGGCACGGGACCGCCTGCGACGTGTCCAGTCCGATCACCTCCAGCGCGTGGGTGTCGCGCAAGCGATCGCGCCGGTGATGACGCCAGAGCACGCCGCGGTGGCTGCCGGGGATGAACTCCATGCATCCCATGTCGTGCGTGACGTCCTGCAGCGGCACCCAGAAGTGCGCGCTCAGGATCTTCCGCTCCAGCGCGTACGCCTCGTCCTGGTGCCACGACGTGGCCGCGCCGTTGAACGCGGGCTTGTAGATGGCGTGATCGAAGCGGTACTCGACGGCGCGCCCGAGCAGCCGCTCGGCGAGCGCGGCGCAGCGCTGGAAGGTCAGCGTGTCGGCCAGCAGCGGCTCGAGGTCGACGGTTTGATTGATCTCGAGGATCGGGCGCGCATTGTGCTGCTCGCTGCCGAGGTCGTGAGCGCGCCGGGCGCCCGCGAGCTCGTGAAAGCGCCGGTAGAGTCCCGCCAGCAGGCGCGAGACGGTCTCGAGATCCCCGAGGGTGGTCAGGCCCGTCACGACCAGGAAGCCGAGCCGCTGAAACCGCGCGACCGCCTCGTCGGTGAGGGCCGAGTGCGACAGGGCGTCCCCTCCGGTGCCCGTCGAGACGTTCGCTGCTGCATCCATCACCCGGCACATGTTGCAACGCGCGGGCCGAACAGGCACACGCGCCAGGCCGGATGCCACCGCAGCCCAGGCGTGATCGACGCGCCATTCCCACGCGGGCTCGGCGTCGAGAGACGCCGGCCACGAGGCACACGCCCCATCCTCGGGCCGGGCCAATCCGTCACGGGTTGATACCTGCGTTGCGCACCGCCATCCCGGGCGGTGCGGGACCCGAGGTCAACGCTACAATCGGCGCGTCAATCCGTCACCGGGTACTCACCGTGTGCGGAGCCCCCGTCGGCGCGGGACGGCCGCACGGTCGAAGTGCCGTTGTCCTCGGCGCTTGGGCGGGGGGTCGGGACAGTACGACGGGTCAGGCCGGCTGACGACGGGCGTTCACACACCGCGCAAACGCCGTCATGCTGTCTGCGTTCGAATGCTCAGCGCTTGCCGACTTCGGCGAGCATCTCCCTGAAGATCCGATAGAAGTCGTTGTTGTCCTCGAGACCCTTGCGCAGAATGGCGGGCAGGTGCGGCAGGTCGTTGAGGTTGACGACGACGTTCACCGAGCGCGCGAACGCCATCATGTTGTCGAAGGTCTTGAATTCGCGGCCGAGGAGCGCGACGAACACCTGCCGGCGGGCGCCGATCGGCATCGTGTTGAGCATCTTGAGCACCGCGTTGTCGAGCACCCCGCTCGACTCGAACCGCTCGTCCACGATCACGATGTCGAACGCGTGTCGGCGCAGCCGCTCGCCCGCCTCCTCGGCGGTGCTGGCCGGCAGCATCGTGTAGCCGAGCTGCTCGAGGGCGGCCTTGATCACGATCTGCCGCTCGGGCGCGTTCTCGCACACGAGGACGAGGCGCTGCGCCCCGAACTGCACCTGACCGTGGGTCCCGTCCGCCATCGGCCTACCGCTTCCCGAGCTTGCGGTTATAGTCCATGTCGAGCCGGAGGCCCTCGAGGGTGGTGGTCTTCTCGCCCCGCTTCTGCTTCACATGGTCGATGCCCCGCTGCACCACGCTCTTGCGCGTCGAGTAGGCGATGGCCGTCTCCTCGGTGATGATGCCCTGCTCGTACGAGCGCAGCAGCGCCTGGTCGAACGTGATCATCAGATACGGCTCGCCGACCTCCTGGACATCGTAGAAGGTCTTGCCTTCCTGCTCGCCGTTCATGATCAGCTCGTTGGAGCGGATGGTGTTGGCCAGGATGTCGTGCACGGCCCAGCGTCCGCCGCCGATCTTCGGGACCAGCCGCTGGCCGACGATCCAGCGCACCGTCTCCGCGAGGCGCTGGCGGATCTGCTTCTCCTCCTCCTGGTCGAACATGCCGACGATGCGGCCGACGGCCTGGCCCGCGTTGACGGTGTGCAGCGTGGAGAGCACGAGATGGCCCGTCTCCGAGGCCTTCAGGGCCAGCTCCGCCGTCTCGCGGTCGCGGATCTCACCGACGAGGATGATCTTGGGCGCCTGGCGCAGGGCCGCGCGCAGCCCGCTCGCGAACGAGTCGTAGTCGAGCCCCAGCTCGCGCTGGTTGAAGGTGGACTTGCGGTTGGGATGCACGTACTCGACGGGATCCTCCAGGGTCACGACGTGCACGGACTTCGTGCCGTTGATCTCGTTGAGGAGGGCGGCGAGCGACGTCGTCTTGCCCGAGCCGGTGGCGCCGGTGACGAGAATGAGCCCGTTCTTCTCGCCGGGCATCTTCTTGAAGGCCTCGGGGAGCTTGAGCTCCTCGATGGTCGGGATCATCGTCTCGAGCTTTCGCAGGACGATCGAGAAGTTGCCGCGCTGCGAGAAGATGTTGACGCGAAAGCGCGCGCGGCCGGGCAGCGAATACGACGAGTCGCACGAGCCCTGCCGCAGCAGGTGCTCGGTGAGGCGCCGGTCGTTGTTGACAAGGTTCAGCGCGAAGATCTCGGTCTGGAACGGCGTGAGGTTCTCGATCGCGGGGTCGACGGGGACCGGCACCAGCTCGCCGGCAGCCTCCACCTGCAGCGGACGCTCACACGTGATGTTGAGGTCCGACACGTTGTCGTGCGACTCCAGCATCACGCCCAGCAGGTCGTCGATCTCGGATTTCCGCATGGCCGCTCCTTACTGGTTCAGCTCGTCGGGCGGTGTCTTCAGCATCGGCCGGAACTTCGACTTGTCGATGCCCTTGTCATACGCCTCTTCCGCGCTGATCCAGCCCTTCGTCAGCACCGCCATGATGGCGTCGTCGAGCATCTGCATGCCGTACTGCTTGCCCGTCTGGATGGCCGACGGAATCTGGACGGTCTTGCCCTCGCGGATCAGGTTGCCCACGGCGGCCGTGCACACGAGGATCTCGAGCGCCGCGCAGCGGCCCTTCTTGTCGACGCGCTTGAAGAGATTCTGCGCCACGACGAGCTTGAGACCGGTGGAGAGTCCGTTGCGCACTTGCGCCTGCTCCTCGGCCGGGAAGACTTCGATGATGCGGTCGATCGTCTTGGCGGCGTTGGTGGTGTGCAGGGTGCCGAGGACGAGGTGACCGGTGTTGGCCGCCTCCAGCGCGAGGCGAATCGTCTCGAGGTCCCGCATTTCACCGACGAGGATGATGTCCGGGTCCTCACGCAACGCGCCGCGCAGGGCGGCGGCGAACGACCGCGTGTGCGTGCCCACCTCGCGGTGATTCACCAGGCAGCCCTGGCTCGTATGCACGAACTCGATCGGATCCTCGATCGTCACGATGTGGTCCTTGCGGTGCTTGTTGGCGTGGTCGACGATGGCGGCCAACGTCGTGGACTTGCCGGAACCGGTGGGGCCGGTGGCGAGCACGAGCCCCTTGGGCAGCATCGCGGACTTCTTGAGGATCGGCGGCAGCCCGAGCTCGTCGGCGGTGATGACCTTGGTGGGGATCTGGCGGAACACCGCGCCGCAGCCGTACTTCTGCATGAAGTAGTTCGCCCGGAAGCGTGCCACCCCCGGGATCTCGTAGGCGAAGTCGACGTCGCCCGTCTCTTCGTACTTCTTGATGGTCTGCTCGGGCGCGATCTCGTAGAGCATCGCGCGCAGCGTCTCGTCGTCCATCGGATCGTATTTGACGCGCTCGAGGTCGCCGTGCACCCTCAAGATCGGCGGCTGGCCCGAGGTGATGTGCAGGTCGGAGGCGCCCGAGTCGAACATCAGCTTGAAGAAGGCGTCGAGCCTGGCCATGTCTCGCTCCTCGTTACGGTTCACCGGGCACGCCCGGGCGCGAAAACAGGGGTCTCAACCAACCTAAGGCGTCGGCGCGATCTGCGTCAAGGCTTTTCCCGTATTTACAACGCACGGGAAACCCATAACTTTAGGGGCGTTCCGGCTCCAACACGGCTCCCCGCACGAAGGCCGGGTCCTGGAAGAGCCGGTCGGCCATCACGGTGAGCACCGGACTCAGCGTGAAGACGTCGGCGAAGCGGGCGTGCAGCACGAAGCGCTGCTCGATCAGCCGCACCGCATCGCGCACATCGGCCGCGCCCACCGCCGCCCGGCCGCGGCGCCGCGCGGTGAGCTTGGCCGCCCACTTCGTGAACGCGTAGAGCGCGAGCATGGTCTGGTAGCCGCGGAAGACGCCGTGCAGCGGCGTGAGCGTCTTGCGGAAGACGACGTGGCGCCAGTACTCGCGCAGGAACGGCTCGATGTCGGGCGCGCCGGCGTCGAAGCGCACCGCCTGCACGTCGGCGAGGTCGAAGGGCGGGCCGCCCGTGATCCAGTCCGGCAGGTGGCCGCGCCCGCGGCGGAAGCGGAGGACGTTACGGTACAGCGCCAGCACGAGGCCGAGCCGCGACGGGCGACGGCGCGAGAACTCGAGCCACGTGTAGAGCGGCGCCAGCGGCGTGAGGCGCGGTCGGCTCGGGTAACGCGCCTGCGCGGCGATGGCGATCACCTTGCGATACCGATCGGCCTCGAGCTGGGCGAGGCCGCCCACCAGCGTCTCCGTCGGCGCGCGGCCCTCGCGCCGCGCCTTGGCCTCCACCTGCGAGAGCCCCACGCACAGGCTGATCAGCACGCTGCCCGCCAGCAGCGCCGTCGGCAGCGTGCACTCGTCGTGGGCGAGCAGCGCGAGCAGCGCCGCCTCGATGGGACGATACTGCGCCCACGTGATATCCACGGACGAGTAGAGGACGAGGGGATCGGGCAGCCGCCGCACGCGCGTGCTGCCCGCGAGCACCGCGCGCACCTCGGCCTCCTGCGCGGGCAGCGTGCGGCCCTGGTGGGCGCGCACGGCCGTGCACGCGAACGAGACGCCCACGGCCACGCCGTCCGGCGTCTCGACGAACGAGTACGGGAACTCGCGGCACACCTGCGGCTTGGCGGGCGCGCCGAGGCGCGTGTGGATGCCGCAGCGCGCGTCGGGCTCGAGGAAGACGCAGGCGCCGTCGGACTGCCGCGCGAACGTCGCGCGCTCACCGCCGGCGAGCGTGAACGGCAGCGGCCGGAACTTCGGGCCCGGCGGCAGCGGCGGCGGCAGCCGCGTCCAGTCCACCGCCTCGAGCCGCGCGCGGGCTGCGTCGTCGACGCCGATGAGCCAGTCGTTGCGGCAGCAGGCGCCCGACTGCTGGCAGGTGAAGACGACGTCGTCGGGCAGGAGGAGCCGCGTCATTCCGCCACTCTGCGGGCCGGCGCCTCCCGAGGTCAAGTGACACGCACGGTACCATGAGCAACATGAGCCGATGGCCGGTGGCGTGCGCGCTGGTGCTGGCGGCGCTGGCGGCGGGGCCCGTGGCCGGCGCGCCCTCGGCCCTGCCCTCCGAGCTGGTGAGCGCCGCGCGCGAGTACCGCGCCAGCCTCGCCAACCTCCTGCCCTTCCGCGAGGAGGCGGTCACTCACGCGCGCGCGACGCTGGTGACCCGCCGGCAGCTGGCGGAGGACGGCCTGATCGCCCGGCGCGAAGCGGAGACGGCCGAGCAGACGCTGGCCACCGCCGAGGCGGCGCTCGCGGCCACGCACGTCGAGATCGCCCAGGCCGAGCGCATGGAAGTGGAAGCGGCGGCGACCGCGGTGCTGGCGTCGCTGCCGCCGGCCGAGCCGGGCGCGCTGCTGGTGACGCCCACGCTGCTGCGCTTCCACGGCCTGCGCGACTGGACGCTCGCCCAGGTCACGAGCGTCGAACGCTTCTTCGCCGACCGCTTCCACCGGGCCCTGCCCGTCAGCGCGCTCGGGCAGACGCCGGCCCACGACCGTCTCGGCTTCGATCATCGCAACGCGCTCGACGTGGCCGTGCATCCCGACAGCGCGGAGGGCCAGGCGCTCATGGCCTGGCTGCGCGCGCGCGGCGTGTCGTTCCTCGCCTTCCGCGGCGCCGTCGCGGGCGAGGCCACGGGCGCGCACGTGCACATCGGGGAGCCGTCCCCGCGTCGCGCGCCCCAGCGTGCCGGGTAGCACCATGGCGGCGCCATGATCGACTTCACCGCCGTCGGCACCGAGGCGGTCGATCTGCTGCGCGCCTATCTCAAGATCGACACCACGAACCCGCCTGGGAACGAGATCGCCGGCGCACGATTCCTGGCCGACGTGCTCGGGCGCGCGGGCATCGAGAGCCGCACGGTGGAGTCGGCGCCCGGCCGCGCCAACCTCGTGGCGCGCGTGCGCGGGGACGGCTCGCTCGGCGCCGTCGTGCTGCACCACCACATCGACGTTGTGTACGCCGACCGGCGCTTCTGGACGGTGGATCCGTTCGGCGGCGAGGTCCGGGACGGCTTCCTCTACGGCCGCGGCGCCGTCGACATGAAGTCCACCGGGATCCTGCAGCTCGCCGCCCTGCTCGCGCTCGCGCGCGCCGGCGTGCGGCTCAAGCGCGACCTGATCTTCCTCGCGACGGCCGACGAGGAGGCGGGCAGCGCGTTCGGCGCCCAGTTCATCGCGGCCAGCCACCCCGACTGGCTGGCCGGCGCGGAGTACGCGCTGACCGAGCTGGGTGGCATCGAGATCGACCCGGCCAAGCGAGCGCCGTTCGCGCACATCGTCATCTCCGAGAAGACGGGCCTGCCGCTCTGCCTCACCGCGCGCGACACGCCCGGCCACGGCTCGATGCCCTGGCCCGACACGGCGCCGCACCGGCTCATCCGCGCCCTCGCCCGGCTCCTCGCCGCCGAGCGCCCACCGCGCGTGCTGCCCGAGGTGCAGGAGTACTTCCGGGCGCTCGCGCGCGTGCTGCCGCCCGCCGAGGGTCGCGGCCTGGACGACCTCGCGACCGCGCTGCACGATCCCGCCTTCCGCGCGCGCTTCTTCGCGCGCCGCGACTGGGCGGCGATGGTACGCACCACCTTCGCGATCAACATGCTGCGCGCCAGCCAGAAGCTCAATGTCATCCCGCCCGAGGCGGTGGCGGACATCGACTGCCGCGTGCTGGCCGGCGACGACCCAGGCGAGGTGCGCGACTGGGTGACGCGCGTGGTGGCCGACGATCACGTCCGGGTCGAGTTCGCGCGGGAGCCGAAGGTACCGAACCTCTCGCCGCCCGACACGGAGATGTACAAGGCGCTCGCCGACACGCTGGCTCGTCGCGCGCCCGGCGTGGTGGTCGCGCCCGAGATCCTCGTCGCCTTCACCGACAGCTGGGTGTTCCGGCGCATGGGGCTCGCCGCCTACGGCTGGAGCCCGTTCGTCCTCGACGACGAGGAGTGGCGCCGTGTGCACGGCAACGACGAGCGCATCTCGCTGGAGAACCTTCGCGAAGGCGCGCGCGCGTACACGGAGTTGCTGCTGCAGATCGCCGGCGCCTGAGGATGACTGCCGCCCGGCGGCGCCGTCCCGCTCGTGTCCTACCGAAGGTCGGGCTGAGCATCCGCCGCGGGACCGCGCGTGACGCCGGCATCATCTGCGACCTCATCCGCGGCCTCGCGCGCTACGAACGGCTCGAGCGCCAGTGCGTCATCGGCCCCGCCGCCATCCGACGCCACGGCTTCCGCCGTCGCCCGTACTTCGAGACGCTGATCTGCCGCCGCGACGGCGGCGCCGTCGGCCTCGCGCTCTACTTCTTCACGTACTCGACCTTTCTCGGGCAGCCGACCCTCTACCTCGAAGACCTCTTCGTGCTGCCCGAGGCCCGGGGGGCCGGCGCCGGCCGCGCCCTGCTGCGCGCGCTGGCGCGGATTGCGGTGCGGCGCGGCTGCGGGCGCATGGAATGGGCGGTGCTCGACTGGAACACGCCGTCGATCCGCTTCTACCGCCGGCTCGGCGCCGGCTTCAGAAAGGAGTGGATCCTCACGCGCCTCACCGGCGCACCACTGCGCCGCCTCGCGCGCGGGCGGTCGTAGAGCTCACGCAGAACCGAGGAGCGCCACGGGTTCCGGGGTGCTCCGAAGGTTGGGGGGGGCCGGACGCCGCGGCTCCGGGGGGGAGGTTGCCAACGGCGAACCTCGCGCGGCGGGACGCTCAGTCGAGGCCCCAGGTGAAGACGTGCGTGGGCGTGACCTCCACGATCACCGAGTCGGAGACCGACAGCGCGGCCTCGCGCGGATACTGCGGGTACTTCGCGTAGAGGTGCTTGCGGGCGCGCGTGAAGGCCGGGCCGCGGCGCACGAGCCTCGCCGTGCCCTGCACCATCACGCCCTTGATCTGCGACCAGTCCTCGGAATAGAGATCGACGGTGACGGCGAGCCGCGGGTTCTGCCCGAGATTCAGCACCTTGCGGGCGTCGTCGCCGGAGCCGAAGTAGATGCGATCGCCGACCAGCGTGTGGCACACCGGCACCAGGTGAGGCGTGCCCCCCTCGCCGACGGTGGCCACGCGACACACGCGCTCGGCGCCGACGAGCTTC
>Ga0137409_10001394_pt1 | contig 26112 bp, 28 predicted proteins | sample CZODoug1_16funga_FD_122059 | JGI IMG/M metagenome (GOLD analysis project Ga0137409, IMG submission 122059) | Vadose zone soil fungal communities from Angelo Coast Range Reserve, California, USA - CZODoug1_16fungal (Hybrid Assembly) | ecosystem: Environmental > Terrestrial > Soil > Vadose zone...
GCATAAGCTTCTGCGACGAGGGGTGTTGGATTATCTGGCAATTTATGTTAACGTCCTTTCAGCTAAAAGAAAAGGGGGCCGAAGCCCCCTTGACTGAGAATCAATCTAGTTTGTTACCGGGCTGAATCTCGTCACTTCGAGGAAAGCACGGGCGGTGACGGGCTCGCCTGTGATGGGGTCCTCCGGCTCGAACAGCTCAGAGACCACCCCGGTCGTTTCCGAAGAACCCAGCCAGAGAACACCCGTCGACTTGAGGGCGTAATGCAGCAGCGGCAGGATGTGTTTCTGTAAGACCGGATCGAGGTAGATCAGCAGGTTGCGGCAACTGATCAAGTCCATCCGCGAGAAAGGTGGGTCGGCGATGACGTTTTGTCGCGCAAAGACGCACATGTCGCGAAGGGGTTTGCCAATGCGATAGCCGCCTTCCGCCTCCGTGAAGAAACGGCGCAATCGCTCCGGCGAGACATTCTGCGCGATGTTCTTCGAGTAGAGGCCGGTGCGCGCCTTCTCGATGTCCTGCTCGTTGAGGTCGGTGGCGAAAATCTGGACGGGGATATGCTCGGCGCGTTCGCCCGCGAATTCCGTGAAGGACATGGCGATGGAGTAGGCTTCCTCGCCCGTCGAGCAGCCGACCACCCAGATTCTCGCCGGTTCGTCCGGCGCGCGATGCTCGACGATCTTGGGAAAGATTCTCTCCTTCAAGACTTCGAAGGTTTCCGGGTCGCGGAAGAAACTGGTCACGTTGATCAGGATGTCCTGGTACAGCTTCTCCACTTCCGCCGGATTATCGCGCAGATACTTCGCGTACTCCTCCAGCCCGTCCAGTTTGTTCAGGATCATGCGGCGCCTCACGCGGCGGCGCAGCGTATTGACCTTGTACAGACTGAAGTCAACGCCCGTCACCCGCCGCAGCAGCGCCAGAATTTTGTTGAAGCCGTTCTTGACCGCGGGTTGCGCCGCCTCTTCCGCGCCAAGCTCGGCGGTTGAGGCGGGGGCGACGTAAGGGTGGCGGCTGATGCGCGCGAGTTCCCGGGCGATCTCTTCAGGCGTGAGCACGAAGTCCACGCACCCGGCGGCGATGGCGCTGCGCGGCATACTGTCGTACTTGGCGGATTTCGGCTCCTGCGCGAAGGTGATCCCACCCTCGGCCTTGACCATCCCCAGCCCTAACGTGCCATCGGTGGCCACGCCAGATAGGATGACGCCGATGGCGCGGGTGCTCAGATCTTTCGCCAGCGTCCGCAGGAAAGCGTCTATCGGATGATGCTGAGCGCGCCCTTCTTCGCGAGGCCGTAATCGCAGCGCGCCGCCTTCAATCGCCAGGCTCGTGTTGTGCGGTATGACATAGACGTGATCGGGCGCGACGGGCGTCCCGTCCTCGACCTCGCTCACCGGCAGCGGAGTGGCTTTTGCCAGCAGCTCGGGCAGGATGCTCTCATGTTTCGGGTCGAGGTGCGTGACCAGCACGAAGGCCATGCCAGTATCGACCGGCAGACGCTCAAGCAACTGCTTGAACGCTTCGAAGCCGCCGGCGGAGGCCCCGACGCCAACTACTGCGATCAGGTCGTTCCCGCCCTGTTGACCTTCGGCGCGCCCCGCCTGCGCGCCGGAATCGACGCGCGCCTGTCGACGATTTTTCCTCCCCATCGCCTTTGCGCGCTCAACGGCCTCGTCCCCCGGCGCGTCAGTTCCCATTTGTGGCGCGCTTTGCTTTTTGCTCATTTTCGCCTCCCCGTTTTTCACGGTCTTATGCCAATAATGGATCGATGATGGCCAATCTTGAATAGGCGGCGGCATAAGTCATCGTGTGGCTTCGATTTTTTAGGAGAAGGCGAAATAGTGAGCTGACAGAAGAGACCAGCTACAAAAAACGAGGCGTGGGGCGAAGAAGTCTCCCTTCTTCAAATGTGGGGATGAAATATTATAGTGAAGCGCCCGGCTTTGGCAACTTTATAGCCTTCCTGAATGGCGAGCCGAAAAATATTCATCCCAACTTCTTTCGGCGTCATCCGCGAGCGCGCGGCGCGGCGCGCTTGAAATCAGATGTTCTACGACGCAAGCGGGCGGCCGATCTCCCAGTGATGGCCGAACGGATCGACAACGCGACCCAAACGCCACCCATAGTCCTCCTTCACCGCGACGACCTCTCGTGCGCCTGCCGCAAGCGCCTTCGCGAACATCGCATCAGGATCCGGCACGGTCAAAACCATCCGGACAGAACCGCCGCCCAGAGACTCAGGACTGAAATTTCCATGCTCAGGCGACTCGTCACTCAACCAAAATTCGGCGCCATCGACGGACAGGCGGGACACCACCGAACCGCCGGGATCCTCTATACGATAGACCTCGATCGCCCCGAACGCCGACTTGTAAAATTCGACCGCCCGCGCGCCGTTTCGCACCGACAGCATGGGCGCGATTGAACATACGATGATAGGCTCTTTACCTGTATTTGCGCTCATCTATTCCTCCTCGGAAAATAACCACGTAGTAACGACTAAAGTCGTTACTACGTGGCGCGTTTTCATTGTTTCAGTGCGTCGCAACGCGACATGAAGTCCTCTCAGTATTGAGGCCCACCGTTTAATGCTATGAATTCTTGCCCGTCGAGCTGAAACACCACCGTCATCACGCCACCTTTAGGCCCAGGCCCCGCTTCTCCATAGCGAGTAACCGTCACGATCTTCGAGTTTTTGAAAATCGAGACGTAAAAATTCGCCGCTTCTTCAGCCTGGCTATCGAACCACAGGAATGGGGTGATTTTTTGCATATGGTCTCCTTCCGATTTGCGTTTATGAATTATGGTTGGGGGAATTCTATGGCCACCTGACACAAAACTACCCGGAGGCGCTATTCACGTGGAAAACCTCTGTGCGGAGCGCGCTCGGGCTTTGGCGGCCTCTTCTTCACGGTTTCTCGGAGGCGCGTTCGTCTCAAGCGCGTTCAGCAGTTTTCTGGAGACGGCTGCTATCTCATCAACAGCCGCCAAGAATGCAAGTTCGTTGGCTTTTGACGGTTTGTTAAAGCCACTCACTTTTCTCACGAATTGTAATGAGGCCGCGCCTATCTCTTCGTCCGTCACAGGCGGTTCGAAGTTGAAGAGCGTCTTGATGTTTCTACACATAAACGTTATCTCGATTTTTCCGTAACGTAGTCACGCCCGCAGGCGCTCTTTGAGGAACCGTCCCGTGTGCGATCGCTTGCAGGCGGCGATCTCTTCCGGCGCGCCGGTCGCCACCACTTCGCCGCCCGCGTGCCCGCCTTCAGGCCCCAGGTCGATCACGTGATCGGCGGTCTTGATCACGTCAAGGTGATGCTCGATCACGATCACCGTGTGCCCGGCGTCCACTAGTCGATTCAAAGACTCCAGCAGCCGCTCGATGTCAGCGAGGTGCAGACCGGTTGTCGGCTCATCGAGGATATAGACCGTATGCTTCGCCCGCTGCAGCTTGCTCAATTCGGTCGCGATCTTGATGCGCTGCGCCTCGCCGCCTGACAGCGTCGTCGCCGACTGACCCAGCGTCAGATATCCCAACCCCAGGTCGTCGAGAACTTGTATCTTCCTGCCAATCACCGGCTCGGCGGCGAAGAACGTTACGCCTTCCTCGACCGGCATGTTCAGAATGTCGTCAATGGTCTTGCCGCGCAGCGTGACTTCGAGCGTCTCGCTGTTGAACCGCGCGCCTTTGCACGCGCCGCAGATCACCTCAACGTCCGGCATGAAATAGAGTTGCGTGGTGATCACGCCTTCGCCCTGGCACTCTTCGCACCGTCCGCCTTTGACGTTGAAGCTGAACCGCCCCGCCTTGTAGCCGCGCTCCACGGCGAGGGGCGCGCGCGTGAACAGGTCGCGGATGGTGTCGTAAAAGCCGATGTAGGTCGCTGGATTCGACCGGCTGTTCCGCCCAATCGGCGACTGATCGATGTTGACGACTTTATGCGCGTGCTCCATGCCGTCGACGCCGTCGTGTTCGCCCGGCAGCGCGCGAGTGTCCTCAAGCCGTTTCCACAACGCCTTGTAGAGAATCTCGTTGACCAGCGTGCTCTTTCCCGATCCTGAGGCGCCAGTGACCGCGACGAGCATGCCGAGCGGGAAGCTTACGTCAATCGCCTTGAGGTTGTTCTCGCGCGCGCCGCGAACCACGAGCGCCTTGCCGTTGCCCTTTCGCCGCTGCTTCGGCGTCGTGATCGAACGCCTGCCCGAAAGGAATTGACCGGTCGGCGACGCATCGCACGCGAGCACGTCGTCGAGCCTGCCTTGCGCGACCACGTTGCCGCCGTGGACGCCCGGGCCTGGTCCCATTTCCACGACGTGGTCGGCAGCGCGGATCGTGTCTTCATCATGTTCGACGACGATCACCGTGTTGCCGATGTCGCGCAGCCGTTCGAGCGTCGCGATCATCTTCACGTTGTCCTTCGGGTGCAGTCCGATGCTCGGCTCGTCGAGCACGTATAGCATCCCCATCAGCCCCGATCCGATCTGCGTTGACAGACGGATCCGCTGCGACTCGCCGCCCGAAAGCGTGCCCGACCGGCGGTTGAAGTTCAGATAATCAAGCCCGATGCCCAGCAGCAGCTCCAACCGTCCACGAATTTCGTTGAGCACCTGCCGTCCCGCATCGCCGCGCCCGGCCGGTCCCTCAACCAGTCCTGAGGATTTGACCGAGCCGAGGAAGGCATGCAACTCGTCAAAATTCATCTGGCCGATCTCGTAGATGTTCTTGCCCGCAATGGTGAACAGCAGCCGGGTCGCGCGGAGCCGCGCGCCATTGCAATCGGGGCAGGTAAGTTCGACCATCACTTTGTCGAGCCAGGCCTCAATCCCGGAACTCGCTTCGCCGCGCTGGCGGTATCGGCGGTAATACCGCTCGATTCGCCGCGCGATCCCGTTGAAACCCACTTCCTTCCCTTCCCAATCGTCGCGCTTCACTTTCGCTTCGGGGGGCCTCACGGTCGGGATTTTCTTTTCGATGCCGTAGAGGATCGCGTTGCGCGCAGTCTCCGGCAGTTTCTCCCAAGGCGCTTCGAGCGAGAAACGCAGCGCCTTCGCAAGGCTGTACATTATTCGACCGTCCCAGGTGTCCGGGTTGTACTTGAACGCCTCGCGCACAAAGCAACCGCCGATGACGCTCCGCCGCGGGTCGGGAATGAGCAGTTCCGGGTGCGTGAGCTTGTCCACTCCAAGTCCGCCGCACGTCCGGCAGGCGCTCTCCGGAAAGTTGAAGACGAAGTATTCTGGCGCGATGTCTCCGTAAACGAAGTGATGCGTCGCGCTGCACAAGGCTCGGTAAAACCGCTCGGTCTCCGCAATGCTTGCGCCTTTCAAGACGTGGATCCGCATCAGCCCGTCGCCCACCAGCAGCGTCGCGGCGATCCCGGCCTTGATCGCCTTCTCGTGTTTCCGGCTGACCACGAACCGATCCACCACCGCGTCCATGTCCCGGACCTTCGATTCATCGAGTTCGATCTGCTCGGAGATGTCCACCCGCTTGCCGTCAATGATCAGCCGCCGGCAGCCCTTCTTCCTCAACTCGGTGAAGACGAAGTCCAACTCCTCTCCGTAAACCTTGAAGACCGGCGCGCGCAGCTCGATCTCCGCGCCTTCCGGCAACGACAGAATCGCTTCGAGAATCTGGTTCGACGTCCTGCCGGGCGCCGGCTCGCCGGTGCGCGGGCAATGGGCCTCGGCGATGGTCGCAAACAGCAGGTTCAGGTAACTGGCGATGTCGGTCATCGTGCCGACGGTCGAGCGCGGGTTGTTGACGGTCGTCTTTTGCTCGATTGAAATCACTGGAGAGAGGCCGAATACGAAATCCACGTCAGGCTTCGCCACCTGGGCGACGAAGCGCTTGGCGTAGCTCGACAGCGATTCCATATAGCGCCTTTGCCCCTCGGCGTAGATCGTGTCGAACGCCAGGCTCGATTTGCCCGAGCCGGAAAGCCCGGTGACGACGATCAGGCTGTCGCGCGGAATCTCCAGCGAAATGTTCTTAAGGTTATGGACGCGCGCGCCCTGCACCGCGATTGTCGTACGCACGGCAGCCCTTCCATTTATCTCTTGCCGAACTGGAGGAGAAGTAGCAGACGCTGCTTTTTTAGTGTTCTGTTTCATTGCTGCTTTATCGCACGATCAAATCAACGATATCCGGCGGCCTGTAACTCGAAGAGTTGCGCGTAGCGGCCCTGCGCCGCAAGCAATTCCTCGTGCGAGCCCAATTCCGTAACCAGCCCGCCGGCGATCACCGCGATGCGGTCGGCGATGCGCACGGTCGAGAATCGGTGCGAGATCACGATGCCGATGCGTCCCTTCAGATTTTCTTTCAGTTCGGCGAAGATCGCCGCCTCCGCCTCAGGGTCGAGCGAGGAGGTCGGCTCGTCAAGAATCCAGATGTCGGCGTCACGGTACATAAGCCGGGCCAGAGCGAGACGCTGCCACTCGCCTCCGGAGAGATCATGTCCGCCTTCGAATAGACGCCCCACTTTGGAGTCGAGTCCGTTCGGCATTTTCTTCAGCAGCCATTCGCTGCGAGCGTCATGCAAAGCCTCGATCACCCGCTCGTCGTCAATTTTGACGTCAGGACGGCCCATCACGACGTTTTCCCGGACTGTCAACTCATAACTCGCGTAATCCTGAAACAGCACGCCAATTCGGCTGCGCAGCGCTTCAGGGTCCAGGTCCTTTAAATCGACGCCTCCGACGCGCACCGCCCCTTGATCCGCATCGTAAAAACGAAGCAGCAACTTGACGAGCGTGCTCTTCCCCGCGCCGTTCTCGCCGACGAGCGCAATCAGTTCGCCGCCGCGAATGCGCAAACTCAATCCTTCAAGAGCCGGCTCGGTTCCGCCGGGATACGAGAATGTGACGTTGTCGAATTCGATCCCGTCGCTAAATGTCTTCGGCGCCGGGTGTGGGTTGATCGGCGTGGGTACCAGCGGCTCGATGGCCAGAAACGAAAAGTAGTCGTCGAGAAAAGCGGTGTGCTGATCGACAGCCACGAACGTGCTCGAAACCTGGCCGAGGGTCCCCGCGACCGAAGTGAAGGCGCCGATCACCAACACGACGCCCCCAGGATCAATGCCGCCTGAAACTCCCTGAACGGCTACAAAAGCATAGGCAAGCGCGAGGGCCGTGCCGGTCACAAGCCCGCTCAGCATCGAGATATGCCTGCTTGCCCGGAACATCTGCTCCCTTTGTTTGAAAAGACCTTCGGACAGGTCGCGATGCCTTCCGAGCAGGTAATCGGCCAGCACATAAGCCCTGATTTCCTTTGTAGTGCGGGGCTGAGCCAGCAAATCGCCCATATACTGGCGTTCTCGCTCCTCCGGAGTCTCTTTGTAGAAAAACTCATACATGCGCGCGGTCATGCGACGTTCGAGAAGGAGTGAAAGAACCGCCGCCGCCAGCGCGAGAATGACCAGCAGGTAATGAAGACTCGCCAGGAGGGTCGCCATCAGCGCTATCGTCACAATGTTGCCCGACAGTCCCAGGATCGACCACGTGAGATCCCCGGGTCTCCAGGAGACCTCACGCTTGGCGCGCGCTAGACGGTCGTGCCAGTCGGAATCGTCGAAGTGACCGATGTCTACCTTCGAAGCCTGGGCCAGCAAGCGCCGCTCCGCTTCCAGCTCCACACGACGGACGAAAAGATTTCTGCCATAGCCCATGTATGCGCCCACTGCCCGCTGCGCCCCGACGACGAGCCACAAGCCGATCACGATGGGGAGCAAATCCCAGACGCCAAGCGACTGCGCGCGGGCTTCGGCGATGCGGTTGACGAGGCTGGCCCCCAGTAAAACGGCGATGGGAGGCATCGTCGCGTTTACCACCCCCAGCAACGAATAGCGGATCAGTGAACGCGGCGAGGCCGCCCAGGCAAGGGATAGCCCCTGCTTCAGGTTCTTCCTCACCCTGCGAGCGCGCCCTTTGTTCGAGGGAGCCTCGGCCGCAGACTTCGTCATCGTCTTATTGTCCATCCGAATGCGCCTCCAGATCAGTGATTCGCGAACTACTCCAGATAGAAAAACGCCAACTCTTGCGCCTCGATGTTGCTCTTCTTGGTGAGGCGCACGGGCGTCGACGCCTTGCCGATAAGCCCCTGGTCGGCCAGGTACTCGCACGCCGTGGTCACGCCCTCGATGTCGAAATTGCGTTTGAAATAGTCTTCGATCTCGCTGCACGAGCGCGCTTCACCGACCTCGCGCAAGTGGGCGATGACGGGCGCGAACAGCGTCGCCGCGCGCTCCGCCACGTAGCGGTCAATCGCGTCGAGGGCCGTTTGCACGCTCTTCCGCGTCTTTTTGGCGTTGAGCAGGTCGGCGTAAATCATCTTGAAGAGCGCCCGGTTCAGTTTCATCGCCTGTGGGATGACCTCGCGGTCAGCCAGCAGGCGCGCGCCGATGATCTCGACCCGCGCCAGCGGCGTCGCCGCGTATAGAATCCACAGCGCGGTGTAATCGAGGTCGCCGCGAGTGATGAAAAATTTGTGGGCCTTGTAGATCGCCGGCAGCGCGCTCGTCGCCGCTCGCAGGAGTTGAACCGCGGTGTCGCGGTCGCCGATCTCGCCAAGCCTGGCGCAGAGGCCGGCGATCGTCTGATCATGCGTATAGAGCAGCTTTCCTTTGGCCAGGAACGAATGCATGAAAGAGTTGTGGATCGAGCCTTCGACCGCCTTGCGGAACTCCGCGCGCGGCATGAGAAACGCGTGAACGTTCACCCCGTCCGCGTAAAGCGACAGGCCGGCCCTGGGAGCCTTCTTATCGTCAATCGTCACGAGCACGAGGTCGATGTCGGACTTCGACCATACGGTGTCGTACGAGAGGCTGCCGCAGAGTATGGCCGCGAGAATGGAGCGGTCTTCCTTTACCTGCTCGACGAGCGCGGCAAGCGCTTCGGTAAACTTTTGACGGATTGATTCCTTCTCCATACAAGGTCATCGAAGAGATATTAGCCGACTTGCCGCTCGCAGCGTCGCTAAAGGATGATGGCGTCAGCGCGGAGCAATCATTCAACTTCTCACCGCTTATGGCTGATTAGTTTTGAGCGCGTGCTTGACTGAGCCCTTGATGAGGTTCTTGAGCGTTGGCAGATGAACGTCCGAGAGCCGCTTGATGTAAATACACGCCTTACCGCACGAATGTTTACCGAGCTGAGCCATCAATTCGCCATAGCCTTCGAAGCCTGGCCAGACATAGAGCGTGATGTTCTGTTTACGAGGTGAAAACGCGGTCAGCATCCAATCGCCCTCGCGACCGCTGGCGTATTTATAGTGATAACTGCCGAAACCCACAATGCTGGAACCCCACATTTGCGGTTTCGCCCTGGTGGCTTTCTGCATGATGTCAACGATCGCCCAACAGTCTTCGCGGACTTGTTCGTCCTTGATAGCATTGAGAAAATCATCAACGGAAGCGTCATTACGTTTTGTCTTGATTTCGGCCATAGGAACCCCCATTTTCAACTTTGCCGTTCGCCAAGGCAATAACAAAGCCCATCTGGAGCCACGACGAAAAAGACCTTCCAGGCGGTGTCTCCGTATTGGTCAAGGCGGAAGCCGGCCTCTTCTTTTTCCAGGCCATTTGCCTTCAATTCCGCGAAGGCGGCTTCGACGTTGTCGACCTCGAAGAAACATCCTTCCTGCGTTGGGTCGCCTCCATTTTCGGCCAGGCCGATTTGGACGTTGTCTCGCGCGAGTATAACCGACTTGTGCGGCGCGTCTTGCCTTGACACGACGCGGAACCCGAACATCTTTTCATAGTATGGAATTGCTTTATCGACGGTTTGAACCGGGAGGTTCATGGCGTCGCCGGCGTAAGGCGCCGCAGTCATAAATAATGCTTTCATCATTATCTCCTGTAGACGATAAGGACGTTCACTTCACAGGGCGCGCGCTCCCGACCACTCCTTGAGGACGCGAGCCATCTCGACGAACACATCCTCCTCGCTCTTGCGAGAGCGTTTGAGGATGCGGAAGCCGTGGTCGGCGGTGTCCAGTAGATGTAAGGTCGCGCGTTTGCCGAGTTTTTTGCATACAGGCTGCAGAAGGTCAAGGTTCGCCATCTCATCGCGCGTGCCGCTGAGAAAAAGCATCGGGCCCGTGACTGCGCTGAGGTGGTCCGCGCGCTTCGTGTCCGGCTTGCCCGGCTGGTGCAATGGGAATGAGAAAAAGACCAGACCGTCTACATTCTCTAGTGGCGCCTCCGAAGCCGCAGTGGAAGTCATGCGCCCGCCGAATGAGTGGCCGCCGGCCAGGAGCGGAAGGTCAGGGCCGGCCTTGTGCGCCGCCGCGACCGCTGAGCGAACGGTTGTTGTGCAGACTTCCTGGGAGTCGCGGCCCACGCCGTGCTCCATGTAAGGAAAGTTGTAGCGAAAGGTCGCGATCCCTGCGCCGGCCATCCGCTCCGCGATGGTCTGGAGCGTGGCATGCCGCATGTTCGTGCTGGCCCCGTGACCGAGGACGAGCAGGCAGTTCGCGCCGGCGGGCAGGGTCAGCAGGGCAGAGACTTTTCCCTTCTCAGGCGTGGCAATGAACTTCATCTCTTTCACTCTGTCAGCCATCTCAAGGCCTCCATGTAACATTTGCAAGACTTGGCGCCGGCCCTTTGCCTCTAGCCAAGCCGTCCCGTTTATAACACAATCGTTCAATCCATCAAACGATAAAATTCGGAACGGCCTGTGTGGGAAAAAGGCGTCGCGAATCAAATCAATGATTCGCGACGCCTTTCGAATATATTTATATGTTGGGCACACCAAGATCTGGATTGAGGCGACGAGTCAGTACCGCGAGCAGCCATTGGCGAAGGTTTCGCTCGCTACCGCTTCAAGCCTAATTTCTCGGAATCGAGATGCCAGCCGGCGTTGACCAATTCATTTCCACGGCGGACAAAGATTTCCGTGCCGCGACCACTTTGCGTCGTGCGTTTCCCATTCGCTTCGATTTCACAAAGGTAGGTCGTGTAAATGATGACGGCGGCGCCGTAAATCTGCATCTCGGTTTTCGGAAACTCCAGTCTCAGCAATTTCCGGCCACTGTCGGCGAAGCGTTGGGCGCCGGCGAGGATCGCCGCCCGGTCAGACCAGTCGCTTGAACCACTATCGATTGCAATCGCCTCGTCCGGAATCAGCCTTTCCAATGTGGCCCGATCATTGGCGAAATAGGCCTTCCAAACGGCTTCTCGGGCGGTCAGCGCTTGCTCGCGAATCTGTGGCGTCACGGTCAATGGTTTCGACATCTGCTCCTGACGCCAGTCCGGATCAATCACCGTGTGAGACGCGACCTGAATCCAACTCCCTTTGCGTTCGGCGTAGACGTCCATTATGCGGAATCGCCGCATCGTGACGGTAGCGCCGCCGATGTTTCTTTCGAAGTCGCCGAAAAAGGAGGCCACCGCCAGCTCGGGACTATAAAAGTGTACGTCGAAGTTACTGACTCGATAGCGGGTACCCGCAGGATAATAAGGAGTCATTTTGGGCGCATTGGCTGGTCTCGGCCACTCGATACCGTTGGCCATCATATACTCGTCGATGCCTTTAATCGGAACGCGCGAGCCTTCCAGAAATCCCCGCCAATCATCCGAATGCGTCGCATGAATCTTTTCAACGTCGCCGTCGATAAACGCCCGGAAGATGCTCTCTATGTGCGCGCGGATGGCCGCCGCATCAGCCGCACGGTCTTCCTGGTTTTCCACGGCCGCAGTTTTCGCCACGGAGCCGGCAATAAGCCCGGCGACTGCGAACAGGGCGGCGCCAAGAATTAATGACAAGAACGAAGAAATTGAAGTCCGCGGAATCATCGTCGTAGCCTCCAAAAGTCACGTAGAAAGTCAGATATTGATACCGCACTCTAAGCCGTGGGAAATTACGCGACAACTATGAATACGTGAGCGGCGTGTCTGCTGACGCGAACGGTCATCAATCGCATGGGCGTACTCGATGCCCTTGCCTCCAAGTTCTACCTGCAATACTTTGACCAGGTGCGAGTCTCTCAAAGTCTTCAACCCCGACCTCTCAAACCATGGATGCTCGTTTCGGCCGCCTGGATTCTGCCCGCCGGATTCGCCGCCATCAATCGAATTGCCCAGACGCATCTCAGCGGGTGGGACCCCGTGACCACGCGCGACCTGCTGTGGGAGAGCGGCGATTGGTTTCTCTACGCCTTTCTCACTCCGGCGGTCTTCGCGGTCTCGAAACGCCTTCCACTGGCGCAGCCGCATCTTACGCGGCGCGCTTTGCTGCATCTTTGGATCTCTTTGCTGTTCTGCGTGGCCTGGGCGACGTGCGGCAAATTGCTGCAATGGACGCTGATGCTGTTGTTCGAGCCGAACGTGGCGCATGCGGCGATGCAGGCCGGTCAGTTTTATCGCAAGGCCGGCGTGGAATGGCTGGGCTGGATCTTCACTACGTTGCCGTTCGGCGTCGCCGTGTACCTCTGCGTCGTCGGCATTGAGCACGCCATTCGTTACTTCATCGAAGCGCGCGAGCGCGACGTCCAGGTAGCCCGCCTTTCCGAGCAACTCTCAAGCGCGCGTTTTGCCGCGCTGCAGGCGCAGGTGAACCCGCACTTCCTCTTCAACACGCTCAACACGATTGCCGTGTTCGTGCGTGACAACGACCGTCAAGCCGCCGTGCGCATCGTCGAACAGTTGAGCGAAGTATTGCGGACGACGCTGAGCAGCCATCGCATGAATGAAGTCCCCCTCGGAGAAGAGCTCGAACTCGTCCGGCAGTACGTCGCCATAGAGGAGGCGCGATTCTCCGATCGCCTGCGGCCCGAATTCGACATAGACGAATCGCTCCTGTCCGCCGCGACGCCCAGCTTCGCGCTGCAGCATTTAGTGGAGAATGCGATTCGTCACGGCATTGCGAAGAGCCCCGACGCAGGACGCTTGATCGTCGCCGCGCGGCGCGACGGCGCCACGCTCGAACTCTCGGTCACGGATGATGGAGTAGGCGTTGACGCAGAGCTCGTCATACCTGAGGGCCACGGCGTCGAAAACACGCGGGAGCGACTGCGCGCTTTGTACGGCGAGCGCGCCTCGATCGAGATAACCAGACGCCCGGAAGGCGGTACAATCGCTACGCTGAGAACGCCATATCGTGAGATGATCCCGGAGTCGAATCATGAAGCAAGCTGAGTGGAGAGTCTTGATCGTCGATGACGAACCCGCCGCGCGCCGGGGCGTGCGCCAATTGTTGGCGGCGTTTCCGGAGTTTGCCGTCGCCGGAGAATGTCGCAACGGCGCGGAGGCGCTCGCGACGCTGGATGCGTCGACGCCTGACGTGGTCTTTCTCGACATTCAGATGCCGGGCATAGACGGCTTCGAAGTGATCCGCCGCCGAACCGTAGAGCGGATGCCGGAGGTGGTGTTTCTTACCGCCTTCGATCAGTTCGCCATTCGCGCATTCGAAGCCGAAGCGCTAGACTACCTGGTGAAGCCCGTCAGCGAGGGGCGTTTCGCCGCCACGATGAAGCGACTGATGAAACGATTGCGTTCGCTGGCGACAGCGATGCGCGACGAGATAATCGTGGTCACGACCTCAAGAGGCGCAACGGCGCTTAACGTAGGCGAGATTGACTGGATCGAAGCGTCCGGCAATTATGCTCAATTATGGGTCGGTCCGCGCAGCTACTTCCTCCGCGAGTCGCTTCGATTATTGGAAGAACGCATGCGCAAGCACGGTTTCATCCGCGCCCATCGAAGCGCGCTGATCCGACTCGACGGCGTGCGAGAATTGATTCGAGACCGCTCGGGCGCGATGGTCGCAGCGCTCAACTGCGGCGCGCGCATCCCGGTCTCGCGACGCCGAAGCGCGGCGTTCGCGGCGGCGGTGCGGCGGCTCGGCAAGGAAGGATGACTGCTGTCATTTCGCGTCAGGATAACAGCTCTCCTTCATAAACGTCGTTCGAAGCGTTACCGCGCGCCCGCCCGCCGCAGATCCGCTTCGATATCAGCGTAACCTTTCTTCTCCGCCCAGGCCAGCGGCGTCGCCCATGGCGCGCCGGATTTATTCAGATCGGCGCCACGCTCAAGCAGGAAGGCGACCATTTCCCGCCGCCCCCAACGGGCAGCAAAACCCAGGGGGGTTGACCGATATTCTTCGTCCACGGCATCGATGTCGGCGCCGTGATCGAGAAGCAGGCCGGCTTTTTGAAGATCGCCGGTAAACGACATGTCGTGCAGCAGCGTGAAGCGCCGCCAGTTCATATGATTGGGATTCATACCGTTTTCCAGCAGGAAGGCGGCAGTCTCGTAATGCTTGAAGTAGTAGCGCGCGCCCCATTTGGAGAGGTCGGGAACGCGGGCGCCGTAACGCATGAGCAGTTTGAGCATCTGGCGGTCCTCATCCTTGGCCGGCATCGCAAGAATGCCTTCTCCCCAGAACGCAGTTTCGTCCAACGCCAGTTCCGGGCGTACCTGCAACATGACCTCGACTTCGGCGTACTTGTTCTTGCCCACAAGCTCCTGGAATCGGCGCTGGGCTTCGTCCTTGCCGAAATCAATCTTCCCGGTATCCCCCCATGCGCGGATGAGCTTGAGGTCGTCGAGGCTCCGCTTCAGAAGTTGGGCGATCTCGTCATATCCGCGGTCGTCCGCTACCGTAACGAGTGAGTCCATGAAAGGGTGGGTTTTATATGTGGGATCGAGCGCCCCACGTTCCACGAAGTAGCGGACGAGATTGAGATGGCCCTCGCGGACCGCGAGGTGCAGGGGCGATGTGTAGTCATATTGGCAGGCGCCAAGCGCCGGACAGCGCTGGGCTAGTTCCTTCACGCGGTCCAGATCGCCGTCCCGGCTTGCCGTGAGCATGTCCCAAACATCAGTGGTGGAGCTGACGACGCCGTCGTGAAGTTCGATGGGTCGTGTCTCTTTCATTTCGACGGGTTGAATCATTCGGCATACCTCTCTTCCTCAACGTGTTTCGCCAATTGTTCCCAACTCTTGAAGCCCAGCGAGCGGGCGACCAGGAGTTGCGCATCGGCAAGCGCAATGGCGCCGCTTTCATTCCCGGAGTTTGCATGCGCGCTCAAACGCTCGCGCGCGAAACGGCGCAGGCGTTCGACGCGCGCCTCTTGCGTGGGCTGATCCCAGCTCAGCCTACGACCGATCTGGAAATGGTCCGCGACGCGACGCATGGCGTCATCCTCGCCTAAGTCACAGGCTTTGACTAGGTCGCTCGCCAGCGTCTCGTATTCGGCCAGGCTGTGAACAGGAAGCGCGCCTGTCTTCTCGTACTCAGTCAGCAACCGCACAATCTGGTCATGCCCTCGCCGAGTCGCCCATTGAAGCGGCGTGGCCCAGGGAGGATCGTCAGGGAGACTCGGCTTCGCTCCGCATCGCAGTAGGAATTCGGCCATGCGCGCCTTGCCGCACCTGGCGGCCCATCCCAGCGGCGTCGAGCAAAACTCCTCATCCCGCGCATTCAGATCGGCTCCGCGCTCGATGAAGATTGCGGCGTTCTCCACGTCGCCCGACTTGGCGAAATGGTGCAGAGGCGTGATGCGCAGCCAGTTCGGCTTGTTCGGGTCCATGCCATGTTGAAACAGAAGTTCGGTGATTTCGCGCGTCCCGCCCCCAATAGAGCGGCGCTTAGGCAGGTCGGGTTGATAGCGCAGCATCAAACGGACGAATGCTTCGTGCCTGGCCGCGCTCCCCAGCGCGTCGGGGTCGTCGGCCAGCGCCGGGTTAGCCGCGAAGACCGCCGCCGCCGTCTGGAGATCGTTACAATGAGCAAGGAGATGCGCCGGTCGGGCAGCGCCATACGAGCAAAGCAAGTCAACCATCTGCTGGTTGCGCTCGGCGCCATAACCCGCTTCGCCGAGCGCGGCGCTCAGCGTGTCGGCGGAACTCTCGACTTCAACGTTCGGATAAGCGCCATGCTCCAGCAAGAGCTTGACGATTTCGATGTGTCCGTTGCAGACCGCCGAGTGCAAGGCGTGGCCGCGCGGGGCGATATGCTCTTCAGGCAGGTTCGGGTCGGCGCCATGCTCCAGGAGCAGCTTGATGATTTCGATATGCCCTCCGGCCGCGGCGTTGCGGAGCGGTGTCCCGGAGCAAGCGTAATACGTGACATAATCCGAAGGGCGGTTGGCCAGCGACGGATCCTCATCGAGCAGTTCGCGCACACGTTCCAGATCGCCGATGTGCGCGGCGGTGCAAATGTCCACGTATGCGCCGCGCGCGCGGAGGTGTGTGAGGACTTCGTGCGGAGCGGTCGGCCAATCCAGCGGCGCGTCGCGCCAGCCGCGATAGTTGTAATCGCCGTTGCAGAGTTGAATCGGACGCGCGCCGTCGCCGCGCCGCGCGTCGATGTCCGCGCCGCGCGAGAGCAATTCGTCGATCATATCGATCTGCCTGGTCATCACCGCCCAGTGGATAGGCTGATTGGTAAGCTCATCAGGAGCATGCGTAAGCGCAGGGTCGGCGTCGAGCAGGCTTCGCGCTTTGGCCAGGTCGCGTTCGCGGATCGCCGCCGCGATGGCGGCGCCTTTGGGCGCAGTATCATGAGGGCGGGCGAGCGCGGCCTCGATCAGCTTTTGCATCTCAGCGTATCCCCGGTCGCGGGCGATTTCGAGCATATTGCCGAAAGAGAACGTGGCGCCGTGTTCGAGCAGGTAGGCCGCGACCTCGAGATGGTTCTCGCGCACTGCGAAGCTCAGTGGCGTGCGGTATTCGTATTGCGAACGCGCCAGGCTCGGGTCCTTGTCCAGCAGCCGCTTGACCGTCTCCAGATCGCCGGTTATGGCCGCGCAGAACATCTCCCAGACATCGGCGCCGATTCCGGGCGACCAGTACAGGCGATCGTTCTTTTTCAGCGGCTCCGGTCGGATCATGCGCTGAACCTTCTCGGCGAACCGCGAATCGCTCGATGGGCGCGCGGCGTTTAGGTCTTCTTCGATGCGTTCCATATGTTTCCTCAACCGTTTGCGCGCCGCGTACAGACGGGTCTTGACCGCATTGGCCGTGATGTTCAGGAATTCGGCGATCACCGCTTGCGAATGCTCGCCCATGTAATAGAGCAACACGACGGCGCGCTCCGCCTCGGACAAGGCCGCAATCGCCTTCCAGACAAAGGCCTTGGTCTCCTGCAGTTCCAAGGCCTCGTGTGGCGAAGGTTCGGGAGAAGCGACTTCCAGAGCGGCGTCCAATGTGACGACCGGATGGCGCTTGCGCCGCCGGATGCGGTCGCAGTGTTTGAAGATGACGGTTCGAAACCACGCTGCGAAGGCCGCAGGCTCGCGCAGCGCCGGCAATTCTCGATACGCCTCGACGAAAGCTTCCTGCGCGACGTCCTCGGCAAGGTGGTAATCCCTCAGGATCGCAGTGGCATAAGCTACCGCGATGTCCTGATACGCGCGCACCAATTCCGCGAAGGCGAGGTCATCGCCAGCCTGGGCCGCGCGCACTAATGAAGTGATCTTCTCCTTGTCCGGCAAACATCCTCCATGAACAAAGACCCTGGTCGGAGGAAAATGGTGTGAAGAATTATGTCTGCGCCATCTGTATCAGATTGCCGCAAGTATCCTCAAATACGGCGATCGTTACCGGCCCCATTTTGGTCGGCGCCGTCTTGAAGACTACGCCTAGCTTCTGCATTCTTTCGTACTCTTTCTGAATATCCTCGACGGCAAACGATGTTGAGGGGATTCCCGTTTCAAAAAGCGCCTTTTGGTAAGTTTTGGCCGGCGGAAACCCCATCGGCTCCAGCAGCAATTCCACATCGTCCGGCCCTTCAGGCGAGATGACTGTCAGCCATCTGGCTTCCCCCATTGATATGTCGTTCTTTTTAACGAAGCCCAGAACTTCCGTGTAAAACTTAAGGGCCTTGTCCTGGTCATCTACCATCACGCTGGTTAATTTGATCTTCATTGAATCTCCTTTTTATGCCGGGAGAAACTCTTTTTTCCTCAAGACTGCGGCGCTGATCAAGGTAATGATTATGCCCACCGGCAGAATCTCCATCAGGGTCATGGCGAAACGAATCGCCGGGTTGCGGTACATTCGCTTAAAATCGTCCATTTTCTTGACTTCCTGATCGAGTTCAGCGGCTGAAACGCCTTTCTCCTTCGACTTATCGATCTGACATTTGGCGTAATAATCAATAAAGGCCTCAGAATTGGCGGGGCTGATCTGATGTAGGTCTGCGCGTAATCACCAGCAGGGAATTTACCTAACGATCATTCGATTTTCAGATAATGCGGTATAGATCGCCCCAAACTCCCCTACTCCGCGAGCTTTTCAGGCTCGCGTTCTCGTATATTGTTCAGATTCTTCTGTTTGCAATTGTCTTAAAAACACCCGATAAAAAGACTTTACAACGAGGTCGCACGAGACGGACAATTTATTGTCCGCGTTGAACGGCATAGATACCAATTAAAAAATGGAGGTGTCTATGCAAAATCCGCAGCCCAGCAACGCAAGCCAACCGGTCAAACGATCTCGCAACAATATTTCAAGGTCAAGGAAACGAACACAGCTTTTCAAGAGTCTTCTCTACGCTCTCGGGACTAAGAAGGGGTTCAAGCGAGTCAGGCGAATAGTTCTCAACGTCTTCGGTCTCGCAATTCTGATCGTCGTGAATCTCTTCGGTCTCGCCTTCGCAATCGTCCGCTACGGTGAATGGCTATATCGTGAATTGTCGGCGGCGTTCGGATGGTAGCCGGCTCTGGCGTGATGGCGTGATGGCGTGATGAGTGATAATCTCCCGCTCATCTCGGCTATTAAGCAGTATCATCACGCCGAACGATTTCTATTCCATTCTGCGAGGGGTGAACCAATGACCGCCGAACAAATCACAACGATAATAACCAATGTGCTGACCAGTGGCGGAGTCGCCGCATTCTTGTATATGATGATACGAGGACTGAAGGATCAGATTGGGGCGCTAAAAGCGCAGATCAGCACTCTTAACGAAACAATCGAAGTTCAAAAGAAAACGCTCCAAGCGATGGAGACGAGGGTATCGGAAACCGAAAAGATCGGCAACATCTACAGACAATTTCTCGAAGAATTCCCAAAAGAACTTGAGAACTACAGAGCGCTGCACACAAAGATGAAGGACGATCAGATAAAACTGCTTCAGCAAGCCGTTGAACAAAAGGACGAAAAGCTTAAAGAGACTGCGGAGATCGAACTTGAAAAACTGAAGCTACAACAGCGGGCGCTGGATGACATTCCTAAACTGAGAGAGGAACTGATCGAAGTCATAGACACTTTTGAACAGAGGATGTCTATCGTGACTCTACTTGCCCGCTCTAACTCGCTGAGCTTTCCTTTGCCGACAGCCTACGGAAATATGTTCGCTGCCGCAGCAAAAGCATACCCCTTCTCTGAAACTACCGATGCTGGAGAGGTTAATAAGCCGTTGGCTTGAACGGCAAAGATGCCAAGCAAACGAAGGCGGCAAGGCTCGAATTGCTTCGAGATTTGTCGGATGATCCGGCTCGAAAATCTAAGGTAACTATAAGCCGATGATTTAAAGCTCGTGGAAGATCGAAAGCCGGAGCAACCGCCGAAAGCGCCTTCGCCGTCTGCGGGCGGCGCGACGCCGAAGAAATCGAAGAAATGAAAAACAAATGGGGAGCAATCACTCCCCATAATTGTTTCAGGTTGAATCCATCCGCTACACATTCGGAATCGAGACCAACAAATCGAGGTCTTGAAACGCCAGCAACAGCGGGAGAAAGTTCTCCACGGTTTCCAACCTTCGTGCGTCAATCCGGTCAAGCATTGATCTAACCTGATACTGAAGTTCGTCACTCATCACGTTGATGATTTGTCCCGGGGTGTCTGGATTCGTCACGACGATCAAAACATGTCTGACCATTGGTCGGTATCGGTTCGTCAATTCGTCTATGTCAGCTTTCAGCTTGAGCGAATCATTCTGGCTAATCAAATCGCAGATGGATTGTACGGGATCATCCTTCTTTATCATTGTCGTTGTCCTTTGGTTTGAACCGCGACGACGTGTAGAATCCGAGTCGCTTGACTGTCTATCACCGCCGTTATCGGTTGAGTTGAGTAGCCAAACGGTAACGCAATGATGATTAGACAGTCAAGTCTTTCAAGGCTAAAAATTCTAGATTTCATTGACTAGAAAAAGAGAGTTCCGGTACAATTTCGTATGTCGAAAGATTCACGTAAAAAGGATGAAATGCTTACTCCCACAGAGGTTTCGGAGATTCTTGAAATCTCAAAACAAAGAGTCTCACAACTATTGAAGTCGGGGAAGCTCAAAGCAAAAAGTATTGATGGTAAATACTTCATTCGTCCTGAAGACGTGGAAGCGGTAAGAGACCGGAAAACTGGCAGACCGCGCAAGGATGAAGCGACGAAACCAGAACCGGAGACTCATACAGAGGTTTTGAAAATCACGATTGAAGCAATTGTTACGATTGAGAGGAAAACAAACAATGAAATCGAAGACGATGAATCAGACTCAAACGACGAATGAAAAGAACGCCGCAATCTACGTTCGCGTCAGCGGTCAATACGACGAACGTACCGCATCGCTTGAAAGTCAAGAAGCCTCCTGTAGAAAGCTTGTCGAACAACACGGATTTACAGTCAACCCCGATCACCTTCTTGTTGAACGTCACACCGGAAAACATCTCCATCAACGCAAAGAACTGAGTAGGCTTCGGCAGATGGTTGAACATGGTGAGGTTCAGTGTGTTTGCTTTTACCAGCTTGACAGGTTGTCGAGAGGGGGAAACGCGCATATTTGGATACTGCTTCCCGAGTTCAGGACGAAGGGCGTTAAACTTCTGAGCGTTCACGATGACCTCAGCGACACGCCGATGAACAATATGATGTTGAGTGTCAAGGCTGAATTCGCCGCTCAGGAACTACTCAACATCAAGGATCGAACTACGCGCGGCAGGAAAGAGAAAATCGCAAAAGGATTGATTCCCGGTCAAGGTGGTGAATTATTTGGCTACCGCATCGACAAGGAAACGTGGGAACGTGAAATCAAAGACGATGAAGCGCGCGTTGTTCAGCGGATTTTCAACGAGATTGCATCCGCTAAAAGTACAAGTGGAATCGCCGACGATCTAAACGCAGAGGGGATTCCATCTCCCGCGACTTCTATCGGTCGGAAGACTAAAAATAATGTCTGGTATCGAAGAGCAGTCAACGCGATAGTCAGAAACCCCGCTTACTACGGCAAGCAATTGGTGCAAGTCTGGACAAAAGACGAAGCCGGACGGAAAGTCAGAAACGACGACAACAAGGTAATCGAACTACCTGACAACGTGACTCCGGCGATTGTAAGCGAAGAGCTTTGGACAAAAGCCAATGAGCAATTAAGCAATAGACTGTCCCGCGCGATTGATCGTAATCAGGATAAGATGATGATCCTTCGCGGTCTGGTGTGGTGTCTTCGCTGCAATCGGAAGATACATACGAAGACAGACGGGCGTGGATATTCTCTCTTCGTGTGTTCGTCTCGAAATGATGAAGCCTTGAAAAAGAAAAATGAGCCGCATTGCGGCGCGCCGACTATCAGTGTCAGGTGGTTAGAGCATTGGGTTTGGAGTTCGATGAAGGGGATTCTGCGAAGCAAGGAGTCTTTGATGAAGATGATTGAAGGGATGAAGGGAGACAACCAACTAGACACGTTGGTCAAAGACCGGGAGCGACTTGAAAAGCGGATTGAAGATATTGAGACTGACACAATGCGCTTGATTCGCGCACAAGCAAGAGTTGACGACGAATATACAGTAGGTCTTTGCGAACGGGAGATAAAGAACCTAGCCAACCACAGAAGAGCAGTTGAAGAGTCCCTACAAGACTTGAATCTAGTCATCAGGAAAATTGAACTTTCCTCTCCGAACATTCCGAAATTGATCGACCTGCAAGAACAGTTTGCGTGGGGCGACCCGGGATGGTCGGATGAGCAGAAGCGCGATTACTTAGTTGCTGGGGGCTTCCAAGTCTTCGCGAATGGTCACACTTTCGAGGTCAGATTACTAAACGGCTCGGTTGTCCGCAGTTTTGACGAATCTAAAGCCTTGATTGCAAAAGGAAATCAGCTTGACTATGAACCGGTGGAAGCGGACGGAAATTATTGTACGTCTCCCAGGTAATCGCGTACATGAGCGACGCGATCAGCGTGATGAGCAGTCCTACTTGAAATCCTTTCCAAAACCGGATCGCCCCGCTCTGATAATTGTCGCGGTACGATTTGATCCCGAAAAAGACCATCGATAACGCGATGACCATCGTGGCATAGCCGGCCAACGCGTTATCAACAGTCTTCCCGACTTTCTCCCAAAGCGCGATGCTGATGACCATGAAAACGGAAACGATGGCGCCGGCCAGTAAGCCGAAGTTAGAGTCACTTTTCGCATAGTTTTTCTCCTTGTGTTCGCCGTCCGGGCACGATTTAGAAAGTCATCCCATTGACCATTAACCGGAATGACGATTGTTCCGATTGCTCAAAGCACGAAACTTCCGGACAAGCGCCCGGAATATAAGCGGGGGCGGCGCGCAAAGGCATCAGCCGAAAGTATGATTTTGAGGATAGAGGCGAAAAATCACCCGAAAGTTTAGGGCAACAGCCCGAGTTCTTTCGCCCGGTGGATGGCCTGAGTGCGGCGGCGCGCGTCTAGTTTCATAAAAAGGTTGGAGGAATGGGTTTTTACGGTATTGAGCGAGACAAAAAGTTTATCGGCGATCTCCTGGTTGGACAGCCCTTGCGCCATCAGTTCCAGCACTTCGTACTCGCGTTTGCTGATGCCGAGCCGCTGAAGTTCCGGTTCGTTGAGTTTGAAGTCCGGGTTGGCGATGACGACTTTTCTGCGCGTGAGCTTCATGCCCGCCCAAACGCCGACTGCAGTGAAGAGAATAGCCACAGCGCCGAGGTAAAACTCCAGCGAAAGGTCGCGTACTAAGAAGCGGTATTCGATGAACTTCAGAATCCCGGTCAACGCCGCCATAGCGACGCCATAGAGGAGAATGGTCTTGCGCATCTCAGTCTGTCAGCAGTTCTGATCGTAGGCTCGCTGCAGCCAATCCAGCGCCTCGGAATCCACTTGGTCGCGCGTAATGAAGCTGATCTGGAGTCGCATGGTCTCGTGAATCTTCGAGGGCAGCAGGCGTCCGCCGGGCTTCTGTCCGTTCAGACGAAGACCAAGATCGACACGATTCTTCGTCGTGGGTTGCACCCGCGCGAACGTCCTGCGAGGCGAGACCAGAGAGACAAAAGTCTTGCGCGCCTGGATAGTGACCTCGCCAAGCCCCGCCGCGGCGTCGATGATGGCGTCGAGGATCGGCCGGAGATGAGGCCGATCCTCGTACTGCCCTTCGACGAGTTCATCGGCGGAAGCGAGGAGGAAGTCCGGGTAGCCGAATCGCTCCATTACCAACAGGGACTGCGCGTAGCCGGTCACCTCCTGGTCTGTCAGCCAGGCGCGGAGGGCCTTCTCATCGTTAAAGCGCTCCTTCTTGATGCGCCGGTTCCAAGCGTCTACGTCTTCGCCGGTTCGCTCATTGAGGAGACGAGCAGACATTTCTCTCATTCCTTTCCAATCACGAATTTGAGCCATCGAAACCTCCATTCATTTGTAGAACGATGTAAAGTCCGTGCAGGACGAGATCAGGAACGAGTTTATCGAAGAGTCCTTCTTGCTCAAACAGCCTGCTGAACCCGCCGGTGCCCACCACCGTCACCGCTTGCCCGGGAAAACATTCGGCCTTCATCCGCTGCGTGATCTCACGAATCGAGCCGGCGGCGCCGAAAAAAAGTCCTGATTGAATGCTCTCGACCGTAGAGCGCCCGATTGCAGAAGCGGGTTTGAGGATTTCGACGGCTGGCAAGCGGGCGGTCTTCGATTCGAGAGCCTCCATCGAGATTCGGAGGCCGGCCGTGATGGCTCCGCCAAGATATTGCCGGTCGGCGGAGACAGCGCAAATGGTGTTCGCGGTTCCCAGATCGAGGATGATGAGGTTGGTATTTGGGAACTGATTGATGGCCCCGACGGCGTTCGCGATCCTATCGGAGCCGACTTCGATCGGATTTCTGTAATTGATCTTGAGCCCGGTCTTCACTCCGGGTTGAAGGAGAAACGGCTCGCCGCCGAAATACTTGAGACACGCCGCGCGGAGAGAATGAACGAGGTTCGGCACGACGGAACAGATCGCCACCTGCCGCGTCTCCAACGGATCGTAGCCACTTTCACGAAGGACGGCGCGCAGGAAGAGACCGAACTCGTCCGAAGAGGCGATGTTTGTCGAGCTCTTCCGGAACGTGCTGATGAGCTTGTGATCCTTAAAGACGCCGCCGAAGATTTGAGTATTTCCTACGTCCAGGCAAAGAATCATCAGGCCCCTCCTCTCAAGACCGCCTCTGCTTCGCGAAGCGCCAGGCCGTTGTCATAATTCTCCAGCAAGTCCTCAAGTGTCGAGCGCGGTTCCGAAGCGAGCGCCGTCACTCGATCAACAAGGAGCGGCGCCGCGCGGACAATATTATCAACGATCGTGATCGAAGCCTTGCGGGCGGTTCTGGATAAAGGATTCAGGTCGATGGTGATGACTTTTCGTCCGGATCGAATGAGCGCCTCACAGCGGTCGCCGTCTTCGAGAGGGACAAAGACCACATCGGCCCGGTAAATTCCCTGACCGTTCACGAAGCGCCGATTGGAATCGAGGTAGGGAAGAACAAAGTCCTGCTGCGGTAAAAGGACCTGACCGGCGCCATGTGAGAGAAGGTGGTTGCGGATTCGGTCTTCGCGGGCGCCGCCCGCATGAAACAGATTCACTTCGAGCGGAGAACCGAGAACCTTCGAGAGCGCCGCCAACTCTCGCGGGATCAAGGCCGCCGCATTCCCGTTCACTGAAATCACGGGGCGCCGGGCGACAATGAAAAGGGCGGACGCCGCCTCGATCGCTCGCGCCGCGAAATCGTGTGTTTTTTCTCCAAGCAGATAGTCGAAAGCCTCGCCCCTTCCATGGGCGATGAGACCGTCAAGAGAGGTAATTCCTTGATGCGCCCCTTCGGTGAGTCTGGCCCTGGTCAGAAGAGAAACCCGCCTCGGATGGTTCAAGGGGATCTCGGATTGTGATTCCTGCGCTGTCATGATCAATCGTAGCTTTCCGCCTCGCTCGGGTATTGCGCTTCGCCGACCTGCTGGCAGAATTCCTCGAAGGCTTTCGACACCAGAGCGGCGCCATCAAGATATCTCCGGACGAAACGGGGAGAACGGCCCAACGATAGACCTAAGAGATCGGACGCTACAAGCACCTGGCCGTCAACTTCCGCGCCGGCGCCGATGCCGATGACCGGTATGGACAGATGAGAGGAGATGCGAGAACCCAGGCTGCGGCTCACGCATTCCAGCACGAGAGAAAAGGCGCCGAGGTCTTCGAGCTCTTTGGCGTCTTCAACGAGCCGGGTCGATCCTTCATCCGTGCCTCCCTGCACTCTGTACCCTCCGAGCGCGAGCACGGATTGCGGCGTCAGCCCGATGTGGCCCATGACGGGAATGCCCGATTCGATGATGTGGGAGACGATCTTTTCGTTGCCCGCGACTCCCTCAAGTTTTACCGCGCTCGCCCCGGCGCGAGCCATCGCCTCGACGGCTTTCATGGCGGCCTTCAACCCTCTGCGGTATGAGCCGAAGGGGAGATCGGCGACGAGAAAAACGCTCGGACACGCCCTGCGAACGGCCTCGACATGAGACGCGATCATCTCAACCGTGGCGTGAATCGTGCTCTCGAATCCGTAAAGCGCCATCGCCACACTATCCCCTACGAGGAGAGTGTTCACGCCGGCCTCGACGGCCAGCCTGGCGAAGACCGCATCGTAAACGCTGAGCATCGAAATCTTCCGGCCATCCCGCTTCGCTTTCCGGAAATCCAAAACCGACCGAAACGACCGTTGAGATAGATCGCACCGACGCGTTGATGAGTTGAGAGAAGGAGTGGCGGAAGTCTGTTTAAGGGATTGAGAAAACATATTAATGGTACCCTCCAAAAGGTAGAGTCCTGAATCCGTTTCACACTATCACAAGGAGTAGGGAATGGGGAAGGTGGGACAAGGGAAGGAGACAGGGGGACAAGGGGACAAGGAATTTCCTTCTCCTTGTCCCCTTGTCCCCCTGTCTCCTTGTCTAC
>Ga0137409_10001395_pt1 | contig 26108 bp, 20 predicted proteins | sample CZODoug1_16funga_FD_122059 | JGI IMG/M metagenome (GOLD analysis project Ga0137409, IMG submission 122059) | Vadose zone soil fungal communities from Angelo Coast Range Reserve, California, USA - CZODoug1_16fungal (Hybrid Assembly) | ecosystem: Environmental > Terrestrial > Soil > Vadose zone...
AGCACTCGATTGCCTCTTTTCCGAACAGTGGCTGCCACTTCAATATCGCTCTGCGTCGGTTGATCTAAGTTAAGCCCGTGGCCATCATCGTCTGCCCCCAGCCGCACGCGGCTGAGATCGGACTCGAGGTCATGCGGCGTGGGGGGAATGCGATCGATGCAGCGGTCACGTGCGCCTTCGTGCAGGGCGTGCTCGATCCCCAGATGTGCGGCATCGGCGGATGCGGGGTGATGCTGGTCCACACGGCCGCGGGCGGCGACGCGTTGATCGAGTTCTACGCGACGGCGGGCTCATTGACGCGCGAGGACCAGTGGGAGCGCCTCTTCGTCCGTGAAGCTGCAGACCGATATGGGTACGTACTCGACGGCTCGGTCAACGACGTTGGTTATCAGTCGGTGGGCGTGCCTGGAACCGTGGCGGGCCTGCATGAAGCGCTCACGCGGTTCGGCACGATCTCGTGGGAGCGTGCGATCGAACCGGCCATCCCTCTCGCGCGCGACGGTTTTCCGGTCAGCGGGTTCATGCACGGGTACTGGACCACCGACTACGGACCTGACGTCGTGCCGAATCTCCTGAGGATCCAGGCCACTCCAGCGGCGAAGTCGATCTACACCCACGATGGCAAGCTGTTCGAGATCGGCGAGCGCATGGTGCAGGCCGATTACGCTCGCACGCTCGAGCGCCTGGCGAGCGGAGGGCCGGACACGTTCTACCGAGGCGAGATCGCGGACGAGATCGCCGCCGACTTCGCGGCGAATGGCGGATTCATAACCAAAGATGACCTCGCCGGCTACACGGTCAACGTGACCGAGCCGTTGAGGGGCACGTACCGCGGTCTTCAGATCGCCGCCGCTGGTCCCCCCGCCGGCGGCCTCACCTTGCTCCAGATGCTGAACTTCCTCGAGGGTTACGACATCGGCGCCCAGGGTTGGCCGAGCACCGAAGCCGCGCGAGTGTTGGTGGAAGCGATGGCATGGGCGATGGCAGATCGCGACCTGCACATCGCGGATCCCCGCTTCATCGAGATTCCGACCGGGGCACTGGCCGACAAGCAGTACGCGGCCAAGGCGCGCGACGTGGTGGCGGCGGGAGCTCGCGTACATGATCGCGCCGACACGACGCATGTCTGCGTCGTCGACGATGCGGGGAACGCAGTGTCACTGACCCATACGCTTGGGTCGGCGAGTGGGGTGGTGACCCCGGGGCTGGGTTTTGGCTACAACGACTACATGAACTGCTTCGACCCGCGTCCCGGCCATCCCAACTCGATCGTTGCGGGCAAGACAAGGGTGACCATGATGACGCCGACTTTCGTGTTCGAGAAAGGCGGCAAGCTTCGGGCATGTGTCGGGGCGCCGGGCGGCACCAAGATCGTGACCGCGATCCTCCAGGTGCTCGTCAACGTGATCGACCACCGGATGTCGCCGATGGAGGCCGTGAGCGCGCCGAGGATCGACTTCCAGGGTGACCTCGTCCAGGCCGAGGCGCGCATCCCCCTGGTGGTGTGCCAGGGTCTGGAGAGCCTCGGCTACAAGGTCAACCGGCGCACGCTGAACTACGACTCCTATTTCGCTCGGCCTCAGCTGATCGTTGCCGAGCCCGACGGCTTCCTCCACGGCGCCTCAGACCCGCGAAAGGATGGTGGCGCCGCATTCGATACGGAGACGGAATGAGGTTCAAGGACCGAGTCGCCCTCGTCACAGGTGGTGGAAGAGGAATCGGCGCGGCGACGGCCCAGCTGCTGGGTCGCGAAGGCGCGAAGGTCGCCGTTTCGGACATGGACGTCGGGCCGGCCGAAGAGGTAGCCGGTCCAATTCGCGGTCTCGCCATTGCTTGCGATGTCACCAATCGCGAGCAGGTCGAAGCGATGGTCGATCGCACGGTGAAGGAGCTGGGCGGCCTCGACATCCTGGTCGCGTGCGCGGGCATCACGCGCGACAACCTGCTTTTCAAGATGACCGACGAGGACTGGGATTCCGTCATCGACACGCACCTGAAGGGCACGTTCCTGTGCGCGAGGGCGGCGCAGCGGCAGATGGTCGAGAAGAAGTACGGAAAGATGGTCCTGCTCTCGTCCACCTCGGCGCTCGGCAACCGCGGGCAGGTCAACTACTCGGCCGCGAAAGCCGGCCTCCAGGGCATGGCGCGGACGCTCGCGATCGAGCTCGGTCCGTTCAACGTGAACGTCAACGTGGTGGCGCCGGGCTTCGTCGAGACACGGATGACGCGAGCCACCGCCGAACGCGTTGGTGTCGACTTCGAGGCATTCAAGATCGGCGCCGCTTCGCAGATCCCGCTCAGGCGCATCGGGCAGCCCGAGGACATCGCGAGCGTAATCGCCTTCCTCTGCAGCGACGAATCGGGGTTTGTATCGGGCCAGACGATCTACGTGCGAGGAGGTCCCTAGAGCTCGGGGCCATCCAGCAGGTCTTCGGCCTCGCGAGCAATCCGCGCCACCAGCTCGCCGGCGGGGACCATGTCGTGGATGAGCCCGGCGGACTCGCCGGCAAGCACGAAGTCACCGGAGGCGATAGCGGCTTCCAGCGCCGGGCGGAGCTGCTCGGCGGCCATGGTCCACTCCTGCTGGCGGTCGCCCCACTCGTCGAGCAGCGGGTGCTTGATGGCGCGCACGAGGGCGCCCGGCCAAACGATTCCGAGCACGTCGTCGTAGAACTTGCTCGCCATGGTCTGGCTCCCCAGCGCGTTGAGGATCACGTCCTTGGAGTGGCCGCGCCCTCTCGCCTCGGGCGTGGCCAGGAACCGGGTGCCGATCAGCGCGCCCTGGGCTCCGAGCATCAGGGCCGCCGCCAGGCCTCGCCCGTCGGCGATCCCGCCCGCGGCCAGGACCGGCACACCGCCGACCAGGTCGACCACCTGGGGGACCAGCGACATCGTGGACATCGTCCCGACGTGGCCTCCGCCTTCGGTCCCCTGGGCGACGATGACATCGGCGCCGTCGCTTGCGACCTGGCCGGCTTCCTCCGGGGAGCTGACCATGTGGATCACCTTGATGCCGGCTTCGTGAGCCTGGTAGGTCAGGTCGGTCGCCCGACCCCAGGCAAGCGAGAGAACTGGGACACGTTGGGCCAGCGTCATCTGGACGGCCGCCCTGTCCATCCGGCAGACGACGTGGTTGACTCCGAAGGGGCGGTCGGTCAGCTCGCGGACCTCACGGATCTCGTTTCGCAGCTCGTCGGGAGTGCGGCTGAGCCCGCCGATGATGCCGAGCCCGCCGGCGTTGCTCACCGCGGCAACCAGCTCCGGCGTGGTGGCTCTCGCCATGCCGGCCTGAAGGATCGGAATCGCGATTCTCAGCAGCTTGCAGACGGCGGTGTGAAGTCGGTCCATTTCGCGCGCGACATCTAATATCCGCCTATCCGCCGAAGGCCATACAAGAGTGGCTCTTTGGCAAGTACAGGCCGACCCAAGCGTTGGACAGCCTGATGAACCGGATTCTCGGCCGTGTGCGGCAGCGCTTGGGCGGGCGAACTGTTGTTCGCCGGCGAAGCCTGTGGCGGCCCTCTCCCCGTATTCGAATCGAGTTCGGGGCGATAAGGCCGTCAACCTTGCGGCGGAGCCTTGTACCCTCCCGTGTGGGGTTGACGCCCTCGCCGGACCTCTGCTACGGTGACGGCCGTCTTAGGGGAGCCGCCCAGGGTTGGGCGAGATCGGACTTTTAGGGGTAGGAATTGCGAGTTCATCGTTATCTGACGCATGCCGTCGTGCTCGCAGTAGCGGTCGCGATCTCGAGCTACGCGACGATGGATCGTCATTTCTCCACCTCTTTGACCGCTCGCCTGGGTGCCGTGAATGCCGAAGCCTACGTTTCCAATGAGGGCGGCACGGTCGGCGACGTCTCGTTGGGCCGCTACAGCACGATCATCAAGCCCGTCTCGATCCCGACCTCGGCGCCCATCAACCACAAGCCTTTCGTCTACACAGTCGCCGCCGGCGAGAGCCTGAGCGTCATCGCCGCCAAGTACCACGTCACCGTGAGCCAGATCCGGTGGTCGAACACCAACCTGATGGCCACGGATACGGTCGCCACCGGCGACCAGCTGAACATCCCACCGGTTCCGGGCATCGTCGTCACGACCAAGGCGAGCGATACGTTCGACAGCCTGGGCGTCAAGTTCCAGGTCGACCCGCAGACCATCATCGACTTCAACCGGCTGCGCACACCCCAGCTGGCGGCCGGAACCGTGCTCGTGATCCCGGGTGGCACTGGCGGCGCGTTCCCGCCGCCCCCGGCGCTGTGGCAGCTGCTGGCTCGCTCCGGCACCGGCGGGTCGTACAACGCCCACGTCGTCGGCTGCTGCCTCGGTCCGTACCCTGCGACCGGGTTCCCGGTCGGCTGGTGCACCTGGTACGTCGCGACCAAGCGCAACGTGACGTGGCGCGGCGACGCCGGCTACTGGTACGCCAACGCCGCAGCCCAGGGCTACCCCGTCGGACCGACGCCGAAGGTCGGCGCGATCATGGTGACCTGGGAGAGCTGGGCGGGCCACGTGGCCTACGTCGAGGCGGTCAACGCCGACGGCTCGTGGGTCGTGTCTGAGATGAACTGGATCGCCTTCAACGTGATCAACGAGCGAACCATCAAGCCCGGGCAGCTGGGCGGAAAGCTCGTGGGGTTCATCTACTAAGGGGAGACCGGCGCGGGCTGAGGAGGGCGCGAGGCCCACTCGTCCTCCATCTTCTGGATATCGGATTTGACCGTCCTCAATCCTGTCGCCGCGACGATCGCGGCCAAGACGAGCAGCGTGGGCGAGGTGATCAGCAGCGCGATCTGAATGCTGCCTATGCGGTCGGAGATGAAGCCGACGTCAAACGTGGAATGCGAATCGCCGAAGACGTGCGAGATGAAGAGCAGCATGGTCACGGCGCTGGCCCGTAGACCGGGTGACACCACGTTCTGCGCCAAGGCGGTGAAGGGACCGGAGTACAGATAAAGGCAGACGACGGCCAGCAGAAACGCCGGCACGAACACCGGGACCGGCCCCACGTTCATCGGCGCAACCAGGGCGATCGTGATGAAGACCGCGCCGAGCAAGAAGCCGGCAATTCCGACCTCCAGGTGCCCGGCCGGATTCTTCAGCGATCGACGGTCGGCGATCCACCCGCCGGCCAGCGTCCCGATGAGGCCGCCACCAACGAGGACTACGCCCGCCAAAAGCCCGGCCCGGCTCACCGAGAGGTCGAAGCGCCGGTTCAGGACGATCGGAAGCCAGAAGGCGTTGGACGCAAGCACGAAGAAGAGGATCGTCTGGGAGAAGATCGTCGCGCGGAGCGTCGGAATCCGCAGGAGCTGGATGAATTTTGTCAGACTGGCCTCCTGGACCTTCTTCACCGCCGTGCCCAGGCTCTCGGCGCTTCCGCGGAGTGGCTCGTGCAGGCCGAAGGCCAGCATCGCAAACAGGATTCCGGGTATCGCGGCGAAGAAGAACGCGTTGCGCCAGCCGAACCGCTCGGCGATGTAGCCACCACCCGCAAAACCGACCGCGATGCCGAGCGTGCTGCCTGCGCCCCAGATCGACATCACCCGCGCGCGCTGCTCCTTGGGAAAGTAGTCGGACAGCAGGGAGGTGCCGGCCGGGTAGTAGCTGGCCTCTCCGATCCCCAGCACGGCGCGGCTGAGGAAGAGCTGGCCGAAGTTGCGCGCAAACCCTGTGAAGAGGGTGGCGATGCTCCAGATGGCGACGCCGACCCCGATCACGGTCTTCCGCACGCCGCGATCGGCCCAATAGCCGAACGGAAGGGCCGCGACCGCGTAGACCAGCAGGAACGCTGACCCGAGGAGCCCGATCAGCGAGTCGCTGAGGTGGAACTCCTTCTGCACCAGGGGGGCCGCGGCGGCGGCGACCCATCGATCCATGTAGTTGAGGAAGTTGATGCCGACCATGACCACGAGCACATATCGGGCATAGCCGCTCGCCACGGCGCCATTATGTCGGGCAGTCCGTCGGAGCGGGTACCATAGCCATCAGCCTCCGACCGTTTCGGCGGCCTCGTGTGGGTCGGCTGGGCATTGGTGAGCCTAACGGTCTGTAAAACCGCCGCGAAAGCTGTGCTGGTTCGATTCCAGCCCGGCCCACCACCAAGAGCTCTATCTGGCGAAGGGGGCCCGCCCGCTGAGCGGGAGGCTTTGGTCTAAGCCGCGAGCGACGCGGCGCAGGGTCACCGCGAGGGTCGCACAAAGCGCAGCGGCCGTGATCGGGAATGCAAGGGGTAGGGCGCCCATGAGCGCTGCGCCGGCCGGAGGTCCAAGCATGAATCCCGCCTGCCACGTGAATCCCATCACAGCGAGGTAGCGCCCTCTCATGTTTTCAGGTGCTATGGCGGCGGCCGTCGGCGTGACCACGCCGGTGTAGACGCACTCCCCGATTGCGTAGAGGGTCATAGCCACGGCAAGCGTGGCCACCGCCGGCCATCCCTGCAACAGCCACCCGGTGGCAGCGATCAGCGACCAAGCCGATGCCCACGCGATCGCGCCAAGGGCGAGCGAAGTGCGCGGAGGAAGGCGCGACACGGCCTGTGTAATCCGCAGCTGCGTGACCAGGATGACCAGAGTGTTGACCCCGTAAATCAGACCGATTGCTGCGCCGGGCACGTTTGCGACCGTCCGGGCGAATGCCGGCAAGAGGAGCAGCACGGGCGCGATTCCAGCGCCGACCATCACCAGGTTGATGGCTGCGAGAAGGCGCAGGTTGCGGTCACCGAGCGCGACGCGATAGCGGCCGGAGGTTTGGATGGCGGCGGTTTCCGGGTTGGGCAGCAGCCGCACGAGCGCGGCAAAACCGATGAACGTGGCCGAGTCCAGCAGCAAGATGGCGGCGTAGCTGCTCGGCGATCCAGTCGCAACAATCAGTCCGCCCGCCAGCCCGCCGAGGCTCAGTCCAAGAATTGCGCTCATGCGCTGCTGCGACAACGCTGCACCACGCTGGTCCGGGCGAACAATTCCCGTCAACAGCGCCTGCACGCTCGGACCATACGCACCGGTGCCGATGCCAACGGCAAGGCCGACCGCGAATGCCTGCCAGGGAGCGTGGACCTGGGTGTAGGCGGCGTAGGCCACCGCATTTGCGGCCATAGCCAGCGATACACAGGCTCTCGGCCCGAAGCGGTCTATCAACGGGCCGGCGACCAGGCCAGATACGGTGGCGAGGATCCCACCGGATCCAACTGCGAGGGCCGCGAGGGGTAGCGGTATGCCCCGATCGAGATGCAGGTAGATGATCAGGTAGGGAGCCACCAGCCCGTTCCCCAGGAAGTTGAGCGCGACGCCCGCTTGAAGCAACCACACGTGACGAGGCAGGCCGGGTGTGACCAACAAGCGCTTCGGATTGGCGACGTCGAGCCATTGCTGCAACCTAGGTTGCAATATAACCTAGGTTACAATCTCCGGTATCTCTGCCGATTACCGATGGCTGGTCCTTGTCTGGCGACTGCCTTCAGGCGTGAGCACGCCGCGAGTCACCGTCTGGCGGCGCTTGAGGCGGATCGGCGCCGTTCCCCTCACACCGGGCTCGGCTGTGGTTGCTTACTCAGACGACCTGCATGAGCAGATGGACTGGATCGCTGAGGAGATCACAGACGAAGGCGGCGATGCGTGGGTGCTTCCGGTGGGTCAGCTTCCGGAGCGCGACGAAGCGCGGATCAGACGTTCCATGCGGCGCGCCGCGACCGCATTGAAGAGAACCTAGGTGCGCTTTGTCACCAGGGCGAAGGTCCATGTGGATCGGATTGCGACCGCCTGGGCAATCCGGCGGTTCGTCGACCCCGATGCTTCCTTCGAGTTCATCGATCGCAATCGCGACCCCAACGAGCTCGGGGCGATCCCTTTCGACATGCGGGGCGCAGAGCTCGGGCACCACGGCGGTAAGTGCACGTTCGAGGTCTTGCTGGAGAAGTACGAGCTTCGCGACCCAGCCCTACGCTGCATGGGCGCGATCATCCGCGCCATCGACGTGCCGCTTGACGACGAGACCCCGCCCGCTTTGGTCGAGCTTGCGGCTGCTTTCCACCGGATCCGCGATTCGGCGAATAGCGACGACGAGCGGCTGATCCAGGGCGCGCTGATATGTGACGAGATGTATTTCGGCTGCGGTGGAGCTCGCCCGAAACATGACAACGACCGGTTTCGCCGGCGCTGTTAGGGTTGGATCGATGTGAGCATCCTGGACTGGCTCTGGCTCTTCTTCATCTTCAGCTCCCTCCAGCCAGTCATCCAGAGGTCCCTGATGGCGCTGAACAGGCGCCGCGTGCTGGCCCTCATCGCGTCCAAACGCGACGCCACCGTGATCACGCTGATCCACCGCCAAGAGACGATGTCGCTCCTTGGCATCCCGATCGCTCGGTACATCGACATCGACGACTCACAGAGCGTGCTGCAAGCCATCCGTGAGACGCCCGCGAAAAAGACGATCGAGATCATCTTGCACACCCCCGGCGGCCTGGTCCTGGCGGCGAGCCAGATCGCGAGAGCGCTGAGCGATCACGACGGCCGCATCGTCGCGGTGGTGCCGCACTACGCGATGAGCGGCGGCACCCTGATCGCGCTGGCCGCGGACGAGATCGTGATCGACCGGCATGCAGCGCTCGGTCCGGTCGATCCGCAGCTTGGTCAGTACGCGGCACGCTCGCTCGTCGAGGTGGCGGCGCTGCCCGGCCAACACGAGGACCAAACCTTGTTGCTCGCAGACATCGGACGCAAAGCCCTGCGTCAGGTCAAGATCACAGTCGAGGGACTGCTCGCGAAGCACATGGACCCGACCAGGGCGGCCGACGTGGCGGAGCTCCTGGCGAGCGGCGTTTTCACGCACGACCATCCGCTGATGGCCCCGGAGCTCGAGCAGCTCGGCTTGCCCGTCAAGGTCGGGGTTCCACCGGAGGAGAGGGCGCTCCTGGACCTCTACCCGCAGCCGCGCGGCCGTCAGTCCGCCGTCGAATACATGCCGAGCCCACGGCTTCCCCTCGGGCCCCGCCGCGATACCGCCGGCGAGCACCGCTGACGCCCCATGACATCGGCATGGGTGAGCACTGCCGCCCACCCCTTTCGAGTTGGATCAGGCGGCCGGAAGATCCCCGCAGGAGTCGCTCGGCGCGTACTCGGCCTCGGTGAAATCCGGGCCGTGGTGGACGTTGACGTACCAGCCGGACGCGGGTACCGCATATCTAATTGGGACTGTGCTCACGATCGTCGCCCCGCCGGCTGAGTCCGCGATGACCTGCTTCAGCGCGAAGGCGATGCCGCCTGGTGCGCCGCACCTGCCATCGTGGAGATGAGACACGTGGCTTGAGTTGGGCATCAGCCGCGTCAGCTTGATCGTGATCGTGAATGAATCGGCGCCCCTGGCCACGGTGCCCGTCCCGGAGGCGCCGCTGCCGTTCTGCGCCGCCATCGCGAAAACGATGAGCGACGGCGTCGGCGTAGCACCGGTCTCAGCACCACAGGCGGCGACTGAAAGGCTGCCTATGATTGCAACCAGGAAAATCTTCACGCCCGATTGATACCGGGCTGGTAATGCGTTGTCGCCATGCTTGGACACGGGCTTCGACCCCTCTATGAGGATGGCGTCGCCGGACGCCTAGAGCTCGATCAGGCCAATGCGCGCGGCGGCAATGACCGCCTGCAGCTTGGAGTGAACCTGGAGCTTCTCGATCACGTGACGCACGTGCCACTCGACCGTATGCGGCGCGATGCCGAGGCGCTGTGACATCGAGCCGGTGTCCAGGCCCTCGGCCAGCAGGCTCAGGATGTCGAGCTCCCGCGGCGTGAACTGCGCCAGGAGCTGCTCTCTCTCCCGCTTCTTGCTGACGACTCCCCGCTGCCGCGCGATGGCCCGCGCGAACAGCTCGACGGGAATGAGCACCTCGCCCTTGGAGGCGCGGCGCACTGCCTCGATGATCTGGTCGGCGGTCGCCTCCTTGGTCAGGTAGGCGGTGGCTCCGGCGTCGATCGCGTCCAGCAAGGCCTTTTCGGAGTCGTCGGCGCTGTGGAAAACGATGGCCGCATCGGCGTGCGCATTCTTGATGGTGCGCGCTGCCGTCGGACCGGTCACGTCAGGGAGCCTGAAGTCCATGAGGACGACGTCGGGGCGGTTCTGGGCGGCAGCCTGAACGGCGTCAGCTCCCGAAGACGAAACCCCCGACACCGCCAGGTCGGGTTGGCCCTCGAGGACGCGCGCGATCGCCGACGCCAGGAGCGGATGATCCTGCACGATCAAGACTTGAACTGGACGGGCCTCGAGTTCGCCGTCGGCGTCGGGGTCCAGGTTGCGCACCCTCCCTTTCCCCTACCCGCCGAGGCAACATCGCCCCAGACCGTCCTTTGCTCTCGACACTTGTTAAGTGCAACTGTAAAGCGAAGGCTGAAGGGCTGCTGACGTTAACCAGCTGATTTGGCTGGGATGCCGCCCAGACGCGTGGAGAGTGAAGTTGCGACCGCCGATCAGGCGGTGAGCTCTGGGTCCGCACCATCGTCGACGTTGACAAGGGGGTCCTCGTCGCTGGCCGAGTACCGGTCCCTCACCTCGGCCCCTCCGGTTTCCGAGTCGCCGAGGCCCTCATCGGAGTCCTCCTCGACCACGTCGCCGGCTCGCCCCGACTCGGCGAGCAGCTGGTCGTACGCCCGCCCGGCCTCGTCCGGCGTGGGGTATTCCCAGAACTCGGTCCCGGGCGGTACCTCAGCCCCTTCGGTGTCGTCGGTCCCATGCATGAAGACGTAGGCGCGGCCGTTGTCGGGGTCCTGGATCAACGACAGAAAGCGCTCCTCAGTCAACTCTGTCCGCCGGTCTGCCTGGCCCTCGTTCTCGAGCTCGAACAGGCGGCTGACGATCTGCTCCTCACTCCGTTCTTGCATGCCCTAATTCTGCGACACGGCCGCTTTAACCTACTGGCGGTGAGTGAGACACCGGAGCCGGCCCCGTTCTATAACGTAATCGCAGGACACAACCTCGACAGGCTGTCGGGGATCAGCGACGGCATCTTTGCCGTCGTCATGACGCTCCTGGTCCTTGGGCTGGCCGTCCCGGCGGCGACGGGGATCACAGGGGAAGGAGACCTGGCCCAAGCTCTGGCCGACCTCCTGCCGAACGTCGTGACTTACGCCATGAGCTTTCTCACGCTGGGGATCTTCTGGGTCGCCCACCAGACGCAGTTCAGCCAGCTGAAGAGCAGCGACCGGAACTACACCTGGATCAACCTCGGCTTTTTGCTCGCCGTCACGCTGGTTCCTTTCTCGACACAGCTGCTGGCCCACTTCATCACCTTTCGGGTTGCGCTGCTGGTGTACTGGCTGAACATCCTCGTCCTCGGCTTCGTGATCCTGGCGGGCGCGGAGTACGCCCTTCGCGCTCACCTCTTCGCCACCGAAGGACAAGCGCAGCGGGTGGTGATTGGAGTGATCAGGCGCCGCGTCCTTGTCGCCCAGGCGCTTTACGCGGTCGCCACCGCCCTATGCGTCTTCAACACCTACGTGAGCATCGCGCTCATCGTCGTGATCCAGCTCAACTATGCAGTCGCGCCGAGGATCCCTCTCCTGCACCGACTCTGACCCACCTCTTACGATCCCACCTGTGACAGCCGCCCAGTGGGTCTTGGCCGTGGTTGGTCTGGCCATCATCGTGGTCGTCTTCTACGACCTCTTTCAATCTGTGGTGCTGCCTCGCCCGGCGGTGCGCAAAGTGCAGCTGGCGCGGGGCGTCGTGCGGCCCATGTGGTACGTCTGGCGTTGGGTCAGCCAGCGCACCTCACGAGTGGATCGAAGCGAAGGTCGGCTCGCGGCGTTCGCTCCGATCGCGCTGCTCATGCTGTTTGCGATCTGGGCATCAGCCCTGGTCCTGGGATACGGGCTGGTCCTGGACGGATTTGCGGAAGAGATCCGTCCCGCTCCTCCGGACCTGATCACCTCGATCTACATCTCGGCCAGCACCCTCGTCCCGCTTGCATACGGAGACTTCGTCCCGGAGGGGCCGGTGGCGCGAATCTTGATCGTGGCCGAGAGCGCGACCGGGGTCGGGCTCGCCGCGCTCGCCATCACCCTGCTCTTCTCGCTCTTTGAGTCGTTCCGGTCGCGGGAGGAGCTGGTCATCTCCCTCGACGCCCTTGCCGGCGCCCCGCCTTCCGGCGTTCACATCCTCGAGACCGCCGCCGAGCTCGGAATGCGCCACGAGCTCGGCGCCGTCTTCGATGAATGGCGTCAATGGTCGTCGATGGTCCTCGAAAGCCATCTCGCATATCCCTTGCTCGTCTACTTCCGGTCGAGCCATGACAACGAGGCGTGGGTCAACTCGTTCGGCGCCGTGATGGACGCGGCCATCCTCGTCATGAGCACCGTCGAGGACGGCGCCATCGGGCCGGCCAGGCTCATGTTCACTGTCGGCAACCACCTGGTCGAGGACCTCAGTTGGGTCTTCCGCTTCAAGAGCGCCAGCTACCCGATCGTCGAGCAGTCGGAATACGTGGCTGCGGTGGCTTTGCTGACCAAGGCCGGCTACAAAGTGAAGGACACCGAAAAGGGGTGGAAGCATTTCGCCCAGCTGCGGTCGAAGTACGCCATGACGCTCAACCAGATGGCCAACCTGCTCGCCCTTCCGCCCGCACAGTGGATCGGCGACCGCTCGTACCTGCCGCACCGCGAGAGACCGTCGCGCGCCAGCCGGCGCCCGCGGACGACCACGACTATCTGACCAGGCCGAGCTCCCGAGCCTTCACGATCGCCTCGAGCTTCGAGTGCACGCCGAGCTTGCTGCCGAGACTCCGGATGTGCGTGCGCACCGTGGTGTAGCTGATTCCCATCCTCGCGGCAACGGAACGGCTCGAGAGGCCTTCGGCCATGAGCTGCAAGACCTCCCTTTCCCGCGGGGTCAGGCTCTCGAACTGAGCCTCGATCGCGCGGCGTTTCGCAAGCAGCGTCGCGATCGTGCGGGGGGTGATGAGCACCCGCCCGCGCGCGACGTCTCGAATCGCAGCGACCACCTCGGTCGCGGCCTTCGACTTGTGGATGAACGCGCTTGCGCTGGCCTGAACTGCAGCGAAGCGCGCGGCGTCGGTGTCCTCGCGAGTGAGAAAGATGAGCTTGGCCTCAGGGCGAACCTCCCGGATGGCGGCGGCCGCCTCCGCGCCCGTGCCGTCGGGTAGACGGAAGTCGAGCAGCACCACGTCAGGCCCCAGCTCCGCAGCCGCCTTGACGCATTCGGCCACCGAACCTGCCTCACCGACCACATTCATGTCGCCCTGCTGGTTGATCAGCGCGGCAAGACCCTCTGCGACAACCCGGTGGTCCTCGACGATGAGGACACGGATCGGATCGCCACCGGTTTGCTCCCCGTCGCCGACCTCACCTGGAATCCCCGCACTTCCGAAGGACGCGCCCTCTCCGGGCGCGGCGAAATACCTGCGCGTCATATCCCTTACAACCCACGCCTGGTTCGCAGTACCCGTGGCCAGAAACGCAGAGGCCGGGCCCGCGGGGCCCGGCCTCGAGTTGTTCATGCGATAGGACTGCTACTTCGCCGGCGCGGGCACCTCATCGGCCTGAGATGCGCCATTGGCGTCATCGACCGAGGCGACCAGCCACCCCAGGGCGGGCTGCTTTTTCTGCTGGTCCGGGTCGACGGTCAGCGTGAACGAAGACAGTGCGCCAGGGGCGAGCGTTGCGAAGTCTCCGCTCGAGACGGATGGGCTGAATGGGTTGATCGACGCCGAGCCCGTGACATCGACGAAGCCTCCGGGCACGAGGGAGAACGCCGCCACGCTGTAGGTGAGCCCCTGCTTCTTGACCGGGCCGACGCCTTCCGCCTTCTGGAACAATCCGAGCTCGCTGGCCAGCGCCGGCAGCTCGATGGTCGAACCGTTCATCGGCGCTTCGGCCACGAAGGCGTCGATGACGGCGTGCGTGCCGGCGTTGATCGTGAAAGAAGCGAATACTCCGTTGAACGAACCGGTCAGGACGGCGCCAAGGTCTGCGCCGACCACAAAGAAATCAGGGGCCCCGTCTCCGTTCGTGTCGATGGGGATGTCGTATTCGTTGACCGATTGGTTTGCGGCCTGGCCCCACGTGTTGATCAGAAAGACCAGGCTGCGGTCGTCGGCTGCTCCGCCGAGCGCCTCACCAGGCAGGACCTGGACCCCCACGTCGCGCACATCCATCGGCTGCCCGGTCTCCCTGGCGTCGGTGATGCCCCAGGCGTAGAGGTCGGCATAGCCGGAGTGGATGCCGTTGTTGGAGAGCGACAGCGTTGAGGCGATCGTGTGGCCCGGCCTGGAATTCGGAGCCGGAGGAACGTTGCTCCAGGGACCGGGTGTGCCTGCCGCCACGTTCGAAACGCCGCGCGGCACGAACATGAAGGGCACCCTGAGCGTCTGCTGGTCGGCGGCGTGGCCCGCAGCCGGAGTGGCCACGATGGCGCCGCGAACAGTCAAGACACCGCCTGCTCCGATCACAAACGTGGAGTCAGACAGCAGCGCCGCGAAGGACGCAGCGGGCATGGACAGCGAAACCTGAACGGTGGATGTCGCACCTGCCGCAAGCGAGACGCTCGCGGGCGAGACGGTGATGGCGGCGCCGGCCTGAGAGCCGGAGCCGGCAACGCTGAGGTTGTAGTTGGCCGTGGACGTGCCGCTGTTCGTCAGCGTGAACGCCACCTGGGCGGCGTAGGCGCCCGATCCGGCTACGTACCCGAACTTGATTGCGTCAAGGGAGTCGGTCGTGGTCGCGAGGACCGACGAGTTGACCGCCTTCTGCGCCTGTACAACGCCGGTGCCGGCGCGCCGCGGGTTGTAACCGGTGTTCAGAGTTGAGTCGGCGGTGTTCATGATGGCGGCCTTGATCTGCACACCGGTCCAGGTCGGGTGTGCCTCCTTGACCAGCGCCGCAATGCCTGCGGTCATGGGGCAGGCCATCGACGTTCCGGACTGGACCCCAGCGCCGGTGCCGGAGCCCATGCGAGCAGATGCAACGCTCACACCCGGAGCGATCACGTCAGGCTTCGGCGCCGAGTCGGGGTTTCTCGGTCCACCCGACGAGAAGCCGGCGACCGCCTTGTAGCCATTGTTGGGAAGAGTGGTTGGCGAGAGGGTCAGGGACCCGCCGTCAGCCGCGACAAGCGCGGCCGCCGCGGCCGGCTGCGCGCCAAGCAACGGGATCGTCACGACGTGCTGTTCGCCGGTGTCCGGGTTCGATGTGATTTCGCCTTCGAATGGCGGGTAGCCGGCGGCGTTGTTGATCATGACGACGGCGGCGGCCCCGGCTTTGTCGCCGAACACGGCGCGGGCAACGCGCGCGCAGTTTCCGCGCACTGTTACGACGACCTTGCCAGCGGTGCCCGCGTACTCTGCTTCATTGCACCCGAGCGAGACCGAACCGTTGGAGTTGCGGAGCACCTTCACGCCGAACGGACCGCTCGGGATGGGGGCGCCGTTGGCGTCGATCGTTGTCACCGCGCCACCCGATGCTCCCCCGGCCGAGGTCAGGCTGAGCGTCGCGCCCGGGTAGGTCAGCGTGCTGCCGTCCATCGCGGCCACCGAGAGGACACCGTTGCTTGTGCTGGGCGAGCCGACCATGTAGCCGCTCGAACCTTCGTTGCCGGCGGACGCGACCACTGTGATGCCGTCGTCGAAGGCGTTCTGAGCCGCTACCGACGTCGGGTCTTCCGTGCCGCCAAGGGGCGAACCCAGCGACATGCTGATGATGTTCACTCCGTCGGCCACGGCCCGGTTGATCGCCAGGGCGACGATTTCGCTCGAGCCAACGCAACCGAACACGCGATACGCATAGATGTCCGCATTCGGAGCCACTCCGGGGCCCACCATCCACGAGTGTGAAGAGATGGTCGACGCGCCGTAAGTCCCGTGGAACGTGGTGCCGTCACTGAGCACGCCGAAGCCGGCGGCGGTGCCCGCCGTGTGCGTTCCATGACTGTTGCAGTCGAGTGGATTCGGGTCAGGCGCAGGAACTGAGCCTCGGATCCTGGCGTTGTAGGCGTCGCCGGAAAAATCGTAGCCGCCCTTGATCTTTGGCGCCGCCGGGCCGAAGAGGCTCGAGGCGGCGGGAGCGGTGCTCGTTGCCTTGGCAGCGTTCCACGCGGCGACGGTGCCGGGTCCGCCGAAGTCAGCGTGCGTGTAGTCGATGCCGGTGTCGATGATGGCGATCTTGACGCCGGTCCCGGTCAGACCGAAGCTCTGCCAGGCTTGCGGCGCGCCGACGAAGGCAACGCCGTTGGTGTTGGACGGGGTGAACGTCTGCACAGCGTGGATCGCTGCCACGCCGGGGAGGCTTGCGAGCTGCGCCAGGTTCCTCTGCGGGACAACGACCTGTATGCCGTTGTACGCGTCTTGCATCTGGCCGACGACCTTGGCCTCGGCCCGCGTGAGCGAGGCTCCGAGTGCGTCCTGCTGAGCCTGCAGCTGCTGCCGGATGGCGTGCTTTTCATCCGCCGTCAGCTTCTGTCCATGCTTCTGGGCGGCGGCGTCCTGAACGGCGACGGGGGCGGCAGCCAGCTGCATCACGACCGAGACAGGTCGATCGCTGAGCGACGCCGGCACGAACGCGGCGTGTCCGCCGCTGGATTCAAAAAGGGCTGGGTCGACTTTGGCGAACCGGGCGCCGCCATCCAGGGTGTCGTCCCCGGTCGCCGCCGCTCCGGCCATCGCCGCGACAACGCTCAACCCAGAGGCGACAGCCAACGCGTAGGCCCAACGAAACTGGCGGTAGCCACCCACACCCATCTTCACTCCCACCCTTTAAGCACACCCGAGTCGAGGCGACAGCAGCGCCTCTTGAAAACCGCCTAACTGTGTCAAAGGCCAGGAACGAAAGTCAATGGATTAAGCGGATAAAGTTGGGCTTTTCACCGCCTTTTCAGGAAGCGTCGTGAAATCGGGTAGTGTAACGGCACAGGGTGGCGTCCAGGGTTTGGGGGTTGTAGGACCGTGGACCGCCGGCGCATAGCGATGATCGTGTCTCCCTGGTATCCAGTCCCGCCGAGCGGCTACGGCGGCATCGAGCTCATGGCATATCACCTCGCGCGCGAGCTGCAGCTTCGCGGGCACGAGGTGAGCGTGATCGGGCAACAGGGTTCGAAAGGGCCGTTTGAGACGGTCGCGATCGCTCCCGAGAGCTGGTCGAGCCAGCTCGGCACCCGCGACCAGGTCCCTCGCGAAAGCCTGTTTCTGTATCGCGCGTACGACCTGGTGAAGCGTCGTGCATTCGACGTGGTGCACGATCACTCCGGTCTGACCGGGATCCTGATGGCCGCGAGCTCGCGTCTGCAGACACCGGTGGTGGCGACCCTCCACGGCGACCTCACTGAGGCCGAAGGCGAGTTTCTCGCGGCGGTCGAACATCGAGTGCATCTCGTCGCCATCAGCCAGGCGCAGCAGGCGCTCGTCGCCGGAGTCGACTGGCGGCGCGTCGTGTACAACGCCATCGATCCAGCCGACTACACGCCCGTCACAAAGCGCGAGGAGAAGCACAACTTCATCTTTCAGCTGGCTCGGATATCACCCACCAAGGGACAGCACATCGCGATCGAGGTGGCACGGCGGATCGGCGTGCCGCTCGTGCTAGCCGGCAAAGTCGACAACGACGCCAGCGACTACTTCGAACATGAGATCAAGCCGCACCTGGGTAATGGCGTGACATGGCACGAGAACGTAGAAGGCGAGGAGAAGCAGCACTTGCTGTCACGTGCGCGCGCCATGCTCTTTCCGATCCAGTGGGAGGAGCCGTTCGGCATCGCCATGGTCGAAGCGATGGTGAGCGGCACGCCGGTGATTGCGCTCGCGCGAGGAGCGGCCAACGAGATAGTGGAGCCGGGCGTCACCGGCTGGCTCGCCCACGACCTCGACGGTCTTGTCGACGCGTGGTCGCGGATCGGTGACATCGACCTCGAGCGCTGCGTTCGGCGCGCGAGCGAGCGATTCGGACCGGGCCAGATGGCAGACGGATACCAATCGGTCTACGAAAGAGCGATCGACGAGTCCTACTACCGAGAAAAGCTTTAATCCCCTCTCCCCATCGGGGAGAGGGTTAGGGTGAGGGGCTTAAGTGCCTATCCCCGCTCGACACTGATTCCGCTCGGCAGCTTCCCGACCTTGACTTTCGTGCCCTCCACCGCGAAGTCGAGGCGATGCCCCGCGAAATGCAGTCCACTCACCTCGATGCGCGTCCACAGCGGAGTCTCCAGCGGCGCGATGTGCAGGACTCCACGAGCCGCGTCGGCCTGGAGGCCCAACAGCGTGGTCATCAGCATGTAGGCCGACGCCGCAGACCACGATTGCGGGCTGCAGGTGTTCGGATAATCGACGGGCGGCCGACCGGGCACGCGGTCATCGCCGCACCACAGCTCTGGCAGCCGGCGCAGCTGCACGGCCAGCCCCGCTTCCAAGAGCGAGCGCGCAACCGTCTCGGCCTGTGGGTTGAATCCTGACCGCCGCAATCCAGCAGCGCCGAAGGCGGTGTCGAACGGCCAGACCGAGCCGTTGTGATAGCTGGTGGGGTCGTAGTTGATCGCTCGCGTCGAAAGTGTCCTGATCCCCCAGCCGTTGAACAGCTCCGGCGACACAAGGCGGTCCGCGACGCTCGCGGCGCGCTCCGGGGGCAGTATTCCGCTCCACAGGCAGTGGCCCGGGTTCGAAGTGATGGCCTCGACTCGGCGTTTCGATCCATCGAGCGCCTGCGCGACAAACTCCTGGTCGGTCATCCAGAAGTCGCTGTCAAAGCGCCGCCGAAGCGCTTCTGCTCGGTCCTTCAGCTCAGGGCGTTTGCGCGACATGCCCAGCAAACCGCGATACAGGTATGCCTGGACTTCGCACAGCGCGGACGGAGGCGGCGGAACCGTGCCGTCGACATGAGTCAGCGAGTCGTCTGAGTCCTTCCAACCCTGGTTGCGCGCGCGCCCGCCGCGGTACTCGATGTAGCCGTCCTCGTCCACGTCGCCGTAACTCGCGCACCACTCGATGGCGGCCTCGGCGTTGGTCCACAGCTCATCGAGGAGGGATTCGTCGCCCGTCCAGTCGACAGTTTCAGCAAGGGCGCACAGAAAAAGCGGAGTGGCATCGATCGTGCCGAACAGGTGATGCGGCCACAGCCCGCGGTCGACCACCTCGCCGGTGCGCACCTCATGCAGGATCTTTCCGGGCTGCTCTTCCGTGCCGGGATCGTTACGCCGGCCTTGCCTGGCAGCGAGATAACGCAGGACCCCGCGCGCGATCTCCGGGTTGGCGGGCAGCATCATCATGGAAGCGATCAGCTGATCGCGGCCGAACGGCACCGCGTACCAGGGCAGGCCTCCGGTGGGATAAAGGCCGGTCGGATAGCGATCGCAAAGCATGCGGAGGTCGGTGAGGCTGCGCTCCAGGAGCTCGTTGACCTCGGGGTTGTCGGTGCGGATCGAGGCGGATGCCGTACGCCATCGCGTGTACGCGTCCTTTGTGCGGACGAGTCCGTCGTCGAAGTCGGTGACGGTCGCCCCGATGGCTCCCGGTATGACGTCGACGAAGAGAGTCAGCTCTTTGCCAGGGCCCAGCCTCGTGCGCCGCTTGAAACCAGCGGGTCGCACGATGACCATCGCTGACTGCCCCGGCCAGTCATGGCGGGTGATGAGCAAACCGTCGGGCGTGTCCATGGCCGGTGCCGGGACTGGCGGCGGCAGCACGGGGACGTTTCCCCGGATCGCCAGCATGGCGGCGAAATCGGCGGCGAAGACAAGCTCGACGTCTTCCTCCATCGTGCCTGGCCCGGGGTTGGCGATGGTGATCTTCTCGCGCAGACCGCCATCCATGTAACGAATTCGCGTCACGCGAAGATCGCCGGCGGTGAGCTCGAATGAAGCTTGGCCGTCGTCCAGGTGCACATCGACCGGCACAGGTTCTGCGCCCCCGATGAGCACGCGGAACTCCGACAGGATCCGCGTGTCGGCGAACCAGACGCCGTCACCGAGGTCGGCGGGCGCGCGCATCGAGCCGTCGCGCGCCGAGACCGCAAAGAAGCGATCGTGCTTCACGATCACGCGGTCGACGATGCTTGCGCCGCTCAGCTCGTGGTGCCGATCGCTTGCTGCGCGGGCTGTTGCGCGCCTGCCTCGAAAGCGGGTCGCGTGCCCACTGCATAGCCGGTCCACTCTCCACGCGCAAGCAGTTCGACCGCCTTCGCCTCCAGCTCGCGCACGCGCTGGTTGGCCCTGATCGCCTCACGGATCGAGAGAATGCCCACCGCCGGGTGCCGCTTCTCGATCACGTGTCGCAGCATGTTGAGGTGCGCGTTGTCGGGCACACCCGGCTCGCGAATCCTCCGCACCGCCGCGCGCACCGTCGCCTGCGTGCCGTCGATCGCCTCGCCTTTCCCGAAGTCAAACTTGTAGCTAGGGCTTCGGCCGGCGGCGCGCCGCTCACCGCTCAGCTTGATCCACTTGGCGTTGTCGGCTCCCTTGCCGACGTCGATCACAAGCTTCACCGGCCGGCCCTGGTAGGGGAAGCTCGCGTTCATTCGCGCATAGCTCTCGCGCTGTCCGGTCAGTCCTTCATGGCGACCGACCATCAGCGGCGAGGTGGCGTCGAGCTTGATCCGGTCGATCGGCGTCAGCAGCGAGATGATCGCGAACGCGTGCGGGATGAGATCCGCAATCACCCCAATGTCGGCGGCGGCGCCGACGAGTGGCTGCTCCTCGAGGATTTCGATGCGGATCTCTTCAACGCTGTCGAGGAAGTTCCGAAGCGTTCGCTCTTCGGTGAGCAGAAGCTGCAGGAGACGGACCTCGAGCTTGAAGTAGTAATGGTCGGCGGCCACGATCTCGACTCCACCTGACACGCCCTCGAGGAACTCTCGATATTCCTCCGGCGGAGCGCCGAGTGGCTTTTCGATCAAGACCACGTCGCTCAGGTCGTAGTAGAGCTTCAGCGTCGGCAGGTGCGTGGCTGCGGGCGTTGCGATGTACGTGATCACGTACGAGCTGGACTCGAGCTCGGTCTCGAGCTTGTCATGAGCGGGCGATCCATGGCTGTCCCAGTAAAAGGAATCGCCATGCGCCTTGACCTCTTCTTCTTTGACGCCGAGGCGGTCACGAGCTCCGGGTGATTCGTGCTCGACGACGTGGGTGCGGAAGTTGAAGAACTGCTTCAGCGTGAGGAGGTGCTGGTAAGCCTTCTGGCCCCACTGGCCGAAGCCGACGAGGACGAAATCCTTCTGCAGGTGGCGCTCTTCCTCGGCCATTGCGTGGAGGCGCGCGTTCTTGATCGCGACCGCCGCCTGCAGGGCAAGGGCCTGCGCGTGCTGCACCTCCTCCGGCGTGAAGGTCCGCCGGCGCTCCCGCTCGGCCAGGATGGCTGCACCGATCGGCTGGCCGTCCGCAACGAGCGGCAGGGCGATGAGCGATCGCACCCCGAAAGCCTTGACGTAAGCCGGGTCGACCTGGCTCGAGGACGCGGTGTCGTCGACGACCACCGGCTCGCCCCGGTCGAGCACATCAAATAGAAAGGAAGGCTCCGAGCGTTCGGCTCGCTGTCGCCGCCACAGGTCCTCGTTGTCGGACGCGGCGGCGCCGAACCAACCCTCACGATCTTCTTCGAGGAGCGCGATCTGGCACACGGATGCGTTGACCAGGCGCGCCAGGTTTTGGGCGACAAGCCTCAGCGTCTGGTCGAGGTCGATCGAGCTGGCAATCGCTTTGCTCACGTCATTGACGAGCTCGAGCTGTTCGGCGTGGCGCTGCGCGTCTTCGTACAGGTGAGCGGTCTCGACCGCGACCGCGATCTGGGCCGCGGCCGCACGCAGCGCCTCGACCTGGCCCCAGTCCGGTCGCCGCTCAAAAGATCGGTGATAGCCGACCTCGAGCACTCCGCTTGCCCGGCGGCTCTGGTCCGTGCCAAAGGGCAGAAAGATGCGGATCAGGTCTTTGTGCCCGCCCTTCTCGAACACCTCGCCGGCCAGGGTGAAGGGTGGAGTTTCGTAGGGGTGATTGGCCCGCTCCCGCTCGCCGATCAGGCAGGCGAGCACCTGGCCTACGACCGAGCCGTCCGCGCGGACGACCGGGACCTCAGTCCATGTCGCCGGCACAGGTATGCCACCTGCGATGACGTCGGCCCGGTCACCGGCCGGCATGGGTCCGACGATCGCGGGCTGCCAGCTGCGTGCGACGTGTACCAGCACGTCGTCCTCCGCGAGAAGCCTGTCCTCCTCGAGGGCCCAGCGAGGCACGCGGGCGTGAGCCTGGGTGTGCCGCGGCCCGCTCGGCCGGGACATGTCGGCCGCGTCGATCGCGGCGCCGGTCGCAGCGCCGGCGGCCATGCGGACCAGGACACCGTGGTCCTCTCCATCGTCGAGCAGGTAGACCGTCGCGAAGTTGAAATCGAACTCCGGGACCTCCGCATCCGTCAGGTGCCCGACAACAGCATCGATGACCTGATGCCGCGTGGATCCGGGCTGCAGCATCGCACTCGTCATGTCGCCAAGCGCGCCCAGCAGGCGGTTGCTGTTTTCGAGGTCCGCGATGAGGCGCTGGCTTGCCAGGGCGCCGCCGATGAGCTCGGCGCCGGCCTTGAGCATCATGTCGGTGGGCGGTGCGCGGCGCACCGTGGCCAGTCGGTCCCGGCTCAGCACGACCAGGTATCCGTGCGGCTCATCCTGGTTCCCGAGCGCATAGGTCGCCACCGGATGCAGCTCCGCGTCGGCGGTCACGGCCCCTACGGATTTGCTGAGCGCTTCCTCCCACGTGATGGACTGGTCGGGCCGCTCGATGCGCACCGGAGCGGCGACACGAAGGTGCGCGGTCACGAGGTCGAGGCTCGTGCGCTGCTGGCCGAACTGGTAGATCGCCGCGCCATCCAGGTTGCTCGCCATCAAGAGGTCGGCGAGCGCGATCGACAGAAGTCGTCGCAGCTCTTTGGCGTCCGTCTTGGGGTCGCCCACCGGCGCGGTCAGCATTGAGGCCAGGCGCGCGAGACCCTCCAGCGCGCTCCGCTCGGCGCCGGCCAGCACGGCCTGGACCACCGCGGCCGAGGAGGCCGCCCGACGCTCGAGCTCCCTCAGCTTGGAGTCATCGGGCGCATGTTCGCGGGACCTGTAGTTGAGGTAGACCAGGCCGAGCAGCCGATCGGCGGCCACCAGCGGCAGGCCGATGGTCGACTGGACCTGGTAGCGGCGGATGAAGGTGCTGTCGATCTCAGAAGGCGCGTTCCTGGCGACGAGGCGCTGGCGCGTAACCGTCAGCCATACCGTGGACCCGTACTGGTGCACGCCCAGCTCGTCGGGCACCTTGCCCTGGTCGGCGTCCGCGAGGTAGCGCGCCAGCTGCTCGCGCATGTCGGCCAGCGAGTCGAGGAGGCTCTCCTGCGGCTGGCCCGTGGCAAACGGCGCGTAGTAGGTGTGGGTGGCTTCCTCGTAAAGGAAGATGGACACGATGTCGGCTCCAGAGGCGTGCTGCAGGTCGGCGACCACGCCGCGGAGCACTGCCGACAGACCGGAATTGGTCTCGACCTGGGGGCGCATCTAGAAGTGGATTATCCGCGCCCGGTCATTCAAACCTCAAAAGGCGCCTTTCCGCGCGGAAAGCGCCAATCAATCGACTGAAATAGGCCCACTCCGCGCGGAAACGCGGTTTAAGTCAGGGCCCGGCTCCGCGCCACCTGTCCCAACCATGCCGCGCTCGGCTTTGGCTGCCGGGCAAATGTCTGCCGATCGACCCCGACCAGCCCAAATGTCGGCGCGTAGCCGAAGGCCCACTCGAAGTTGTCCAGCCACGACCAGTACAGGTAGCTTCGCACGTCGATTCCCTCGGCGAGGCATGTCTGTACTTCGCGAAGGGCCGCGTCCATGAACGCGATCCGGCGCTCGTCATGGGCGGTGGCGATTCCACTCTCGGTGACGAGGATCGGGATGCCTGGGCAGCTCTTCGCCGCCCGGCGGATCGCGGCACCGAGAGCCTGCGGATAGTACTCGTAGCCCATCTGCGTCGTTTCTTCCGTCTCCACCAGATCACGCGTGGTGTCGCTCCAGTCATAGCCGGGCGAGCGGGGCCCCTCGGGTCCGATCCGAAAGCGCGTGTACGTCTGAACCCCGATGAAGTCGTCCTTGCGCGCCAGCTCCAGGAACCAGTCGTTGACGCGCGACTCCACCTCCAGCGAGCTGGCGCCGGGCTGCGCGCCGTCCTCGTACTGAATGTCGGGAAGTGCGAGCGTGACGCCGACCGGGATCCGGGCTCGTGACCGGATCGCGGCCGCGCCGACCCTGTGTGCCTCCAGCAGGTTGTCGACCGCCCGTTGGGCGCCGTCGCGGTCATCGGTGTGGCCGGGTGGGTTGATGCCGAGCAGGTAGCCGCTCGAGCCGAGCCCTTGCGGCTCATTGATGGTGCACGCGATTCCGATCAGGTCACCGAGGGCCGCCGCGGCGCGGTCGCAGTACCGCTCGAAAAGCGCCGGGAATCGATCAGAGGCGAACCCACCCGCGTCCTGCAGCCACCTCGGCAGCGTGAAGTGGTGGAACGTGACTATCGGAAGCACCGCGTGGTCGCGACAAGCCATGAGCACCTTGCGGTAGTGCTCGAGCGCCGCTCGGGAGAACTCACCCTCAGCGGGTTCGATCCGCGCCCACTCGATGCTGAAACGGAAGGCGTTCAGCCCTGCGCCGGCGAGCAGCGCGAGATCTTCGCGATACCGGTGATAGAAGTCGCAGGCGTCGCCCGACGGCTCGTGGCATGGCGTCGACTCGAGGTGCTCCCACCACCACCAGTCGCTGTTGGTGTTGCCGCCCTCGACCTGGTGCGCCGACACCGCGGCGCCAAACAAGAAGCTTTCAGGAAACCCTCTGGTGTCACTCATCCGGCGGAGTGTTCCATAGACCTTTGCCTCGGCGCTGAGGCCAGCCAATTTGGTCCTTGACAGCCTGACAAGAGCGCCCTACTATCGACTAAACCGATTTACTAAAGCGGTTTATTCAGCAAGTGGGGGACGCGCATGACTGGGTTCCCTGGTGGGTCTAGCCTGGATGTCTCGGGTCACCATCGCTGACGTGGCGAGCGCTGCCGGCGTCTCCAAGACCGCTGTCTCTTTCGCCTTCAACAACCCTGAGAGGCTCGGCCAGGCAACGCTCGAGCGAGTGTTGGGCGTCGCGCACAACCTCGGTTACACGCCGCACCCGGCCGCCCGCGCGCTCTCGTTGCGGCGCAGCGGGACCATCGGGGTCCTCATCCCCCAGCGCCTGTCGGTGGTTTTCGCCAACCCTTTCCTGGGCGAGCTGATCCAGGGCATGGGCGAGCTGTGCGAGGAGCACGACCTCACGATGCTCCTCGTCCCACCTCTCGACGGTTCGCTCGAAGGAGCGATCCGCCAGGCGTCGGTGGACGGCTTCATCAGCCTTGGCCTCAGCCCGGACGACCTTGCGCTGGAGATGCTCGAACGAATCGGCATCCCGACCATCCTGGTCGACTCCGATGCATCGCCGATGCACCCCGCCATCAACGTCGATGACGCGGGCGGCGCCGAGGCGGCAGCGCAGCACCTGCTCGACCTTGGCCATCGTGAGCTGGCGATCATCGCCCTTCCGCCGACGCGAGCGCGCGCCGGCCACACCCCGACGGCAGCTCGGCGCTTGGCCGGCTACCGGGCGGCGCTCGATCGTGCGCGTGCCCCGGAGCCGCATACGGTGACGGCAGGCGCGACCATGACGGCAGGGGCGCGCGCGTTCGACGGTTTGCCCAAAGGAAGACGCAAGCCGACCGGTGTCCTCGCGATGAGCGATATGGCTGCCATCGGCCTGATGGCGGCCGCGCAAACGGCCGGTCTCAAGGTCCCGGACGACCTTTCGATCGTCGGCTATGACGACCTGCCGATGGCCGCATGGACCAACCCGGCTCTCACGACTGTCCGGCAGCCCATCGTCGAGAAGGGCCGCCTAGCGGCTCGATTGCTGATTCAACGGATGAAGGGCAAGACGGTCGAATCGCCTTTGCCGCTGGCGACCAGCCTGGTCGTCCGCGGGTCCACATCGCCTCCAGGGGGTAGTAAGGAGGTGCCAGGCAGAAGCTCGTAGGCAACAACACTCGGATTCCGAAATTTGCTAAATATGGAGAGGAACATAGAATGGTCTTTCAGCTCGGGGTAGAAGCGCAGTCAGT
>Ga0137409_10001397_pt1 | contig 26100 bp, 17 predicted proteins | sample CZODoug1_16funga_FD_122059 | JGI IMG/M metagenome (GOLD analysis project Ga0137409, IMG submission 122059) | Vadose zone soil fungal communities from Angelo Coast Range Reserve, California, USA - CZODoug1_16fungal (Hybrid Assembly) | ecosystem: Environmental > Terrestrial > Soil > Vadose zone...
TGGGATCGTCGATCAGCAGATCCTGCAGCCGCTCCTCGAAGCCCGCCGTGTGCGTCAGCAGATGGCGCAACGTGATCGGTTTGCCGCCGAACCCATTCACCTTGAAGTCCAGGTACTCGTTGATGTCGTGGTCGAGATCGACCTTGCCCTGCTCGGCCAGTTGCATCACCGAGGTCCAGGTGAAGAGCTTGGAGATCGATCCGGGCCGAAAGAGTGTCTTCTCGCCCGAAACCGGCGTGTGCTTCTCGACGTCCGCGAGCCCGTAACCTTTCGTGACCAGGAGCCGGTCGCCCTTCACGACCACGACCACCGCGCCCGCGATATCGCCGATCGCCATCGCCGGCGGCAGCAGCCCATCGAGCCAGGCGGAAACGTCATCCGCCGTCAGTTGCGGGCCGGACGGCGTGGAGCTCGCCGGCAGCGTTGCCGGCGCAGAGGCCGGGACCGCTGGCTGGGTCACCTGCGCGACAGCGAGCAGAATGGGAAGAAAAGCGCCGCCGCAGGCGGCGAGCAGTTGCTTGATGCTCATGTTTCACCCTTTGCGGGCAGCGCCGAGTGCGCCGCCCTCTGTTGTTGTTCGAGACGCACCGATTTCAGGATGCGCCAGACGCCGATGGTCAGAAGTGGCACGGCATAAATCGCGATGATCACCCACGCGAGGTAGCCGTATCCCTTCGCGATGAGATCGATGAGTCCGATGCGCGTGGCCAGCACGATCGCGATGAGCGCGAGGCCGACGGACACGCCGAGGCGCAGCCGCCGTACCGCCGCCGATGCGGTGTCGGCGCGGGCTCCGAGGAGACGCTCGTTGAAGCCGTGCAGCACGCCGATGCCGGTCTGAGCGAGGGTGCCGAAGATCGCGATCTGCATGCCGACCGCGAGCCAGGGCGCATCGAGCGCATGCAGCAGGACCTGCAGCGGAATGGGTGCGCGAGCGATCTCCGGGTAGCGGGCCAGCATCGCTATATAAAAGAGTATGCCTGGCAGCATGGCGATGGGGCCGGCGATGAGTCCCGAGATGAGCGATTCGCGGCGGCGCTGCTGGTGGCGCGCGCAGAAGAGGAGCGCCGGCGCGATGGCGATGTTGTAGCCGGCGTAGGTAAGACCACCGCTCAGCCACCCGCTGCCCGGTCCGGCCGCGCTCACGAACGCTGCCTCGATGCGCTCGCCGAAGGCGGCGACGCAGACGATCATGAAGACCAGGTACGCGAGGAAAAGAAACACTCCCCAAGTGGAGAAAAAGGCCTCGATCGCTGCCCGGCCGGACCACGAGAGCACAGCGATGACCGCGAGAAACGCCACCACGCCGACCCACTGCGGCGTATGCAGGAGGTCGGCCACGATCGCCCCGGAAGCTGCACCGAGCACCGCGAGCACCAGGAGAAGCAGGATCAGGTACGCGATCTCGAACAGCACCCAGCCGCGCCCGAGGAGCTGATAAAAGAACGAACGATAGTCGAAGCTCTGCGTGGTGCGCGCGAGGTCGAGCGACAGCGCGAAGATCACGCCCCAAACGCAGGCGGTCACGAGCATGCCGAGCAGGCCCCCGACCGGCCCCGCGGGCATGAAGAATTCGGCGAGCTCGCGCCCGGTCGCGTAGCCCCCGCCGATCACCACGGACATGAAGGTGAACGCGGGCAGCAAGTAGCGTTGCCAGAGCGTCATGCGCCGCGCTCCCGTTGACTCCAGGCCTTCATTCGGCGGCGACGCGCCGCATCGGGCGATCGAGGATCTTCAACAGCAGGGCCGCAACAGCCGCGACGCCACCGGTCAGCGCAAAGAACTGCGCAGCGCTGAACCCGCTCCACAGGGTTCCGAGCGCGCCCGCGGCGAGGTTCCCGGCGAATGCCGCGAGGAACCACGAGGCGATGGTCGTGGCGCTGAAGCGCGCCGGTGCCAGCCGGCCAAAGAGGCCGAGGCCGATCGGAAGAATATAGAGCTCGCCCGCAGTCATGACGATGAAGAACGCGACGATCCACAGCCATCCCGTCGCGACGCCCTGCGCATCACTCCACGCCGCAACGCCCGCGAGCGCGAGGTACGCAAGCGCGGTCACGCCGGCCCCGATCGACATCTTCGTGAGCGAGGAAGGCTCCCGGCCGTCGCGGGCGAGACGCAGCCAGCGCGCGACGAACCACGGCGTGAGCAAAAAGACCAGCAGGGGATTGAGCGACTGGAACCAAGTCATCGGAATCACGAAGGCGCCCACATGGCGATCCGCGCTCTCGATCCACAGCGGCAGCGTATTGCCGACCTGCTCATAAGCGGTGCGAAACACGACGACGACCGCGGCGATACCGAACAGGAGCACGAATCGCTGCACCAGTCCCTGCTCGCCGGACGCTGCAGCCGTCGGACCCGCGGATCGCTCGCGCAGCGGCTCGGCAGGCAGATAGGCGCTCCCCGCCGAATAGGTGGCGAGTGCGATGAGCATGCCGACGCCCGCGATGGTGAAGCCCCAATGCCAGCCATAGAGCTCGCCGACCGTGCCGCAGGCGAAGGGCGCGAGGAACGCGCCCAGGTTCACGCCGACGTAGTAATAGTTGTATGCCGTGCGTCGCCGCGGATCATCGGCGTGATAGAGCCCGTTGATCTGGCTCGGCAGGCTGGGGAGAAAGAGCCCGTTGCCGATCGCGATGGCGGCGAGCGCCGGATAAAAGAGTGATTCGAACGCCATCATGAAATGCCCGAGCGCCATGATCGAGCCGCCGATCAGCACCGAATTGCGACGCCCGAGCCAGCGATCCGAGATCTGCCCGCCGATGATCGGCGTGAAGTACACGAACGCCGCGTACATCCCGTAGATGAGCGAGGCACGCTCCTGCCCGAGGAGGAGCTGCTTCATCATGTAATAGACCAGGATGGCGCGCATCCCGTAGAAGGAGAATTGCTCCCACATGTCGGTGAGAAACAGGATCGTCAGCCCGCGCGGCTGTCCGAACCAGTCTGTGGCTCCGGCGACACGCCGCCCATCGGGCGGTGCCCCGCCAGTCACCGCGACGGCTTCGGTTGCCACGACTCGCGCTCCGTGGAGAAGCCGCCCCAGACTTCCTCGGGGCACCAGACCGTGCCGGATTGATACACCACGCCCGGCGAACGATCGGACTTCAGAAACAGCGGTCCATCGAGATCGACGACGTTGCAGCGCTGGGCCACCAGGAAGGCCGGCGCCATGGCGAGCGCGGTGCCGGTCATGTTGCCCACCATCGTTTCAAATCCGAGCCGCTGCGCCTCGCTCACCATGGCGAGCGCTTCGGTCAGCCCACCACTCTTGTCGAGCTTGATGTTGATGACATCGAAGCGCCCCACCAGCGCGGCCAGATCGGCTGCCTCCTGGACGCTTTCATCGGCGGCAATCGGGATCGGCGAGTCGAACTGGTCGAGCTCAGACTCCTTGCCGATCGGGAAAGGTTGCTCGATGAGCTGGACGCGCGCTGCGGTGAGCGTTGGCATCAAGTGCGCGAGTGAGGTCCTGGTGAACCCCTGGTTGGCATCGACACCCAACCACACGTCCCGGCGGGCGGCGCGCACCGCGCTGACGCGGACGCTGTCGGCGGGCTCGCCGGTGAGCTTGAGCTTCAGCGCCTTCGCATCCGCGAAGGCCAGTGCCTCTGCGGCCATCTGCTCCGGGGCATTCGCCCCGATCGTGTAGGTCGTGATTCGCGGCACCGGCCCCTCGAGCCGGGCGAGCTGCCACACCGCTTGCCCGGCGCGCCGGGCATCAAGCTCCCACAGCGCACAGTCGATGGCGTTGCGCGCGCCGCCCGCCGGGAGCCGGCGCTGCAGCGCTTCGCGCTCGAGCCCCTGTTCGATCGGATCGCGCAGCGCTTCGACCTGGGCGAGCATGCGGTAGGCGTCGTCCTTGCGGTAATAGACGCCCGCCGCTTCGCCGCGTCCTTTCAAGCCCTCTTCTTCCAGCTCGACGACGAGGACGTCCAGATCGACGAACGTGTAGCCAGTGATGCGAAAGGGAGCCTTTAGCGGCCAAGTCTGCACGTCGGCCCGCAGCGCGCGGCGCACGCGCGGGAGCCCCGTTACCGGCTGCATGAGTGCGAGCGCCTCATGAAGCCCGTGCGGCGCTTTCCGGGTGCCTCGCGAGGCAGGCCGCCACGAGCCGCTCGAACTCGGCGCCACCCCGCAGCGGGTCGGCCACGGGCAGTTGCAGCTGCGCCGCCTGCTGGGCGAGCGCGGCACGCGCCTGCGGTTCGCTCAAGCTCGAGGTGTTGAGAGACACACCCGCACACCGCGCGCCCGGATTGGTACGCCGCGCGAGTCGCACGTGCAGGTCAATGGCCTCCGCGAGGCCCGGCGTCGCGTAGTGCTCGAGATCGAGAACGCGGTCGCGTCCGACCTTGTGACAGACGACGATCACATCGGGCTGCGTACCGTGAAGGAGCCCGAGGGACACGGCGGAATAGGACGGATGGAAGATCGAGCCCTGCCCCTCGACCACGTCCCAGTGATTCGCGGGGGCGTCGGGGCTCAGCAGCTCCGCTGCGCCCGCGACGAAGTCCGCCACGACGGCATCGATGGTGATGCCGGCTCCGGAGATCATGACTCCGGTCTGGCCGGTGGCGCGGAACTCCGCGTCCACGCCGAGCTTGCGAAACGCCCGCGTGAGCGCGAGCGCCGTGTACTTCTTGCCGATCGCGCAGTCGGTTCCCACGGTGAGCAGGCGTTGCCCGCTGCGCTTGAGTCCACTCGCAATCGGGATGTTGCGCGGCGGGCTGCGCACGTCGATCAGCCGGCGTCCGCAACGCTCTGCTGCGAGCCTCAGTTCCTCCTGTTGCCCGAGACGCATGTGCATGCCGCTCACGACGTCGAGCCCCGCTTCGAGCGCTTCGACCAACGCAGGAATCCAGGCGCGCTGCAGCACGCCTCCCGTATTGGCAATGCCGATCACCAGTGCGCGCGCGCCGCGGGCGTGGGCCTCAGCCGGAGTGAGTCGCGGCAGCCCGGTCGAAATCGTGGCGGCGGGCAGTGCATATTCGCCGACGCAGCGCTCGGCCGCCCAGTCGCGCAGTCCAAAAGCCGTCTTGGCAAAGGCTGCGTCGGTGGCATCGCCCAGGAACAGCAGGTAAGGCTGGGGCAGTTGGATCGTGAGGCTTGATCCTTCACTCGCGCGGTTCATCCGAGTCGATACCCGAGCAGATTCCAGTAGTTCAACACCACGAGGAATGCGAACGCCGCCAGTGCCGCGAAGGTGTAGTGCAGGCGCGCACCCACCCGCCAGGCGCGTGTCTTCCAGAGCTGCCACGTGAAGTAGACCGCAGCGAGCACCAGCGGCACGGCGATGAGCGGTAGAGCGAGCGCGACATAGAAGGCCGACGGGATGTGGTAGATGAGTTTCTCGATCCCCGTGCCGAGCACCGCGGCGATGCCGAGCAGGAACGCGATGAGCAGTACCCCGGCAAGCGCCAAGGCGGGTCTCGCCCAACGCAGGTCCGGCGCACCGGCGCGATCGGCACGCCGCTGGCGAATCGCACTCACCACGGTCGTGATGAAGAGCAGGATGCCGATGCCGAGGATGACGGCGTGCAAAGTTGAGCTCTCGTACCACGCGATCCGCGTTGCGGCGATAGGTGGAAAGGGCCCGACCAGGTCCATACCGCGCCCGCCGGCGCCGGCCTTGAAGGCAACGAACACGTCGTCATCGGCCTGGCGATAAACACCCTCGCCGACTTCGGACCAGCGGCCCGGATCGCCGAAGATCGGGTCTGGCATCATGAGCGTGCCGTCCGGCATCGGCTCAACCTTGAAATCGCCGCCCGCGGCAAACGCCTTCTCGAACGTGGTGTAGGTCTGACGCAGCCCGCGATAGCTGCCGGCGTAGCGCGCGTTGCGGGTCGTGGCATCGGCCGGCGGCTTGAGCTGCGGCAGATGCGCCGGGAAATAGTGATCGAAGAACGCCTTCTCGAGCGCATACGAGGTGCGCGCGCCCTTGCCGCCGGTATTCACGGAGGCGAAGAGGCCCAGCTTTGCTTCCGGCAGAAGCGCAAGCACCGAGTGGAAGTGGGTCGTGTCGCCGCCGTGGCCGATGATGCGGTGGCCGTTGATCCAGGTCTCGTAGAACCCGAGCGCGCCGCCATTGAGCGCAGGATCCGGGCTCATGGCGCGCGTGTGCATGAGACGCGCGGTCGCGGGCGAAAGGATCCGCCCCTCGCCGAGTGCGCCATCCTGCAAGTGGGCCAGCATGAACTTGCCCATATCCGCACCCGTCGCCGACAGCGAGCCAGCCGGTCCCGCGGCGTGGATGAACTCGAAGCCCTTGCTCTCGAATCGACCTTCCTCGAACGAGTAGCCGCCGGACATCCGCTGGGCGAGCTCGGGAGACAGCGGCTCGCGGAAGGTGCTGCGGGTCATGCCGAGCGGCACAAAGATGTGCTGCTCGACGTAATCGTCGAAGGGCATCCCCGAGACCGTCTCCACGATGTAGCCGGCGAGGGCCGCGCCCCAGTTCGAGTACGACGCATTGGCGCCAGAACTGAAATCGGTGGTGGCAGGCCGCACCCGCACGGGGACATGCGCCGCCAGCCACTGGCCGAGCGGCTGCAGGTTCTTCTCGGATTCCGCAAACAGGTACCCGACGCCGCCGTCCTCGAGCCCAGGCGTGTGCGTCAGGAGATTGCGCAGGGTGATCGGCTGCGGATAGGTCGCAGGGATCTTGAAGTCCTTGAGGTAAGTGTTCACATCCGCGTCGAGATCGAGCTTGCCCTGCTCGACGAGCTGCATCACTGCCGTCCAGGTGAAGAGCTTCGAGACCGAGCCGGGCCGGAACAGCGTCTGCTCGGGATCGACGGCGACCTGCTTGTCGGTGTCTTCGTAGCCGTAGCCTTTCTCGAAGAACACCGCGCCATCCTTGACCACGACCACCATCGCACCGGCGACCGGCCCGCCACTGTGCATCTGCACCGACATGAAGCCATCGAGGAACGCTTCCATCTCCTCGCGCGTCGTCGGGCCGCGCGCCGGCAGGGGCTCGGGCGCAGCGCCGGCAATCGCCTGGTAGTCGAGCGAGCCCGCGAGACAGGCCTGCGACAGGCCGAGCGCGACGAGCAAAGGCAGTGCGCGTGCGCGGAGCACGCGTGGACCGCAGGCATCGAAATGATGGATCGCCATCAGAACCCCCGTAATTTTTGAATGTGGCGCAGCCGGCGCGTGTCGATTCGGAGCGCCGAGCTCAGCGGAACGAGTAGCGCAGTTCGACCCCGTACTCGCGCGGGCGGATGAGAATCTGGTCGCCGCCGAACGTCGGGTTGACGGTCACCAGCACCGCGCGCTCGTCCTGCACGTTGCGGCCGAAAAGCTCCAGATCCAGCTGGTCGCGCTTGAAGCCGAGCCGCAGGTTGAGCGTGTCGAATGACGGCTGCACCACATCTCCCGTCGGGAAATTCATGTGGACATTGCCGACATACGTATAGTCGGCGCGCGCAAATCCTTTCCACACGGCGCCCAGATCGAAGCTGTACTGCGCGCCGGCGCTGGCGTTCTTCTCCGGCGAATCCGGCAAGCGCTCACCGGCCACGAAGCCCGTGCCGGGCTCCACGTTGTCCCACTCGACCTTGTTGTAGGAGTACGAGAGATTGAAGCGCCAGGCTCCGGTCGGTTGCGCCACCAGCTCGAGCTCCGCGCCCTTGCCAGTGGCATCGCCGCCGTTGACGGCGCCGCTGAAGCCGCAATCGAGACCCAGGGAGAGCTGCACGCCCTTCCAGTCCTCCTTGTAGATCGCGGTATTGATGGCGAGCCGTCCGCTCGCAAACTGCCCCTTCAGGCCGAGCTCGTAATTCCACAAGGTGTCTGGATCCGTGACCGGGCCGAGTCCCACCGCCGCCGCGTCGTCGGCACACTGATCCGGCTGCGGACCGTTGACCACGCCGCTGCGGAATCCGCGCCCGGCCTGAGCGTACAGCGTCAGGCCATCTGAGGGCTCGAAGCGCACGTAGGCGGACGGGTTGAGCTCGTTGACTGAGCCTTTGGTCGGATCACCCGCCGGTGTCGGCCCCCCACCCAGGAGCCCATCGAATCCCGGGGAGATGTCCGTGAGCTCGTCTTCGAGATACCGCGCGCCGAGGCCTACTGTCCACAGCGACGCAAATTTGTAGCTCGCGTCGGCGAAGACGGCCTTCTGCTTCTCCTTCGAGAACGTCTGCAAAGGCACGTCGAACGCAAAATCCTGCCCGAGGAGCACCATCGGCAGGCACGCCGGGCAGGAGTAGTCCGGCACGAACTGATTCAGATCGGTCTTCTCATCCATGTAGAACGCGCCCAGGGTCCACTGCAGCGCACCCTCGCCTCGCGATTGCAGACGCACCTCCTGCGTAAAGAGCTCGCCCTTGCTCGTGTCGTGCAGTGCCCACGGAATGGGTACGCCGAAGGCGCCCGTCGCGAGAAAGCTGATGTCGCGGTTGGTGAAGCGGTCCATTTCCATCCAGCTGCTGGCCGAAGTCAGCGAGACCCGCTCCCAGTCGTAGCTGATGAGGAGCGTGCCGATATCCTGCTGCTCGCCGTAGCCGCCTTTTTCAAACTGGTCCATGCTGCGATTCTGTGCGTAGTCGCCGGCCGCCGGCGTCGTTTGCGGCTCGCTGTCCAGCTTCACGTCCTGCGTGGCATAGGTGAGATCGAAGCGCAGCCGATCGGTCGCCTGCCAGGTGAGCGCGGCGCGCACTCCCCAGGTGTCCTCGGAATTGATGTCCCGGTGCGTGAATGCGGCCACCGCCGGGATGACCAGGGACCCGTCGGGCAGGCCGAGGGCCGCGCTGTAGTCGAGCGCCGGCTGCGCCGGCACGATGTTGTCGATGTAGCCGGCAATGTTGTCCTGGTAGGCGACGACGCGCAGCGCCAGGCGGTCCTTGATGAGCGGCGCATTGAGCACGCCCTCGACGTGATAACTCCCATCGTCCGAGTGCGCGGTGGTGTAGCCACGCACGCCGAGATCGACACCGAAATGCTCGAGGTCGGGCGCGACCGGAATGATGCGCACGACGCCCGCGAGCGCATCGGCACCAAAGATCGTGCCCTGCGGTCCGCGCAGCACCTCGATGCGATCGATGTCCACCGTGCGCAGGTTGGGCTTACCGCCGCCGTTCACCAGCACGCTGGTGACGGTTTCGCCGAAGTAGGTGGCGACCGTCGTGCCGCCGCCACTCTCGCTCATGCCGCGGATGCGGATCGTCGAAGTGCCGGGCCCGGCGTCCTGGTAGAAGACGCTGGGCACGCTGTTGAGAAAATCCGCGTACTGCCCGAAGCCCTTGGCGCGGATGTCCTGCGCCGTAATCGCGGTGACCGCGAAGGGCACATCCTGCAGGATTTCGGAGCGCTTGGTGGCCGTGACGATGATTTCACCGAGGGTGTTTTCCGCGTCGCTCCGGGCAGTGGCGGCGGACATCACGCCGACGATGAGCGCGGCGTTTAGCACAAGGTAGCGCGGCAGGCGCGCCGCGGGCGTGATCCGGAGTGTGCATCGGGTGTTGCTCATTCGCTCCCCCAGCAGTGGTGCGGCTTCGCGGGCCGATTTGCAGAAAACTACATCTCAGTTTCTATTTTGGCAACTGTTTTCCTTAAGTGCTAATGTCGCGACCAGCAGATTTCCGCCTGCGAGGTAGCATGCAAACACGATTCCGGACGGCGGCACTCGCCGCCGCTGCCGTTCTTTCCGTGGCGAGCGGGGCCAGCGCCGCGGAACCGGACTACGACCTCGTCATTCGCAACGGGCGCGTGCTCGACGGCCTTGGCAACCCCTGGGTGCGCGCCGACGTGGCGATCAAGGAGCGGCGGTTCGCGAAGATCGGCCACGTGGAAGGGCGCGGTCGCCGCGAGATCGATGCCGCCGGCCGCTACGTCTCGCCGGGATGGATCGACATGATGGATCAGTCCGGCGAAGTGCTGCTGATCAACGGCCTGGCGGATAACAAACTGCGCGAAGGCGTGACGACGGCGATTGCGGGCGAAGGCGGAACGCCGGTGCCGTCGGCGGAGATCCCCGCCTATTTTGCGCGGCTCGAGCAACAGGGGATCTCACTCAACTTCGGCACCTATTACGGCGCCGGCCAGGCGCGCGTCGAGGTGATGGGCGATGTGGATGGCCGGCCCACGCCTGAGCAGATGGAGCAGATGAAAGCCCATGTCGAGCAGGCGATGCAGGCCGGAGCCCTCGGCATCGCCACCGCGCTGATCTATCCGCCTTTCAGTTTCCAGAGCACCGAAGAGCTCGTTGAGCTGGCCCGGGTTGCGGCCCGCTACGACGGTATCTACGCGAGTCACCTGCGTGATGAGAGCGCGGATCTTCTGAAAGCCATCGAGGAGTCGATCCAGATCGGCGAGCGCTCCGGCGTGCAGGTCGAGATCTTTCACTTCAAGGCAGCGTATGCGCCGGGATGGGGCACGCTCGTTCCACGAGCCGGCGCGCTGATCGAAGCGGCGCGCAACCGAGGCGTCAGCATCGCCGCCGACATGTATGTGTATGCGGCGGGCGGTACCGGCCTCGACATCACGGTACCGAACTGGGACTTCGCGGATGGCGAAGACAAGGGTATCGAGCGGCTCAGGGATCCCGCCATTCGCTCGCGTCTCAAGCGGGAACTGCGCGCGGGCTCCCAACCGGGCTGGTCGAACCTGGTGGCGGCTTCGGGCGGCTGGGAGCACGTCGTGCTGGCCAATCCCGCCAATCCCCGCTACGAGAAGTATCGCCAGCAGAGCATCGCGCGCATCGCGGCGCAGTTGCACCGTGATCCGGCCGATGTCGCCTGGGACATCGTGCTGGCGGCGCTGCCGCAGCGGGCCATGGCATTCTTTTTCATGATGAGCGAGCAGGACATCGAGACGGCGCTGCGGTTTCCATGGATGAGCATCGGCAGTGATGCCGGAGCGAGCGAGGTGCAGGGTGGGATGGACGCCATCGGACTTCCACACCCGCGCGCCTACGGTAACTTTCCGCGCGTGATCGCCGAGTACGTCAAGAAGCGCCGGATCCTGACACTCGAGGATGCAGTGCGGAAGATGACCTCGTGGCCTGCAACGCGGATGCGACTGTATGACCGCGGCGCGATCCGCGAAGGGCTGATGGCGGACGTGACTGTCTTTGATTACGACAGCATCCGGGACAACGCGACCTATGAGGCGCCGCAGGCCTACCCGACGGGGATTGACTACGTGGTGGTCAACGGCCAGGTCGTCGTAGACCAGGCCCGGCACACCGGGGCGCGCCCGGGCGTCGTGCTCAGAGGCGCTGGCGCCGCGCACCCGCCGGAAAACTGATGCCTCCCGCCGTGTCGCGCGACCGCTTGCACGGGCTTGCGACCGTCCGCACGACGACACGACCGTCCGTACCTAGCAAGTGCGCCGCCGGTGCAGCTTCCACTATGATGAGGCGCGAATAGTCCTGACCAGCACGAGGTTATGAACGACTCCGTACATCGAGCACGCCTGGGTGCGGCGCTGCGCGCGTTGCGGCGACAAAAAGACTGGACGCTTGCCGAGGTGAGCCGCCGCACCGGGTTTTCGGTGCCGACGTTGTCGAAGGTCGAGAACGACCGGCTCTCGCTCTCCTATGACAAGCTCATTCGCCTGAGCGAGGGGCTCGGCGTCGACATCGCACAGCTCTTTACGCCGGTGAGTGGGCCGACGGCGCCTGCCGCCATCAGCGGGCGGCGCAGCGTCAACCGCCAGGGCGACGGCGAGCTCGTAGCGACGACCAATTACGATTACTTTTACCTGAGCACGGATGTCACGCGAAAGAAGTTCATCCCCATCATCGCCGAGCTGCGCGCCAGGTCCATCGAGGAGTTCGGCGAGCTGGTGCGACACTCCGGCGAGGAGTTCATCTACGTGCTCGAGGGGGAAGTCGAAGTCCATACGGAACTCTATGCACCGCTCCTGCTCTCGGCCGGTGACTCGGCGTATCTCGACAGTTCGATGGGTCACGCGTATGTGCTCAAGAGCAAAGGACCCTGCCGCCTCCTCGCCGTCTGCTCGGCGTCCGAACGTGACCTGCGCGAAGCGATCACCCAGGCCAAGCCGCGCGAGGCGACCACTGCACGGCCGGTGAACGCCCGACAACCACGCCGCGTTCGGCGGCACAAGTAGGACCCGGGCCTGCCATCCAGCGATTTTGCTTCCGGCCGCCATAGCTCGCATGGATTTCTCTTCAAATTTCTCCCAAGCCCCATTTTGAAAGTACCGGAAATGACAGTGATAGGTCGCTACTACGAGGAGCCCAGTGGACCCGATCCTTTTGCCTGACACGACCTGCCAACTGACTTGCCCGCATTGCGGGCATGCATCGGTTGAAACGATGCCAACAGACGCCTGCATTTACTTCCATGAATGTGCGGGTTGCGGCGCCATGCTGCGCCCGAAGCCGGGCGACTGCTGCGTCTTCTGCTCCTACGGCTCAGTTGCCTGTCCGCCCGTTCAGGCGGCGCAATCTTGCTGCAGCATTGCACCTGACTGAAGAGCGATGGACGCCTGGCGACACTCTCACGTATTTGATCGCGGCAACCCCTTGGCCGAGCGCAACACCCGGCGGGTGGCGATCCTCACAGCAGTCGTGATGGCAATCGAGATCGTTGCCGGATGGCGTTTCAATTCGATGGCGCTGCTCGCGGATGGGTGGCACATGAGCTCGCATGCCGTCGCCCTCGGCCTGTCGGCGTTCGCTTATGTGTGCGCTCGGCGCTTCGCCGACAATCCGCGCTTCGCCTTCGGTACCTGGAAGATCGAAATACTCGGCGGCTACACCAGTGCGGTGCTGCTCATGGGCGTCGCCTTGGCGATGTTCTACGCTTCAACTCTGCGGCTGATCACCCCGAGCCCAATCCAGTACAACGCTGCCATCGCCGTGGCCTGCGTCGGGTTGGCGGTCAATATTCTGTGTGCCTGGTGGCTGCGAGGCGGCCAGCATCATGGTAATGGCGATTCCCATCTCCACACCCACGATCACGGGCCGGTAGGAAAAGATCACCACCACCATCGGGATCTCAATTTGCGCTCGGCTTATTTGCACGTCGTAGCGGACGCTGCAACATCCGTATTCGCCATCAGCGCCCTGGTTGGGGGCAAGTTATGGGGCGCACGCTGGCTGGATCCTGTCATGGGAATCGTCGGTGGAGGCCTCGTCGCAGTGTGGGCTTACAGCTTGTTGCGAGAGACCGGACAAGTGCTGCTCGATGCCGAAATGAACGCACCGATCGTGGAGGAAATCCGCACGGCGATCCGGACGGCACCCATGGCCACGGAAATCTGCGATCTGCATGTGTGGCGTGTCGGCAAGGGCAAGTATGCCTGCCTCCTGAGCCTGGCAAGCCCAGAGGAAATCACCGCGGACGACGTGAAGAGCTTGCTGAGCGTGCATGATGAGCTCGTTCACATCACGGTCGAAATCAATCGGGTCGATCGCCCGCACGCTCGCAGTGCAGCGTGACGACCGCGCAGGCGAGTCAGCCACACCTGCGGCGGTCCGCGGATTGAGCGATGGACAATCATCAGCGGAACGGCAAGTGCGCTATCCAACCAACCAGCAGAGGAGAGGTGAGTCATGAGTAGCAGGAAGATCTCTCAGATTGCACTCGCCGCGGCGGCGGCAGTGCTGTTTTCCGCGGGCGCAATCAGTACGGCGACGGCCGCTGACGAGGGCAAGGTGAAGTGCGAAGGCGCCAACAGCTGCAAGGGAACCTCGAGCTGCGCGAGTGCCCAGAACTCCTGCAAGGGCCAGAACAGTTGTGCAGGCCGCGGGTGGCTCGAAATGACCAAGGCGGATTGCGACGCGGCCAAAGCCAAGATGGAAAAGGACAAGGCCGGCAAGCCTTGACCGATGTGACCACTGGCGCTTCCGTTACTGGGCTGCGGCCTCGGCTTGCGTACCTAGAGCGGCATCGCGCAATGCCCTCGATCGCGCAAATGTCCGAGATCCTCTGAGACGCCCTCCATCGAGCGCCGCAGATTGATATCGCGCTCGAGCCGACGTTCGAACTCGGGTAGCGCACGCATGACGCTGACGCCGGTGGAGAGCCAGGTCGCCGATGCGCACGCGATCGTTTCGACACTTCGACCCTCGTGTGGGCGTTCAAGAGCAGCGGTCAGCAGGGTCGTCGGCAACGGGGGAAACGGGGAAGCTGAGACTGCCATCGTGAGTTCAGTCGCCTTACGGTCCACGCCGCCAGTCGATTGCTGGGCTCCTTCCCGCATTGGCAGGCTGGCCTGGACGACGACGCGAGCCAGGAGCCACGTGTATCCTTGACGTCGCGCCGCAGCGGCCGCCTCATGAAAGCCCGCTTGGCTTCGGACATTCTCGAAGCCTTCCGCACTCCAGCCTATGGACTCATTGAATGTCTTCGCCCGAGCCGGCGCTCCAGCGCCGCCAGCTGACAGCGCCGCCGCGCGGTCGAGAGCGAATGACCTGAACGAATCATGCAAATTCAGCCGGTTTGCCAACAGCATGCCTTCGATCATTCGATCGTGCTCGCCGACAAAATCGCGGTTGATCTTCAAAACGAAGTTTGGGCGTGCGCGATCTCGCGACAGCGTAAAGGGCGAGCCGCCCTCGGCAAACTGGACCTCGAGATTGGCGCCGGTCTGCGCAGTGTCCACGTTCGCGGCGACCAGGACACGCGGCCAGAGCTCGAGCAGCACCAGGCGCGTTGACTCCAGGTCTGTCTGCTCGGACACGGCGAGCTGCAATGCCGACGCATGGGCGTTGGGCAGCACGAAGAGGTTCAGTGCGATGGCCGTGAGCGAAATTGCGACGCTGTTTATCACAGACGATGTCGCACCTTTGATGGCACGGCGACGCAGCAACAAGTACGCCGCGGGAATAACCAGCATCGACAGAAGCGGGGCGGTAATCATGCCGCCCACCATCGGCGAGGCGATGCGGCGCATGAGTTCCGACCCCGTGCCAGTACCCCACATGATCGGCAGCAAGCCCGCGATGATCACGGCGACCGTCATCGCGATTGGCCGCACTCTGAGTGCCGCGCCCTCGACAATCGCCTGAGCGAGTTCCTGCGGATTGCCGAGCCGTCCGTTCGCAGTGCGGGTTGCGACTGCCTGATTCACGTAGACGAGCATGACGACACCAATTTCGGCCGCCACGCCTGCCAGAGCTATGAACCCTACTGCGGAGGCGACCGACATGTTGTAGCCGAGCAGAAACATCAACCAGAAGCCGCCGACGAGCGCGAACGGCAAGGTCGCCATGATCAGGAGCGCATCAGTGAAGCGCCGAAAGGTGAGGTAGAGCAGGACGAAGATGATCACGAGCGTCGCCGGCACGACGATCTTGAGCCGCGCAGTCGCCCGCTCCAGATACTCGAACTGGCCGGACCAGGAGATGGAGTAGCCGGGCGGGAGCTTGACCTGTTTCGCTACGGCCTGCTGCATCTCACGCACCGCGGAGCTGAGGTCGCGCCCGTGCAGGTCGATGTACACCCAGCCCGAGAGTCGCGCGTTCTCGCTCTTCAACATCGGCGGGCCATCGCTGATGCGGATGGCAGCGACGTCACCGAGACGGATTTGCGCTCCGCGCCCGGTCAGCACCGGCAGGTCGCGCAGTTTCTGCACGGAATCGCGGATCTCGCGTGGGTAGCGCACGTTGATCGGGAAGCGCTGCAGCCCTTCCACCGTCTCGCCGATGTTCTCGCCGCCGATGGCAGCGGCCACGATGCTCTGAACGTCCGCGATATTGAGGCCATAGCGTGACGCCGCGTCACGGTCGATTTTCACATCGATGTATCGCCCGCCAGTGAGACGCTCCGCAAATGCCGAGGTCACTCCGGGCACAGGCTTCACGGCACGCTCGACTTCCGCAGCCAGCCGATCGACTACACTCAGGTCGGTGCCGGCAACCTTCACGCCCACCGGGCTTTTGATGCCGGTGGCCAGCATGTCGATGCGGTTGCGGATCGGCGGCACCCAGATGTTGGAGAGCCCGGGCACCCTGACGATGGAATCCAGCTCCTGAACCAACTTGTCGGGTGTCATACCCGCCCGCCACTGGTCGCGCGGCTTGAACTGGATCGTAGTCTCGAACATTTCGAGCGGCGCAGGGTCAGTCGCCGTCTCGGCGCGCCCCGCCTTGCCAAAGACGCTCGCGACTTCCGGCACGGTCTTGATGAGCCGGTTGGTCTGTTGCAGGAGCTCGGTCACCTTGCCGGCCGAGATGCCGGGTAATGCCGAGGGCATATATAAGAGATCGCCTTCATCGAGCGGCGGCATGAACTCCCCGCCGATGCGCATCACGGGATAGGCGGTTGCAAGCAGTACCAGCAACGCAATTCCCAGCACCGCTTTCGGGAACGCCAGCACGCGCGTCAGGAGCGGCCGGTAGAGGGCGATGAGCCCGCGGTTGATCGGATTACTCTGCTCCGCGGGAATCCGGCCGCGAATCAGGTAGCCCATGAGCACTGGAACCAGGGTAACTGCGAGCCCGGCCGCGGCCGCCATCGCATACGTCTTCGTATACGCGAGGGGCGAGAAGAGTCGACCTTCCTGGGCCTCAAGCGTGAACACCGGCACGAACGACAGCGTGATGATCAGAAGAGAGAAGAAGAGTGCCGGACCCACTTGCGTGGCTGCATCGCCGATCACGCGCCACCGCTCGGCACCGTGCAGCTCCGAATCCGGGTGCGCGTGATGCCAGGCCTCAACGTGCTTGTGCGCGTTCTCGATCATGACCACCGCGGCATCCACCATCGCGCCGATGGCAATGGCAATGCCGCCCAGCGACATGATGTTCGCGTTCACACCCTGGTAGTGCATCACGATGAAGGCCATGAGTACCCCGAGCGGCAGGGAGACGATCGCGACGAACGCCGAGCGCAGATGGAAGAGGAACAAGACGCAGACCAGCGCGACGACAATGAACTCCTCGATGAGCTTTTCTTGAAGGTTCCTGACCGCGCGTTTGATGAGGCTCGAGCGATCGTAGGTTGGCACGATCTCGACACCGCGCGGCAGACTCGACTCAAGCTCGGCAAGCTTGGCCTTCACGGCATCGATCGTTTCGAGTGCGTTCTTCCCCGAGCGCATGATGATCACGCCGCCAGCAACTTCTCCCTCGCCGTCGAGCTCTGCGATTCCGCGCCGCATCTCCGGGCCGATCTGGATGTGCGCCACATCGCCGAGCTTTACCGCCACCCCGGAGTTGGTGGCCAGTAGGGGAATCTTGCGAAAATCATCGAGCGACTGCAGGTAGCCCGACACGCGCACCATATACTCGGCTTCGCTCAATTCGAGAACTGAGCCGCCGGTCTCCTGATTCGCGCTTTGCACTGCCTCGATGACGGTCTGGTGCGTCAGGTTGAAGGCACGCATCCGATCCGGATCGAGCACGATCTGGTACTGCTTCACCATGCCGCCGACGGAGGCAACCTCCGACACGTTTGGCACGGACTTGAGCTCGTACTTCAAGAACCAATCCTGCAGTGCGCGCAGCTGCGACAGGTCCATCGTGCCGCTCTTGTCGATGAGCGCGTACTCGTACACCCAGCCGACGCCGGTGGCGTCAGGTCCCAGCGACGCCTTCGCCTGGGCGGGCAGACGCGACTGCACTTGGTTCAGGTATTCGAGCACGCGCGAGCGCGCCCAATAGGCGTCGGTCCCGTCCTCGAACAGGATGTACACGAAGGAATCGCCGAACATCGAATAACCGCGCACCGTTTTCGCGCCCGGCACCGACATCATCGTGGTGGCGAGCGGATAGGTAATCTGGTTCTCGACGATTTGCGGTGCCTGGCCCGGGTAGGTGGTGCGGATGATGACTTGCACATCCGAGAGATCGGGTATCGCATCGAGCGGCGTCCGAAGCATTGCCCACACGCCCCAGCCCGCGATCATCAGGGTCGCGAGCAACACCAGAAAGCGATTCCCGATCGACCAGCGAATCAGGCGCGCGATCACGGTTGCCGCTCCGATGGCGGTCCATCCGTCGAGGGGTGCGCCTCCAGTCGATTCGAGGTGGACTTGAGATTCGCCTCGGAGTCGATGAGGAACTGTCCCGACACGACGATGGATTGGCCTTCGCCAAGACCCGAGAGAATGGTCGATCGGCCGTCCTGCTCATTGCCGACAGTGACGTTCACGACGTCGAACGCGCCATCGTCCCGGGCAACGATGACGACGCTGCGTTCGCCAGTCGTGATCACCGCTTCGCTTGGCACGAGAAGCTGCGGCTCGCCCGCCGGCCCTGTGAATTCGAGCGACACGTACATGCCCGGGGAGAGTTTGTAGGCGGGATTCTTGAGCGCCACCCGTGCCGTAAGCGTGCGCGTTTCCCGATCGACATCGGGCAGCAGGGCGATTACCTGACCCTCAAACGCTGTGCCCGGCCAGGCAGTCGCATGCGCCATCACCGTTGACCCCGTCGGAATGAATGAGACCTTCGCCTCGGGGATCTGCGCGTTCACCCAGACGGTTGCGAGACCGTTGATGCGGAACAAGGTCGTCCCAGGCGTAAACGCTGCGCCCTCGCGCACGCCCAGCTCCGTAACGGTTCCATCGATCGGCGCGAACACGGTCGTGCTGGCGTCCGGTGTCCGCGTCGTTTCCACAGTTCGAATGGTTGCCTCCGGAACGCCGAGCACCACGAGGCGTTGCCGGGCTGCCTCGCGAATCGGCTGCGCGCCGAGTGAACGCGCATCGAGCAAAGCGAGGTACTCGCGCTCGGCCTCCAGCCACTGCGGCGCGACGATCGAGGCGAGCGGTTGCCCCCGGCGCACACGTTCGAGCGGCGCCTTGACATGCAGGCTGGTCACGTAACCTTCTACGCGCGTCTGCACGACTTCCAGCAGGCGCTCATCGAAGACCACGCTGCCGACGGCCCGAAGCTGCGCCGGAAGCGTCGCCTTCTCGACCTTTGCCGTCCGGATGCCGAGGTTCTGTACGACATTTGCGCTGACGCGAACGTCATCCCCTCCGCCGCCCTCTTCCGCATAGACCGGCACCAGTTGCATGTCCATGAAAGGTGACTTACCCGGCTTGTCGAACTTGACGTTGGGCACCATCGGATCGTGCCAGTAGAGAATCTTGCGCTGGCCGGAAGCCGCTCCCGCCGGCGGCGCCGCGTCGCCGGACGCGTCCGCCGTACCGCTCACCATGGCCGGCGACATCGTTCGCTGTGCCCACCAGTAGCCGACGCCGGCGCCGAGCGCGAGCAGTGCGAGCACGCCCGCGCCCCATGTGAGCTTGTTCAGTCGTGGCATGCTCATGGCGAAACCCCGGAGTCGTGGAGAAAGTGCAGGAAGGTCCAGGCGCGCGCGACCGCGCCTTCGAGCTCGACGTATTCGAGCTGGGTGTCGATCTCATCGCTCAACGCATCGATAGTGCTGCGAAGATCGCCGCGTCCGGCGCCATACGAGCCCACAGCTGCGTGCAAACGGTCGCTCGCGAGGGGGAGGAGCTCCGTCGTGTAGCGCTTGAGGCGCTCGCGACTGATGCGCCACTCGGCAAGCACCGCCCGGACCTCCGCCGTATGCATGCGAATTTCCGCGTCGCGCTCCGCTTCCTGGGCGCGCACCCGTGCGAGTTTCTCGGCGATGACCGGATTCTGTCGGTGCTTGGCGAAGAACGGCAGGCCGACCCGGAATTCCAGCGACACCATGTCGGAGAACTCTGCACCCCGCTCCTGATAGCTCAACTCCGCGCTCCAATCCGGACGCTTTTCGGCGCGCGCCAGCTCCACATCCGTTTTCGCTGCGTCGAGTTGCGCGATCATCGGAGCAAGCGGCGCGTGCTCCGGAACCGCGGCCAGCAGGGTTTCCGGCGAGTGGCCCAACTCACGATCGGTCGGAATCGGCGCGAGAGGACGATCTGCCGCATCCCCGACCCAGCGGGCGAGCTCTGCCTTGCGCGTTTCGACAATCTGATCGAGCGCTGCAATACGCTCGTCCAACCGTGCGACCGAGGATTGTGCAGCGAGTGCCTCAGCCGCGGATGCTCGACCGCTAGCGAGCGCGGCACGAGTGGCCGTCGCCTGCAACTCCGTTTCCGGCTTCAAGTTGCGCAGTCGCGCGCGGGACTCTTCGGCCACCGCGGCGCCAATCCACGCTTCCGACGCCGACCGCGCGATCTCGAAACGCGTCTTGCGCAGCAGCGCCTGCGCAACCGTAATTTCCTCCTCGGCTCGTTCGCTTTGCAGGCGGCGCTTCTCGTGACTGGGAAAGGTCTGCATGAGCCCGATCCGTCGCATCGTCATGAAGTCCTGCGTCAGGGAAAAGCGGTCGGCGGTGTTGATCGGCAGGTTGTCCACTGCCGCCACGAGTTCGGGATCGGGCAGCCGTCCCGCACTCGGGGCTACGGCCTGGACAGCCTCGAGCGTGGCTACAGACGCTGCCAGTTGAGGCGTCTCGTTGAGCGCCTGCCCGATCGCCTCGTCGAGCGAGAGCAGCTCGGACTGCGCCATTAGCTGCGAGCTCCACGCGAGCATGGTGATTGTCAGGACCGCGAAGGCCCGTGTTAAGCCATGCGGTCCTCGAGTGAGGCGCATCATGCGCGCGACGTCGGGCACTCGACGCGCACCAGTTTGTACGGGTCGGTGCCCTTGCCGGGGGCGCCTCGATGCACCCACTGATAGATCTTCTTGCAGTCGGGACGATCCTTGCCCTTGGCAGCCTGCGAATCACGCACTTGCGTGTCCGTTGCGGACGGCGTGGCAGACTTCGGGTTCCCAGCCGCCAGGATTGGCTGCGTGAGAGTGAACGCAAATGCAAGCAGCGCGGCTGCGATTGCCGTGCGCTGCGGATATGGATTCCTCGTCATGATGGCACTACCTCAATCCGTTTGATGAAGACACGCCACACGCGCGGTGCGCGTATCGAGCGAGTCAAAATCGGAAAATCAAGCGCGCGCCCGCAGGAAGGCGCGATTCGAGGTGAGTGCTACAAGCGGAGCCGTCCGGTGCGCAAATAGGTCGACGCACCGAAGGAAGAGACAAGTTCAGCGAATCGAGGTCGAGGAGTGAACGCGCCTGAGGGGAAAAGGAGGCGAGCCTCTGGCGCCGCGATGAGCGGCGGCGGATCTGCAGCGCCGGACGCGCCGTGCAGAAGCTTTGCATCGTACTTCTGGATCGAGACCGCAAGTGGGCCGCCGGTGGGGGCCGGGGCACAGCAATACTGGTGAGCCAGTCCCAGCGCGTCGACAGGTTCGGAGTCGTGGCTGCAGGGTGCCTGCGTGCCCGTCGGGCAGCAGTCGCCAGCCGGTGAATTCATGCCACAGGCGAGCAACGGCTCCGCAGCCCCGAGGAGGCCGAGCCAGAGTGCCGAAACTATGAGGAAGCGACGCAACGTCTTATTCACCCGTGGACAACACGCTACCACGACCGCAGCCCCGCGGAGAAGTTCCACCGCAGGCCACCTGTGACGGATTTGGCAACCGCGCCACGAAAAGTGCGTTCAGTCGGTCACTCCCCGACCGGGTGCGAGGACCAATGCACGTGCACGACTTTCCAGCCCGCCGTGCCTTTCTTCAGCACCAGCGTTTCCGTACTCAACACGTTGACGACCTTGTCCTTCGGCGTTCCGCTGATGCGCGACTCGCTCGCCACCCACGCGAGATCGCCAACGGTATCGCCGGTCTGGCGCTGCAACTTGTATGTGCCCGCTTTCAGGAAATCAATGTCGGCTTTCAGGTGGTGCGCGGCGTATTCCGCTCGCGAGCGCTCGGCCGCGCCGCTCTCGAAGATCAGAACCTTCGGATCGAGCAGTGCTTTCACTCGGGCCGCATCGCCTGAATTCAGAGCCTCCTGGAACGCCGCCGCTGTCGCGACGGCCGAGTCCGCCGCGTGAACATGTTGCGTGCCGTCCGCATGCATATGCACGATGCCCTGAGGTTGAGATTCATCCGCATCATGATGGTCCGCCCCGCCTTCGTGCTCGTGCTCATGCTCGTGAGCGTGACCTGCGGTCTCGCCGCCGCCGTGTGAGTGACCCCCGCTCGTCGCCACCGCTTCCTCATACGATTCGGAATTCAGCTTGGGTAGTTCACGCAGGAAAGCTACCAGGCCCCAGATGTACTCGTCCTTCATGCTTTTGCCCCACGCGGGCATGCCGGACGCCTTGATGCCGTGCTTGATCGCCCAGAACGCCTCGGCAGGATTGTCGATCGCTTCCTTGCTGAAGTTTGGCGGCGACGGGTACAGACCCTTGCTGATCTCGGTGTCATTCATTCCGGGCGCGAGATGACAACCGGTGCACATCGCATCGTAGTTGCCGGCACCGGAACGGATGAGTTCGGCACTCGTCAGATCCGGTACCGATATCCCGGCGCTATGGGATTCGATCGAGCGGTCGCGCAACGTCTCCAGCAGCGCGTACACCGGGCGGGTGTGCGGATCGTCGGCTCCGATGTTGTACGTGCCCGAGCAGACGAAGCCGGCCACGAGCAGCCCCAGGACCAGCAGCGTCGCTGCAATTGTCAGAAGCGTTTTCATGCTGTTCTCCTCAGAACCAGATGCGAAATCCGGCGACCACTCGCGTCTCATCGGTATCCTCGCCATTCGTCCGCGCGAAATCGGCGGTGTCTCCCCACTTGCGATTCCACGTGACACCGATGTACGGCGCGAACTCCCGGCGCAACTCATACCGCAGTCGCAGCCCGACCTCGCTGGTGCTCAGCCCCGAGCCGACAGCACGCTGAAGATCGTCCTTGCCATATAGATTGAACTCAATCCGCGGCTGCAGGATCAGGCGATTCGTAAACAACAACTCATACTCGGCTTCAAACCGCGCGGACGTCTGACCCGACTCGCCGATGTAAGCAGTCGCCGCCAACTCGAACTTGTAAGGTGCGAGGCCGCGAACGCCAAACGCACCCCACGTCTGTGAAGGACCGGGTCGCGGATCCTGGCGCACACCAGCGACCAGATCCCACCACCGCGCGAAGGCATGCCCCCAGAGCGCTTCAAGCTCGGCCTTCGCGGTGTGCCCGCTTTCGGATTCACCCTGCGTGCGCAGGATTAGCCTGTCGAGGTCGCCGCCGATCCACGCTGATGCGTCCCAATTGAGAGCGCTCCCCTCACTCGCGTTCTGCCACTCGAGTTGATCGAACAGCACGTAGTAGTTGATCGCTCGATCGTGTGCGGCGTGACCCGGCAGGTCGGGGAATGCCGCGGCGCGATCCGCATCAGTGATCGGCGGAAGATCGGGCGTCTGGGCGATCGCATTGAGACTCCCCGCCCACAAGACCACACCGATCGCGTGAGCAGTGAGAGAGGTCTTTAGTCGCGTCGTCATGGTAGACGCGCTCATCCGCTCACCCTGACTTCCCGCATCATGCCGGCTTCCATGTGATAGAGCAGGTGACAGTGGTAGGCCCAGCGACCGAGCGCATCGGCGGTGACGCGGTAGCTGCGCCGGGTGCCGGGCGGCATATCGACCGTGTGCTTGCGCAAATGAAATGCGCCGCGGTCGTCCTCGAGATCGCTCCACATGCCATGCAGATGGATGGGATGAGTCATCATCGTATCGTTGACCAGCACGATGCGCAGGCGCTCGCCGTAGTTGAGCCGGACCGGCTCGGCATCGGAAAACTTGATGCCGCCGAATGACCAGGCGAAGCGCATCATGTGACCCGTGAGATGAAGCTCCAGCGTGCGACCCGGCTCACGCCCGTCAGGATCGTCGAACAGGTTGCTGAGATCCGCGTAGGTCAGCACGCGCCGCCCGTTGTTGCGTAGTCCGATACCCGGATCGTCGAGGCGCGCCGTGGGCGACATGGTCTGCATGTCCACCAGCGGATTGCCGACTTCGCTCGCAGGATGCGCCTGCACGCCGCCCGGCTCAGCCGCAGCCATCGTCTGCACAGCGTGCTCCCCCGAAGTCGACGGCATTTCGTGACCGGCATGGCCCGCGTGGCCTTCGTGCCCTTCCGTGTTGTCGGGCATGGGCATAGGCATGTCGTGATTCATCGTGGGCATTGCGCCCATGTCGTGCCCGCTGTGGTCCATCCGGCCATGGCCCATGTCCGCCATCGTCAAGATCACGCGCGGATCCAGTTGCGGTACTGGAGCGCTCAAGCCCTCGCGCAGCGCAAGCGTGCCGCGGGCATAGCCGCTGCGATCCATTGACTGCGCGAAGATCGTGAAGGCATCCTGGCCGGAGGGTTCGACGATGACATCCAGCGTCTCCGCCACCGCGATGCGAAACTCGTCGATGCTAACGGGATGAACGTATTGCCCATCAGCGGCAACCACGGTCATCTTGAGGCCGGGTACGCGCACGTCGAAATAAGTCATCGACGACCCGTTGATGAAGCGCAGGCGAACCCGCTCTCCCTTGCCAAAGATAGCCGTCCAGTTTGCAGCAGGAGCCATCCCGTTCAACAGGTAGGTGTACGTGTAGCCGCTTACGTCCGCCAGATCGGTGGGACTCATGCGCATTTCGCCCCACATCGCGCGGTCAGCGAGCGTCGCCTTCCATCCCTTTTCTTCGACGTCGTGCGCAAGGTCGCCCACCGTGCGCTGGTGAAAGTTGTAGTAGTCCGACTGCTTCTTGAGCTTGGCGAACAGGCGCTCCGGGCTCTCGTCGGTCCAGTCCGAGAGCATGACCACGTGCTCGCGGTCGTATTGAAAGGGCTCGGGGTCGCGCGGCTCGATCACGAGCGGCCCGTAAAGACCGCGCTGCTCCTGGAACGCCGAATGGCTGTGATACCAGTAGGTGCCCGCCTGGCGAACCTTGAACCGGTACTGGTAACTCGCGCCCGGGAGAATACCGTGAAAGCTCAAGCCCGGAACGCCATCCATGCTTGCGGGCAGCAGAATGCCGTGCCAGTGGATCGAGGCTTCCTCGCGCAGGCGATTGGCGACCCGCAGGGTCACCGTGTCGCCCTCGCGCCAGCGCAGGATCGGCGCGGGCAATTGATCGTTGACGGTCAGCGCAATACGAGGCTTGCCGGTCAAGTTCATCGGCGTCTCACCGATCGATAAGTCAAAGTCAGTGCCGGCAAGCGCTGCGGGCAGATTGGTACTGGTCCCGGCCCGAGCGGAAGAGCGCCAGAGGCCGAGGCCGGTGACCACGCCACCCAACGCGAGGCCCTGGACGAACTTGCGACGCGCGATCCGGTCGCTGCGCGCTGACTGAACAGTGTGAGTGTGAGTCTTCATGGGTCGTCGATCACCAGTCGCATCCAATTCGCCAGGCAGGCGTGACTGGACGCCAACATCAAATGATGGCCACTGCACGAGCGCGAGGCCTCGCCTACGCGCAGGAATACGAGTCGTGGGACGCCGCGCGGCGTCAGGGTGGAATCAGGCGATTGGGGGCCTGAGGAGCGGTAATGGCGTCAGTGAATGGAATGCGACGCGCGGGGTGATCAAAACTGTGAATGCGCCTCGGATCTGCACCAGATGTGCATTGAATAGAGACAGCGCCGGACTGTGGTAAGCGCACGCACAGGTGCAGCCCGGACCGCCGCAATGATGTGTCGCTGGAGCTTGGTGATTGGTACCCGCATCACGATCGTGGGGCGCTGGCTGATGCTGAGCTGCATCACGGTGATCAGCACTCGTATGGCAGCTGGGCATTCCGGCTTTTGCAACGGGCGCATGCGATTGGCCAGTCGCGCTTCCTTGCATCCCGTGTGCGGCGGCACCGTTCAGGACCAGCGTGACCAGAACCAGAAACCTCAGCGAGTGGGTCAGAATTCTCATCACGCCCGAAGCTACTGCATTTGATCCGGACCGGCAAGCGCAGGGAATGAGAGCATCCACCATGCCGTCAGTCCAATCGCACTCGGCGCAAGCGCATCGGTCGTCGGCACCTTCCTGATCGGTGAGCGCATTTGGCTGAACCGCATGGCCGGCGCCTTGATCATCCTCTTCGGCCTCTCGATGCTCGGCCTCGGCTGGTCGGGGACGCTCGGCAGCCGCTGGACAGGCGGAGTCGAAGCTATCGCGCGTCGGCGGGGCGGGCCGGTCGCGCTCGGAGTCGCGTTTGCCTTCTGCTGGACGCCCTGCGTCGGGCCAGTACTGGCTTCGATCCTCGCGCTCGCCGGAGCGTCCGGCTCGCTGCGAAGCGGTGTGCTCCTGCTCAGCATCTACGGGCTCGGGCTCGCGGTTCCGTTTCTCATTGTCGGCTTCGGGTTCACCAGAATCTTCACGGCGCTCAGGCGCGTGCA
>Ga0137409_10001398_pt1 | contig 26090 bp, 22 predicted proteins | sample CZODoug1_16funga_FD_122059 | JGI IMG/M metagenome (GOLD analysis project Ga0137409, IMG submission 122059) | Vadose zone soil fungal communities from Angelo Coast Range Reserve, California, USA - CZODoug1_16fungal (Hybrid Assembly) | ecosystem: Environmental > Terrestrial > Soil > Vadose zone...
GCGGCCGCGCCCTCCGCGCAGGCGTTCGCGGCTGCCGTGCCGGTCATGAGCCCCGCAGGCTTCAGATAGAACTGAGAGTCGGCCGTCATGCGCCGTCAAAGGACAAGGGAGCCACAGGGGGACACAGATAAGCACGGATGGCCGGGCGGATACACCGGATGGCCCCTGTTCATCCGCGGCTTCACAGACGGCAAGGGCGGGTCCGGGACCCGCCCTGCGTCGACATTGTTCCGAATGCGCCTCAGGCGCCCGGCTGCGGCTCCGGCTCGAGGCCACCGGGCGGACGGCCCTTGCTGGGATCGTCGCGCGCCGGCGTGCCGCTGGTCGGCACCGACGAGCGCGCCCGCGGCGGGGAGGCTTCGCCGCCGCCGACCTTGATCGCCTCGCCGCGCAACAACGCCCTCACTTCCTCGCCGGAGAGCGTCTCGTATTCAAGCAGCGCATTGGCGATCGTATGGAGATCGTCGAGGTGCTCGGTGAGGATCCGGCGCGCCGACCCTTCGCCTTCGTCGATCAGGCGGCGGATCTCGTCGTCGATCAGCTTGGCGGTGGCGTCGGAGACGTTCTTGCGCTGGGTGACAGAGTGACCCAGGAAGACCTCTTCCTCGTTGTCGCTGTATTTGATCGGCCCGAGCTTCTCGGACATGCCCCATTCCGTCACCATGCGGCGCGCCATCGACGTCGCCTGCTGGATGTCGCTGGAGGCGCCGGTCGTGACGTTCTCGGGTCCGAAGATCAGCTCCTCGGCGATGCGGCCGCCGAACATGACGGCGATCTTGGACGTGAGCTCGATCTTCGCCAGGCCGTAGCGGTCGCGCTCCGGCAGCGACATGGTGACGCCGAGCGCGCGGCCGCGCGGGATGATCGTCACCTTGTGCAGCGGATCGTGCTTCGGCACTTTGAGGCCAACGAGGGCGTGGCCGGCCTCGTGATAGGCGGTGAGCTTTTTCTCCTCCTCGCTCATCACCATGGAGCGGCGCTCGGCGCCCATCATCACCTTGTCCTTGGCGGATTCGAACTCGATCATGGTGACCACGCGGCGACCGGCGCGGGCGGCCAGCAGCGCCGCTTCGTTCACCAGGTTGGCGAGGTCGGCGCCGGAGAAGCCGGGGGTGCCACGGGCGATGACGCGGGCATCGACGTCCGGCGCCAGCGGCACCTTGCGCATATGCACCTTGAGAATCTGCTCGCGTCCGAGGATGTCCGGATTGGGTACGACGACCTGGCGATCGAAGCGACCCGGGCGCAGCAGCGCCGGGTCGAGCACGTCCGGTCGGTTGGTGGCGGCGATCAGGATGACGCCTTCGTTGGCCTCGAAGCCATCCATCTCGACCAGCAGCTGATTGAGCGTCTGCTCGCGCTCGTCGTGGCCGCCGCCGAGGCCCGCACCGCGGTGCCGGCCGACTGCATCGATCTCGTCGATGAAAATAATGCAAGGCGCGTGCTTCTTCGCCTGCTCGAACATGTCGCGCACGCGCGAGGCGCCGACGCCTACGAACATCTCGACGAAATCGGAGCCGGAAATGGTGAAGAACGGCACCTTGGCTTCGCCGGCGATGGCGCGAGCGAGCAGCGTCTTGCCGGTCCCCGGTGCGCCGACCATCAGCACGCCCTTGGGAATTTTGCCGCCGAGTTTCTGGAACTTGCCCGGGTCTTTGAGGAAGTCGACGATTTCGACCACTTCGTCCTTGGCTTCGTCCACGCCAGCCACATCGGCGAACGTGACCGACACCTGGTCCTCGCCCAGCAGGCGCGCCCGACTCTTACCGAAGGACATGGCGCCACGCCCACCGGCCGCTCCCTGCATCTGGCGCATGAAGTAGATGAAGATTGCGACCAGCAGCAGCACCGGAAAGGAAGACAGGAACAGCTGCAGCAGGAAATTCGGCTTGTCGGGCGGCGCGCCGCGGAAATTTATGCCTTCGCGGTCGAGCAGCCCGATCAGCGCGGTGTTCGACGATTCGGGGTTATAGACGCGGTACTGTGACCCGTCGCGCTTGGTCCCCTCGATGATCTCGCCCTTGATCACCGCGGTCTCGATGTTCTTGGCTTTGACCTCCTGCAGGAAGGTCGAATAGGCCATCTCGCGGGGTTCGCCCGAGCGCGGACTGAAATTGCTGAACACCGTCAGCAGCACCACGGCGATGATGACCCAGAGAAGGATGTTCTTCGTCAAATCGTTCAAGCGTCGGTCCTCGACAGCGGGGGCGGGAAGTGCCTGAGAATTCGCAAGGTTTCGACCATTGGATGCGGCGGGCGTTCGAAGAACCTACACCATCCGCCGGCTCCTCGCCAGCAGGTACATCTCGGCGCTGCGCGCACGCGAAGCGTCGGGTTTTCGCAGCTTTACCGTGGTGAATTGGCGACGCGCCCCCCGCACCAGTTCCTGAAAGCCAGCGCCCTGGAAGACCTTCATCAGCAGGTCGCCGCCAGGCTTGAGAACCTGGGTGGAGAAATCAAGGGCTAGCTCGGCAAGGTTCATGGCGCGGGGCTGGTCCACGGACGCGATGCCGCTCATGTTTGGGGCCATGTCCGACATTACAAGGTCGACTTTGCGCTCACCCAGCGCCACCAGCACGCGATCGAGCGCAGCCTGATCCTGGAAGTCCCCTTCGATGAACGTGACTCCCGGGATGTGCGGCATCGCCAGGACATCGAGAGCGAGAATCTCGCCGCGTCCCTGCAGGGCGCGCGCCGCGAACTGGCTCCAACCGCCGGGTGCCGCTCCGAGGTCGACGATGATCATCCCCGGGCGAATCAGCTTTTCCACCCGCTGGATCTGCTCGAGCTTGAAGGCTGCGCGCGAACGCCAGCCCTCGCGATGGGCACGCTTGACGTAGGGATCGCTGGCGTGTTCCTGCAGCCAGCGACTACTGCTCTTGCTGCGTTTCATAGCGCCCAGGGAAGCTCTGCACAGGTTTCATGAGCGCGAACGGGCAGCTGCGTCGTTGCACCGCTTGCCAATGGAATCGACCATTGAAACCTGTGCAGAGCTTCCCTTCGCGCCTACTGGTAGCGGACCGCGATGATCTCGTACGCGCGCGGACCTGCGGGGGCGGCAACTTCGACTACGTCGCCCTGGTTCTTGCCTACCAGCGCACGCGCGATGGGCGATGTAACCGAGATCAGGCCACGACGGATATCGGCCTCGTCCTCACCCACGATCTGGTAGGCGATGCGCACCCCTTCTTCCTGGTCCTCGAGATCGACCGTGGCACCAAACACCACGCGCTGATTCGCCGGCAGCCGGGTCACATCGATGACTTCGGCATTGGCGAGCCGCGTCTCGATTTCATTGATGCGCCCCTCGATGAAACTCTGTTGCTCGCGGGCGGCGTGATACTCGGCGTTCTCGCTCAGGTCTCCGTGGGAGCGCGCCTCGGCGATGGCCTTGATGATGTTTGGCCGATCCTCGCTCTTAAGCCGCCTGAGTTCCACGCGCAGTCGCTCAGCGCCTTGCAGGGTGATGGGAGCCCGCTTCACGCCACGCGCTCCTGGTGCAGATCCTGCAGGCGGTTGACGGCCACTTCGTTCAGGTGGTCGAGCGCATCGCACGTGGCCCGCGCCGCTGCTACGGTCGTGTAATAAGTCACGCGCCGGTGCACGGCCTCGCGGCGAATCGAGCGCGACTCGCGGATGGCCTGCTTGCCCTCGGTGGTGTTCACGATCAGGTTGATCTCGTCGTTCTTGATCATGTCGACGATGTGCGGCCGCCCCTCGCGCACCTTGTTGGCGCGCCGGCAGGCAACGCCGGCCTCGGTCAGAGCCTTGGCCGTGCCATCGGTGGCTACGATCTCGAAGCCGCGGGCGATCAGGAGCCGAGCCAGCTCGATGGCGCCCGGCTTGTCGCGATCGCGCACGCTGATGAGGCAGGTGCCGCGTGTCGGCAGCACCACGCCTGATGCGGCTTGTGCCTTCGCGTATGCCTCGCCGAACGTGCGGCCAGTACCCATCACTTCACCGGTGGACTTCATTTCGGGGCCGAGGATCGGATCGGCCTCGGGGAACTTCGTGAATGGGAACACCGCTTCCTTGACGGAGAAGTAGCCCGGCGTCTTGATCTCGAGCAGGCCCTGTTCCTTGAGCTTACGCCCGATCATGACGCGCGCCGCGACTTTCGCGAGCGGCACGCCGGTCGCCTTGGAGACGAACGGGACGGTACGCGAGGCGCGCGGATTCACCTCGAGGATGTAGATGACGCCGCTCTGGATTGCGAACTGAACGTTCATCAGCCCGACCACGTTGAGCGCTTTGGCCAGCTTGCGCGTCTGCGCTCCCAGCTCGGCCTGCACCTCGGCGCTCAGTCCGTTCGGCGGCAGCGAGCAACCTGAATCTCCGGAATGCACACCCGCCTGCTCGATGTGCTCCATGATGCCGCCGATCAGCACGTCTTCGCCGTCACAGACGGCATCGACGTCCACTTCAACCGCCAGGTCGAGGAAGCGGTCGAGCAGCACGGGACTGTCATTGGAGACTTTCACCGCGTCGGTCATGTACGCGCGCAGGTCGTCCTCGTTGAAGACCACTTCCATGGCGCGCCCGCCGAGCACGTACGAGGGGCGAACCACCAGCGGAAAACCCACCTCGCGGGCGAGGATGACGGCCTGCTCTTCGTTGCGCGCCGTGGCATTGGCCGGCTGCTTGAGGCCCAGCGTCTTCACCAGCTGCTGGAAGCGTTCGCGATCTTCCGCGATGTCGATCGAGTCGGGCGTGGTGCCGATGATTGGCGCGCCCGCGGCCGCGAGTGCCCGCGACAGCTTGAGTGGCGTCTGGCCGCCGTACTGCACGATCACGCCCTCGGGCTTTTCCTTCGCAATGACCTCCATGACGTCTTCGAAGGTGAGCGGCTCGAAGTAGAGCCGGTCGGAAGTGTCGTAGTCAGTGGAAACTGTTTCCGGGTTGCAGTTGACCATGATGGTCTCAAACCCGTCTTCACGCAGCGCCAGCGCGGCGTGCACGCAGCAATAGTCGAATTCGATGCCCTGCCCGATGCGATTGGGCCCGCCACCGAGGATCATGATCTTGCGGCGCTCGGTCGGGTTGGCCTCGCACTCCTCTTCATACGTCGAGTACATGTAGGCGGTAGAGGTTGCGAATTCCGCTGCACAGGTGTCGACACGCTTGTAGGCCGGGTGCAGCGCAAATTTGTGACGTCGCTTGCGGATCACGCCTTCTTCGATGCTCAGCAGCTGCGCCAGGCGGCTGTCGGCGAATCCCTTGCGCTTGAGCGCTCGCAGACGCTTCACGTCCAGCGCTTCGAGTCCGCCCGTTTGCACCTTGCCCTCTTCTTCCACGAGGTCCTCGATCTGTCGCAGGAACCAGGGATCGATGCGCGACAGCCCTGCCACCTTGTCGAGCGACCACCCGGCGCGGAACGCATCCGCAACATAGAGCACGCGGTCCGGTCCTGGAGATGCGAGCTCATACGCGAGAACGCTGGCCGACTCGTCGGTCAACGGCAGCGCGAGCTGCGGATTGAGGCCGTCCCAGCCGGTTTCGAGACTGCGCAGTGCCTTCTGCATGGATTCCTGGAAGGTGCGCCCGATGGCCATCGCTTCGCCCACCGATTTCATCTGGGTAGTGAGCCGCCGGTTGGCGCCGGGAAACTTCTCGAACGTGAAGCGCGGAATCTTGGTGACGATGTAATCGATCGTGGGCTCGAACGATGCGGGCGTGGCGCCGCCGGTGATCTCGTTCTTCAGCTCGTCGAGCGTGTAGCCGACGGCAAGCTTGGCCGCGACCTTGGCGATCGGGAAGCCGGTGGCCTTGGAAGCGAGTGCCGACGAGCGCGACACGCGCGGATTCATTTCGATGATCAGCAGGCGGCCGTCCTCTGGATTGACTGCGAACTGCACGTTGGAACCACCCGTATCGACCCCGATCTTGCGCAGTACCGCGATCGCGGCGTTGCGCATGCGCTGGTACTCCTTGTCGGTCAGCGTCTGCACCGGCGCAACGGTGATCGAATCACCGGTATGCACGCCCATCGGGTCGAGATTCTCGATCGAGCAGACCACGATGCAGTTGTCCTTGCGGTCGCGCACGACTTCCAGCTCGAACTCCTTCCAGCCGCTCACCGATTCTTCGAGCAGCACCTCGTTGGTCGGAGAGGCGTCAAGGCCGCGGGCCACGATCTGTTCGAACTCCTCGCGGTTATAGGCGATGCCGCCGCCGCTCCCACCGAGCGTGAACGAGGGACGAATCACGGTCGGATAGCCGATTTCGGCCTGCACCGCGATCGCTTCCTCCATGCTGTGCGCGATGCGCGCGCGCGGCGTCTCGAGGCCGATCTCGCGCATCGCATCGCGAAACAGTTCGCGATCCTCGGCCATGTCGATCGCTTCGCGCGAGGCCGCGATCAGCTCCACGCCCCACTTTTCCAGCACACCCTCGCGCGCCAGGTCGAGCGCGCAATTGAGTCCCGTCTGCCCGCCCATCGTGGGCAGTAACGCATCGGGCGTCTCCTTTTCGATGATGCGCGCGACGGTGCGCCAGTTGACGGGCTCGATGTAGATCGCGTCGGCGGTCTCCGGGTCGGTCATGATGGTGGCGGGATTGGAATTGACGAGGATGACGCGGTATCCCTCTTCGCGCAGCGCCTTGCAGGCTTGCGCACCCGAGTAATCGAACTCGCACGCCTGGCCGATCACGATCGGCCCGGCGCCGATGATCAGGATGTTCTTGATGTCATCGCGCTTCGGCATGTGGTCCCTTGTCGTGTGTCGGGCGCCCGTTCGCGGGCACAAGCAGCCCACCCTCACCGAGTGAAGGATTGCGTCCGTAGTACAAGATTCTCTCCTAGCTCTCGGCGACGCGGCGCTTGCTCCGCTGCCCCTTCTGGGCGCGCTGGATGCTTTGCAGGCGCTTGACCATGAGGTAGATGAACTGCTCGAACAGAGGCTGCAGGTCGTGCGGACCCGGACTGGCCTCCGGATGTCCCTGGAAGCTGAAGGCCGGCTTGTCAGTGCGCTCCAGGCCCTGGAGCGTGCCATCGAAGAGCGAACGGAACGTCGCCTTCGTGTTCGCGGGCAGCGTGCTCTCGTCCACCGCGAAACCGTGATTCTGCGTCGAGATGAAGACTCTGCCCGTCTCGAGCTCCTGCACCGGGTGATTTGCGCCGTGATGGCCGAACTTCATTTTCATGGTGCGCGCGCCGCTCGCGAGACCGAGGAGCTGATGTCCGAGGCAGATGCCGAAGATCGGGATTTCGACCTCGAGAATCTCCTGGATGGCGCGGATCGCGTAGTCGCAGGGTTCAGGATCCCCGGGACCGTTGGAGAGAAGAACTCCGTCCGGATTCAGCGCCAGCGCGTTCTCTGCAGATGTCATCGCCGGCACGACCGTCATCCGGCAGCCATAGTCGGCCATCAGCCGCAGGATGTTGCGCTTGACGCCGAAGTCGTAGGCCACCACATGCAGACGTGCCGCGGGACGCGGCAGGTCACGCTCGCCCTCGCGCCAGATACTGCCTTCGTTCCATTGATACTGACGGCGCGTAGTCACGACCTTGGCGAGGTCCATGCCCTTGAGCCCGGGGAATTTGCGCGCCGCGCGCACTGCGGCGGTCTCATCAATCGTGTCACCGGTCATGATGCAGCCGGCCTGCGACCCCTTGTCGCGCAGAATGCGGGTCAGCCGGCGCGTATCGATTTCCGCGATGGCCACGACTTTGCCGCGCTGTAGAAAACTCGGCAGTGACTCGGCGCTGCGCCAGCTGCTCGCGAGCAGCGGCAAGTCGCGCACTACGAGACCCGCCGCGTAGATGGCCGCGGACTCGAGGTCCTCAGGGTTCGCACCCGTGTTGCCGATGTGCGGGTGCGTCAGGGTGACGATCTGCCGGCAGTAGGAAGGATCGGTGAGGATTTCCTGGTAGCCGGTGATGGAGGTATTGAAGACAACTTCGCCGGTGGTATTTCCCTTGGCGCCAATCGAAATGCCCCGGAAGACGCTTCCGTCTTCCAAGGCCAGCACAGCAGGAACGGTCAACCGGTTGTCCCCTTCGCCCGCAAGGCGCAGAAATCGGGGTGCGCATGTACAAAGCGGGAGGAGCTCTTCATCAGAACTCCCTCCCGCTTTGACAGACTACCCTATTGGCAACGGCGCGAATTTTACGAACTCGGTCCTTCACTGTCCACGCCGGCGCGCAGCCCGAGGACTCCGGAGTGCGCCAGTCCCGTGGTTAGTTTGATCTTGAAGTTAGCGATATAACTATTTGATATCTGAAATTAAATCGGCCATGGAATAGAGACCCGGGCTGCTTCCGATCAACCAGCGGACGGCTTGCAGGGCACCGCGCGCGTAGATCGCCCGATCGCTGGCGCGGTGCGTCACGCTCAATGACTCGCCGGAGCTGGTGAACGTGACGCGATGTTCGCCAACCTCCTCGCCTTCGCGGACCGAGGCGAACACGATCTGGCCCCGCGCGTGTGCCGGTGCGTTGCCGGAAGCGATGACGGCGACTTTCGCAAAGTCCTGACCGCGTCCCGCGGCGACATTCTCGCCGAGCTTCAGTGCCGTCCCTGAGGGCGCGTCGACTTTGCTGTGGTGATGAACATCGAGGACCTCCACCTCGAACCCCTGGCCCAATGCGCGCGCTGCCGTCCGGGCCAGGGCGAACATCACGTTCACGCCGAGGCTCATGTTCGGCGAATAGAGGATCGGGATCTGCGCCGCGCACTCGCGCAGCTGGACCAGGGTCGCAGGCGACAGACCCGTCGTGCCGAGCACGAGAGGACAACCGTGCGCAGCGCACGCATGCAGCGTGCCGGGTACCGAGCCTGCGAGTGTGAAGTCGATGGCGGCGTTCGCTCCCGCGAGCGCCTTGTCTCTGTCGGCGGTGATCTTGACTCCGAGCGGTGATCCGTCGCCGACCTCGCCAGCATCGCGGCCGAGGCTCTTGCTCGAAAGCGAGGCGAGCGCGCCGCTCAGCTTGAGATCCGGTTCATCGCGCATCGCCGCCAGCAGCGTCCTGCCCATGCGGCCGCTGACTCCGAACAGCGCGATGTTGATGGTCATCGACCGATATTCTCGAAGAACTTCTTGACGCCCTCGAGCCAGCCTTGCTCGCGCGGGTTGTGGCGCTTGCGATCATGACGCAGCGACTCGTCCAGTTTGCGGATCTGCTCTTTCTGCTCGGATGAAAGACCAACCGGTGTCTCGACGGCCACACGACAGAACAGGTCCCCCGTCGGCCCGCCGCGCACCGGGCGGACGCCCTTTTCGCGCAGGCGAAATACGCGCCCGGATTGGGTCTCGGCCGGGATCTTCAACGTGACATGTCCGTCGAGCGTCGGGACTTCGACCTGGCCGCCGAGCACCGCCGTGGCAAAGCTCACCGGCACCTCGCAGGACAGGTGGCTCCCGTCGCGCTCGAAGATCGCGTGCTCGCGTACCTGGACCTCCACGTACAGGTCACCACTGGGTCCGCCGTTGCGCCCGGCCTCGCCCTCGCCCGCGAGCCGGATACGGTCACCGCTGTCGACACCGGCGGGAATCTTGACCGTCAAGGCCTTCGGGCGCCGCGTGCGTCCCTGGCCATGGCAGTTTTCGCACGGCTTCTGAATGATCTGGCCGCGCCCTTTGCAGCGCGGACAGGTCTGCATGACGCTGAAGAAGCCCTGGCTGACACGGATGTTTCCCTGCCCGCTGCAGGTCTCGCACGTGGCCGGGCTCGAGCCCTTGGCAGCGCCGCTGCCGCTGCAGACCTCGCACTCCGCAAGCGTTTGAAAGTCGATCTCGAGGTTGTCACCGAACACGGCTTGATCGAGATCGAGCTCCAGGCCATAGCGCAGATCCGCGCCGCGAAAGACCTGGTTACGCCCACGACGACCGCCGCCGAAGATGTCGCCGAACACATCCCCGAAGATGTCGCCGAATGCGTCGGCGGCACTGAAGCCGCCTCCGCCCGCCCGCGCCGCCTCGACGCCGGCATGACCGAACTGGTCGTACGCGGCGCGCTTCTGCGCATCGGTGAGCACTTCGTAGGCCTCCTTGGCCTCCTTGAACTTGTCTTCCGCTTCCGCGTCGTGGGGATTGCGGTCCGGATGAAATTTCATCGCGAGCCGCCGGTAGGCTTTCTTGATATCGGCTTCGGGGGCGTTGCGCGCCACCTCGAGCACTTTGTAGTAGTCGCGTTTCGACATAGCGCCGCAGGCCCTTCAAATACGCAACCGCCGCGGGGTCGTCACGACCCAGCGGCGGCCATCCATCCCAACAACCGCACCAAACTCGTTATGAGCTCTTGCGGTCTTTGTCTTTCACTTCCTCAAATTCGGCATCGAGCACATCGTCCTTGCCGCCGGAACCGCTACCCGCGCCGCTGGCCGATCCGGCATCCGCGCTCTGCGCCCCCTCGGCGCCCTGCTGTGCATAGGCGCGCTGCGCAATCGCGGCTGACGCCTGGGCGAGCTCCTGTGAGCGGGCTTCGATGGCGTCCTTGTTATCGGCGCTGAGTGCGGTCTTGAGCGCCGAGATCGCGGTCTCGATCTTGTAACGCTCCTCGGACGTCACCTTGTCACCCAGATCCTTGAGTGATTTCTCGGTGGCATGCATCAGCGCATCGCCACGATTGCGCGCATCGACGAGCTCGCGGAACAGCTTGTCCTCTTCGGCGTGCGCTTCGGCGTCCTTCACCATGCGCTGGATTTCCTGCTCGTTCAGGCCGCTCGAGGCCTTGATGACGATCTTCTGTTCCTTGCCGGTGGCCTTGTCCTTGGCCGACACGTTGAGAATGCCGTTGGCATCGATATCGAAGGTGACCTCGACCTGCGGCATGCCGCGTGGCGCCGGCGGAATATCCGCCAGGTCGAAGCGGCCCAGCGATTTGTTGTCGCTCGCGCGCTCGCGCTCGCCCTGCAGCACGTGAATGGTCACGGCCGTCTGGTTGTCGTCCGCGGTCGAGAACACCTGGTTCGCCTTGGTCGGGATCGTGGTGTTCTTCTCGATCAACTTGGTCATTACGCCACCCAGCGTCTCGATACCGAGTGAAAGCGGAGTGACATCGAGCAGCAGCACGTCTTTGACGTCGCCCGCGAGCACACCGGCCTGGATCGCGGCACCGACTGCGACCGCCTCGTCCGGGTTGACGTCCTTGCGCGGCTCCTTGCCGAACAGGTCACGCACCACTTTCTGCACGAGCGGCATGCGCGTCTGGCCGCCGACGAGGATGACCTCGCCGACTTCGCCAACCGACAGGCCCGCGTCCTTGAGCGCGGTCTTGCACGGACCGAGGGTCTTCTGCACCAGGTCTTCGACCAGCGACTCGAGCTTCGCGCGCGTCAGGCGTACGTTGAGGTGCTTCGGGCCGCTCGCATCCGCCGTGATGTACGGCAGGTTGACGTCCGTCTGCTGGCTCGATGAGAGCTCGATCTTCGCCTTCTCTGAAGCTTCCTTGAGACGCTGCATCGCGAGCGGATCGCGCCGCACATCCACGCCACTCTCCTTCTTGAACTCCTCGGCGATGAAATTGATCACGCGCAGGTCGAAGTCCTCGCCGCCCAGGAAGGTATCGCCGTTGGTGGACAGCACCTCGAACTGGCGCTCGCCGTCGATCTCGGCGATCTCGATGATGGAAATATCGAACGTGCCGCCACCGAGGTCATAGACCGCAATCTTGCGATCGCCGCCCGTCTTGTCGAGGCCATACGCGAGCGCGGCCGCAGTCGGCTCATTGATGATGCGCTTGACGTTGAGCCCCGCGATGCGGCCGGCGTCCTTGGTCGCCTGGCGCTGCGAATCGTTGAAATAGGCGGGTACCGTGACGACGGCTTCGGTCACGGTCTCGCCGAGATAGTCCTCGGCGGTCTTCTTCATCTTCATGAGCACGCGCGCCGAAATTTCGGGCGGCGCCATCTTCTTGCCGTTCACCTCGATCCAGGCATCGCCGTTATCCGCCCTGGCGATCTTGTATGGCACCATGGCGATGTCTTTCTGCACCACGGGATCGTCGAACTTGCGGCCGATGAGGCGCTTGACTGCGAACGTCGTGTTCTGGGGGTTGGTTACGGCCTGGCGCTTGGCCGACTGGCCTACCAGGACCTCGTTGTCCTTGGTGAAAGCGACGATGGACGGCGTGGTGCGGTCACCCTCACTGTTTTCGATGACCCGGGGCTTGCCGCCTTCCATGATGGCGACACACGAATTGGTCGTGCCCAGGTCGATACCGATAGTCTTGGCCATGACTTAGTGACTCCTGCAAAAACAGATTTCAAGCCTGAACGGCATGATGGGGAACACGATGGGTGTTTCAAGCGCAATCCGCGAGAAAAGCCCCTTCGGCTGCAGTCTTGCGGTGGCTGGTGTCAAGAGCCCGGGGCCCTGGCCACGATAACCCTTGCCGGGCGCAGCAGGCGACCGTTGAGCTGGTAACCCTTCTGGACGACCTGGAGGACCGCGTTGGGTTCCGCGGTCGCCGACTCCTGCATGGCCATCGCCTCGTGCAACTGGGGGTCGAACGGCGCACCGACCGGGTTGATCTCGACGATGCCGTACTTCTCGAAGGCCTTGTTCAGGAGCCGCAGGGTGGCCTCTTTGCCCGCGAGCAGACTGCGCGCATCGGCCTTCTCCCCGGCCTCCAGCCCGAGCTCCAAACTGTCTCGCACTTCCAGCATGTCGGCCGCAAACTTCTCCAGCCCGTACTTGAGGGCATTCTCCACGTCCCGGGCGTTGCGCTTGCGCACGTTGTCGAGATCGGCAACCGCTCTCAGGTAGTTGTTCCAATTCTCCTGGGCCTTCGCTTCGGCGACCGCCAATGCCTTGGCGAAGTCTGGATTGCCATGGTCCGCGGAATTGGTGAGCACGGCCGTTGCTTCAGGGTCGAACTCTCCGTGTGTTTCGGGAGCACCGCGTTCGGCGTCCTTGTGGGCCCTGTTCGTCATTGGAACTCTCCTGACAGATCGGCTGAGGCGGGTACGACAATAGCGGCCGGTAAGGATACCAGCCGTCCGGCGGAAATCGGGATCAGCGACGCGAATTCAAGGCAGTGCCGAGGAGCCGCGCCGTGATGTCCACGATCGGAATGACTCGCTCGTAAGCCATACGGGTGGGGCCTATGACCCCCAGTACCCCCACGACTTCGTTGTCGAGCGTGTACGGAGCAGTCACCACACTGCAGTCATCGAGGATCGTATAACCCGATTCCTGCCCGATGAAGATCTGCACGCCTTCCGCCCGCAGGCTCTGATCGAGGAGGTGCAGGATGTCGCGCTTCTCGTTGAAGGCCTCGAACAGGCGCCGCAGCTTGTCGACATTGGAAAGCTCCGCAAAGCCCATCAGGTTGGTCTCGCCCACGAGCACATAGCCCGCGACAGCGCGCTCCCCGGAATCGACCACTTGCTGCGCCAGCTGGATGGCATCGAGCATCAGTTGGTTGAGGCTCAGGCGAGTCTCCTGCAGTTGCGCCAGCAGCTCGCTGCGCACATCTCCGAGGCTGCGACCCCGCACCTGGTCATTGAGGTAGTTGGCCGCACGGCGCAACTCGTCCGGCGAGTAGTGCCGCTCCAGGTGCACGATTCGGTTCTGCACCTCCCTGCCCCCGACCACCAGGATCGTCAGCACGCGGTTATCCGAGAGCCCCACGAATTCGATCTGGCTGACCGCTGCCTGCGATTGGCGCGGAATCGTCACCACCCCGGCCAGCTGAGTAATCGTGGAGAGCACCTGCGAGGCTACCGCCACCAGCGCCTTCGGCTCATCACTATGCTCCGCGAGCCGGCGCTGCAGATCTGCCACTTCCGGCTCATCGAGGGGCTTGAGCTTCAGCAGCGAATCGACGAAGAGCCGGTAGCCCTTGTCGGTGGGAATGCGCCCGGCGGAGGTGTGAGGCGAGGTGACGAATCCAAGCCCTTCCAGATCGGACATGACATTGCGAATGGTCGCGGAGCTGAGGTTCAGACCCGATTCGCGCGACAGCGTGCGTGACCCGACCGGCTGGCCGTCACGGATGTAACTTTCAATCAGGATCCTGAGCAGATGCTGGGCCCGCTCATTCAAAAGGTCGTCACTGGCATCTGTCGGCATCGGTATCAACACTCTGTATATTCGGGCAACCTGTGCTTGCCGTAGGTCTCGCTAACTAACAGCGCGCCTTCGGCGAAGTCAAGCTGCGCAAATCCGGGTGAAAGCCCCCATGGCCCGGCTGGGATCGACATGGTAAAAGGCCGCGAACAGCCGATGGCGAAGCAGTTTCAGTCGTTCGCACTCGTGGGCCGGGACACCGATACGCGTGTCGCCGACAGCATGCTCGCGTTGGCGAGCCACCTGGTCAAACGCGGTCAAGTCCTGGTCGACAAGAACGGGACCGTCAACTTCGGATCGACGCAGGTCAGGCGGGTCGAACCGCAGGCGCTGGCCGATGGCACCGACCTGCTCATCGCCATCGGTGGCGATGGGACGATGCTGTACGCGTCGCGACTGGTCGTGGGTCGAGACGTGCCGCTCCTCGGGGTGAATCGCGGACGTCTCGGGTTCCTTACCGATGTCTCGCCGGAAGACATGCTGGAACGGCTCGATGACGTGCTGGCGGGGAAATTCACCGAGGACCGGCGCTCCCTCCTCGAGGCGCGCCTGAACAGTGGCGGTCGCGTCGTGGGCACGCTCACGGCGCTCAACGATGTCGTCGTGCAGAAGTGGGAAACGGGACGCATGCTCGACATCGAGACCTGGATAGACGGTGAGTTCGTCAACACGCACGGGGCGGACGGCCTGATCGTCGCGTCGGCCACGGGCTCCACGGCCTACGCTCTGTCCTGCGGCGGCCCGATCGTGCAGCACAGGCTGGGTGCCGTAGTCCTCGTACCCATTGCGCCCCACACACTGAGCGATCGCCCGATCGTGGTTTCGGCCGATGCCAGCATCGAGTTGCGCCTCAAGGAGCGCGCCGACACGCGCGCACAGGTGCTGTGCGATGGCATCGACCTGGGCGAACTCGCGGCCAGCGATCGGCTCGAAATCAACGCTTCCCCTCATCGCGTCACGCTGATCCATCCGCCAGGCTACGACTATTTCCGGTTGCTGCGTTCCAAGCTCCATTGGGGTCGCGGCGGCTACGACGGCGCGACTTCTGCCGGATCGCGTCCTGCCGAGCGCTGAAAGCCAGGCCCGTGCTCACTTACCTGCGGATTCGCGATTTCGCGATCATCGATGAGATCGAGCTCGAATTCGGATCAGGCCTGACAGCGCTGACCGGTGAGACCGGGGCGGGCAAGTCAATCGTGGTCGACGCGCTGGCCCTCGCCGCCGGCGGACGGGCGAGCGCCGATGCAATTCGTCATGGTGCGGAGCGCGCCGAGATCTCGGCCACGTTCGAAGTGCGAGCCTATCCAAGACTGCGCCGCTGGCTGGAATCGCAAGCGATCGAAAGCGATGGTGAGTGCATCCTGCGTCGCGTGCTGTCGAGTGACGGGCGCTCGCGGGCATTCATCAATGGCCAGCCGGTCCCCCTGCAGACCTTGCGGGAGCTGGGCGAACTGCTGGTCGATATTCATGGCCAGCAGGAATTCCTGGCGCTCGTGCGCCGCCCGGCGCAGCGTTCCCTCGTCGACGCCCACGGCAGGCACGAGGAGCTGGTGGACCAGGTGGGCACCGCCTTTGCGCGCTGGCGCGATCTGCGTGCACGGCTGGTCGAGCTGGAAGCGGCGGGCCGCGACCGCGACGCACGTCTCGAATTGCTCCGCTACCAGGTGCGCGAGCTCGAGGCCCTCGCTCTCTCCGCCCAGGAACTGCCGGAGTTGTTCGCCGAGCAGCGCCGCCACGCGAACAGCGGTCGTCTCGCTGAGGGCGCACAACAGGCAGTCGAGCTGATCGATGAAGCCGAGTCGGTGAATGCCGATGCGACCGTGAGTCGCGCGCAAGGCGTCCTGCGCAATCTCGCCGGCCTCGATCCGCAGCTTGCCGGTGCCGAACAATTGCTCGCGGAGGCTGGCATCGCGATCCGTGAAGCTGCCGGAGCATTGCGCCACTACCTCGATTCGCTGGACGTCGACCCGCAACGCCAGGAATGGGTGGAACGGCGCGTCGCCAGCATTGAGGAACTCGCGCGCAAGCACCGCTTGCCCGCGGAGGAATTGCCCAATCACCTCGAGCGACTGAGCGATGAATTGCGCACGCTTGAAGCGCACGCCTCGAATGTCGAAGCGACCGCCCGCGAAGTCGATCAAGCCCGCAAAGCCTTCGACCAGGCGGCACAACTCCTCTCGGCCGCGCGTCGCAAAGCCGCCACACGGTTGACGCGTGAAGTCACGCAACTGATGCAGACGCTCGGAATGGCGGGCGGCCGCTTTGAAGCTGTGCTCGCGAGCAGTGAGACCGGCGACCCGCAGGCTCACGGCATTGATGAGATCGAGTTCACCGTAAGTGCCAACCCCGGCCAGCCGTTGAAGCCGCTCGCCCGCGTCGCCTCGGGCGGTGAGTTGTCGCGCATCAGCCTCGCCGTGCAGGTAGCGGCAGCCGGCAAGGTGCTCACGCCGTGCCTGGTGTTCGACGAAGTGGACACGGGAGTCGGTGGTGGCGTGGCGGAAATCGTCGGCCGGCAGCTCGGCCTTCTCGGCGAACGCACCCAGGTGTTGTGCGTGACGCACTTGCCGCAGGTTGCCAGCCAGGCGGATCACCACGTACGCGTCATGAAGCTCACCGCTGGTCGCAGCGCACGCACCGCGCTCAACGAACTGCGCGGCTCGGAGCGCATCGAGGAGCTGGCGAGAATGCTGGGCGGCGTGGAAGTGACGCAGAAGGCGCGCGATCACGCACGCGACATGTTGAAGCGCGCCGCGCGCGCGCAAAGCTAGGCGGCTATTTCTTTCGGTGCGGGCAGGGATTGCGCCGGCATTGCCCGTAAAGAATCAGTGAATGGTCGCGGATCTCGAAGCCGAGGCGCTTCGCCACAGCGTTCTGGCGGTCTTCGATGCCGCTGTCCACGAACTCTTCGACCCGGCCACAGTCAATGCACACGATGTGGTCGTGGTGCGGGCCCTGGTTGAGTTCGAAGACCGCCATCCCGTCTTCAAAATGGTGTCGGGTCACAAGTCCCGCCGCTTCGAACTGCGTGAGCACGCGGTACACGGTCGCGAGCCCGATGTCCTCGTTCGATTCCAGCAGGGTCTTGTAGATGTCTTCCGCGCTCATGTGGCGCGTCGCACTGCGCTCGAGAATCTCGATGATCTTGAGGCGCGGCAGCGTGACCTTCAGTCCGGCTTTGCGCAGGTCTTTGCCTTCCACGTGCTTGCCTCTCGGGAGTAAATGCGGTTTCGCCTGCTGGGACCGGGCGAATTCGCTATGATGCGCGGCCATTATCCCCCACCCCCGGACCGCACTCCACCGTTCATGATGCATTTGCCTGACAGCGCCGTGCGCGCGGCCGCAAGACTTCTCACCGCAATGGCCGCCGCGTGCAGCCTGCTGATCGCGGCACTTGGCAGCGGGTGCGTCTACCGGATCAATATCCAGCAGGGGAACTTCCTGGACCCGAAGGCTCTGGAGCAGCTCAGCGTCGGAATGACGCGCAGCCAGGTGCGCTACCTGATGGGCACGCCGATGGTGCCGAATTCATTCGACAACGATCGCTGGGATTACCTCTTCTATTTCAAGCACGGCCGCACTCGCAAGGCCGAAGAGTCCCAGATCTCGGTGTACTTCGAGGACGAAAAGGTGACGCGTATCGAGCGGCCGCGCGGGCCGGCCAAAGTCGCGGTGACGAAGCCCACCGAGACGAGCGAGAAGCCGACTGAGGCCACCGATGCCAAGGCGCCTGCGGGAGCCCTGCCGCCTCCGCCTCCATCGCCCGCTGCTCCGCCAGAAGCATCCCCGCCGCCGCCGCCGCCCTCACCGCCTTGAGCTCGCGGCCTTGGCCCGCGCGCGTCGCGCTTCGCGAGGGTCAGCAACCAGGGGCCGATAGACCTCGACGCGATCGCCATCGCTCAGGCGGTGATCAGCCGCGACGACTTTGCCAAAGACGCCGAGCACTGCTTGTTCCGGTACCAGCTCCGGACAGATCGCTGCCAGCTGTGATGAGCGCAATGCGTCTAAGGCAGTCGCACCGCGCGGCAACTCGACCGCGATGACCCATTGCCGATCGGGGCGCGCGTACGCGACCTCGCAATGCAGTGAGCCCTCATCGGCCATAGATCGCTTGTGCACGTGCGACGAATGCATCAACCAGCGAATTGCAGGTGTGCTCGAACACCGGTTCCAGCAGCCAGGCATTGAGCGGATTCGCGAAGGCGAACTGCAGCTGCAACGACACGCGTGAACCCTTGTCGCCGATCGGCGAGAATCGCCACCCACCGCTCAGGGTCCGAAACGGCCCGTCGACCAGCTGCAGGATGATCGCGGTGAATGGCTCGAGCCGGTTGCGCGTGGTGAAGCGGGCATGCAATGCGCCCTTGTGCACCTGCAGGCTCGCGACGACTTCGCCCGGCGTGCGCTCGATCTCGTCGGCCTTGCGGCACCAGGGCAGGAATTCCGGATAGCGGGGCACGTCATCGACCAGCGCGTACATCTGCTCGGCCGTGAAAGGCACCAGGGCGTGACGATCGATCTGCCGCACGAGGTTATCCTACAGCACCATGCCCGCACCGTCCGACAAGCCCAATCCCACCATCGCCGAGAATCGCAAGGCGCGGCACGACTATTTCATCGAGGATCGCTACGAGGCGGGACTCGCGCTCGAAGGGTGGGAGGTCAAGAGCCTGCGTGCCGGGCGCGCGCAGTTGAAGGAGAGTTACGTGTTCGTGCGCAATGGCGAGGCCTTCCTCTTCGGCGCGCACTTTTCGCCGCTCACCTCTGCGTCCACCCATGTGCATCCTGATCCGACGCGCACGCGCAAACTCCTGCTGCATCGGCATCAGCTCGATCATCTGGTCGGCTCCGTCGAACGACGTGGTTACACCGTGGTGCCGCTCACGCTCTATTGGAAGAACGGGCGCGCCAAGCTGGAAGTCGGCCTGGCGAAGGGCAAGAAGCAGCACGACAAGCGGGCCACCGACAAGGAGCGTGACTGGGACCGCGAGAAGGCACGCCTCCTGAAGCGGCACTAATCCCTTGTGTCGCGCGTGCGCGCCCCTACAATGGTTCCCGCACGTGTGGGGGCGATCGGCTTCGACGAGGGTCGCGAGACTACGGGTGCATGCCGAGGTGCAGGTTTCCTCGTTAAACCGTCTGCAAATTATAGTTGCAAACGACGACAACTACGCTCTGGCGGCTTAATCCCGCCTAACCCCTGACTGGCATTTGCTTGTGGATCCAAATCAGGGGACGCGCTCACAAGATCGCGGGTCCGGTGTGCTGAAGGCCGGCCTGTTAAACGTAACTTGAGCTGGCTGCACGTCTTCCCTGCCCTTCGGGTAGCGTGTGGCGAGAATAATTGAAGCGGCTAAGCATGTAGGTCACGTAGCGTAGGGCTTTCGGACGCGGGTTCGATTCCCGCCGCCTCCACCATGATGCCCCTCGGCCAGATGGCCTGGGGCATCACCCTGCCGGGCAAGTGACGACGGTCGGATGACAGACTCGAGAACCGAACATCCCGCGACAGACCGCGATACGCTGCACAGGATTCAAGCTCTCGCGCGAAGCGGTGATATCGCGAACGCGGCGAACCTGGCCGAGGAGGCGCTTGCGTCCGGTCCCGAGCACCCCCTTCTTCTCAATCTGGTAGCGGTCAAGCGCGACAATGAGGGACATCCGGAACAGGCTGTGGCGCTGCTGCGTCGTGCCCTCGAGATCCAGCCCAACGATGTCGGGTGCAGGCACGCCCTCGGCATCCTGCTCAACAGACTAGAAACGCCGCAGGAAGCGCTGGAACATTTCGATGCGGTGATCCGCATCCACCCCGGGTTCGCGCCGGCCCATGCTTGCCGCGGAGCTGCACTCGAGATGCTCGGAGTTCTGGATGCAGCGGGAGACGCCTATCGTCGCGCGCTCGAGCTGCAGGCTGGCAATCTGCTCGCGCTGGCGGGCTTAGCCTCACTCCACAGCCGGCGTGGTCAGCATGCGAACGCGCGCCAGCTCGCGGAACAGGTGCTGCGCGTCGAGCCGAACTATCCCAATGCGGTGTTGTCTCTCGCGGCAGCCGAGATCGGGGCGGGCGTCCCCAAAGAAGCCGAGATGGCTCTGCGCGGCCTGCTTGCCGACCCGCGACCATCACGGCTCGAAAAGTCATTGGCACGCGGCGCACTCGGAGATGCGCTCGATGCGCAGGAGCGCTTCGACGAAGCCTTCGAGGCGTATGCGCACGCCAACGAGGAACGCCGCGCCGTCTATGCCAGCCGCTTCGCGAGCGGCAGGACCACCCTGGAGCACGCGCAGGCGATGAATCGCTACTTCCAGCGGACCTCGCGCGGCGACTGGAAGCAGTCGATGTCGCGGGCGGTGTTTCCGTCCGGTGCCCGCGGTCATGTGTTCCTTATCGGATTCCCTCGCTCCGGGACAACGCTTCTCGAACAGGTTCTCGCAAGTCACGCGCACGTGGATGCGCTCGAGGAAAGGGAAACGCTGATCGACGCAGTGCGTGAGTATCTGCGCGATCCGGAAGATCTGGACCGCCTCACGCAGGCACCGGCATCAGAACTCGACCGGTTCAGGGCGCTGTATTGGCAGCGTGCCGCCGAGGCAGGAGCCCGCGTCCACGGAAAGTACTTCGTCGACAAGCATCCGCTCAATGGACTGAAGCTACCGCTGATTGCGCGCCTCTTCCCGGACGCACACGTGCTGCTCGCCCTCCGTGACCCGCGCGATGTGATCCTCAGCTGTTTCCGGCGCCGCTTCGGGATGACCGCACTGTACTACCAGCTGTTGACGTTGCAGGGGGCAGCTGCCTTGTACGACGCAGTCATGCAGCTCAGCATTGAGCTCAACGAGCTGCTGCAGCTGCCGACCATGGAAGTGCGACTCGAGGGATTGATCGCAGACTTCGATGGCGAGGCGCGCCGGATTTGCCGATTCATCGGACTGGAGTGGAGCGACTCGCTGCGCGATTTCGCGGCGCGCGTGCGCGAGCGCAACATTGTCACGCCGAGCGCTGCGCAACTCGCCGGCGGCCTCACCGCGAGCGGTGTCGGTCATTGGCGCCACTATCGTGATCACCTCGCGCCGGTCATGCCGGTACTCGAGCCGTGGATTGCCCGCTTCGGGTACCCAGCCAACTGACCGTCGCGGTCACCGCCGTTCGAACCCCGATCGCCAGCTCGGACTACGCGGGCAAATACGACTGCCCGGTCACCTGCTCGGTAATCCTTATCGCCGTTTCCAGCGCACGCAGCCCGTCCTCGCCTGACACAACTGGCGGCCTGCTGTGGGCGATGCAGTCAAGGAACGACTCGATCTCCGCCTTGAGCGCATCGCCCTGCTCGAAGGTGCGCTCCTCGATCTGCACCGGCGGCAGGTCGCCCTGCATCGGCTTGTCGATCTTGCGCACCACCGTCAATACCTTCTGCTGCAGATCGACGGAAATGTAAGCGTCATCCTGGAACAGGCGGATCTTGCGCTCGGTCTTCAGGCTGACCCGGCTTGCCGTCGTGTTCGCGACGCAGCCGTTCGCAAAGCGGATGCGCGCGTTCGCGATATCGATCTCGCCGGAGAACACTGGAGCGCCGACCGCATCCAGCGCCGCGATGGGTGCGTGCACGATGTCCTGGATGATGTCGATGTCGTGAATCATCAGGTCCAGCACCACATTGACGTCGGTGCCGCGCTGTTTGAACGGGGCGAGCCGGTGCGACTCGATGAACCGGGGCGTGGTCAGTATTCCATCGAGCGCCAGCAGGCCTGAGTTGAAGCGCTCGAGATGGCCCACCTGCAGGATGCGCTTCTTGCGCGCCGCGAGTTCGATGAGTCGCCCCGCGTCCGCCACGGTCGTGGTGATCGGCTTCTCCACCAGCACGTGCGCACCGGATTCGATGAAGGCCGCAGCAATCTCGTAGTGGAGCGGTGTCGGCGTCGCGATGCTGACCGCATCGACGCGACCGAGGAGCTCGCGGTAGTCGGCACACGCCGGAACGTTCAGTTCCTTTGCGACGCGCTCGCGGTTCTCGGCGGAAACATCGGCCACGCCGATCAACGTGGCACGCTCGAGCGCGGCATATTTCTGGGCGTGAAAACGCCCGAGATAGCCGACGCCAATCACCGCGGCCCGAATGCGCTCCATCTGCACCTCCGACTCGCGATTATAGCCAGGCGTGGGCGGCAGACGGTTGCCGGCTGAGGCTGCGCCCCGGACAATGCAACTCCTTCAGGCCGGAACCCGGACGTGAACGAGTCAACCGACACGAGCAGAGTCAAACCGCCTCACTGGTTCGCGGAGGCGTTGCGCCGCCATCCACGGCTGCGCCGCGAGCTTTGGCTGCTGGTGGCGGGCGTGGTGGTCGGGTTCATCCTGATGCCGCTGGCGATCTACCTGGTCGGCGTCCTGACGCTCGGTCCTTACACGGACGGCGGACTCGGCTCCTTCATCGCCGACTACTATCGCGGGCTGTTTCACGGCTGGCTGCCCGGCTGGGGAGTCGTGTTCGGTCCCTACTTGCTGGTGCAGCTCATACGCCTGCTGGTCCGCATGCGCCGCTGGCTCTGGCCACGCGAGCCGCTCTACGAAGACAGCGCAGACTGAAAGCACCTCGCGCGATCCGGAGCCGCTTCGCGGTTGCGACATAACGGGATCTGCTGCGCGTTTTTGACCCCTTTCGGATGCAGTGAGACGCAACTCACAGTCGGCTGCTCGCTGGCGGCGCAACGTGGGCTCAACAAAAGAGGCCGCCCCGTTCGCACGATAAGCAGCCCGCGCCGGAACCTTGTGGTGATTTCAGCCGTTGCACTCGGCGCGCTGCCCTTGTGCGCCTCCGCTTTTGAGCCACCGCGCAGCAAGCGGACGCCAGACACGGCCGCCGCGCCAAGGTCCGCGCCCGGTCCCATCGAGGTGAGCGATCTGCCCTGCGCGCCCTGCGATTGGAAGCCGGCAGTCGATTTCTTGCCCGCGCCAGGCGCGAACACACGCGCGGCCCTTGCCGCCGCCCCGCCCACGACAGCTCATGTCGCGAACGCCGAGGTCTCTACGTCCGCCGTGGCTGTGACCGCCACCGGGATCGCCCTGCGCACGCTGCAATTCCGCGACAACGAGCCACTCATCAATCGCCTGAAGCGGGTCCAGGCGTGGCCGCTGCTCACGATCTGGGATTCGAGCGCCGCCACGCTTTACCTGGGGGTCGACAAGCACGGCGAACCGGGAGTGCATCTGCGCCAGAAGCAGCGTGATGACAGGGGCAGCGTGCTGCCTTCCAGCCGCTTCGTCCTCATCGCCAGCCCAACGGCCCGCTCGGACAGCGTCACTGCCCAGCCGACAGCTCCGCAGCGCTGAGGGCGGCTTCTCTCGAGCGCGATTCAGCGCTCGCGATCAGTGGTCTCGCGAATCGCGCGAAATTCGCTGTTCTTGTACCACTCCGGCCAATCCTTTTCGTTCGCCACCCGTTCACCGACCCGATACAAGAGCTCGAGATCTTCGAATGAGCCGCGAAAGTCCAGGTCCTTGCTGTACTCGTCGCTCGGCTGGTGATAACGCTTGGCGATGTAGTCTTCCTGCATCTGCCGGCCATATTCTTGCCCGTGCTCGCGATCGTCGGTGCCGAGCTTGGTATAGAGCGCGGGCACTCCCTTCTTGGCGAAGTTGAAGTGATCGGAGCGGTAGTAGAAACCCTTCTCGGGCGTCGGCTCCGGCGAAATGACGCGATCCTGTTGCTTCGCCGCCTTGCGCAGGTAGTCCTCGAGATCCGAGTTGCCCGCGCCGACGACCACGATGTCGCGCGCCGGCCCGCCGGCGTATAGCGCATCGAGATTGATCACGGCAGCCGTCCGCGCCAGTGGATAGACGGGATTCTCCGCGTAATACGCCGAGCCCAGCAGTCCGGATTCTTCTCCCGTGACCGCCAGGAACACGATCGAGCGTTCGGGCGGCGTAGCCGCATGCGCGAACGCCCGCGCCAGGGTCATGATCCCGGCGACACCGGTGCCGTTGTCGATCGCGCCATTGAAGATTGCATCGCCAGGCTTGTCGGCAGCATGGCCAAAGTGATCCCAATGCGCGGTGTAGATGAGGTATTCATCGGGCCGTTTGCTGCCCGGCAGAATGCCGATGACGTTCGAGGAGTTCGAGCGCCGGATCGCGTTGTGCACCGTCACGCTGGCCTGCACGTCGAGCGGCACCGCCTTGAAGCCGCGCTTGGCGGCTGCCGCCGTCAGCGCCGCGAAATCCTCCCCTGCGAGCTTGAAGAGCGACTTTGCGGCTTCGTTGCTGATCCAGCCCTCGATGGCGATGCGGTTTGCGTTCCCATCCGAGCTCGCCATGTCGAGCTGCGGCACCGTCCAGCTCGCAGTCACCACGTTCCAGCCGTAGGCGGCCGGCTCGGTGTCGTGAATGATGAGCGCACCCGCCGCGCCCTGCCGCGCCGCCTCTTCGAACTTGTACGTCCAGCGGCCGTGATAGGTCATTTCGCGGCCGCGAAACAGCTTCGGGTCGTTGGTGGCAAATCCCGGGTCGTTGATGAGGATGATGGCGGTCTTGCCCTTGATGTCGGCAGCCGCATAGTCATTCCAGTCGTATTCCGGCGCGACGATGCCGTAGCCCACGAAGACCAGTGGACTCTTGTCGAGCGAGGATTGCGCCACGACACGCTTGGTCCAGACGACCATGTCCTGGGCGTACTTGAGGTCCTGCTTCGTCCCGCCGTGCTCGAGCGACAGAACTGCATCAGGGGTCGCCGTGATTTCCACCAAGGGCACCGACTGAAAGAAGGTCGTGCCGTGACCCGGCTTCAAGCCGGCGTCGACGAACTGGCGGCGGATGTATTCCACTGTCTTTTCCTCGCCGCCCGTCCCGGGCTTGCGGCCGTCGAATTCGTCCGACGCCAGTGCCGCGACATGCGCGCGAAAGACCTCGACGTCCAGCCAGGGAATCTGTGCCGCGTCCTTCGCCTGGCTTGCGACCCCCACGATCGTCACGCAGCCAACCACGAGCCACAGTGAACGCTTGCGCATGCTTGCCTTCCCGCTCAGTTTTTCGAATTTTTTACAGAGGGCGCGGCCAATAGAGCCAGGTGACCAATATCATGCTGGTCCACAGCGCGCCGATCGCCCAGCGCCGCCATTGAAGCTGACGCAGGCTGCCGGTGAAGCTGGCCCCCGCCACTGCTGCCAACCCGGTGAATATCGCGGCGCTCTGCAGCAGCGGTCGAAACTCGCTCCGCAGCTGCGGTTCATCCCCGGCCAGAATCAGGAACACAATCAGCACCATGGTCAGGCCCAGGGCAATCGCCACCGAGGAACCGAGGATGATGCCAATAAGAACTGTCAACGGTCGCATGTCGATCGGCGCACAACCGGCGGCGATCGCACTTGATCGGGCGACCGCGGCCTTCTAGCCTAGGCCCCGAGTCTAGCAGGGAATTTGCGCAGCCCAGCCGCTGTCAAACGGAGCACATGCAAACCTTCGCCTTCCGTCGAATCGTCTTCCTCGCAGTTGCGTTGTTTCTGGCCGTTGGCGTTGGTGGCTCCGCGCAGCCACCCGCACCCACTACCGTGGCGAATGCCGCGGTTGGCGCCGCCGCGCCCCTGCAGCCCACCGATCGACATCGCAGCATCGCGCGTCGCGTCTACGAGAACCTCGATCGCGCGCACTACGCACAGGTGCCTCTCGACGACAAGTTGTCGTCCAAGATCTACGACCTGTACCTGGAATCGCTGGATGGTTCGCGCAGCTACTTCATGGCGAGCGACATCGCCGAGTTCGAGCGCCTGCGCCTGAGGCTCGATGACGCCATCAAGACCGGCGCGCTCGAGCCGGCATTCACGATCTTCGATCGCTTTCGGCAGCGCAATCGCGAGCGCATGACCTACGCCCTGGGCCTGCTCGACAAGGAGCCGGATTACACGCTCAACGAGACCTTCGAGTTCGATCGCGAGAAAGCCCCCTGGCCGGCAAGCACCGCCGAGATCAACGAGCTGTGGCGCAAGCGCGTCAAGAACGACGGCCTCACGCTGCGACTGGCGGGCAAGAACTGGACCGAAACCGCGGACATCCTGCACAAGCGCTACGAGCGTGTGATCAAGCGCATCGACCA
>Ga0137409_10001399_pt1 | contig 26083 bp, 21 predicted proteins | sample CZODoug1_16funga_FD_122059 | JGI IMG/M metagenome (GOLD analysis project Ga0137409, IMG submission 122059) | Vadose zone soil fungal communities from Angelo Coast Range Reserve, California, USA - CZODoug1_16fungal (Hybrid Assembly) | ecosystem: Environmental > Terrestrial > Soil > Vadose zone...
CGACTCCAGGGGGAGGCTTACTCTCGATCGGGAGCGGGTTATCGCACCGGGCTCTTTATTTTGTCTTCCAGTTGTCCCACGCGTTCCGCAACCTCTGTAAGCGCGTCCGAGAGCGGATCGCGAATCTCACGCGGATTGGTGATGACCACCCTCTTGCCGTTGCGGAAAATGATATGTCCAGGCACGCCCACGATGGTGGAATTGTCGGGCACATCGTCGATTACCACCGAAGCCGCGCCGACGCGCGAGTTCTCACCCACCGTGATGTTTCCCAAAACCTGCGCGCCCGCGCCGATCACCACCCGAGAGAGGATTGTCGGATGGCGCTTGCCCTTGTCTTTTCCAGTGCCGCCAAGAGTCACTCCCTGGTAGATCGTAACGTCGTCTCCGACCACCGCCGTTTCGCCAATGACCACGCCCATCCCGTGATCGATAAACAGCCGCTGGCCGATCTCCGCTCCAGGATGAATCTCAATGCCAGTCATCCAGCGCGCCCATTGCGAAACCAGCCGCGCCGCCAGGTACAGTCGAAGCCTGTAAAGGCGATGCGTGAAGCGATAAGTCCAGACTGCATGCAGCCCCGGATAGCAGAGGAACACTTCCAGACGCGACTTTGGCGCCGGGTCGCGCTCCATGATCGACGTGATGTGTTCGTTGATGTTGCGGATCAGGCTCATGATGATTTACACCGCTACAGCTTCCATGGCCAGCGCCTCCTGACGCAAGTGGTCGAACAGGATACTGGTTAGGTAGCGCTCGCCGCTGTCAGGCAGCACGACGACAATCAGTTTGCCAGCATTTTCCGGACGGCGTGCAACTTGCACAGCTACATGAGCCGCCGCCCCGCAGGAGATCCCGCTCAGCAGGCCTTCTTCCTGGGTGAGCCGCCGCCCCATTTCAATCGCATCTTCGTTCGATACCTGGACGATTTCGTCAATCAAATCAGTGCGCAGAATTTCCGGAACGAATCCCGCCCCGATGCCTTGAATTTTATGCGGGCTGGGCTTGCCGCCTGAAAGCACGGGACTGGCGCTCGGTTCGACGGCAATCGTACGAAATGACGGCTTCCGGGGCTTGATGTATTCTGCCACGCCGGTCAGCGTGCCGCCCGTCCCCACTCCACTTACGAGGATATCCACCTGCCCATCGGTGTCGTTCCAGATTTCCGGCCCGGTCGTCTCGCGGTGAATTTTCGGATTGGCGGGGTTGGAAAACTGCTGAAGCATGAATCCATCGGGAGTCTCGGCTAGTATCTGGTTCGCTTTGGCGATAGCGCCCGGCATTCCGTTCGGTCCGGGTGTCAGGACGAGTTCGGCGCCGAAAGCGCGCAGCAACACACGCCGCTCCATGCTCATTGTTTCGGGCATGGTAAGGATCAGCCGGTAGCCGCGCACCGCTGCCACAAATGCCAGCCCGATGCCGGTGTTGCCGCTAGTGGGTTCGATGAGGACGGTCTTACCTGGCTGAATTTTCCCTTGGCGCTCTGCCTCCGTGATCATGCTAACGCCGATGCGGTCTTTTACGCTCGAACAGGGGTTGAAACTCTCCAGCTTGGCGGCGACTGTCGCGCTGGCGCCTTCGGTCACCCGGTTCAAACGCACCAGGGGAGTCTTGCCGATCAATTCTGTAACATCGTTGGCGATTTTCATGAAATCTCCACTACTCTCCAGATTCAGGATTACAACAGGGAATTGAATGTTGGCAGTGAAGTCTTAGCTACAACAACAGCAACAACAGGCGCAGAGGGCCTGGGGGAACCGCTGGGACCGGTCTGGAAAGGCAAGAAGCATGTGTTTGCTTCGTCGTTACTAGACTAAATCTACCATGTCACCGTGATCGAAGTCACACCCAATCGCAGAATTGCTCCCGGACCGATTTTTGGTATTCTTTCGCTCCTAGGGAACAGGTTGTAGGTGTCAGGTCTCAGGGAAACCCAAGCGGCCGCTTTTCCTGACACCTAAGACCTGACACCTGCCCTCCGGAGAGCAACGAATGGCGCGCAAGTTCAAAGACTTAACGGAACGTGAAATCCTGGCCGTGGCGATTGGCCTGGAAGAAGAAGATGGTCGCGTCTATGCCGATTTCGCTGACGGCCTCCGTGAAACATATCCCGCCACCGCCAAGCTTTTCGAAGACATGCGCGAAGAAGAATCGCAGCATCGCGCCAGCCTGATCGAAACCTATCGCCAACGTTTCGGCGAGCACATTCCGCTGCTCCGGCGCGAAGATGTAAAGGGCTTTGTGCAGCGGCGTCCGTTCTGGCTCACGAGGCCGCTCAAGATCGCGGAAGTCCGGAAGCAGGCCGAAATGATGGAAGTGGAGACGACGCGTTTCTACGAACGCGCCATCAACCAGGTTACCGACGCCGGCATCCGCAAACTGCTGGGAGATTTGGCCGAGAGTGAACGCAAACACGCCGTCGCTGCCGAAGCCTTGCAGGAGAACATCACACCCGACATCAAGAAGACGGAAGAGGAAGCCCAGCGCAGGCTGTTTGTCCTGCAAATCGTCCAGCCCGGATTGGCCGGCCTGATGGATGGATCGGTTTCCACCCTCGCCCCGGTTTTCGCAGCCGCCTTCGCAACCAAGAGCAGTCACGATGCATTCGTCGTAGGACTAGCAGCTTCGATCGGCGCCGGCATCTCGATGGCCTTTGCTGAAGCTCTGTCGGACGACGGTTCGCTAACCGGCCGGGGACGTCCACTCCTTCGCGGCGCCGTCACCGGCCTGATGACTGCCGCTGGCGGGATCGGCCACACGCTCCCGTTCCTCATCAAAGATTTTCACGTCGCCTTCATCGCAGCCGTAATTATCGTCGCCATCGAGCTGGGGGCAATTGCGTGGATTCGAAATAAGTACATGGACACGCCGTTGCTGTCGGCGGCGTTTCAGGTGGTAGTAGGCGGAGTGCTGGTTTTTATCACGGGGATTTGGATTGGGAGCTCTTGATATGTCAGCCGAAGCAAGTCACACTAGAGTGTGGATCGGCGTTGCGTGTGTCGTGCCTCGCGAATGGTGTGAAATGTTATCCCCTAACGAAGGGGCCTTCGTAAATTTCCTCACGCTTGCGAGTAGCGAGTCAGAGTACCTTTACAAACTTACTGCGGCGCTGAATGACTATTGCCTCGAACTGCAGGGGCTAGAGGACGTGCGTCCTCTTGAAGAGTCGGACGGAGCCTCTGAGGAGATCATGTCGATGGCGTTGGAGTTGGAGACGAGCGGAAATCCAAAGCACGTGCGATATGCGACCTTCCATACTTTTCCCCGTGTAATGTGACCCTGCCAACTACGGCTGTGTCGGCGCCAGCGCCTTCCACTTATCAATCACCGCCTGCGGAAACACCGGCGCTCCCTGCGGAGGCTTGCCCTGCGTGATCGCCCAGTGCTCAAGCCATCCAGAGCCTTCCTCCCCGACAAATGTGTCAGGCAGGCCGTACGCCTGATCGCCGAGCGCGTCTTCCAGCGTGATGAAGCGATACCCACGCTTGCGGAAGAGGTCGAGCAGTTCTCCGATGTGGTCGGCCTCGAGTTGATTCGCGTGCAGCAAAACAATCTGTTTCGGCTCATAGCCTACGATTTGTTTCGAGAGCCGTTCGGAATAGGCAAACGAAGCATCGCTGTATGCAAGATAACTTTTCGCTAACTCATCCTGCGCAGCCTTGTCGCCGCGCTTCTTAGCGTCTTCGTACACCGCTGCGTAGGCCCAGTCCCAGGCATCCAGCGTAATGGGAGCGATCTGGTAACCTCTGGCGACCAGAAACGCTTCCGCCTCGCGTCGCGTCTGCAAATCGCGTCCCGTGTGAAGATACGGATGACGGAAGTAGCGCATCTTCATCTTGTGCTCCGCAAGCAGCAGGCTCGTCACATTCTCGCCCTGGATCACATCGTCTTCCCACGCTTTCAGCCCTACGCGGTTCAGTGAAGCATGGCTGTAGGTGTGGTTGCCCAGCTCGAAACCGTAGTCGAGCCACATCTTGAGAGCGGCGACGCGCTCGTCGACCTCCCCAAATTTGTAGAGTTTCTTCTCGTTGACGAACCCCACCACCGGAATCTTCTGGTCGCGGAGCGTGGTCAGCAACTTCGTAGTCATTTCCGTGATCGTCGCCGCAGGCATTGAACCGGACCCGGCGGGCAAGTCGTCAATCGTGATGGCCACCTGGCGGTCGGGCTTCGTGTCCGTGGCACGCGAACTCGCCGGACTTCCCAAAATCCACAGAGTGCTCATGACGATCAGAAATACGTGGCATGGTTTCACCAAGACAATCCTCCTGAACTCCCGCGAATCGTAATCCGGGATCACCGCGGTCAAAGTCGCGTCCCTGATTATGCCTGATGTTCATTTCTGAATCTGTTACCATTCGCGCTTCATCGGTATTTCTCGTATGCATGTGTGGGCAACCATCGTCGGCGCGGCCATCATCTTCAGCATTCTGCTGGACGCCTTCGAAACCATTGTTCTGCCGCGCCGGGTGCAGCGCGGCTTTCGGCTGACGGCCTTGTTTTACCGGAAAACTTGGAGGCTGTGGGCGCGCGGGGCGCAACACATTAGCAAGCCCTCCCGGCGCGAAAATTTCCTAGGGTACTTTGGCCCGCTGTCGCTGATTGTGCTCCTCGGGCTCTGGGCTACAGGGCTGATTGGGGGCTTCGCTTTTGTCCAGTATGGATTGGGTGAACATCTGCAAACGGCCGGAGAGAAGATCACGCTCGGGACTCTCCTCTATCACAGCGGCGAGACGTTCTTTACTCTGGGCTACGGTGACATCACGCCCAACAATAACGCTGCGCGTGCCTTGGCCGTGATGGAAGCGGGCATGGGCTTCGCCTTCCTCGGTGTGGTGATCGGATATCTTCCGGTGGTGTACTCGGCGTTCTCGACCCGCGAAATTGAAATCTCGCTGCTTGACGCGCGCGCCGGCTCTCCGCCCAGCGCGGCGGAATTCCTGGGCAGGCTGGGTTGTTGTCCGGAGCAGAACGTACTGGACGATATCTTTCGCGACTGGGAACGCTGGTGCGCCGACCTTTTGTCCACGCACATTTCCTATCCGGTGCTGGTGTTCTTTCGATCGCAGCACAGCAACCAGTCATGGCTGAGCGCGCTGACCGCAATGCTCGATGTTACGTCGCTGGTCATGACCGGCGTGAGCGGAATCCACGCAGACCAGGCCAAGCTGACGTTCGCAATGGCCCGTCATGCGATGGTGGATTTGGCCCAGGTAGTCAACGCCCAGTACCTCACGCACGACGCGGATCGACTCCCCACGGAGGAGGCGCAACGTTTGCGAGTCGATCTGGCCCGTCATGGCGTGACCCTTTCCGACAAGGCCGAAGCGGAGGTGCATCTGGCCGAATTGCGGGCACTCTACGAGCCTTACGCGGAGGGTCTGGCGCGCCGGTTATATATGACTCTGCCTCCCTGGCTGCACACCGAGCCCCGGAAAGACAACTGGAAAGGCGGCCCGTGGGATCGAGCCATCCAGGCGCGGGCGCTGGAACGGCCGGGAAGAGCGACGGAGGATCACTTCTGAGGCGAGGTGGCCGGGTGATTGGAGCTAAGTCAAGGTTCTTGGTGTAACGGGCGATTTTTCACCAACTACGGGTGATTCCGTTCAGAACTCATGGGTGACTAAAGCGCCTCCACAGTAGCCCATCGGAGCCATTCACACCCGTAGGTTCGGAGGTTATCTTGATTGTGGAGCAGATTTCGGGGGAGGTCTGCTCGACGAACGTCCCAAGACTCGAATTGGAGTCTGGGGCGTTTTCGTTTTAGGGGGCGATTCGTGCGTCGGAGAGCACATCTGGGTTGTTTGTGTAACCGCGATTTTTCGCCAACAATGCAAACCCAAAGGTGGCAGCTTTCATGAATCGCAGTCAACGCCTAAACTCTCCGTATGAATCGAACGCCGTTGTTCGTTTTGGCAATACTAGCTTCGAGTGCACTCGCCCAGAGTCCTCCACCGACGAAAGTCATCGTCACTAAACTGTCGGCTCCAACCTATCCGAGGCTGGCAGTACAAGCACGTATCACAGAGACGGTCGAATTGAGTCTTGCGGTACGACGCGACGGTAGCATTGAATCGGTAAGGCTTGTCAGCGGTCATCCAATGCTCGCAACAGCGGCAATCGAAAGCGCCCAAAAAACGGTTTTCGAGTGCAAAGAATGCCGTGAGCCTTCAACCTCCCATCGTATGACGCACAAGTTTGAGCTTGGCGACGCCGTGTATTGCGAGGAGATAGATGCAAATGGCTATGGCATTTACGATGCGAAGTCGTACACGCAGGTGGGTCAATCGCAAGACACGATTACTGTTTTCGACCGCCCCTTCGGAACGTGTGACCCAGCCGTCAAAATCTCGTTTCTAAAGTTTCGTTCTCCAAAGTGTCTATACCTATGGCGCTGCGGAAAGCGTCCGCTTTAGAAAAGCGATAGTTGATGTAATCAGGCGATTCCACCAAGTGAGAGATCGCGCTGCGAAGGCGATGGTTCATCGACACTCCCATCGCGTGATCGCTGGGTTTAGTGGAGGCGGCGCGATGATCCATCACCCGACGCCGCACTCCTCTGCTACCATTCTTCCTTCCATGAAGCACGTAGGCGAAAACGTTGTGCGCATCGAGGCAGAGGCGCTGCGGGCGCTGGCCGATCGGCTCGCGGGCCCGATGGCCGCGGATTTTCATCGCGCAGTCGACCTTCTGTTTAACTGCCAAGGCCGCGTAGTCGTGACCGGGATGGGAAAGAGCGGCCTCATCGCGCGCAAAATTGCGGCAACATTGAATTCGACCGGGTCGCCGGCGCTTTACCTGCATCCGGTGGAGGCGTTGCACGGCGATCTAGGGATGGTCGTGCGTGGAGATGTCGTGCTGGCTCTTTCGGCCAGCGGCGAGACCGAGGAAATCCTGCGGTTACTGGCAACGATCAAACGGTTGCAAGTTCCGCTTATCAGTTTGACTTGCGATGAGGTGGTGGAAAAGGCAACAGCAACAACTTCAACGGCAACGGACAAGAGTGTCCGTTCCACGCTGGCGGCGGCGGCGGACGTTGCGCTGGACTGCTCGATTTCCAAAGAAGCTTGTTCGCTCGGCCTGGCACCTACAGCTTCAACTACCACCATGCTGGCGTTGGGCGATGCCCTGGCGGTTGCGCTTTCAGAAAAGCGCGGCTTCAAAGAAGAAGATTTTGCCAACCTGCATCCCGGCGGGAAACTGGGCAAGCGGCTGGCGCGGGTCGAGTCCCTGATGCACTCGGGCGACGCCCTTCCGCGCGTGATCGCCACAACAAAAATGCCGGACGTCATCTACGAAATGTCGCGCAAGAAGCTGGGAGTTACGACTGTGGTAGGCGGCGACAAGCTTCTGGGAGTGATCAGCGACGGCGACCTGCGGCGTCTGCTCGAGCATCGCGGCAAAGACGCGCTCGACCTCACTGCACAAGACTGCATGAACCGGACTCCGAAGACGATCGCTCCCCAGGAATTCGCTGCGACCGCGTTGGCCCGCATGGAAGAAATGAAGATCACGTCGCTGGTGGTGGTGGACGACGATCATCATGTGCGTGGCATCGTCCATCTGCATGATTTGTGGGGAACAGAGATGGTTTAGAAGAGAACGGGAGGGCACGGCTTCAGCCGTGCCGTGGTCGCCGCGATGGGAGATAGGCTTTAGTCCCAGACGGTCGCTTCGAGCGCCCTTCGTGTTGCCGGCACGCCGCCGCACTACTCGGCGGCTGAAGCCGCGTTCAAGATTGTGCGTGATCGGCACGACTGAAGTCATGCCCTCCCGCAATGGATCTCGTGATTCGATTTCTTCTCCGCGCCGACCAGATCAACCAGTTATGAAAAGCATTCTTTACCAATGCGGCAGCTATCTCGATGTCAAGACGGCGATCGAACTCTACAACGCTTCCGGGCTAGGCGAGCGCCGTCCCGTGGACGCCCCCGAAATCTTTGCCGACATGCTGCGACATGCGAACCTTACCGTCACCGCATGGGACGGAGACTTGCTCGTCGGGATCTCGCGGACTCTGACCGACTTTGCTTACGTGGGATATCTTTCCGACCTGGCGGTACGGCGATCGCATCAGAAACTCGGCATCGGTATTCAGCTGATCCAGAAGACGCGCGAAAAGATGGGTCCCCGCTCCATGCTCGTTCTGCTCTCGGCACCGCAGGCAGTCGAGTACTATCCGCGGGTTGGATTCACGCAGCATCCAAGCGCGTGGGTGCTGCGGGCGGGGGATCCGTTTCCGAAGTAGCGCGCGCCATGGCGGTAACGTCCCAGCTTGGAACTTGCGCGCTGAAGCGGGTGGGCGGAAACCTCGTTCCTCCGGGACCAAGCTGGAATCGATCCCCTGAAGTCTTGCATGGGCTGATATCAAACGGGAAGTCCCGGAGGGACGTCTGACAATAGCCCGGCGTTTCAACGCCGGGACAAGTCGGATTTGTTTTGAGTGCGAGTCCCGGAGGGACGACCGATACGGCAGAAGTGCGGACTGTGTTCAGTCGTGCCTCCGGCACTTGTCCCGCTTCGCCGTTCGTGATCCCGCCACTGAACTGGCGGGCTATTGTCAGACGTCCCTCCCGGACTTGAGTCCTGTCTTGCTGCTTCCCAGCGCTGAAGGGTGGTCCACTCGAAGTCAGATTCGTCCGGTCAAACAGTCGAGCCTCATCGTGCAACCCGCACCTTCGGAGGATGCAACGCATCCTGAAAAGTGAAGGTGACCAACGCACCCTCCCGCACATTGCTCACGAGCGCTGGGCGGAAGCACGCGATGCAAGTTCCACCCGCATGGCGCACGCTGGGATAGACCACTCCCGCCGATCCTCGATTCAGTAACTGGCGTCCCAGGCGCTGGGATTCGCGGTAGCTGTCGGGACGCAGATATTTCTTACTGGCCGGATCGTCGCGCAGATCGTGAAAATCGGCGCGGAAGTCGGCTAGGAATTCACGGTAGACAACCGTTTCTTCCTCCTGCCAGTTGATCTCGCGAAGCCATTCGGAGTAGTGAAACGCAACTTCCGCCTGCGCCGTCTTCATGGAAAAACTTGCATACCAGACGCCGCGATCGGGCGCGTTGAAGCGGCTGCCTTGTGGCTGCGCATGAGTGAACGCAGCGTTAATGATGTGAAAGTGCGGCACACCAAACACCAGCTCGTGGACCGTGATTCCGGGAAGCAAATTCGCCTCGCCCGCCAGGCGTTCGTTGGTAGCGTCGTCGAGCTGAAACAAGTGCGCCATCTGCGCTGGAGGAAGTCCCAGCCGCGACAGCACGCTTTCACCTTCGTCGAAGAAACGATTCGGGATCAAGCGGCGCGTGTCGTCCTGCTCGAGATGGGTCGTCTTGATCGGCATGTAGCACTTCAATAACGTTTCACCGCAGAGAACGCAGAGTTCGCAGAGAAAGTCATTATCAGCAACCCTCTGCGGACTCAGCGTTCTCCGCGGTCAAATGTTGTTACGACCCGCCGCGCCGCGCGTCTAGTAACTGGCGCACTCGGATCATGGAGGGCACTCCCCCCTTGCGCATGTAAGCCAGTGGAGACTCTCCAGCAAAGATCGGATTTGTATTCGGTAGTTGCATCCAGGCATCGGCGAGTCGGGGATTGAAGAGGATGTTCAGCGCTTTGAAAATACCGATGAGCAGGGAAATGCGAGTGAGCTTGTCCTGGTCGAGCGTTTTTGAAGCGCTGCGTTTGAGTTGATAAAACGAACCGTTGGATACGCCGCCCAGCAGGTTGCGGGCGTCTTCGTCGCGCAGTTTCCAGTGCGTGGTCAAGCTGAAGAAGGCGCGGTTGGCCGCGGGACTGAGTTTTTCTTGAACCGCTCGGCTTGAAAGATCGAGCGGCCGATCCCACGCGATTCCGGGCATGCGGACGCTCGCCGCGCCCAGGGCAGACTCTCCAAACATGGAAGTAATATATTACAAAATTGGAGGAACGTCAACCGTCAACAGTCCCGGCTACCGGCAGAAGCGCTGCAATTTCACGGGGATTTGGTAGAGGCGCTAGCCGTATCGTTCGCGCAGGAAGTCACCAATCGCCGAATACGCTTTGGTGAGCGTCTTCTCGTCCGGCAAAAATACAATCCGAAAATGCTGAGTCCCGGGACGCTGTCCGAAGCCCGAGCCATGCACGACCATCACGTGTTTCTGGCGAATCAGTTCGGTGAACCCCATCTTGAACGAGTGGTGTCCTCGAACCAGCGTCAGGTTGTCGGCAAATTCATAGCGACGGCCGGTCGTGCGGCTGGGAAGAAAAATGCCCCGGCCGAAGAAACCGAAACCCTCCACATCCAATCCCGGTCCGCCGAGATCATTGGTGTCCACGTTAAATTGATAAATGTTCCATTGGACGCGTGCTTCATTTGCCGTCGACGCGTTGAATTGATGGAACCACGAACCCTGCAGGGTGCTATCCCATGCAAGTTCCGAAGTCCCGCGGGAAAAGGCCGTCAGCGCTTGCAGGTCCGGGTCCTTTTCCGTGAGATGAGCGAAGCTGTAGCGCAGAAAACCCTGATTGCTGTCACTGAAGCGATGATCCAGACGTGCGGAAAAATCGCTGGAACGGATGGGGAATGGGAACAACCCGCCGTTAGCCGCAAACTGATTCACGATGTAAGGGTCCAGCACCCTTTTGGGCGAAATTGGCGGAGGCGGAACAAAAGGATTCGGGCCTAGATTTGGATTTATCGTCAAGATGCTCTGAAGTGCGAACGCACAAGTCGGCGCGGGTAGAATTATAGGATTCGATAGTGGATTCTTCGGATTTGTTGTAATGCACGGAACCATATTGGTGGCCGGTTGTGCCGCCAGATTGCCAATAATGGTCTGCTGGGTGAGGGTGGGAGCAAAAATGTTGCTGTTCGTCAGCAAGGGGACGGAGTCCTGTGCATCGGAACGCAGCCCCTCATAAGCCAAGTACAGAAATGTTTTGTCTTTTCGGAGTGGGAATCCCACATTTCCGCCAAATTGCTGTCGATCCAGGGAATCCTTGATCGGCTTCCCCTGCGCTGTCAGAGAAAATGCCTGACCCGGCACCAATGCTTGCGTGAAAGCAAAGGGATTGCGGGCATCCATGGAATCATTTCGGAAAAAGCCGAAGAGACTCCCGTGTAAATCATTCGTGCCGGACTTGGACACGATATTGATTGTCGCGCCGCTCGCTCCACCCAGCTCAGCCCCATAGTTACTACGATTAATCTGAAATTCCTGCACGGCGTCCTGGCTTAGATTCAGCCGTACACCCCCGGCGTCGTCGTTGGCCTCTCCGCCATCGACCGTCACGCTGTTCCCCCTGCCGTTGCTGCCATAGAACGACAGTCCGCTCTGTGGTGTTTGCTTGACGCGGAAGTCGGCATTGTCGGCAATCGTGTTCGAATTGCTTACACCCGGCGCCAACAGGGTAAAGGTGAGATAGTCGCGGCGCCCAATGGGCAGGTCTGCGATATATTGCTGTACCAGAGTATCCGCTTGGCTCCCCCTGGCGGTTTCTACCGTCGGTGCCTCGCTTGTTACTTCTATTTGGGCTGTGCCGGTCGCCACTCGCAAGCGAAAATCCAGAATGAGCGTCTGCCCAACGTTGAGCACTACATTCCTGTGAGTTTCGGTCTGAAAGCCGGCGAGTCGCACGGTCACGCTGTACGTTGAGGGCGGAAGGCCTGTCACCTGATACTCGCCATCGCTTCCCGTTACAGCCGTACGGCGTGTTCCTTTTTCGGTATCTTCTACCTCCGCAGTGGCCTTCGGAGCCGTACCTCCGGTGGGATCGGTCACCGTGCCCCTGATCTCACCCGATGTGCCGGTGCCCTGGGCATGAGCCACAGGATTCGCCGGAAACAACCACGCGGTTAACACGAAAGCACAAGCCAGTAAGGTTGACCTCATAGATCCTCCTGGTATATCGAGCAAATCACGGAGTTTTCTCTAGATTGGCCCAAGTTAAACTCTGCTCCCCACAACCGGTCCATGGCCAAGATGGCCGCAACCGGCATAACTGAACCCGCTGCTGGGTTACTCCAGCCACTGAAACTCGCATTGAGCTACTGCACGATACCCTTACGCTTTCCCTCAGGAGCTCAAGGACTCCATACCCCTCGACGGATGTAACCAAAATTATGATAGTGCGTATCACATAATATTTACTAACGTCAAGGCGATTCAGCAATCAGTTTCCGAACGGGCGTGAGTCTGCCACCAGTGGATAACGTTGTTGCATCTGGGAGAGATTGTGGGGCGGCGTCCGTGGCGTCGCGGTTGCTTCATGGCAGGCCCCGGGGTCGAGGCTTGTTTAGCGGGGAACTAACACCATCCTGCCATGGACTTGCCCGTGCCTCAGTTGCTCAAAAACTTCATTCACTTGCGTCAGTGGACGCGTTGCAACCTCGCAGCGAACCTTTCCTGCCGCCGCCATCGCCAACAGTTCGCGCATATCCTGCCGCGTGCCGACTGAGGAAGCCTTGATACGAATCTCGGACGCCGCCATCAGAATCGGTGGGAAGCATAAGGATTCAGAGGGCAGGCCGACGACTAGGAGAATCCCGCCGGGTCTTACCGAGGGGAATGCCGCGTCATAAGCTGCTTTTGCGGCGGAAGTCACGAGCGCGGCATGGACTCCTCCACTGCGCCGCAGTTCCTTGACGACATTTACGGTGGCGGCGTTCAGCGCGACGGATGCACCCAAGCCTCTCGCATGTTGGAGTTTTTCTTCGGACACATCAATGGCGCTGACGGTCGCTCCCAGTCCCTGCCCGATCTGCACGGCTAGGTGGCCCAAGCCGCCCACGCCGAAGACCGCCAACCTCTGGCCTCGCTGGATTTTCGCGTGCTTCAAGGCGCGATAGACCGTGACGCCCGCACAAAAAAGCGGCGCAGCGTCTATGCAAGATAGTTCGTCTGGAATCTTCAGAGCATGACTCGCGGGAGCCTTTACGAATTCAGCGTATCCGCCATCCACGGTTACGCCAGTGATTTGTTGTTTCACACAGAGGTTTTCATTTCCCTCGCGACAGAATTCACATTCCCCGCAGGTCCAGTGCACCCAGGGAACGCCAACGCGCTCTCCGAGTTCCAACTGATTGACGGATGCTCCTTTTTCCACAACGCGGCCGGTGATCTCGTGCCCGAGGATCAGCGGTTTTTTGGTGATGGGAACGATCTGCGGCCAATCGCCATTGGCCACGTGCAGATCCGAATGGCAGACGCCGCACGCCTGGACCTCGATCAACACCTCATGCGCTCCGGGTGTGGGCCGAGCGACCTCTTCGATACTGAGTTGTTTTTTGAATTCGTTCAGGATGGCGGCTTTCATCGCGTCCACCTCGAATAAGTTGGGATGGGTAACTCAGTTCTCAGCGGATGGATTGAGGACGCTTGAACCTCCTAGGCGGAGCAAATGTCTCGCTAAGGTTTGGCTCCACGCAAGAAGAATTCGACCGCATTCCTCACTCGCTCGGTGAGTTTATGAGGTCCGGTAAGATCCACGGCCCATTGACGCACGACGGTATTGAAAAGTCCTTCCATAAATTCGGCGAGATGAACGACCGGAAAATCGCAGGTGATCTCCCCGTTCTTTTGTCCTTCCGCGATGATCTCACGGAGCAAGCTGACGGTTGCGGCTTCCGCCCCTCGCAATTCGGGCGAACGAACCGGGTCCATCGCGCCGGCAAGAATTACAGCCTGCCAGAGCGGTCGCCCCACTTCGGTCACATTTCCCAAAGTTTCGTAAAATCGGCGTAAGCGTTGCTCCGTGGTGGCCTTGACGGATAGCTCGGCCTTCAGGCTTTCGGCCTGGCGGGCAAACGCTCGGCGCCCCACTTCGCGCAATACCGCGTCTTTGCTGGGGAAATAACGGAAGAATGTGGGCTGGCTGATTTCCAGGGTGTGAACAATGTCGTCGATGCGCGTGTTTTCATAGCCGCGTTGGCGAAAAAGGTGCAATGCCGTTTCGACGATTTGCTGGCGAAGGCGGGCTTTCTTACGTTCACGAAGTCCGGGTTTTGGTTCATTCCCAGGCTTAGGATCCTCGCGTCGTTGTTTTTTGACCTCGTCGTTGTTAACGGTCACAGGCGCTGCGGACCGCCTCACGGCGACATTTACACGGCGCATAAGACATTTCCTCCGGAATAATGCGCCATCAGCGGCGCGGTCAACATTTCGATAGTCACGCTAACATTATAGTGACTAACGCCAGTTTGCAAGCCAAAGAAAGGTGGCCGCATGCGCCGCACGTCGAGCCTGCGTTCAAAAACACGTGTGTCTTGGAGTGAAGCAGGAGCATCTAAATCTTTTGTGGGATGCCATAAAGGATGTCACGCAACCAATGACTGTGGATTCTACGAGAGTAAGTGCGGCACTTCGCTTCGGAAAGCGGATTTCGCTATGCCTGTGCGTTCTGCTTTTTAGTTTTCCGTGCCGATCTCAGCAAGCCCCTGCCATCGGCGCAGAGAAAAGCGTTTTACCCGACTCGCAAAGCATCGAGGCTTTCCCTTCTTGGCAACAAACTGATCAACAAAGCTTTGGCACCATCAGCGGAACAGTTGTTGATCAATCCGGAGCCCGTATCACCGGAGCCCTGATCAAGCTTGTGCGACAAGACGAATTGCCGGGCGCAGAGGTGTTGTCAGACGAGAATGGACAATTTTCCTTTTCCAATGTTGCTCCAGGGCTGTTCCGCCTCGCGATTACGTCAGAAGGGCTCGCCCCCCAAGAGTTCTCCGGTAACCTGCATCCTGGAGAGGCCTACGTCACTCCGCTGACCAGATTGATCATTGCCACCCAGGTGACAGAAGTACGCGTCGGACTTACGCGGGAAGAACTTGCTGACGCACAGATTAAGGATCAGGAGAAGCAGCGTGTGTTCGGCTTCATCCCGAATTTCTACGTCAGCTACGTTCCCGACGCCGCCCCGCTCGCGCCGAGACATAAATTCGCGTTGGCTTGGAAGTCGGCTACCGATCCGGTGACGTTCGCCGCCGTAGGCGTTGTTGCCGGATTTGACCAGGCGGGAGATCGATGGGGTGCATACGGGCAAGGCACCCGAGGCTATGCCAAGCGATTCGGAGCCTCCTACGGCGACGTTTTTATGGGAACGTTTATCGGGAGCGCCATTCTGCCCTCGGTACTGAAACAAGATCCGCGGTATTTCTATAAGGGAAGAGGATCGAAGCGATCGCGGATTCTTTATGCGCTCGCCAACTCCGTCATCTGCAAGAGCGATAAGGGACACTGGCAGCCGAATTATTCAAGCATCGCCGGAAATCTTGCCGCCGGCGGAATCTCGAATCTCTACTATCCGGCCAATGACCGCAATGGAATCGGAACCGTGGTCACGACCGCGCTAATCCGGCTTGGGGAAACCGCTGTCGCCAATATCTTCCAAGAGTTTGTTGCGCCGAAGATGACGCCAAATCTTCCGGGTCGCGGGTCAGGCCAACCCTAAAACGCCTTCCGAAGTTCAACCGCATTGGAATGCGTCGTGTACTGAAATTCAAATCAGTGCAGTTTGCCACGACCCCTGGAAGAACTTCAGTTTGCACACCTCTGTTACCGGCCGCGCGCGGGTTACACGAAGCAACGAACTAGCCAACTGTGCAGTTTCTTTCGAAAGTTATTCGAAGCTTCCCGTAACACCCTGGAAGCCGTTGATGGCCTGTTTATAAAGCCATTTCATGACGCGAGCCGCATCGTAGCAGTACGCCACGTTGTAGCCGAGCGTCGAGAAGCAATGTGGCTCACACCCTTGCTTCATTTCGGCAAGTTGCTTGAGGTCGAACTTCTGGTTCTCTACGGTGCCCCAGTCATACGTCGCGTTGTACATGGGAAAGCAAGGCGCGAGTGTTCCGTCGGTCCTGACGATCAACCAGTTCTGCCCGGCGCGGCAACCCCAGTGCTCGCCCACTCCGCGCATGAATCCCTTCATATTTTGCAATCGCGGAATGGAATCCACCATTTTGTATCCCTGGCGTTGTTTGTCGATGAGCCAGTCCAACAGATCGTCGACCATCGGAAAGTCTTCCGGGCGAATGTAGGTGTCGTTTTCGTGGAGATGCTTGAAGTGGGATTGCTGCATCATGGGCGCTTCGTTGATGTGGAAGGTGAGCGAAATCCCATTATCGTGGGCGATCTCCACCAGTTGTTTGACCTCCTCGATGTTGGTGCGGCAAATGTTTGTGTTGAAGAAAACCGTATAACCATAGCGGTACTGGCGCCGCACCAGGTAATCGAAGTTTGAGCGCACGTGCTCCAGTGCTTTCGGCAGGCCGGGTTTTTCCTTAATTGTGTCCACCGCAAAATTGATGGTTGCGATTCCCGCGTCGGCGAGGCGATCGGTTACCTCGGGACGGAGCAAACGGGCGTTCGTTGCCAGATAGACCCAGAAGTCCTTTTTCGCGGCGTAATAAATCACCTTGTGGACAAAATCGGGTCTCAACAGCGGCTCTCCTCCCGTGGGAGCCAATACGCGGCCAGGAGTTGTCTCCAGCCAATCAATGGCGCGCCGCGCCGTTTCCTCGGTCATGCCCTTCACGCGGTTGTCATACGACCAGCAATAGTGACAATCCAGATTGCATTTCCACTCTGTGAAAAGATAGGCGATGATCGGCTGGAAGTCTCCCGGGAGAACGCGCGATTTGATGTAGGGCACCATCCATCCGCGCATGGTTTGCAGGATGCGAGAAACGGGCCAGTGCCTCTTTCCGGTCTGCAAGACATGATCGTGGGCAGCGACGTCACCCGTGTCGAGTTCGTGCAACAACTCGGGGTGTTGCGGGAAAACCGGCTCAGGAAGAGCTGCGACTTCCTTTGAAGAATAGGGCGACGGCCGCTGTGAAGGTTCTTGTAAAAGATTGTGTAATGGCACGTCGAGACGAAAAGGTTGAGTTGGAACTGTAGGTAGCGGTTGTTCCACAGTGGACATGAATCGGTCCTCCCCTTTGCATAAGATAATGGGGCGTCTAGCCGAACTAGCGCGCCACTGAGTGAATTGACACAGACTTGATTCGTTAATTCCCTCACACAGCCGCTATAGCATGGCTGAAGAAGTAAGGGTATTCCCTGGTTACGAAATCTTGGATTTAGGAACCCGCTCGAGAGATACATCCAATCCGGAGGAATTTTTGGATTTGGCTCAAAATTCTTTGCGCCGGTTCGGTCAGACAACGCATCTACTAATAGATGTACACCCGGGCAGGAAAATACCGGGCCGATTTCTCTCTGGGAATTCTTCCATAAGCCAGCCAGGTGATAACCAAGTGTCGCGGATCAAATAATCGCGCAATTTGAGGGTGCCGTGGGGTGGACTCAATTAAGGTCTTGGTTGAAGTTGACGCTGCCCGCCCTGGGTGGAGTCGGCCTGTTCTTATCAGCCCTCATTGATTCTTCGTTCCTCCCACTTCCTTTGGTAACAGATTTCCTTCTCATGGAGCTTTCCAGCAGGCATCCGGTGCGCATGCCGTATTACGCCGCGATGGCCTCAATTGGCTCATTGGCGGGATGCATTTGGATCTACTGGCTGGCTCGGAAGGGCGGGCAGGCCTACTACCGCAAAAGCCAGGAACATCCGCCGGGCAGGATTCGAACGCTCATTCAAGAGTACCCGATGGCATCTGTCTTTCTTCCCGCTGTTGCACCGTTTCCGGTGCCGTTTAAACCGTTTGTAATTGCGCAAGGCGTTTTTCAAGTGCGCTTCGCGACTTTCGTGGTGGGCACGCTGCTCGGGCGCGGCTCTCTTTTCTTCATCGAGGCATTTCTGGGGGCACGCTATGGCGCCGCGGCGAAGCAATTCCTTGTGGACCAGAAATGGGCTTCGGTCGCGCTGGCGCTTTGCCTTGTTCTTGTGTTTTTTCTGGTTCGCCGTTTGCCGGCTCTGCGCAGGGCGGAATATTCTCAGACAGATTGAAGTTCGCGAACGCGGCGCTCCAGTTCGCGGGTGATTTCGTTCGCATCCTGGTTGGGCGCGAATCGGACCGGCACGCCAATTGTGGCCCGCACGCGCCCGGGTCGCGCCAAGATTCGCTCGCGCTGTTTCAGATCAAAAAGTCCATGCAGATAGATTGGAACAACGGGAATGTTCAACTGTTTCGCGAGCAGGCCAATGCCCGAACGAAAAGGAATCATCTCTCCGTCTTCAGTCGTTTTGCCTTCTGGAAAGACCAATACGTTCCAGCGGCGGTCAGCCAGATCGCCCGCGAAGGCAAAGCTGCGCAGGAAGCCCGATTGTTGCGGCAGCGGGAAAACATTAAAGAGACTTAGCGCGAGAAAATACCTCAGGCGTTCCATGAAACGCTCGAACATGCTCAAGCTATTTGAGGGACGCCGCATTCGGGCGAGCCTTTCGCCACCCATCGCAGTGGCAAGGCGGTTACGGAATCTGGCCGGCAGTGCCGGCAGGATCCAGGCGATGTCCAGGTAGGTGACGTGATTGGAGATCGCGAGGACTGGTCCATCCAACCCGTGGAGATTTTCGCGACCGCGAATTCGGGGAGCCGCAAGAAGATACGTCGCCGGCCAGGCAAGCGAGTAGTAGATGGTAAGACGCAAGGCGGTAATGAGCCAATGTTGCGGCCAGGTGGGAAAGATGTGCTGAATCGAAGAGGAACTGCCATGGGCGAGAAGCTTCTCAAGCTGCCCGACCGTGGTCACGTCCTGGAACTGAGCCTCATTCAGGTCCACTTGATGGCGCTCTTCCAAAGCACTCATGAGTTCGACGCGATCGAGCGACGTCAAGTGTAAATCGGTTTCGAGATGGGCGTTGTGGGAGCCCAGTTGAACCGGTTGGCCCGTAATCCGCGCGATCAATCCGGCAAGGGAATCCGCCGCAGGAGTGTTTTCCGTTACGCCGCTCTTCGCTTTATGGACCACATCGCGAATGCGCGGAAGAATCGGTTTTTGGGTCGGCGTTCTGGGGAAATCCGGCTCTGGCCAAAGAAACGAGTGCCGTATTTTCTGATACTCAGCCAGCGACCGATTGGCGCCTTCGATTACAGCGGCCGGGTTGCCGTCGGAGCCGTTCAGCAAGAGAACGGCGCAAGGCTCGGCGTTGCCGTCCCGTTCGAGGCCGATCACGACGCAATCACGAATGCCGGTTTGCGCTCGCAGGGCTTTTTCCAGATCCTCAGGGTAAACATTCATGCCGGCCGGAGTGACGATGACGTTTTTCCGGCGGCCTTTGAAATACAGGCGGCCAGTCTCGTCGGCCTCCGCGACGTCTCCCGTCCGGAACCATCCATCGGATTCAGCTACCGACAATGTCTGCCCATTCTGCTGGTAGGCTGTCGCGACGTTTTCTCCTCGCACAAGGATTTCGCCATTCTCATCAACACGCACTTCCATGCCTGGAAACACTTTGCCGATGGAGCCCTGCGCGGAACGGAATGGATGGTTCAGACTGATGAGGGAAGTGGTTTCCGTCATCCCGTATCCCTGGATGACGGCATAACCCAGTCGATTCCAAAACGTCTCGGCCTGCTTCGGGAGCACAGCGCCTCCAGAGATGAAGGCCCAGAATTTCCAGCCGAGGCGCGAGTGGATCCGGCGGAACCGCCACCAGCGCCGGAGAAAATGCTGCCGCTCCACCAGGGCGAAACTCTTTCGAAACTGTTCGATTCTCCCTTCACGCTCCTCTTGCCGCTCGACCTCGCGTTGCAACGACTCAATGAAACGAGGAACCGCAACGACGACAGAGACCCGTTCTCGCCGGATTGTGTCCATGAACTCTGAAGGCCGGAGCGAATCGTTGAAAACAACGGTGCCAGCCAGCATCGGAGGGATAAACACTGCGAGCATTTGGCCGAATACGTGACTGAGAGGCAGCAGGTTCAGAAAACGAAGTGGGTGGAAGAATTTTTCGTAGCGAAGATATTTCTGAATTTCAGCCTGGAGTGGCTCGATATTCGCGAGGACGTTTCCGTGGGAGATCATCACACCGCGGGGCTCGGCCGTGGTGCCTGAAGTAAAGATGATTTCCAGCGTGTCTTGGCGGGTGAGGGGCGGCGAGGGGTAAAGAGAAGAATCGTGTTGCGCCGTTATGGCGAAAAGCGACTCCAATGGAATGGATGGAACGGCTCCACATTCCCTGTGCGCATTCGCCCGAATGATGAGCTTTGCATTTACTTCGCGGGACACCCGGCACGCAAACTCCATCGAAGAGGCGTGGTCGATTGGGACGACAATAACGCCACGAAGCAAGCACCCGAGAAATGCCGCAATCCATTCTGCCGAGTTTTCGCCCCACAATAAAACCGCGTCCCTCTTGGCCAAACCGCGGACCTCGAGTTCACGAGCAAGCCGATTCGCCCCTTCGGCAATCTGCCCATACGTCCAGCTTTCGGTACGATAGCCGCGCCGCTGCCGCACGGCAATTTCGTCGCCAAGAGCCGCATAAGTCCGAACGAAATTAAGAAGTGACTCCACGGGCATTCCAGACATCTATTTTGACAGAAGTGCGGGAGCCTGGCGCACGTCAGCGGCTCCCTGCAGTTTGATAGGCTTTGGCTGCCGTGGGATACACACAAAAAGTTGTGATTATTGGCGCGGGAATCTCAGGCCTGGCTTGCGCGTATCGCCTTAGGCAATTGGGAATCCCCTGTCTCGTTCTCGAAGCCAAGGATCGCGCCGGCGGCTTAATTGCCACGGTCAGAAGGAACGGTTTCCTATTTGAGGCTGGACCCCAGTGCCCGAGATTTCCGCCCTCGGTATGGCGGCTGGTGCGCGAATTAAATCTGGAAACTGAATTTGTAGCGGGTGACGCGGGAGCAAAACGCTATATCTTGCGGGACGGCCGGCTGCACCCGGCGCCTTTCTCGCCGGCAGGGTTGATCGGCACTCGGTTGGTAAGGCTCGGTTCAAAGTTGCGAATTCTGACCGAGGTCTTTGGCTCTTCGCAGCCGCCTCCACATGAAGAAAGTCTGGCAGATTTCGTGCAGCGGAAATTTGGCGCTGAGGTGCTGGACTATCTGGTGGACCCTCTCGTTTCCACGATATTTTTTGGGAATGCAGACAAGATGGGGATGGAAAGCGCTTTTCCGGCCCTGGTGGAATGGGAGCGAAATCAAGGAAGCCTGGTGCGGGGGGCGATTCGGGCGCGTAAGACAAAGCGACGAACAGGAGAAGGAAACCAATCTTCGCAACATGCGGAAACAAACCCCAAGCGCGATACATTGCGAGTCACCGACGAGCTGCCATCTTTGGGTTCCTTCCGGTCGGGAATGGCAGCACTTCCAGAAAGGCTTGCCGCAGAATTAAACGAGGAGATTCGCTATAGCGCCGCAATCGCATGTGTCGAAGCAAGACAAGGCGTGAACGGCGCAGCGAAGGCTACCTGGCAAATTGGCTTGTCGAGCGGCGAAAAAATTGTGGCGGATCATTTGATATTCGCCGTGCCTGCGTATATTGCGGCGCAGTTTTTAGTTGGCAGTGCGCCGAAGCTTGCCAGTCAACTGAAAGCGATTGAGTACGCACCGGTCTGCGCGGTAGGCTCTGTATACGACCGTTCGCAGGTGGCCAATACGCTGGATGGATTCGGCTACATGGTTCCTCGGCGAGAAGGATTAGAGACGATTTGCACGTTTTGGAATTCGTCCCTGTTTCCCGGACGCGCACCCGAAGGCAAAGTGCTGATGACTACTTTTGCGGGAAGGGGAACGAGCAACAACGGGGCGGCGATCGGCGAGGAAGAGTACGCGCAGATTGTAGAGGTGGAAAACGCGAGAGCCCTCGGCATCAAGGGGCCGTCTCTGGACCGCATGGTCTGGAAAGATCCGCGGGCGCTACCGCAATACAACGTTGGGCACGCGCAGCGAGTAGCCGAACTTCAAAATATCTTGCAAACAATGCCGAACCTGAGGATCGTAGGTAATTTTCTGAAAGGCCGGTCTATCGGTGATTGCGTCGATGTAGCTTTTGCAGCGGCACAAGATGTCCATAGCCGGATTCGAAGCGAAAACATCTAAGCGATTGCAGATTCCTATCGAGGAGCGGAGAAGTTGATTGAGATCATAGTTTGGGTTGCGGGCCTTACGTTGCTTGGCGCAATGCTTGGCGTGGTTTACCAGGCGTTGGGGACACGCAGGCACGGCCGACTCTATCCACCGCTGGGCAGATTGGTTGACGTAGGAACTCATCGACTACACATAATCGAATCGGGGCGCGGAAGTCCAACCATTTTGCTGGAGGCCGGCCTCATGTCCACTGTGTTGAGCTGGACTGAGCTGCAACACGCGTTGTCAGGATCGTTCCGCGTTGTCAGTTATGACCGCGCAGGGCTGGGATGGAGCGATCCAGGTCCAATGCCTCGAACGGCAGACCGCATCGTCGATGAGCTGCATACTTTGCTGGACCGAGCGGCGATACCTCCCCCTTATATTCTGGTGGGACATTCTTTCGGTGGTTTAACGATGCCGCTGTTTGCCGCGCGATTTCCTGATGAAGTTGCCGGTATGGTCCTTGTTGATCCAGTAGCGCCAGCGGAATGGAATCCTCCTATGGAGCATGACCGGAGGCTGACGCGTATTGGAGCCAAAGTATGCCGGCGCGCAGCGCTCCTCGCGCGCTTCGGAGTGATTCGTTTCGTCGCTTTTCTTTTGACCGCCGGCGGAAAAAGAGCAGCGAGTCATTTGGTGCGCCTCATCAGCCGCGGGACGCCTGCCGACGCTGGAACCGTTTCGAGTCCCTGGTTTTCGGCCCTCCCTGCAAATGAAAAGGCCATGGCGTCCGTTTTCTGGGTTCAGCCAAAGTTCGCGCTTACGATCGCGAGCCAATTGGAAAACCTCCCTGTCAGCGCGGCAAGTGCCGGCCAATTCAGCAACTTTTCCGATAAGCCAGTGGTGATTCTGTCGGCGCGTACGGCACCGGAGCATCGCCGTATAGAACACGCTTCGATGGCAGAGCGCTTGCCGCAGGGGGAGTATCTGTTAGCAGAGAACAGTAATCACTGGATCATGCAGGAGGATCCGGACCTGGTGATACGAGCCGTCGAGAGAGTTGTCAAATACTCGGAAAAAGTAATGGCCCATCGTTCTTGACCATCGGGTTCAGAGCGCAAACCCGCATTCTCAGACGCCCACTTGAGAGGCCTGTTGCCTGAACCGAGTTCCTAAAATAAAAGTTGTGCCGGATTACCAGACGTGAACCGCGGCGATGCGTGGCGGGCCTGAGCGGCCCTGGATCACTTGCGTCTCAAGTACGATTTCAAGATTCTTTTGTTTCCAATTCGGAGGCACTTGTTTGAGCAGGTCTTCCATGCGATGGGCGTCCACCAGAAATTCTCCGGCGGCGACCGTTCCGCCTCTTGCAATTCCCGCGGCCACCACCACGAATTGATCGGTGTTCGGATCCACCAGACGCGCGACGATGGCGTAATCCTTATAAGTTCCGGTCTGCTGTTGTACCGTGCGATCCAGCATCCACCCGCGGCTGTTCGGATTGGCGCGGTCTTCGATCCAGAGTTGCGCCATATCCCTGTCGTTGGCGAAGTGGAACCGTAATGGCGATGTCAGCCGCAGCGTCCAGCCGTTGTCGAAAGCGCCGATGAATACCGAAGGGCCTCGGCGTAAATCGGTCAAGCTGGTCGAGGCTTCCCCCAGTACCCGGTAGGTTTTTCCATAGGTTCGCAATAATCCCGCAACGTTCACAAGCGGGCTCACGTCATCAATGATGATCGTGATCATGCTGTCGGTTAACGTAATTTCCCGCTGCGGGTCCGTCGCATCGCGCAGGCGAATCGTTGAATATTGGTTCTGATCGGCGATGCAAAAAAGCACCGGCTCCGAAGACTTCACGAACGGTTCCCAAAATTGCTTCAGCGCCGGCGGCCGAGACGTGTACCAGATAGCCGTCGAAGCTCCCGCCAGCACGAGCATCAGCAACGCTACCGCAAATTTCCTGCCCTTAAATGCCGTGCGCACAGGGTGAGCGGCAGACGCAGACGTGTCCGTTGAATGAGGCGTGCGAGTTTCATCTGTGTGGCTCGGCGATTCTACTGGACTTGCCGACAATCCCGAGGGACGTCCGGGCCAGGAATACTGTGGAGCATAAGATCCAGCGGGCAAGTACAGCCGAATTTCCTGGCTGTGCTTTGGATCCTGATAATACTGTTCAATCCGTTTACGAATTTCGGCGGCGGTAACCCGCACGATCGGATCCGTGTTGGTGTCATAGTCGGCGAGGCGGCCGAAAATTTCCACACCCAGGATTCGTTCTTTGAGCTGATCCGTCTGGCCAGCCAGCGAGTGCGTGACCACATATTTCAGGAAGCTGGGATAGCGTTTGCTGGAATTGAATAAAGGTGTAGCGAGCAACTTTTCCAGTTGCTGCTGAACGGCGGTCTTTTCGAGTTCGCTGGAAGGTGTCCAGCTCTCCGCTACCTGCTCTACTAGCAAGGTTCCCCTAACGCCCCAACCCGGCCAAAGAATTTCGCCGTACCATCCAAGCGAGCACCTGAACAACGAATTCTGGGTATCGGAAAAGCAATTTCCCCAGATGCTACAGCGGTTTGCGGCTTGCCGCAACGTAAAACCGAAATCCCTGTGCTCTTTTCTGTCTCTTAACGTTCCTGTAAGTTGCAGATAAGATGTTGGTTATGCCATACTTCGCGGTCCTTTCTTTCTTATCTCTTTTCCTTTACCAGCAAAGCATTGCCAGCAGTGAACCAAGTTTTCTATAAGTTGCACCAGTCTTTTGGATTGGGTCTGCCAGCCCTCGCAAAGAATTTGGGAAAAGTGAGCTCGACGAAGTGGCAAGGGGAGCCTGCAGGGTCTGGACAGAATTCGGGGTGGCATTCTGGCTCCAACCAGGATGTCCAGGAGGAATTTTCAAATGTCAGGCAAAGTACGGTTGTGGAAGCTGAGCATATTAGTTGGCATTCTGGCGGCATTAACCTTGGGGGCCGGGCAGAGCTATGGCCAGTCCCAGGCAATTACCGCGTCACTCAGCGGAACTGTCCTTGATCCATCAGGCCAGACAGTTAGCGGGGCAAAGATAACCTTGGAGAGCCCGGAGCGCGGGCTCTCTCGCACCTACGTGACCACGGACAATGGGCTCTACTCCTTCACGCTCCTCCCTCCCGCCATCTACAGGCTGCAGGTGGAAGCCGCCGGGTTCAAGCACTACAGGCAAGACGGAATCGAGTTAATACCCGGGCAGAACGCCGATCAAAAGGTCGGTTTGATCGTCGGAGCGATCAGCGAAAATATTGAAGTCACTTCTCAAGCGCCTCTCATGAACGCGGAAAACGCTAACATTTCATCGGATATTTCCGCCAGGCAAGTGGTGGAACTCCCACTGAACTTTCGAAGCGTCATCGGTTTGGCCACCCTGAACTCTTCGGTCAGCAACGCCGCGGAGGACCAGATTGTGGGATCTCCAAATAGTTCCGGGAGCGCTGACCAAGATGTATCGTTCTTGAATTTCGGCGGCACCTTCTTCAACACCGCCGCCTACCTGCTGGATGGAACCTATGACACGCGTCTCGATTGGGGAGGCGTCATCTATGTTCCTTCAGTGGACGCCGTGCAGGAGTTCAAAATTCAGACCAACGCGTTTACCTCGCAGTATGGCTGGAGCAGCGGCAACGTCATCAACGTCGTAACTAAGTCGGGTTCCAACGAGATCCACGGCGATGCTTACGAGTTCTACCGCAATAGCAAGACGGACGCGAAATACTTTTTCAATAATGGGGCACAACCCAGCTTTAGTCGCAATCAGTTTGGCGGCACAGTTGGCGGGCCCATTCGCAAAAACAAAACCTTCTTTTTTGGGTATTACGAGGGCCGGCGACAGGCGACACCCGCAACCTTCTTGGGCACCGTGCCCACCGGCGACGAACGGAACGGAAACTTCTCGGCTCTCCTGGGAGCGCCGACCGGTCAAGTTGACGCTCTGGGAAGACCCATTATCAGCGGGGCAATTTATAATCCATTCAGCACGCGGCAGATCACGGCGGGGCAGGTCGATCCCACCACCGGTTTAACAGCTTCGAAGTCCGGGTTTATACGCGATTCTTTCCCTGGCAACTTGATTCCGTCAAATCTGATGGACACAATTGCCAAGAGCATCGCCACGGGTAACTATTGGCCCAGCCCCACAAACCCCAACGCTCTC
>Ga0137409_10001401_pt1 | contig 26077 bp, 24 predicted proteins | sample CZODoug1_16funga_FD_122059 | JGI IMG/M metagenome (GOLD analysis project Ga0137409, IMG submission 122059) | Vadose zone soil fungal communities from Angelo Coast Range Reserve, California, USA - CZODoug1_16fungal (Hybrid Assembly) | ecosystem: Environmental > Terrestrial > Soil > Vadose zone...
ATTCGTGAACTGGCACTCCAACTTGTCGTGCAACGCTTTCAGCGGGCGGGTCCAGTAAGGCGAGGCTCATTGGCGCGTGCCCTTCTGTAGAACACCGAGCACGCGCGCCCTCCGGGCGCTCATGAGGAATGCTTTGGAGAATGGTGACAATGTCCTATGATCGACCTGCCTCACCGGCAATCATTCAACAGAGTTTCCTGGAAAGCATAAATGGCTGGTTCACGCAAACCCGGACCATTGGGCACACTTCTCGAGGTTCACGACCTCAATGACGGAACGACGATCCGGGGACTGACACCGGTTCCCGGAAGCGTTGGCGCCGACGCTTTTATTCGGAAGCATAGCAAGTCTTCCGCCGGCATCGTCCCGAAGCACAGCGGTCTCAGGAAGCCTTCGCCAGTGAGTCCTGAAACGCTCAAGAAAGGAAGCCGGGGTTCCAGGGTTCAGAAACTGCAGAGGCAGCTGAACACAAGCTTGTCACCTTCCCCCAAGCTTGCCACCGACGGAATATTTGGTCCGCGAACACATCAGGCGGTTGTCCAGTACCAGCGAACTCTCTCGCTTCCAGCTGATGGAATCGTAGGAAAGAAGACCTGGTACTTCCTGTTGAGAGGTGACACGGCCAGAGACGTTCAGCCAACCAACGTGACGCAAACATCTGCCGGAGGCGCAACCGCTGTCCCACAGAGTGCGGCGGTTGTCCCGGCGGCCGGTTCAGCGCCGGCAGCGAAAGCAGGCATTTGGGAATGGACGCTGGAGGAAAAATTTGCGTCGGTGCTGCGCCGCACCGTGCCCAGGCTTCCAGGCAGCATGCAGCGCGAGTTTGAAGCGCTCCTGAGTCCCACAAGTCTTGCAATCATCACCGGAACGTTGGCGGTTTGGGCGGCCTCACATGCATTCGGCATTGGCGAAGCGGTCGATGTCGCGCTTCTGTTGGCCGGCGCATTTTTCCTCGGGATGGCCGCATTCGATGTTGCCAGCGAGCTGGGCGACTTTCTTGTTGTGACATTCAATGCCGAGAGTGAACAGCAGCTCGATGAGGCTGCCTCGCATTTGGCGCGAGCTGTAGCCCTCATCGGTGTTACCGCCTTCGTTGTCCTGTTGACAAAGATAGCCAGAACCGGACGTGGAAGGGGTGCGCCGCCGGAGGGTCCGCCCGAAGCGACAACTACCGAGCCGCCGCCAAGGACGGTACCACGCGAACCCGTCGCGGAACCGCCCGCGACGAAAGAGCCCGCGGCCGGCAAAACCGTCGCGCCCCTTGAAAACACAACGTACGGCGGCATCAAACCCGCCAGAGTTCGACCCGGGGCCAACGACAAGGTTGCTGTTATCGGACGGAGCATGGACGATGCGGTCCAGCCCTATACGAAAGGTTTACAGGAAGCGGGTTACAATGTTGAAACGTTTGGGGGAGACAAAATTTCGTCCGGCGCGCAGGCGGAATGGAATATGTTGAGGAAAAAGTACGCGCCGAACCCAATTCCAGAAGACGTCGTACGAAACTCACAAATGTTCGAAGAGAATCAGGCGTGGGCAAGGAACCTCGGAGAACAAGGCTATACCGTGGTCGACGTCGGTAACCCCGGCGGACGCTCACCCAGCCCGTTCTATGAAATGGAAAAACAGATCCTGTTCGGCGACGCCGCTGCCGCGGGAGCAAGATAAATGGAGCAGCCTGAGGTGACTCTCACCGGAGATGATGCGATCGTAAGTGAAGTAGTGAGGGAGCGTGCGGCCAGCTTTGAAGCTCGCGGGTTTGAATTCACCGGCACAAAACTCGAGGGTTCTCCCAGGCTGGGGCGATTCCCGGTTTTTTCCTTCTTGAACAGACAAACGGGCCTGCAGATTCATGTGTCGTTTTCCTCCGCCGGCGCAGGATTAAATGGGGGCTTTGTTGTTACGCTCACAAACAAGGCCAACCGCAAGCTCGACCTCGAAGATTTCCTCAAGCTGCACGGACGTCCCGAGCTAACGAAGTACTTTACATATCGTGATCCCAAGCCCGACATTCGCAGCTTCGCGGAGTCTTTTTTCGACATGCTCGATGGATTACTCGATACCGATCTCAAGCCAATAATCGACGGCACAACGTTCGAAGAAACCCCGATTGACTGGATGGGTTACCGTTAGACGCGGTAGGCCACTCGCAAAAGCGCCACACCTGATGTGGCATATAGCCACAAATCATCCCACGCGACGAATGGTAACATGCCGTTTCCGTGGAGGATTCAATGCTCAAACAACGGCGCCTGTGGCTAAGAGCATCAGGCGAGGGTGTTCCCCTCCTGTCCCAGGAGGGGAACACCCCCGCCTGAGCTCTGCCCCCGAATTACCGGATATCGGAACAGCCCTTCAACTCGCTCGTCATATTTCCCAGGTCGGAATTCAGTCCCGTGCCCCCACCGTATCGGCCGCCGCGAACGGAGCGAATGAACGTGCTCGTCTGATCCAGCGGCAGCGCAGCGGCGTTGGCGCAGAAGTAGCGAAGAATGCCGTCCTGGCGAAGGTATTGCTCGACGTTGGACAGGTAGAAGGCCGACACTGTTGCGTCGATGCCTTTGAGATAGGCCGCGACTGCGCGAATTGCCTTGGATCCGCCGAAGTTGCCGATGACGGGTATCACCAGGTTCTTTGTCTGCAAGTTCTTCAAAAATGCGAAATTCTCCTCGTTGGCGAGATAGCTCCGCGCCTGGCCCATTTCATCGGTCGCGACCATGAGTTCCTCGTACGTAACACGGCCGAATCCGCCACCGCCCTGGGTCGAAGAATAGTTGATGTCGGGCCCATATCTGTAAAACGAGCTGAAGACGTAATCGATGCCTTCCAGATCGCCGGCTGCGAGCGGAAAAGCGTGTTTTTGAACGAGGTGATCCTGAATCGCCTTGAGATTTTCCTTATAGAGCGCCTCACTGGCGGGAACTTTGGAATAGGCTCCAAAGACCTGCAGGGCCGTGGAGTCCGCGCCGAGCCCGTCAGGCTGTGGCTTGGAGAACAGGCGTGAGACGAATTCGGCGCGATCCTTCGACAGTTCGAAAAGCGCTTTGTACATCAACTGCAGATCGAGATTGCCCCGCCGGATGTCGACGATGAAAGCCATCTTCGGTTTGAGCGCCGCCATGTATGTAAAGTTCTGTTCCGGGCCAACACCCATGTAAACGCGACCTTGCTTCGCAGTCTGGTTGAGTTCCGGAATCACGTACTGAAACCAGTTTTCGTTCGAAAGCAGGTTATCGGATCGGAACCGGCCATCGGGCTCTGAGGATTCTGTGCTGAGTTTCCAAAATTCCTGGTCGGTGAGCTGGGCTGGAATCGACTGTGCAGCCGCATCGAAACAAAGGACCAGCGTCAGACCGACGACGATCGATAAGTATTGGCGTCTTTTCATTGACCCCCCGGGCTTTTCGCGAATTCATTCTGTCATGGGTAGCGTAGAATCTACAAACTTGAGGAGAGAGAAATGGGGCAACCATTGAATGATGAAGCGTTGGACATCCTGTTCCGCCAGGCGCGAACGCACCGCGCCTGGCTGCCGAAACCGGTTCCTGATGATTTGCTGCGTAAGCTTTACGATGTTATGAAATGGGCACCCACAAGTGCAGACTGCAGCCCGATACGAATTCTGTTTTTGCGCACCCCTGAAGCGAAAGAGCGTCTGAAGCCGGCCCTGGGTCCGCGGAATGTTGAAAAAACGATGACGGCTCCAGTAACCGCAATCGTTGCGTACGACCTGCGGTTCTACGAAAAGATGCCGCCGGAAAACCGCCTGCGCGATGTCTTCGCCAGCGCGCCGCCGGAGGCTCAGGCAATTACGGCTTTTCGAAACGGCAGCATTCAGGGCGGATACTTCATCCTGGCGGCGCGAGCCGTGGGTTTGGATTGCGGTCCAATGTCGGGATTCGATAATGCCAAAGTGGACGCCGAGTTCTTCGCTCCTCCTCTGGATCACATCAAGTCGAACTTCTTGTGCAATCTTGGTTACGGCGATGAGTCGAAGCTCGCGCCGCGCAGTCCCCGGCTCGGCTTCGATCAGTCCTGCGAGCTGCTGTAGAAAAATGGGATCGTAGCCGCGAATGACGCGAATGACGCCAAAATGGGCGCATTAAAGGACTCTTGATGCGCCCATTTTGGCGTCATTCGCGTCATTCGCGGCTACGACCCCATTTCCCCTACTTCAACAGTGGGATGCTGTCCGCCGCAGGCGGCCGCGGCAGCGACTGGAGATATGCGTATATATCCCCGGCCTGCTGATCGGTAACGACTTTGGCTGTATAGGGAGGCATATCGCCCGTCGGCTTGCGAATATAGGCGATGAATCGGTTGTATGCGATCGGGTTCGGGCCCAATCGAGGGCCGGTGGCCGCCGCGCCTTGTCCTTCGCGTCCGTGGCATTCGTAGCAGCCGATCTTCATGAACAGCGTCTTGCCGTTTTCGGCATTCCCGCGGGGAGCATTACCGGGGGCCGGATTCTGCGCGGCAAGAAACAGCAGCAGATAAGCGCTGAGTATCTTCATATTCCCTCCATCGCTAGCGGGGTTGTGTTACGACATCCAGAAGCGCAGGCTCTCCGCGTTTGACTGCGGCAATCGCCCGCTTGATCGCCGGCCCGAGATCTTTCGGATCCCCGATCGGTCCCTCGGCATACAAGCCCATACTCTTTGCAAGCTGCGCGTAGTTGATGTCGGGATCCTGAAGCGTCGTTCCGATGCCCGCCCGTTCGATTCCTCGCTGATGCCGGTTCGACATCCGCTGCAGGTGCATCACTTCCTGGTGATAGGCCCGGTTGTTGTGCATGATGCTCAACAGTGGAATTCGATGATGCGCGGCAGTCCACAGGACGCCCGGTGCGTACATCAGGTCGCCATCCGGCTGAAAGTTGACGGACAGCCGGCCATATTTCTTGTTGGCGAGTGCGGCGCCTGTGGCGGCCGGCGCACAATAGCCGACACCGTACGCTCCGGGCCCTCCGATGAACTGGTAATGTTTATCGATCGTCCAAAAACGCTGCGGCCATCCGCCGAGGGTCGGCGAGACCAGCGACCAATCTTCATTCTTGATTTGTGCCCACAGCTCGGCCGACATCCGGGCCGTGCTGATCGGGCTCGCGTCCCAGCCGTAGGTCGCATCGGCGCGCACTCGCTCCGTCACCGCTTGTCTGGCGTTGGCGAGTTTAGTCGCGCGCGCCTGAAAGGCATTGCGGCGGTCCGCTGTGATGAGACGTCTCACGGCTTCCGTCAATGCCGGCAGCGTGGCTTCGGCGTCCGCAGCCATACTGATATCGACTTCCGGGAAGCGCTGGAAGTCCTGATAGTTGGACTTGGTGTACAAATCGCTGGCTGAAATGCTGATCAGCTTCGCGCCGGTCTTGGTGATCGGCCGCGAGGTGCGATGGAGTTGATCGCGGAAGGCGTTTACGGCGCCCCAGAAGTCCGTGAGCTCGAGTCCGAGGATGACGTCCGCTTCGGCGATTGCCGCGCGTCCCCGGTCCGAATGATTCAGCGGATGCTGAGACGGGAAATTCATGCGTCCGCCCTGATCGATAACTGGCGCCTGCAGCGCCTCCGCAAGCTCGATCAGGTATTTGACGCCTGCCTGGGTCCGTGCTGCACGATCGGCGATGATCACCGGATTTTCTGCCGCAACCAGATAGCGCGCCGCCTCGGCTACCGCGCCTGAATCGCCCTGAGGGGGCGCACTCTTCGTCGGTCGAAGCTGGCGCAGTTTGTCGCTTGCCTCGATGGGCCTCTCCTGTAGTTCGCTGTCTGCAACCAGCAGAACCGGACCCATGGGCGGAGTCATCGTGATCTTGTAGGCGCGCACTGCGGATTCGGCGAAATGCTGCAGGGAGATCGGGAGGTCATCCCATTTGATGTAATCGCGCACCATCGCCGCCGCATCCTGAACCGAATGGACCCACTCGACACCGGGCCGGCGCATGGTGGCGTCAATGGTGTTGCCGACAATGATGTACATCGGAACTCGGTCGCAATAAGCGTTGAAAATCGCCATTGACGCGTGCTGCAGGCCGACGGTTCCATGGGCGAGCACTCCCAGAGGCTTGCCTTCGATCTTCGCGTACCCGTGCGCCATCCCAACCGAGGATTCCTCGTGACAGCAGGTAATGAACTCCGGTTTGGTATTGCTGCCGTAATTGATCACGGATTCGTGCAGCGCCCGGAAACTCGAACCCGGATTCGAGCAGAAGTATTCGATGTCGAGCGATTTGATGACGTCGACCATGAAGTCCGAACCGCATCGATCCGCGGTTAAGACATCGACTTCCGGCGGCGTCCCGGCTTCAGCGCCCGGCGCCGTCACGGGCGCCGCGGTGGCCCGTTGCGGCTGAGCTAATTGGTTTTGAGCAACTCCTGTTGGCACAGCCAGCGTGGCTGCACCGGCAACGGCCGCTCCCTTCAAAAACTTCCGGCGACCAGCAGAAAACTTTCGGGACTTATTCATGGCCTTCCTCCGATATTGGTGGCCCAGATTGTACTAAGATAGCGGCAATGAAGCGAATTCCAATCAAAGCGGAAATTCGGGGTCAGACTGGTGAATTCCCTTTTTTCCGGTCAGAGAAACCCTTGATTGGAAAAAAGGGAATTCACCAGTCTGACCCCGAATTTCCGCTTTAGCCCGCGTCTGAGGCTAATATCTAACTGTGACCAGATTTTCCCGTTTAACTCGTTTACAGCGAATCACGCTCGTTTTATTCGGCGTCGCCGTGGTCAACGGCATTATGGTGGCGGCGACGGGCTATTCGCTCATGGGGGGAGAGCTTCTCACGGCGGCCTTTGTCGTTTCGCTGACGCTGCTTGCCTTCAGTTTCGTTCCTCCACTGATGCGCAAAGTCGTTTGGAGAGTTCGAAACCGGCTCCTGGTGACCTATTTCCTGGTGGGTGCGCTTCCGACCTTACTGATATTTACGATTGCAGCGCTCGGCTTTTACATATTTGTCGGAGCAACCGGCGGCTATCTCAATAAATCGGAACTCGACCGCCGCCAGGAACAGCTGGCCGCTGCGGCTCGCCAGCGCGCGCAGGAAGTTTTTGAAGGAACGCCGCATGTCCAGAATGAGGCACTTCCCTGGCAGGCCGTCATTCAAGCTGGAAACCAGGCCGCTCGAGGTCAGGGACCGATTCGCGAGATTCCATCCTGGAGCAAGCCCGGCAGTAAAGGGATCGTCAGGACAAATGTTCCGTCGTATTTCATGACTGCGCATGCCGAATTCGGGACGGGTGCGCGCCGGGTGGAAGTTTTTGCTTATAGTCCATTCGATGACGAATTCCTGGCGAAATTGGTTCGGGGCCTTTCCATCGCCTCTTTGTACAGGGCAAGCGACGTCCTGGAAGCGGAAAGAGCACAATTTATCCCGGCTTTGGATTCTACAAGAGTCAATCCTGGGCCAGCGTCACGCGGATTCTGGGATCTCGAAGCGATGTCGAGCCTGCCTCTGGACATGCGCTCTTTGGACACCGGTCGCAGTGACGCTCACTTCCTGAGTTTCCATTCTCGGCCCTCCGCCGTTTTGACCCGCGTCTTGAGTCCTCTGGGATCCTTCGCATCGGCCCCCGTGTATTTCATGCTGTTTCTTGCCGCTACATTCCTGGTGGTCGAGTTGATCGCGGTCATTTCGAGCGTCAAGCTTACGCGATCGCTCACGGGAACCATCCACGACATCTATGCGGGCACCGGGAAGATCGAGACCGGCGACTTCTCACACCGCATTCCTGTTCGCACGAAGGACCAGCTCAGCGAGCTCGCGACTTCTTTCAACAGCATGACGGAACATATCGAGCGCCTGATCGCGGAGGTCAAAGAGAAAGAAAAACTCGAGGCCGAGCTGGAAATTGCGCGCCAGGTTCAATCGCAGTTGTTCCCGAAAGATATTCCCAAGCTGAAGACGCTCGAACTGACAGGCCTGTGCAATCCGGCGCGCGTCGTCAGCGGCGATTACTACGACTTCATTCCCTTCGATCCACGCTGGACGGCTTTAGTGATTGGCGATATCGCCGGAAAAGGGATCTCGGCCGCGCTGCTGATGGCCGCCATACAGTCTTCGCTTCACGCGCAGTTAAAACTCAGCTCGAATGGAGTGGTCTCAACGGCGACGCTGGTCGAGCGATTAAACCGCCAGCTCTACGAAAATACCTCGGCTGAGAAGTACGCGAGCTTTTATTGCGGCGTGTACGACGATCAGAATGGAAGCCTTCTGTATACGAACGCGGGCCACTTGCCGCCAATCCTTGTTCGCCGTGGCAAAACGATCCGGCTCGAGCCCAATGGCATGGTCGTGGGAATAGTTCCGGACTTTCCGTACCAGCAGGACCTCATCGAGCTACAGCATGGAGACTTGCTGGCTGCATTCACCGACGGAATTACAGAGTCCGAGGACGCGAAAGGCGAACAGTTCGGAGAGAACCGTTTGACGGAGATCCTGGTTCGTCACGCGGAAAAACCCCTCGACGAAATCATCCGGATCGTGACGGACGCTGTGCGCAACTGGGCTTACGATCTCGACAACCAGGACGACACAACTATGCTGCTTGCTCGAAGGTTGTGATTTTTTTCGGTTGAACTGGAACAACCGGCTTAACCGCCACCCGGGCCTGCCGCAATTCCGAAAACACGTCCTTCGCCAGGCGACGTAATGCGTCCACCAACAGAGCGATACCACCCACCATCAGCAGGGCGGCGAACGCCAGAAGTGAAAAGGAAAAGAAAAATTCTCTTACAAACATCGCTAGAGAGTGTGCAATTGCCGTGCCATTGCGGCCGGACGCTGGCAGAGGAATTGCCCCAGGATGAGTAGGATCGAAAGGAGATCTGGTTAATGTTTATCGTCAAAGTGGCGTACGACGCATCCAATCAACAGTTCCGACTCACGGACCCCAAACTAGCCCATATGTTTGCGGACGGCGATATGTACCTGCTGGTCGTGGATTTTTTTCCCGAGGATAACGATGTGGAAGGACAGTTCATCGACTTGAATCAGGCAGAGATGGGCCACGCGTAGCAGAGCGATTCCATTCCGCGTGCTAAAATGAAACCTGATGAAGCACGCGCAACCACGAGGTCTCAGCCGGCGGCGCGTCGAAAAACTCCTTTTGAACGCCAAATCCAACGGCTCTGCCGGCTCTCGAATCGAATTTCTCTCCCGTCATTTTCTGGGACGCCCCTATAAGATCAATCCCCTGATCGGTTCGGCGTCCACACCCGAAGTTTTCACAGCCTCGCTCGACGATTTTGACTGTGTAACTTACATAGAAACAGTGCTCGCGCTGTCCCGGGCCTCGAGTGCCGACAGCTTCATTCAATCGCTGTGCCGCATCCGCTACGATAACGGCCGAATCGAGTGGAACCGGCGCAACCATTACATGAGCCGCTGGATTCGAAACAATGCCCGGAGCGGCGCGGTCCGCCCGATCTCTTCGAAGGTTTCCCCGGTCGTTAAAGAGCGCACCCTGGATGTCGTCCCTGGCTTGCCGCCGGTCCGGGCGCGGTTCAAGTGCGTGCCGAAGTCCTTCATTCGCCGTATGGCCGCTGACGTTAAAACCGGAGATCTGATTTTCTTTGCGTCGACGCGGCCACATCTCGACATTTTTCACTGCGGCATTCTCGTACGAGACCGCGACCGCCTTCGGATGCGCCACGCGTCTCGCAGCCGAAACGGCGTCGTGGAACAGGATCTGGATGAATTCCTCAAGAACAACCGAATGGCCGGCGTCATCGTGGTCCGGCCTGTAGAGGAGCAACGGCGTTGAAGATCGTCTATCCTGCAGACCAGTCCTCCTCAAGCATTCGTGAACTCATCGATGGTACGGATTTGGACGTTCTGTTCATCGGCGATCCCAGGGTAACCATTGAGCCGGGCCCTCTCATGTTCGAGCGCATGTCCCAGGTAAGTCGCGAGAGCCGCGCCGGGTGGGTCTATTCGGATGCGACCGGCCATCGCCGAATCGATTATCAGATCGGCAGTATTCGAGACAATTTCGATTTCGGTCCTGTGGTGGCGGTTTCCCGGGCTGCAGCCCGGAAGGTGGGCCTCGGATCCGAAGCGAAATGGGGTGGCTTGTACGATCTTCGTCTGCGGATTTCGGAACAGTATCCGATCGTCAGGATTTCCGAACCGCTATACACGGCCTCTGTGCTGGACTCCCGGACGTCCGGCCAGAAACAGTTCGATTATGTGGATCCGCGTAACCGTGAATATCAGATCGAGATGGAACGCATCGCCACGGAGCATCTGAAGCGGATCGGAGCATACCTTCAACCGATGTTCCAACCCGTGCCCTTTGCAACAGAGGAGTTCCCTGTGAAAGCCAGCGTTGTCGTTCCCGTAAGGAATCGCGAACGAACCGTTCTGGATGCTGTCCGGAGTGCCCTTGGCCAGAAGACCGACTTTGCTTTCAATGTGATCGTGGTCGATAACCACTCCACAGACAACACCACGGAGATGCTGCGAGGCGTCCACGATTCCCGGCTTGTGCATATCATCCCGGAAAGGCGCGACCTCGGAATCGGCGGCTGCTGGAATCTGGCCATTCACTCCCCACAATGCGGCCGGTATACGGTTCAGCTGGATTCCGACGATCTTTATATCAATGATGGCGTCCTTGCCCGGATTGTCGGTGAACTCGAACACGGCCCCTATGCCATGGTTGTGGGATCGTACACGATGGTCGATTTTTCGCTGAACCAGATCCCGCCGGGCGTTATTGACCATCGCGAGTGGACCCGCGAAAACGGTAGAAACAATGCGCTTCGCATCAACGGCCTCGGCGCTCCCCGGGCGTTTGACACCTCTGTATTGAGGCGAATCGAATTTCCGAATGTCAGCTACGGCGAAGACTACGCAGTTGCGCTGCGCATCAGCCGCGAGTACGAGATCGGCCGCATCTACGATTCGGTTTATCTCTGCCGCCGCTGGGAAGGCAACACGGATAGTGCGCTGCCTCTCGAGACAGCGAATCGCTACGATGCCTACAAGGACAGTATCCGTAGCGCAGAAATTAAGGCTCGTAGTCGCGGGCTTTAAGAACTCCCCTCCTAATCCAGGAGGGGAATACAGGACACGTTAAATGATTCGCGAAATAGAAGATCTGTTTCGACAACAGATCCAATCCTGGCCATTGCTTGCAAAGGGTATTGAAGGACTTGCCCATGCGAAGACGCGGCCCGTCCGAATCGACTGGTTCGATGTTTTCATCCGCCACATTCCGCATCGCGTGAAAAGCACCACGGCCGCTGTAGATCGCGCATCTATCCTGAAGCGTCCGTGTTTCCTTTGCCCTCAAAACCAGGATCCGGAGGAAAAAGGGATCGCGTTTGGTGACTTTATTCTGTACTGCAATCCATTTCCGATTGTGAACCGCCATCTCTCCATCGTTCATCGCGAGCATGGTGCGCAGCGGATCGCCGGCCAATTTGGGAATATGCTCGACCTTGCCAAAGCGCTCTCGGACTCCTTCATCATCTATAACGGGCCGGAATGTGGAGCTTCTGCGCCGGACCACTTGCACTTTCAGTCCGGTTCACGGGAGTTGTTTCCAATCGAGATCGATACGAGGGGGAAGCCCGGTCCGGCAATCCCAGGCTACGCGAGAAACGTGCTTGTTTTCCGGGGCGCGGATCGATCTCGATTGATCGGTCAGATGGACCGCGCAATCGAATTGTTGTCTGCCGTGACGGGCAAAGCGCCGGAACCCATGATCAACATCGCTGTGTTCCACGACCGGGCCGGTTGGACGGTATACCTGTTTCCGCGCGGCAAGCATCGCCCACAGGTTTTTCATACCGGCGAGTTGACGGTGAGCCCGGCGTCGATCGACCTGTGCGGCATATTTGTGGTGCCTTTTGAAAAAGATTTCGAGCGAATCTCGGGCGAGAATATCGCGGCAATCTTCCGGGAGGTGACACTTCCCGACGATCAATTCAACCAGGTTGCCGCGGAGTTGGAAGGTGTGCGATGAACGTTGCTGTCGGATTGATGGAGGCACGGTCCTCTGTGGAAGTCGAGCTATCGGGGACCTTCACGGACTCCTCGGGCAAGCAGTATGGCCCGGGACGCCATCGCTTCACGTCGGAAATCACGCTATCGCCGGCCGACATATCTTCATGCGCGTTCGCGCTCGATGACATGACAATCGGCATCGGCTTTCACTGGGAGCGCAAAGAACGCCAGGTGTTCCGCGGGGCGCTGCGTATTCTCAAACGCCAGCCCGGCCTGACGGTGATCAATGATTTACCCCTCGAGGAATACGTCACGAGCGTGATCTCCTCCGAGATGAGCGCTTCCTGTCCGCTCGAGCTTCTCAAGGCTCACGCCGTCATCTCTCGAAGCTGGCTCAAAGGGCAGGGTCCTGTCCGGCCTCCGGCGGAATCCGAAGACTCGCACGAAATCATCCGCTGGTACGGCCGAGAAGCTCATCCTGATTTCGACGTGTGCGCCGACGACCATTGCCAACGCTACCAGGGAATAACGAAGGCGTTCTCACCTGCTGCTGCCGACGCGGTCCGTGCGACCGCCGGCGAGATGCTCCGCTACAACGGTTCCATTTGCGACGCTCGCTTTTCCAAGTGCTGCGGGGGAATCACAGAGCGATATTCCACGGCCTGGGAAGATGTCGAGGTCCCGTACTTGAAATCCTTCTACGACGGGCCTCCCCAGTCCTGCTCCAACAGTCCCGAAACGTGGATCCGCTCCAACCCTCCCGCATACTGCAACACCGAAGACGCGAGCCTCCTCGCTCTTATTCTTCCCGGCTTCGACCAGGAGACCCGCGATTTCTACCGCTGGCATGTGGAATATACGCCGGAGGAATTGGGAGAACTGCTGCGGTCCAGGTTGAACGTCGATCTCGGGCCAATCAGCGACTTGCAGCCACTCGCCCGTGGTCCGTCCGGACGAATCTTCCGCCTGAAGATTGTGGGTGAGCGCGACTACCTGATCGTGGGCAAAGAACTGGAGATTCGGCGCGCCCTGTCGCGCTCGCACCTCTACAGTTCAGCCTTTGTTGTCGATAGAGAATCCGGCCGCTTTGTTCTGCGTGGAGCCGGCTGGGGGCACGGGGTCGGTCTGTGTCAGATCGGTGCGGCAGTAATGGCGAGCCAGGGAAAGCCGTATCGCGAAATCCTCGCCCACTACTACCCTGGTGCTGAAGTGGGAAAAATGGGGTCGTAGCTGAACGCGGGCTAAAGCCCGCGACTACATTTTCGGAACCAGCCGTCCCAATGTAGTCGCGGGCTTTAGCCCGCGTTTGACGCCCTTACCCTACCGCCGGACATTCGTGGCGAGGCCCACGGCCCGCAAGCCACAAATCACGTACCAGCCGATATCGATTTGCCACCAGTGACGGCTGAAACACGCCGATGCTGGGCGGGAGTGATGGTTCCCGTGCCAGTTCTCACCCCAGGCGCTTACCTGGAATGGACCGATCCACCAGATGTTCTGGCTGGAATCGACGCCTTCCGGCAGTCCCGGTTTCAGGTGCAGAAGACTGTTCACGAACATTTGTCCGTGCAGGCAGTAAACCAGCCGGATGGCGCCGAGCCAGAAGAGTCCGGCCCAACCGAAGAACAGGTACCCGAAGCAGAGCGAAATGGCGATAAGGGGCATCTGCAGGGTCGACCATAAGGTATACCGGCGGCGCATCAGATCGGGGCACCATTTCTGCATGCTCGATGCCTCCCACTGGTAAACCCAGCGGAGGTGCGCCCACCAGAACCCACCATGACGCGGACTGGAGACATCATCAATCGTATCGGAGTTCGCGTGATGATTCCGGTGATTTGCGATCCACGTGCTCGGAGCGCCCGAGCCGTTGAACACGGCAAAGAAAACGAGAATCTGTTCGACCACAGGGTTGAGTTTGACGGCCCGGTGGGCCAGCGCGCGATGATAACCAACTGTGGTTCCCAGTCCACCCAAGCACGCTACGGCAAGCGCTGCCAGAAACACACTCCAGCCAGGCAGCGGAAAAAGCACAAGCCCCACTATGGCCATAACGTGAGTCATCACGATGTAAATCATTGTCCAGAAATTGTCGCTGTCTGCTTTCCACCAGGGTAGCGTCCACGGGTGTTTTTCGGCGAGTGCCGATCGGCTCATCGAAAGTCCTCCTGCAAAGGATATTGTCCCCGCCGTTAGTCGGGGGATTCGACATTACATTTGAGCTGGAAATCGAGGAGCGAAAGCAGAGGCAGGGCGATTTGCAGCCGAGGCAGTCTCCACTAAGAATCGAGCTCCGATACCATACTTAAAGCTCTGAAATACTAGCACGGGCGCGCATCTCAACGGGGAGAAAACTTTGTGAATTTCCGGTATTTTATGATTGACTAGGCTGTCTATGCAGATCGACCAGCAAAAATGTGTGGCCTGCGGCAATTGCATCCCAGTGTGCCCAATGGGCGCGATTTCCATCGATCCACTGAAGAATCGGGCGAGCGTGAACGCCGACGAGTGTGTCGAGTGCTATACGTGTTTTCGCGGCATGAGCATGGAAAAGCTCAATCCGACGATGGTGCGTGGGATCCGCGGGTTGCTGAAGCTCTTCCGATTGAGATTCGATCCCGAGCCGGACGTTTGCCCCACCTCAGCGATCACGCCGGACGAGATTGCCTGGCCGCGAATCGTGAGGCGCGCTTTCAGCGACCCCCTCGTGACGCACGAAAGTACGGGTGTTCACGGTCGTGGTACGGAAGAAGTCAAAACGAATGACGTGACGAATCGCGTTGGAATCGGTGAAGTGGGGTACGTTGTGGAGTTCGGCCGGCCGACCGTAGGCGTGCGATTCCGCGAGATCGAGAAAATGACCCGGGCACTGGCCGCGATCGGGATCGACTTCGAGCCCAGGAATCCGGTCACGCACTTGATGACCGATAAAAAGACAGGTAAGCTCCGCGACGATATCCTGAACGAAAAGATTCTTTCCGCAATCGTCGAGTTCAAAACGCGCATCGAAAATGTTCCCGCCGTCCTGGAGAAGGTCGATCAGGTCTCGAAGACCCTGGAAACCGTCGTCGCGGTCGGTGTCTCCACACGATGCGAACAAGACGGTTCGAGCGCGCTGGATGCCGTTCTTGCCGAAGAGGGCTTCATGTCGGTGCGTGGCAAAACGAATCTGGGACTGGGACGAAGAGCATGACCAACACCTTGCATCGCTATGGTTCGGGCGAAAGCTTCAGCGACGACTACATCGTGTTTGCGATTCCGGCGCGGGGCTTCAACGACAACGGCGCAGTCGAGAAACTGCGGCAGTTTCTCGAGATCGCGCGAAAATACAAGCCGGTCAACATGGGCGACGCGAGTCACGGCAGCATTTTCCGCCCCTCGAAGGAGCTCAATCCCACGGTGCACTGGCGTCGCGATCTTTCGCGGGACTTCGACTCCGTTGTGAGTTCCGTCTCGTGCACCACGACCGTTGCCGCCGTTTTTGACAACCAGGATCAGGCCGTCGCATTCATACAGGAACTGAAGGAGGCCGATCTCGGGCTTTCCATCAATATCAGCACCGCCCTCGACAAGGCTCAGCAGTGCGCACGCCGCGCAGGGGTCGAACGGCACAGTGTCGAATACTCGCTGGGTTTCTTCGGTCAGACCGACCGCATGGCAGACCGGCACACGCTGGAGCTTTCCACGATGTGCGGCCACGGCATGCTCTCTTTCGACTTTGTCCGCAAGCTGGTGGAATGGGTTAAGCAGGGAAGACGCACACCCGAACAGGCCTCGGCCACACTCGCCCGCTTCTGCAGTTGCGGAGTCTTCAATCCGACTCGTGCATGCCGGCTATTCCAGGAATCAAAGGGTCCATCTTCTTCCTTGATGAAATAAATACATTGAGGCAGACTGACGCTTCGGAACCATGGACATCCAAGAGAGGAGACTTTATGAGAAGAACGTTTGGCTTAGCTATCGTTATTACGCTCCTTGCCATTCCGGTCCTCGCGCAACAACTGCAGACGCCGGGGCCCGATAATTCGATAAAGGTAGGCGAAATGGCGCCCGATTTCCCAATTCCGGCCGCACAAAGAGGTCAACCGGCAGGGAGCCTGAAGGATTTCCAGGGAAAGAAAAACGTCCTGATCATGTTCTTCCCGGCGGCGTTTTCGCCGGGCTGTACCACGGAGTTCACGCAGGCTGGAATTCACTACGACAAGTTTGCGGCTCTCGACATCGAGTTGATCGGCATATCGCGGGACGGGCCGTTTGCATTGAATGCGTTCAAAACCTCCGTTGGCGCAAAGAACACATTCGTGAGCGATCTCGAATACGTAATTGCGCCTAAGTATGGTGCCACGACGCCCAACAGAGGAATGCTTCGGTATTACTTCCTGGTCGATAAGTCCGGAAAGATCGTCTGGAAAGACACGTCGAACAGGGTACTCGAGACCGAAAAGATGGCAGCAGACCTGGGACAGGTTCTGAAGTCGGGCAACTAGCGAGTGGGAGAAGGGAATTTCGGGCCCGAAATTCCCCCCATTCTTACTTCTTTACGTACTTCTGCGGTTCCTTCTTAAACTTCTCCATGTCTGTCTTCGAGCAGAAATAATAGGTCTCGCCGCCGTAGGTAGCGGAAAGGGCCGGATCCTTGTCTACCATCAATCCGCAAACCACATCCCTGGCTTTTTCGGGTTTTTCGCTTTTCTTTGCCTGGGCAAAAGCCGTAACTGAAACAGTCGCGATTACCGCGATCAGCACGACAGCCAGGATACGCCGTCTCATTTTGCTCCAACCTCCATTAAACAGCCTTATGAGATAACTTTAAAATGGCGGCAATTCAAGAAGAATTTCGTCTTTTATTGCCTCAAGAGACCGGAATCTTCTTCGGCCTCCAACACTTGATTGGACGGCCCAAAACCAAAATCGGCTGAGTCCCGGAACAAGTACAAATACTCCGAAATGGGGAGTTTTCCGACCATTTTGTGAATCAATTCCCTCTTTCCTTGCCTGAGCCCCTGTTTTATATTCGTTCTCGCTTTTGGAGGTATTATTGAAAGTTCTCAAATGCAGACCAGGGTTCCTCTGGTGTTTGGTGTTCGCCCTGGTGCTTGCCGCAATCCCAAGGAATAGGGAACAGACGACCGAATCGTACCCGCTGCCCACATCGCCAGCCGACCAGCTTCCCCGGACCGAAGTCGTGGAAGACACGATACAACGAAACACCACTCTGGTTGCCACTCTGGTGGACTACAAAATCCCGGTGGCCGTCGCCAACGAACTGGCCGACCTCATAAAACCTGTTTTTGACGTTCGCAAGCTTCGTTCCGGAAACCCGTTCCGGCTTGAAAAAGAAATCGACGGCACACTCAAGGCATTCGAATACAAGATCGATGACGAGAGTGTCCTGAAAGTGGAAAAGGAAGCGGACTCCTATGCCGCCAAGGTCGACAAGCTGGATCTGCAGATGCACGAAGCGACCCTCACCACCGAAATCCGGACTTCGTTATGGGAGGCGCTGGCTGCCAATCAGCCCAAGGGCGAATATCTCGTGACCGAGCTCGTCAACATGTACCAGTGGGAAGTCGACTTCAGCACGGAAATCCAGCCAGGCGACCAGATTCGTTTGATCGTGGAAGAGTTTTCTCACGACGGGAAATTCGTCAAGTGGGGAAAGATTCGTGGCGCCGAACTTGTAAACGAAGGCCACCTCTACCGCGCCTTCCTTTTCAGAGATTCCTACTACGATGAAAAAGGAGTCGCTCTGAAGCGAGCCATGCTCGCATCGCCTCTGAAGTTTAATCCGCGTATCAGCTCAGGCTTTACGAGCCGGCGCATGCATCCAATTCTTGGCACCGCGCGGCCTCATCTCGCGACCGACTACGCTGCGCCTACCGGTGCTCCGGTTGTTGCGGTCGCAAATGGCACCGTGACATTTGCCGGATGGAACGCAGGCTACGGCAATCTGGTTCAGATCAAGCACGCAAATGGGTTGACCAGTGGTTACGCGCACCTGTCGCATATTGGGGCGGGCGTGCACGCCGGCCGGGGAATCAAACAGGGAGACCTGGTTGGTCTGGTCGGGCAAACCGGACTGGCAACCGGTCCGCATCTACACTTCATGATGGCCAGCAAAGGCACTCCCATTAATCCAGTACCAACGCTCAAAAAGGGAGAGCCCGCACCCCCGATTCAGGGAAGCGCAAAAGCGGAGTTTGCAAAACAGATCGCTCCGATGCAACTCGAGCTCGAAGCTGCATTAGCGGCGAACTAGGTATTCGGGGACTGGCCGCCAAGACGCGAATTACGCGAATGGGCGCATTAAGAAATCGTTGATGCGCCCATTCGCGTAATTCGCGTCTTGGCGGCCAGTCCTCCGAATTACCTAGTTCGCCAGCACCGCCAGCTGCTCGTCAACAAACCTGGAGAACATCCTGTCGTTCATAGCCTCGCGGAGGCGGATCAAGGCTTCGCGCGCGCCGGCGGGATCGTTCCGCTCTATGGCGATGTTCACGAGCAGTACCCACGCATCCAACAACCGGGGATCCTGCTCGAGTGCCTGCCTCAGGGTTCGCTCCGCGTCATCACGTTTCTTTTCCGAGTATTGGATCCTTGCAACGTAGTACAGCGGCAAACTCTTTTGCGTATCGCTGCGCAGGGCCTCCTGCAGGACTTTCATCGCGGCGTCGTATTCGTGCTTGGTGATTAGCGCGGCAGCGATGTTGAGCCGGACTACGGAGTTTTCCTTATCGACCTGCTGCGCTCGCCGCAGGAACGAGAGTGCGGAATCCGGACGATTGAACAGGGTGTAGATGGTTCCGACGTCGCTCAGGGCCTGGATGTACTGTGGGAAGAGCCGCAAAGCTTCGCCATAGGCCATAATCGCTTCGCCGAGCCGTCCCTCCCTGTGAAAGTCCACACCGCGCATGTAGGCGTCTCTGGCCGCGTCGGGCACCTTCTGCTGCAATACCTTCAGAGATACGCCATAGGCCTGTGCTTCCGGAACCCGCGGTTCGTTCCGGAACTTGTGCAGCAGGAAAATGCAATAGTCCCTGGGCTTGGTTTCACCCGAGAAGTCCACATCAAGCTGCATCGTGATATACATCGGAGAAGCGACCTGGATCTGATACTTGTCGCGGGTAAGGCCATCAATCACGAACTCGCCGTCTTTGAATCGTTTGCGCCGGACCAGCTCAGGCTTGTTCGTTGAGGGTCTGATGATGACAGTGAACGAAGGTACCACTGTGCCATCGGATGCGATTACTACGCCTCTGAGCCGGCGCCCCGTCTCCTGGTCGGCTGCGCCCAACTCCACACAGAACATAGTGCAAAGGAATAAGACTGCCGTTGTGAGCTTCATGCCGGGGAATCAGTGCATGCGAAACTCCAAGCTTTTGCCATATACTAACGTCTTTGCTTTGGGACCAATGATTCCTTCGCTGAGGGCCTTTTCTATTCGTGATTAAACAATTCAACCGTCTGGCGTATCTCGACTGGATGCGCGGTCTCGCCGTCGTGCTTATGCTTCAGGGCCATCTTTTCGATGGATGGGTTCGACCGCAAGACCGCACGGGAGAATGGTTTTGGCTCAGTCAGTTTCTGGGAGGCTTCCCCGCGCCGATCTTCCTTTTTCTCGTCGGCGCTTCCCTTGCATTGGTCCTCGATCGGATGCGGGCCATAGGCGCTTCCGCTTTGCAGTTGGCACAGAAGGTACTTCGGCGCGGTACCTGGATTCTCCTGCTGGCGTATGCGTTCCGGGTCGAGCAATTTCTGGTGTGGTACCCGGCATCGAAAGGGAGCGACATTTTCCGCGTCGATACGCTGAACTGCATCGCTGTTTGTACGCTGATCATCGGATTCTTTTCCATTCCCTTCAAAACACGCCGGGCAAACATCATTGCGATGGGCTTGTCCACAGCCGCATTTGTCTACATCACGCCGTGGATTTATCCGGTGCGTTCCTACATGCCGTCATTTCTTCTTTCATATCTCAACGGCAATGGACAGCCCTGGTACTTCAGCATCTTTCCATGGGCCGCATTCACACTTGCCGGAATGACGTTCGGGTACGCGCTCCTGGAAGCCAGGAACCGAACAGGCGAGGCGGAATTCTTCAAGGGCGTGGCAGGCACTGGGATATGCGTCTATGCCCTGGGCGTGACCATGAGCTTGTTTCCTGCGTTGGAGTACGGATTCTTCGACTACTCACTTACGAGTCCGCACTACTTCCTCGTTCGCCTCGGCTGGATTCTGTTGATGCTGTACGGCGCATACAAATGGTCGGCGCGCGAAACGGCTGGAAGGTGGAGCCCCTTGATCGTACTCGGTCAGGCCTCATTGCTCGTGTATTGGGTTCACATCGAAATGGTGTACGGCAGACCTCTCCGCAGTTTCGCGCAGTCTCTGGAACTGCCAGCCGCTGCAAGACAGTTGCTGTGGTTCGTGCCGTTGATGCTCGGCCTGGCCATGGCCAGGGATTGGCGGCGGCTAGCTGATCGCCTCAAGAATATTGCCGACGACGGCGGGATCAGTAATGGGGAAATGCAGGATCACATTTTGATGCACAACCCACCACGGGTCGTTGCCGATAACCTCGAGGAAGTCCTGAAGATGGCCTTCCGAAGGGAAGAGAAACGCCTCGATACGCACGCCGCCGCATTCCACAACACCGCGGGCGCAACGGAAGAAGCGGCCACTGAACTCCGGGTGGTCTAGCGGCAGGGTATTTCCGTAGTTGTCGATGTAAATCTCTTCGACGGGATTGAGACCTGCGGATTTCATCCTATCGAGAACGTCGTTCCAAGTCATCGTGATAGAACGCGGGCTAAAGCCCGCGACTACATTTTCGGAATCAACTGGGCCCAAATGTAGTCGCGGGCTTTAGCCCGCGTTCAATTGTTCCTCGAATGCGGAGCCGTCCGTCACCGGCAGCTTGCATGCGAAGTTCTCGCAGACGTAAGCCGTCGGTTTGCCATCCACCATGGGACGATCACGCAGTAAAGCAATGCGGTTGTCGCCACCGGCCGCAACCACCGTTCGAGGCAAATACTGCCGGCGCAAAACCGACAGAAATTCGTCCGGCTTGCCCACGATTGCGACTTCCCTGGAAGGTCCAACGTAAAAGTCCACAGCCGCCAGCATGCGGCCGAAGCCGGAGGCATACTCCCGCAGTAAGTTGAACGTTGTGCGGAAGATCTGCTCGGCTTTGTCGCGATAATCCGGGCGGTCCAGCAGCGCTGCCATGCGGAGCAGCACATCGGCCGCAATCGAGTTACCCGACGGCGTTGCGTTGTCGAAGTAATCCTTCGTTCGGGTGATCAGCGATTCATGGTCTTTCGCGGTGAAGAAAAACCCGCCGCCTTCCGTATCCCAGAACAGATCGATCATTCGGTCCGCGACCTGCACAGCGTGTTCGAGCCATTTGTAATCCAGCGTCAGCTCGTATAGAGCAAACAGTCCGTCGGCGAAGTTCGCGTAATCGTCGAGATATCCGTTGAAGCGCGCCCGCCCGTCCTTGAAGTTGTGAAGCAGGCGCTTCCCATCCCACAGAGTTGTAAGAATGAAGCCGGCGTTCGCTTCAGCAACAGCCCGATAGTCATCGCGGCCGAGATAAGTTGCGGCCTCGGAGAACGCTCGCAGCATGAGGCCGTTCCAGTCCGTCAGAACTTTCTCGTCCCGGCCGGGTTTCACGCGCTTTTCCCGCACGGCGTAGAGCTTCTTCTTCGCAGCGTCCACCATCAACGCGAGTCCTTCGGTCGACAATTTTTCCAGCTTGCCGAACAACTCGGGCGGCCGCGGCACATTGAGAATATTTTGCTCTTCCCAATTTCCATGCTCCGTCACGTCGAAGTATTTCGCGAGTGTGTCGGCGTCCGGGCCCACCACCTCGCGGAACTCTTCGAGCGTCCAGACGTAGAACTTTCCTTCAACGCCCTCGCTGTCGGCATCCTGCGTGGAGTAGAAGGCGCCGCTGGGATCGCGCATTTCGCGAACGACGAAGTCCAGTGTCTCCTCGGTGATGCGCTTGTAAAGCGGTACGCCGGTTGTCCGGTACGCATCGAGGTACGCACGGGCCAGCAGCGCATTGTCATAGAGCATTTTTTCGAAGTGAGGAACGAGCCAGCGGTCGTCTGTGGAATAACGATGAAAGCCGCCGCCGACCTGGTCGTACATGCCGCCGTAAGCCATCTTGTCGAGCGTCAGCGTTGCCATGTGCAAGGCATGCGGTTCATCGGCGCGGTGATGATATCGAAGAAGGAAATCGATGCTCATGCCGGGAGGAAACTTCGGCGCGTTTCCAAACCCGCCTTCCCGCGGGTCGAATCGCGTTTCGAGAGCGCGGTAAGCAAGGTCCAGCAGGTTCGCATCGATCTCGGCGTCTTCGGACTGTTGCAGCTTCTGCCGGTCCAGATGTTCGAGAAGGCCCTTTGAGTTCGCAAGAATCTCATCGCGCCGGGTTCTATAGGCTTCGGAGATCGCCTCCAGGACGCGGCGAAACCCGGGCCGGCCGAAACGGTCTTCCGGTGGAAAGTATGTGCCTCCGAAAATCGGTACACCCGTCGGAAGGAGAAAGATGGTCAGCGGCCAGCCGCCGCTGCCGGTCATGATCTGGACGGCGGCCATGTAGATCTGATCGATGTCCGGGCGTTCCTCGCGGTCGACTTTGATGTTGACGAAATTGTCGTTCATGATCCGCGCGATGGACGCGTCTTCAAAAGACTCGTGCTCCATCACGTGGCACCAGTGACACGCGGAGTATCCGATGCTCAGAAGTATGGGCTTGTCTTCTTTGGCAGCGCGCTCGAGAGCTTCGGCGCCCCAGGCGTACCAATCGACTGGATTCTGTGCGTGTTGAAGAAGGTAGGGACTTGTCTCATTGATGAGCCGATTTGGCATCTTTTAGTGCCTCGCTCAACGAGTCCTCGGTGATGGACCAATGCGAAGCGCTCCACACGGGCCGGCCGTCCAGCACCACTATCGCCTGCGGGGATTCGTGCTGAATCCCGAACCGCGCTGCGATGGCGCCAGACGCATCGCGATTTTCGATCACGAGAACCAGGCCGCAGGGTATGTCGCCGGCCCTTCGCGCGAAGCGCGAGAACTCTTCGTAGGCTTCGGCGCTGATCGGGCACTGCGTGCTATGCTTGAAAATGAGAACGGGATCGGTTTTCGATTTGTCGAGAAGTTGTTCGAGATCTTTGCTTTCCCGTAATTCTATAACCATGGTTTCAGGTTAGCAGATTCACCTGTAAATCAGGAGAAGTGAATTGCCCAGCAAGGAAATCACCGACGATCTTGATTTACTTCTGCGCGTTATGCCGCCGACCATCCGCGAGTCGTTGAATCGTCAGGCGGATTTGAAGAACCTGATCGAAGTGGTCATGGACCTCGGGCGCCAGCCCGAAGGACGCTTTCCGAGCCGCGCCATTTATCTCAGCGAACCGCCGATCGCCCGCGAAGACCTCGACTATGTAATTCATCGCGTCGGCGCCTTCACCCAGGACAACCGCGCGGGCATCGAGCGCACCTTGCACCGCATATCCGCCATCCGGAACCGCCGGGAGATCATTGTCGGTTTGACATGCCGAGTGGGCCGCGCCGTGTTCGGAACCGTGGACATCCTTCGCGACGTGGTCGAATCCGGAAAAAGCGTTCTCCTTCTCGGCCGTCCTGGCGTCGGAAAGACCACGCTGCTCCGCGAAAGCGCCCGCGTGCTTTCGACGGAACTGACCAAGCGGGTCATCGTCGTCGACACATCGAATGAAATTGCGGGAGACGGCGACATTCCGCATCCCGGCATCGGAACGAGCAGGCGCATGCAGGTTCCGAGGCCGGAGCTGCAGCATTCTGTGATGATCGAGGCCGTCGAGAATCATATGCCCGAGGTCATCGTCATCGACGAGATCGGAACCGAGGCGGAAGCGCTCGCCGCCAGAACGATCGCCGAGCGAGGCGTTCAGCTCATTGCGACCGCGCATGGAAACTCCATCGACAACCTTCTCATGAATCCGACGCTCGCCGATCTTCTCGGCGGCATTCATGCCGTGACGCTCAGCGACGAAGAAGCCAGGCGCCGGGGAACACAAAAGACGGTTCTGGAGCGCAAAGCACCGCCCACGTTCGACACGCTTGTGGAGATTCGGAATCGCGAGGAGTTTTCCATTTATCACGATACGGTTTCCGTCGTGGACGCGTTCCTGAGAGGGCGTTCCACTCGTCCGGAAGTGCGAATTCGCAAGGCGGAAGGTTTCGAGGTTGTCGAGGAAGTCGTTCCCCCCGTCCTCACCGCGGCAGCGCCTGCGGACGAACCGCGAAAAAAGCGGGTACGCGAACGCGGCGTTGAAGAACCGGCTGCAGGCCGAAAGACGGTCCGTATTTATCCCTACGGTGTCAGCAAGGACCGCCTGATGCGGGCGATCAACGACCTGCAGGTTTCCGCAACGATTGCGAAGACGCCCAAGGATGCCGACGTTGTGTTGACTCTGAAGGCCCACGAGAAACGGCAGCCGCGCACGCTGAAGGATTTGGAAGATCACGGCCTGGAGGTTGCGATCATCCGGAGCAACACCGTGAGCCAGATGAAATCGTTCCTGATGGGGACTTTCGGCCTGCAGGATCAGAAGGGCGAAGAAGAGACGGCGATGACCGAAGTGGTAGAGGCGGTGGATCGCGTGATGTCTTATGGCAAACCCATCGAGCTGGCGCCGCAATCGGCTCACATCCGGCGCCTCCAGCACCAACTCATTGAACAGCACGGTTTGGGATCTGAAAGCCGTGGCGAAGTCCCATGGCGCAGGGTTATCGTCCTTCCAACCCGGGGTTAGTCCAGAGCCCGGCTCCGCTCGATCGTTCCTATCGTGCGCTGTTGAAAGTCCCTGCCATCGTCCCGCTCCTTCTCGGTATGCAGATTGCCCGCATCGGGCAGTCGATGGTAAGCGTCACGATAGTGCTGTTCACGCTGGCGTCCTACCGCTCGCCGACGCTTGCCGGCCTGGCCACCTTCTTTGCCATTTTTCCCGGCCTGGTCGTTAGCCCGATTGCAGGTGCGCTCCTTGACCGCCACGGGCGCGTGCGGCTTGTGGTTCTCGACTACCTTGTCGCCCTGGGATCATTGACGCTCATAGGAATACTGGCCCTGACCGGCGCTCTTCCGGCGTGGTTACTCATGGTCATCGCGGCCATCGCATCGCTCACGACGCCGCTCTCGGCGACAGGCCTGCGGAGCCTCTTCCCCATCATTGTTCCCAGTCATCTCTGGGAGCGCGTCAACGCGATAGACTCCACCGGCTACGTCATCGCCAGCATCGTGGGCCCGCCGGTCGCCGCCGGGCTTGTCGCACTCCGGGGTGGGGCGGTCGCGTTCATCATCGTCGGCCTGAGTTTCGGCCTGGCGGCGATCGTCATCGCCCGTGCGCCGGATCCGCCCGCGCAATCGCCTGTGACCGGACCGTTGCTCATCGAAGCATGGCAAGGTCTGGTTTACACGTGGAAGAATCCCACATTGCGCGGCCTCGGGTTCTCCATCTCACTTGTGAACCTCGCCGGAGGCACATTCACCATCGTCGTCCCGCTCCTCATCCTGGAGCGATTCCATCTCAACGCGACAGTGGTCGGGCTGATCTTTGCAGTTCAAGGTCTGACAGGCGTGGTGTCCGCAATCGTTTGCGGACGGATCGACAGCCGCAACCGCGAGCGGATCATGCTCGCTGTACCGATGGTCGCATCGGCTGTGACAGTCGCGGTTCTCCTGCTGGAGTCGAACATTGTGGTGCTGGTGCTCGTGATGGGGATTACCGGCTTTCTCAACGGCCCGCTCGACGTGGCTCTATTCACGCTTCGCCAACGCCGCACGGACCCGGCCTGGACGGGCCGGGCTTTCGCCGTCTCGATGTCCTTCAACTATCTCGGTATCCCGGTTGGCTCGGCGCTAGCAGGCATTGTCGCAGCCCGCTCGATCGAGTGGGCGGTCGCGTTCGGCGCCGTAGCGTGCCTGGTCTCCGGCGTCGTTGCGGTCGCGATGATTCCGTCCAGTGAATGACGGACCTACGACTGGTGGACTGCAACAGTGAAATCGGTAGTGATCGGAATTCGAACAACTGATTCCCCTCCTCAAGGAGGCTGAACAAACACACGCTTGACTCC
>Ga0137409_10001127_pt2 | contig 26070 bp, 18 predicted proteins | sample CZODoug1_16funga_FD_122059 | JGI IMG/M metagenome (GOLD analysis project Ga0137409, IMG submission 122059) | Vadose zone soil fungal communities from Angelo Coast Range Reserve, California, USA - CZODoug1_16fungal (Hybrid Assembly) | ecosystem: Environmental > Terrestrial > Soil > Vadose zone...
ACTCGTCTGAGCTGGGCTTATTTGCGTCGATCGCTCAGGGAAACCTCACTGTGAGCGCGGTTGCCACGGCTCAGCTTGAGCTGCGCGGCGTCACCAAGCGCTTCGGAGGCGTGGCGGCCGTCGACGGCGTGAACTTCCAGGTCGACAAGGGCGAGATCGTCGGCATCATCGGCCCCAACGGAGCCGGCAAGACGACCCTGCTCAACTGCATCAGCGGCGTGTACCGGCTCGATGGCGGCGACATCCGGTGGCAGGGCGGTTCGATCGCGGGCATGGCGCCGCACCGGGTCGCATCGCTGGGCATCGGACGCACGTTCCAGATCGTCCGGCCGTTCGGCTCCATGACCGTGCGCGAGAACGCCGCGGTCGGCGCGCTGTTCGGCAGCGCTGATGGCCGCCGCGGAGTCAAGGGCGCCTTCGCGCTGGCCGATGAGGTGTTGGAGCTCGTCGGCCTCAGGGCAAAGGCCGGGCAGCCGGTGTCGACCCTCACGATCCCCGATCGAAAGCGGCTAGAGGTGGCGCGCGCGGTGGCGACGAGGCCGCAACTGCTGCTGCTCGACGAGGTCATGGCGGGCCTCAACAACGTGGAGATCGACGAGGCGCTCGACATGGTTCGGGCCGTGCACGCGACGGGCGTGACGGTGCTGCTGATCGAGCACGTCATGCGGGTGATCGTCGGGGTTTGCCGGCGGGCGGTCGTGCTTGACTTCGGACAGGTGCTGGCTGAAGGCGAGCCTGAGGTGGTGCTCCGCGACGAGCGTGTGATCAAGGCTTACCTGGGGGAGCGCTATGCGAAACGGCTCAAGCAGTGAGCCGCTGCTAAACGTCCGCGGACTGAACGCCGGGTTTGACGCCGGGCCGGTCCTGTTTGGGATCGACCTGGAGGTCGCGGCGGGCGAGCTGATCGCTCTGGTCGGTGCGAACGGCGCTGGGAAGTCCACCCTGCTCGGCGTCCTGAGCGGCCTGGTGCGCGCGACTTCAGGGACGGTGACGCTCGGTGGGCAGGACGTCACCAATGCGCGGCCAGAGGTCCTCGTGCGCAAAGGGGTCGCGCATGTGCCGCAGGGCCGCCGGCTGTTTGGGACCATGTCGGTCGAGAAAAACCTGCTCCTCGGCGCGTACCTGCGACGCGACAAAGAGGTGCGCGACGACCTGGGGCGTGTGCTCGACCACTTCCCGGCGCTCAAGGACAAGCTGACCCGTGAGGCGGGCACGCTGTCGGGCGGGGAGCAGCAGATGGTGGCGATCGGTCGCGGCATGATGGCCCGGCCGAAGCTGCTGATGGTCGATGAGCTGTCGCTGGGCCTGGCCCCCAAAGTCGTGGACCGCCTGATCGACGTCATTCGCGACATCAACCGGGAAGGCATGGCTCTGCTCCTGGTCGAGCAGGACGTGCTCGTGGCCCTGGATGCCGCCGATCGCGCCTACGTGCTGGAGAACGGCCGGGTCGCGTTGAGCGGAGCCGCGGCCGAGGTCAAGGAAGATCCGGGGGTGCGGCGGGCGTACCTGGGCCTCTAACTGGGCGAAAATGAGCTCGTCATGCCATTTGGACTCCACCCGCTCTGGGCCGTGTTGATCGTCGTGATCGTCCTGATCCTCTTCGGCGTGGGCAGGCTGCCCAGCGTCGGAGGCGCGATCGGACGCGGGATCACCGACTTTCGGAAGTCCCTTCGGGGGGACGAACCCCCAAAGCCTCCGGACTAGGACATAGGGGCGCCAACGCTCTTTTCAGCAGCTGCCTCGGCTCGCTCCCGTCGTCGAACGCGATAGGCACAGCCGTCCGGATCTCGATGGCCGAGCGCCTCCACGGCACCGGCTGCGGGAGTCCTCTCGAGCAGTCCTTCGAGGAGGCCGGCGTGGAAGCTGCAGATGACAGGGGCTCGGCGGCATACCTCGGCAAAAAGACAGTTTCCGCAGTCGATTGCCCCCGCTGAACCGACTTCATACTCGCCGCCCATCTCGATCACGGGCTCCAGAGCGGCGGCCACCGATCGAGCGTCTGGGCGCGCCATGGTCAAACCCAGCGCTCGCCCGGCTTGCCAGATCGCCTTGGCGCCGCCATCGCCCAGGCGCTGGAATTCCTTCGCCAGCGCTTCCGCCAGGACGTCGTACCGACGCATCGGATGGCTGATCTGCACGGGACCGGCGGTCAAGCGGTAGATCTTGGCCGGCTTGCCCGGGAAGCCACGGCGTCGCTCACTCTCGAGGTATCCCAGCGAAACCAAACGCTCGAGATGCTCGAAGGCGACCGAACGGTGGACGCCGGCTTCTCGTGAGACCTGCTCGACACTTCGCGGCTTGCGGTCGGCATAGAACCTGAGCAGGATGTCGCGACGCGTGAAGTCTCGGAGCGCCCCGAGAGCCCGCTCCATATCTGTCGCCACTCGCCCAAGCATACCCGGGGACCCGGGTATGTCGGGTATCCGCCGGAAATCGGCAGATTCGTCGTTAACTCATTGACTTAGTTGTTCAGGTCTGAAAGATTTGGCATCCGCTAAATCTGGAAACAGGAATGGGATTTTTCGTGAGCCGCCCGTCGTGCGATACGGATCGAGTCCGGGGACGGCGGTCGCATGCTCCTATGGAATTCCTGACCAGCGCAGCTGCCGCGGTGCTTTTCTTCCCGATCCCACCTTCGACAGACTTAACGACCAGCTCGCCTGCTGTTCAGGTCGCAACCCTGGTTGGCCTTCCGTCCCCAACACCACTGCCTTCGCTGACGGTTCCTTCGCCCAGCATTCCAGTCCTAACCCCGCCCGTCTTGCCCTCACCGAGCCTGCCGCCGATCTCCACTTCGCCGGTGCCGACCCCGTCGATTCCGATCAGCATCAGCCCGTCACCTTCGATCCCCCCGATCGGAGCATCACCAACGCCTCCGGCCGGTCCTGGCGCGATCACCGGCGGTCCCGGTTCCGGCGGAGGAGGGAGTGGTCCTGGAGGGGCGCCGCCCGGCGGAGGCACCCGCCTGCCGCTGCCGTTCACCACGATCGTGCTTTCCTCACCGCTGGATGTGGCCCTGGCCGTGGCCCTGGCCGTGCTTCCCTTGCTGCTGGGGATCTGGTTTCTGGTGTTCGGTCGAACCTGGAACGAGGCCCGCAGGCGGAGAGATGCAGCCGTCCGGCTGGCGCTGGCGAACGACCTCGGCCTCAGCCCGCGCGAGCTGGCTTCGCTCAGCACCAAGGGCCTCTTCAAGCTGCGGGAGAAGGCTGCGTTTGACGACCTGACCGGTGTGATGCGGCGGGCGGCCGGGATCGCGGCCACCGAACGTGAGATCGCGCGGGCCCGACGCCAGAAGAGTCCACTCACCGTGGCCTTCCTCGACATCGATGGACTGAAAGAGGTCAACGACAGGCGAGGTCACGCGGCCGGCGACGAGCTGCTGCGCGGACTTGCCTCCGGCCTCAGGTCTGGACTTCGCGGCCAGGATCTCGTGTTGCGCTATGGGGGGGATGAGTTCGTCTGCGTCCTGCCGGACACCACGGCGGAAGGGGCGCGAGCCAAGCTTTACCAGATCCGCAGCGAGCTCGAGAAGGAGGGGATCAAGTTCTCTATCGGCCTCGTGCAGCTGGATCGAAGCGATGACGTCGTCAGCCTCCTGGGCCGCGCCGACGCCGAGCTCTATGACGCCAAGGCCAAGCGCCCGCGGATCGCCAATCTCCCCAAGGATCAGCGCAAGACCGCCCTGGCCTGACGCTCGCGGAATATGGGTCTTGACAAAGTAGCCAAATCCGTGTTTAGTGGGTGCCTACCCGACAAACCCGGAGGAGGTTTCGATGCGACAAGGAAGACTTCTAACTCTTGCGGTGGCCGCCACTGGGGTGCTCTTGGCTGCCGGGAGCGTCACCGCAGCCGCCGCTGATTCGCCGGCTCCGGGGACCCCGTCGGGGGTATCGGCCGCCACTCAGCCGGCCTCGGCTTCGATCGGTGGCTCCGGTCAGCCAAACAGCTCGGCCAGTGTGGCGACCGGGCGGACGAGCTCGACGGCCGAAGGCCAGAACGCCAATCACAGCTCGTGCGGTGCCGGTGTCGGCGCCGCCGGCAACAACTTCGGCGCTCAGCCGACCTCAGCAGGCACGTCGGGCTCCTCGACGCCAACCTGTGCCTCAGGCGCGGCGAACGGCAGTCCGAGCGGGCAGGGCGCCGCAAACACCAACTCCGCGCAGGCCCGAAGCGGCAGCGGTGGGACCTCGACCAGCAGTGGAGAGACGACTGGCCCGGCGTCGACGGGCCAGATGGGCTCGAATGCTGGAGGGTGGATCGCCAACCTCTTCAAGTCGGGTTGGCTGCTGCTGGCGCTTCTCCTCGCTTTCCTCTTCTTTCTCATTGGCGCTGCGGTGACGCGCCGGCGCCAGCCCGCCAAGTCCGCTTGACCCTACCCCCCTTCCCGCTGGTTCGCTCCGGCCGGCGCTTCGGCGCCGGTCCGGGGCACCAGTTTGCGGACCCCGTGGACTTCGAACGGCCAATCGCCGGCCTGACAGTGATCGGCCTCGTCGCGATATTGATGCTGGGTCCGGCCGTGGTTGCGGCGTTGTCGGTGATCCTCGCAGGACAGCCTGGTGGTCCCAGCGTTCAACCGGCCGTACCCCTTCCTTTGGCGCCCATTCTCGAGTCAGGGCGAGCTCTGCTCACTCTGGCCCTGGCAATAAAGGTGATGCGCACCAGCGAGCAGGAATGACCTGGTGAGCGCCCCGGCGCAGCAATGAGCGTGTCAGAAGGGACCTACCTGGGCCCCTATCGGATCGTGCAGCGGATCGGCCAGGGCGGTATGGCCACTGTCTACCGCGCCCACCACTCCGAGCTCGACCGCTTCGTTGCGATCAAGGTGCTCCCCGAGTTCTTTGCGGAGGATGAGGGCTACAGGGAGCGCTTTCAACTCGAAGCGCAGTCGGTGGCGGGCCTAAGACATCCCAACATCCTTAGCGCATTCGACTTCGGCGAGACCGCCGGTCTCCCGTACCTGGTCATGGAGCTGGCCGAGGGGGGCACGCTTGCCGATCGATTAGGCAGTCCGGTAGAGCTGCAGGATGTAGTGCGTTTGTTGCGACCGATCGCGAGTGCCCTCGACCACGCCCACGCCCACGGCGTCTTGCACCGCGACATCAAGCCGTCGAACATCCTGATTCGGCAGGACGGGACCCCGGTGCTCGCTGACTTTGGTCTGGCCAAGCTCGCGCACTCGGTCAGGAAGCTCACCGCCAGCGGGGTTGTCTTTGGGACGCCGGAATACATGTCTCCCGAGCAGGCGGCAGGCGAGCCACTAAACGCCGCTACCGACCAGTACTCGTTGGCCGTCGTCGCCTACGAGATGTTGACTGGGCGGGTTCCATTCCAGGGCGACACACCGGGCGCCGTCCTGGTTTCGCATATGCGCCACGCCGTGCCGGCGACGCGCGAGCTGCCGGGAGAGCTCTCGGCTCATGTCGACCAGGTTCTCAGCCGCGCGCTCGCCAAGGCGCCTGGAGACCGTTATGCCACCGTAAGCGATTTCGTCGCCGCGCTGATGCCGGCCGCGTGGCCGAGCTTCCTTGCGGATGAGCGAGTGGCCAACAAGGTGGCGCGGCCTGCGCACACCGTGCCCGTTGTGCTCGTTGTCGACGATGGCGCGGCTAATCGAGAGCTGATCGAAGCCTGTTTAGCAGGCATCGACTGCGAAATTCGTAGCGCCGACAACGGCAAGACCGCATTGAGGATGATCGAAGGCGCGCCGCCTGATCTCGTGCTGCTCGACGTCCAGATGCCCGGAATGGACGGCTATGAGGTTTGCTCGCGGATCAAGGCGCGACCAAGGGGCGAGCTGCTGCCCGTGGTGATGATTACAGCGCTCGACCGCAGCCACGACCGCGTGATGGCGCTCGAGGCGGGGGCAGACGACTTCATGTCGAAGCCGGTGGAGCGAATCGAACTCGTGGCGAGGGTCCGCGCAGCGCTTCGCTTGAAAGCCCTTTACGACAAGCTCGACAGCGTCGAGCAGGTGGTCTTTTCGCTGGCCGCGGCGGTCGAAGCGAAGGATTCTTTCACCGAAAAGCACACCCAGCGGGTCGGGGAATCCGCTCGCCTGATGGGCGAAATAATGAATCTGCCCGAAGCGGACCTGGACGCCCTGTACAGCGGCGGCATCGTCCATGACATTGGCAAGATCGGCGTGGCAGATTCGATCCTGCTCAAGCCCGGACCACTAGACCATGAGGAACAGGTCCGCATGCATGCCCACCCAATCATCGGCGAGGGCATCGTGAGGCCCCTTCGCTCTGGAACGAGCTTGCTCCCGATCATCCGTCATCACCACGAGCATTTCGACGGCACCGGATATCCCGACCGTCTGCGGGGAGCACAGATTCCCCGCCTGGCTCGCATCGTGTCCGTCTGTGACGCGTACGACGCGCTGATCAACGATCGTCCCTATCGCCGTGGTCGCTCGCCGGAGGAAGCGATGGCCATCCTCTACCGCGGCGCGGGGACGCAATGGGATCCCGAAGTGGTCAACCTCTTCGGCAGCCAGATGCCTCCAGTTATCGGCGCGGGAGCTGCCTGATAGCTTGCAGTGAAGGAAGCCCTTCCGTACTTACAAAACCTTGGCGCGATTGCTTTCTGCCTGCTTGGCGTCGCCACGGTGGTGGTTTGGCTGCGGCACCGTGACCGCTCGCTCCTGTGGCTGGGGCTGGCTATCGTCCTGCTCTCACTGGTCTCGCTACTGGGACGCATCACGGTTGTCCTGCACATCAGCTCGCCACTGTTGGCTGAGCTCAGCCTCGCCGGATTCATGGCCTCTGGCTATGCCTTGCTCAGGTACAGGAATTCGCTGATCCCCCTCAAGCGCGCATGGCACGCAGCCGCATTGTTAGCAATCGCATCGAGCACGATCGCGTATGCAGCCGCCCAAGCGCTGTCGGCGCCGAAGGTTTTGCTCACCTGGACGCTCATCGCGGTCGTGGTGGTCTGGTCGACCACAGTTTTGGAGCCGATCGTCCAGTTCTGGTCGGTTGCGCGGAAGCTGCCGGCGGTCCAGGCGTGGCGCCTGCGGACGTTGAGTCTTGGCTTCGCCGGCCTTGTGGCCATCCTTTTGTTCGCGGTGGCGGCCGGCACCCAATCAGCCAACCCGCTGATGGAGGTCCTCATTCAGCTGGTCGTGCTTGCCATCGTTCCCCTGCTGTACGTGAGTTTCTCACCGCCTGCCTGGCTTCGGCGCGAGTGGCGAGCCGCTGAGGAAGAGGGCCTTCGGGCCTTCATGCAGGATCTGCTGACTCTCGACGGCAGCGCCGAAGCGTTGACGAACAGAGCGCTTGACTGGTCGATGAGGATCGTGGGTGGGGCAGCTGCGGTGGCGTTTGACGGCGCGGGCATGCCTCAAGCCGCACGCGGACTAAGCAAAGCAGACGTCGAATCTCTGAGGACCCGGCTCGCGAGTCTCCCGGACGGCGTCAGCCGCGACACTTTGAATGGAATTACTCGGACCCTGATCGTCCTCCCGATGGCTCGCTCGGTCGATGCGGGCAAGGTCGTCATCCTTTCTGGACCATTCACGCCTGCTTTCGGCAGCGATGAGCTCAGCCGCGTACAGCAGTTCCTCAGCGCGGTCGCGGCTGCGCTCGACCGGGCGCGACTGATCGCCAAGCTTCAAGAGACCAATCGTCACCTGCATGAGGCGAACCAGCACAAGAGCATCTTCCTCGCCAACATGAGCCATGAGCTGCGCACGCCATTGAATGCGATCATCGGCTTCTCGGAGCTGCTGCTTGAACCTGGCAACGGACACTTCGATCCCCTGACTCAACACCGGTTCGTGAATCAAATCCACGTCAGCGGCAAGCACCTGTTGGGGCTGATCAACGACATTCTCGACCTGTCGAAGGTTGAGGCCGGACAGATGGAGCTGCGACTCCAAACCGTTGCCGTCGAGCAGGTCGTCGAACAGGTGGTCAGCACGATCGAGCCCCTGGCCGGCCAGAAGCGGATCACGATTCGCGCGGACGTGGCCTCTGCCGGGGACGTTCTCGCAGATGCAGGCAAGCTGAAGCAGATGCTGCTCAACCTCGCCTCGAATGCCATCAAGTTCACATCCGATGGCGGCGAGGTGACGATCGCGGCTGTCCGCCGAGATAGCGCGGTCGAAATCTCGGTTGCAGACTCGGGCATAGGCATCTCGGAAGCGGATCAAGCGCATCTGTTCGAGGAGTTTCATCAGATCGACCCTGGCCCAGGTCGGCGGCAGCAGGGCACCGGGCTGGGCCTGGCCTTGACTCGCCGCTTCGCGATGTTGCACGGGGGGGAGGTCCGGGTCAGCAGTCAACTCGGAAAGGGCAGCGTCTTCACGCTGCATCTGCCAGTACGGCCTCCCGTTCCCGAAGAACACCCGCCTGCCCCGATCAAAGTCGAGGACATGTCACGCCCCCTCGTGCTGGTGGTCGAGGACGATCCTGCCGCGGCTGAGCTGCTCACACGACAGCTGGATGGCGCCGGATTCCGTACTCACGTCGCACGAACCGGAACTGATGCCATCGCGATGGCGCGCGAGCTGCGGCCCGCAGCCATAACCCTTGACATTCTCCTCCCCGAGCTCGACGGGTGGGAGGTCATGACGCGACTGAAACAGGATCAGGCGACGAGCGACATCCCCGTCGTCGTCGTCAGCGTCATCGATAATCCCGAGCTTGGGATAGCGCTCGGTGCGATGGACTACTTCGTCAAGCCAATCGACGGCAAGGAGCTGGTCAAACGTCTCAGCCGGTTCAATTTCAAAAACTCCAACGGCACCACGGTTCTTGTCGTGGACGACGAAGCCGCCAACCGGGAGTGGCTCAGAAACATCCTCGAGCGTGCAGGGTTCGCGGTGATCCTGGCGGGGGGAGGGCGCGAGGCGATCGTGCTCGCCAAGTGGCGCCGTCCTGATCTCGTGCTGCTCGATTTGATGATGCCCGACGTCAACGGATTCGATGTCGTCAAAGCTCTTCGGGCCGACCCCGTCACCCAGAGGACGCCCATCATGATCCTCACAGCGCGTCATCTGACGCAGGCGGACAAGCGTCTCCTCAACGGCCATGTCTCGACGATTCTCAGCCGCGGCTCCGACTCTGCCGCAGACCTGCTGGATCACCTGCGCCAGCTCGTGAAGGAACCCGCCGCAGTCTCATGAGAGACCAGTTCTTCGTGCTGGTCGTCGAGGACAACGAGGCGAACCAGCTGCTTGCGCGGTGCGTCCTCGAGCGCGAGGGATATCGGGTCGAAGTGGCCGGCGCGGCTGACGAGGCGCTTGAGAAAGTGGGGAAGAAGCCGCCCAATCTCATCTTGATGGACATCCAGCTGCCCGGCCAGGACGGCTTATCGCTTACGCGCCAGCTCAAGAAATCCCCAACCACCGCCGACATACCGATCATTGCCCTCACCGCTGACGCCATGATTGGAGACCGCGAGGCAACGATCGCCGCCGGCTGCGCCGGTTACATCGCCAAGCCGATCGACACCAGGAGGCTAGGCGACCAGATTCGCGAGATCCTCGCGCCAGCCTCGGTGGAATGAACCGCATCTTGATCGTGGACGACGAGCCGAGCAACGTGCTTCTGCTCGAATCGTTCCTTGCCGACAACACGACCAAGACTCGCGGGGTCACAGAGTCGCTGGAGGTCGCACAGGCGTTCAGGGAATTCGAGCCGGATATCGTGCTCCTCGACCTTCATATGCCCCAGCCCGACGGTATTGAGATCCTGCGTCAGCTGCGCAGCGCGCGCGAAAGCCTGGGCTTTCTTCCGGTGATCGTGCTGACTGCTGATACCAGTCGCGTCGCTCGAAACAGCGCCCTGGTGCTCGGCGCGGATGACTTCTTGACCAAGCCGCTTGACCGGACCGAAGTGGTGTTAAGGGTGCGCAACCTACTCCGGACGCGCGCCCTCTACGTCGATCTGATGGCAGCCGAGCATGCCCTGGAAGGCAGGCTGGAGCATCAAGGCGACAGGCGGCTCTAAGCGCAATTTGAAGCCTGCGCCCGGGGCCAGGCCGTGGTGGAGCCCCGAGGCGGGGAACGTGCTCGTCAGGGAGATACCCGCCATCCGCCGCCTGGAGGTGGCCTGAGGCCCCTCGCGCGTCTATCTATATGTGAGGCAATTGCCCAATCAGCCGGGCGGATGCCCTATGGGCGCGGGCTGACTTTTCTTATTTATTAAGGGTCATGAGTTTTCGTCGGTTCCTTATATAGTGTTGCCGGGACGGAGGGTGGGGCGTGCCTCGGGTGCAGCCGTGAGTACGCCTGCTGACGCAAGCGGCCGTTCCGCCACGCTTGCCGCCGCCTCCAGCTTGAAAGGCCTGGGCGGTGCGGCCCTTTTTGCCACCAGCTTCGTAGCCTCGATTTCGCTGATCGTGCAGAACGTCGGGACCCTGCCTCAGGCCGCGCTCACCGCCAGAAGCCAGTCCAGCATCTCGTCGATCTCGTCGTTCAAGCTGCCCGGACAGGCTCAGGTCCTGGGCGCTGTTCCGTTCGGCGCCGCGCAGGTCATCGTCCGCATGCCCGCCTTCACGACTCCGGGCGAAGCCGACCGCCTCGGCCAGACATACGGGATGGAGCTCGTGGGCTCCTATCCGGCCTTCGGCCGGTACCTCTTCAACCTTCCTCAGATCCGGGTCGAGCCCGCGCAGACGTCGGGTCAGGCGCTCGTCTTCTTTCCGCCGCGCATCAGCCCCGCCGACATCAACGGCTACCTCACTGTCAACCAGCTGAAGGTCGAGCACTGGTATCGGGCGCGGATCGTGGACGGTGAATCGCCGGAGCGGATCGCGCTCGTGACACTGCCACGAATCAACCCGGTGCTGGTGGACGGTGTGCGCGGCATCTGGAAGGCGAACATACCGCTGCACATCGACCAGACCCGCCTGTCCGATTGGGCAGCCAGCAATGGGATCCATCTCATCAGCTACGACCCGGCGACCGGCACCCTGTTGATCAAAGGACCATCCTTTGCGCCGCCTAAGCCTGTCGTCTCCGCGCCCCCCGCTCGTCGCGTTGTGACACAACACGTGGTGACCCCTCCCGCATCGCCGGCTGCGGGGCAGCTGTTTGTCACGTTTGCGGCAGGCACAACGGCTGAAACTGCATCGGCTGCGATCCAGCAGGCCGGCGCCCAGATGGTGAGCTTCGACACCACAACCGCCATCGCAGTGGTCAACGTGACGAATGGCAATCCGACCGCGGTCACGACGCTGCTGTCGGCGGTGGCGAGCGTCAAATGTGTGAATACGACCGCCGCCGCACCATGCACCTCGGCGCCACCGCCGGTCACCCTGCCTGCGATCACCCCGGCCTCCGCGCCGGTCGCGCTGCGGATTCTCCCCGACACGAGCAGCTTCAGCGGAACCGTGCTGTTGTCGGCGGACGTCCAGAGCAGTGACGGAACACCCGGACAGGTGGGGTGGACGCTCAGCGGTCCGCTGGCCTCGGTGACGATCGGCACCGCGCCCGCCACGCCGATCACAGGCAACCCGCTGGCCTGGACTTCGACCATCAACTTCGACTCCACGACCGTTGCCGATGGTGCGTACACCCTGACGATCCGGATCCAGGACGGGATCGGAAATGTCGCCACCGTCACTCGCGCCGTTGTCGTAAGCAATGCAAAGCCCGCGCAGCCGACCGGCTTCGCCGCCGCATCCGTGCCGGCCGGAGTCGCGCTTACGTGGGAGCAGCCGGCGGCAGCCAACGCAGCGCTCTATCGCATCACGCGCGACGGCGTGCAGCTTGTCGAGCTGCCGGTTGGCAGCACGTCGTACCTGGACGCAACCGCAAACGCCGGAGCGCACAGCTACCAGCTGGTCGTCGTGGATCAGTCCGGCGCCACATCGGACCCGGTGACGACAGCGATCGCGGTCGCCGCACCAATCGCCGCCAACCAGATCACCCTGGTCGTCCGCCTCGCCGGCGGCGAGCTGCTGGCCGCGGACGGGTTGGCCGGCGGCCATCTCATCCTCAGCGCCTCCGCGCTGCAGGGCTCGCCCGCGCTGGTCTTCCAGTACACCTCAGACGGTGCATCGTGGATGTCGGTACCCGCGTCGGTCACCTGCGCGGCTCAATGCACGGCGGACTGGAACCTCACCGGCATCGCCGCGGGTCACTACCGGGTCCGCGCCGCCGGAGACCAGCTCCTGAGCGACGAAGCAAGCTTCATCGTCGGCGCGGCGCCCGCGCTTCCCGCGCCGAGCGAGCTGGTGGCGACGGCGACCACGTGGGGGGTCGACCTCCACTGGACGGCGCCGGCCGGGCTGATTCCGCCGGCGTACCTGGTTTCGCGTCAGACGCTGGACGGCTGGAGCGCGCTTGCCCAGAGCAGCGCGCTCGACTACACGGACACGAGCGCCGTCGCCGGGCAGTCCTATTCGTATCGAGTCCAGGCGATTGGCTCTGACGGGACGGCCGGAACGCCATCCGACACGGCATCGATCAGCCTGCGCGGATCTGCGACCGGGGCGAGCGCAGCGGCCGGCCTGGCCGCGCCGAGCGAGCTGCGCGTGATCGATGGGCCGGGCGGAGCGACGCTGGTGTGGCATCCGGTGACGGGTGCGACGGGTTACGTGGTCGAGCGCGCGCTCGATCCCGCGGGCACGTTCGTTCCTTTGCCGGCCGTGGCCACACCGATGTTCCGAGACTCGGCGCAGCGCGTCGGCGGGCAGGTGTTCTACCGCGTGCGCAGCATCGGGCCGCGCGGCGCGGGTGAGCCGTCCGCCGTCGTCGCCGGCCTCGTCCTGCCTGGACCCTCTGCGTCCACGCCGGCGCCGTTCGTCATCGCGTCGGCCGCCGGGCAGCTCCCGGTGTCCACCGGCCAGGTGGAGCTGGGCGGAAATCTGACCGCGCCGGTCAGGGCCGGCAACTCGGTGATCGTCCACGCGGGCGGGTCAACGGCCGGGGTCGACCGGGCGGATGTCCAGAAGCTGGCAGGCACGTCGTGGTTGACGCTCCTCACGCTCGCCACCACGGTCACGCCGGCCGGCTGGACCGCCGCGAGCTCGATCGATCTGAGCGGAGTCGGCGCGGGAGACCTTCAGCTGCGGGCAGTCGCGAAGTCCGCCGAAGGCGAAACCCTGGCGACCACTGCTGCGTCCACCGTTCAGGTCGTCCACTCGGCGCCCGTTCCAACCGCGCTCCGAGCCACGAGCTCCGGCACGGCGGTGAGCCTCACGTGGAGCCCGCCCGCGAGCAGCACGCCGCTCACCTACAACGTGTATCGGGCCTCAGGCCTCGGCGGGTACAGCCTCGCCGCGTCCGGCCTGACGGCGCCCAACTTCGACGACCATTTCCTGGCTGGCAAGGTGGCCGTGTCGTACGTCGTGACCGCGACCGACGACCTCGGCAACCAGAGCGCCTGGAGCACCCCCGCCAACCTGGTGACTCCTGCGGCCTGGTCGCAGGCCGCTCCCACCGTGCAGTTCGTGCTGCCGAGCAGCGCCACGCTTGCCGCGGGTGACACCGCGCTGATCACGGCCACAGCCGGCTCGGCGCGAGGGGTCAACTCGTTCAGCTTCGCCTACTCGCCGCAGGGAAGCTCGGTGTGGATCAGCCTCCCCGACCGCTTCCCGCTCGCGACCGGCGGTCCCACCGTAGCGGGGCTGCTCGGCCTTGCGACATGGGGCGCCCTGTTCAGGACGACAGGTCTTGCCGCCGGGGCCTACACGGTCCGGGCCGTCGCGACCGACACGGCCGGACATTCCTCGCAGGTTGTGCGGACCCTCACGGTTGCCGCAAGCCAGTCGCGCGGCCCGCCGGCGCCGGACTTCACACTCAATGCCACCGCATCGGTCGGCGCCGTTCACCTCGTCTGGAACGCCGCCGGCGCCTCGTACCAGGTTGAGCGCTCCACCGACGGAGCCGCCGGTCCCTTCAAAGCGATCGGAACCACCACGTCGAACACATTCGACGACCGCCTCCTCGTCCCCGGCTTTGCCTACACCTACCGTGTGGTCGGGCTGAGCACCAGCTCGACGGTCACCGCGACGCCTCTTGCCGCCCCCTCCAGCGGGACAACCTCAGCCGACCAGCAGGTGAACGTGATCCTGCCGGCCTCGTCGGCGAGCCAGCTGAACATCACCGTCGCTCCCGCCAGCCTGACCCCGTCGATGGCGTCGGGCATGCACGTGATCGGTACCGCGTATGAGATCGATGCGACGAGCCTCGGCTCCGGCGCCCAGGTCCATCTTCTGGACCAGGCCGCGACCCTGACCTTCACCTTGCCGGCGGGACTCAGCGCGGCGCAGGCGGCAGGCCTGGCCGTCTACCACTGGGATAGCGCACTGGGTGTGTGGAGGGTGGAACCCTCGGTGATCGACCTCGCGGCCGGCCGGATCACAGCCACCGTCAGCCACTTCAGCATCTTCAGCGTCGCCGACCTGTTGCTCACGATGACCGGCCCGGCGACGGCGGGGCCGGGCTCGAACGCCACCTACGTGATCACGATCTGGAACAACGGTCCGGACGACGCCGCGAGTCCAAACCTGGTTCTCGTTCCGCCGGCCCACACGAGCCTTGTCTCATTCACCCAAACCTCAGGTCCGCCGGCCAACACCGGCGTGCTTGGCGCACTGGCCACCTACACCTTCGACTACGTCTTGAAGATCGACGCCGGCACTGCCGTAGGAACTGTGATCACGAACACGGTCAGCATCACCGCGGCGACATCTGACCCCGTTCTGATCAACAACAGCGCAACCGTCAGCACCTTGGTGGCGCTCGGCCTGGCCGACCTGGCGGTGACGTTTACAGGCCCGGCCACGTCGATCGAGGACGTCTCAACCGACTACTCGATCACGCTCACCAATAACGGTCCCGACGCGGCGACCGACGTCAGCTTTGGCGGAGCCAACCAGGTGCCCAGCGGCGCCACCAACGTCTTCGCCTCCGCCTCCTCGAGCGATGCTGGAGTGACCTGCGGCGGCTTCCTCTGTACCGCCGCCTCTCTGGCCTCGAGTAGCTCGGTCTCGATGATCCTGCGCCTGGTTTTCACCCTGGACACCCCCAACGTGGCGGGGACCGTCTTAGTCTTCGTCTCCGCCACCAGCGCTACCTTCGACCCGAACACGGCCAACAACGAGGCCAGTCAGCTCGTCACAGTGATCCCGACAATCGTTGCGACCGGGACTGCCGTCTCGGCGGTCGAAGGAACGATCTTCAGCGGGCAGGTGGCGAGTTTCACCTCCAGTAGTGCAAGTGCCCTGGCGAGCGACTTCGCGGCGACGATCACGTGGGGCGACGGGACCGCGAGCTCGGCGGGAGCGATCGCCGGCGCGTTCGGAGCCTTCTCTGTCGATGGCAGCCACACGTACGCCGAGGAGGGCAGTTACCCGATCTCGGTTGTGGTCACCGCAGGAGGCCAGTCCGCCGACGCCGGCAGCACAGCCACCGTGGCTGACGCAGCGCTCACCGAAAGCCCGATCAACGTTGCGGCGACGGAGGGAATCGCCTTCAGCGGCGCGGTGGCGACCTTCAGCGACGCCAACCCCAACGGCACCGCGGCTGAGTTCACGGCCAGCATCAATTGGGGTGACACCTCGAGCTCGGCCGGCACGGTGGTCGCAAACGCCTTGGGCGGCTTCACGGTCAATGGAGCTCACACCTACGCCGAAGAGGGCAACTACTCGGTCACGGTCATGATCACCGATGCCGGCGGCAGCACTGCGAGCGCGAGCAGCTTCGCGTCCGTCGCGGATGCGGCGCTGACCGCGAGCGGCGTCAATGTGGTCGCGACCGAAGGGGCCGTCTTCAGCGGCGCGGTGGCGAACTTCAGCGATGCCAACCCCGGTGGCATGGTGAGCGACTTCACGGCGACGATCGGCTGGGGCGACGGCACCGCGCCGAGCGTGGGCACCATCGCGTTGGTGAGCACGGGCAACTTCTCGGTGACCGGCAGCCACACCTATCTGGAAGAAGGCTCCTACCCGGTATCGGTCAGCATCGTCGACTTCGCAGGATCCACCGCCTTCGCAACCAGCGCTGCGACCGTGGCTGACGCTCCCATCCTGGGCGCCAACGGCACGACGATCAACGCAACTCAGGGCGTGAGCTTCACTGCTGAGCTCGCAGGGTTCGTTGAGGCCAACTTCAACGCCACGCTGACCGACTGGTCGGCGACCATCCATTGGGGCGACGGCACCCCCGACTCGGTAGGGGCCATGTTCCAGGTTGGTCCGCAGACCTTTGGCGTCAGCGGCACCCATACCTATGTGACCGCCGGCACGTTCAACTACACGGTCGACCTCGTCGACGTGGGCGGGACCACAGGCCAGGTGACCGGCACCGCCATGGTCGCTCCTTCGGTCGACCTCTCGATCGTGAAGGCAGGTCCGGCATCCGTGCAGGCGGGGGGCAGCATCACCTACACGATCACGGCCACCAACAACGGGTCGGCTGCAGCCGAGAACGTCCTTGTGAGAGACAACGGCCTCCCTCCGGGGACGACCTTGGTCTCCTTCGTTCAGACCTCCGGGCCGGCCAATGGCACGACCTTGCTTGCCGGCGGCACGATGACGTTCACGCTGGTCATCACTGTGCCCCTCGGCGCAGCCGACGGGACAGTGCTGACCAATACCGCCACGGTGGAGTCGACCACGTTCGACCCCGACCATGCCAACAACGCGAGCTCGGCTTCCACGACCGTGATCAACCGGGCTGACGTGGTCGTCGTCAAGACAGGTGCGGCGACGGCGCGAGCCGGTACCGACATCACCTACACGATCACAGTCACCAACAGCGGACCGTCTGCCGCCCAGAACGTCTTCTTGAGAGACAGCTTGTCCTCGGATGTGAATCTTGTCTCCGGCTCATTCATCCAGACGTCCGGGCCGACGAACGGCGGCACGCTGCCGGCGGGTGGCACGATGACCTTCACGCTGATCGTCACGGTGAAGCCCAACATCCCGGGCGGACGGGTGATCGGCAACACCGCGATTGTCAGCTCATCAACCGCTGACCCCGATCTCAGCAACAACAGCTCCACGGCCAATACCACCGTGATCGGCCAGGCGGACGTGGCGGTGACGTTCTCGGGTCCGGCGACTGCAATCGAGGGGGTCTCCACCGACTACACGGTCACGCTCACCAACAACGGCCCCGACACGGCAACCGGCGTCAGCTTCGGCGGCGACCACCAGGTGTCCAACGGCGCCACCAACGTCGCCGCCACCGCCTCCTCGAGCGAGGTTGGGGTCAGCTGCGCCGGCTTCACCTGTACGGCTGCCTCGGTGGCCTCGGGCAACTCGATCTCGATGATCCTGAGCCTGATCTTCAACCTGGTCACGCCCAACGTGACGGGGACCAACACCGTGTTCGTCTCCGGCCACAGTGTGACCTTCGACCCGAACACGGCCAACAACGAGGCCAGCCAGCTGATCACGGTGCGGCCGGTGACGGCGGATCTGCTGGTCAGCTTCTCCGGCCCGGCGACCGCGGTCGAGGGCGTCGCAACCGACTACTCGATCACGCTCACCAACAACGGCCCCGACACGGCAACCAGCGTCAGCTTCGGCGGCGACCACCAGGTGCCCAGCGGCGCCGACAATGTCGCTGCATTCGCCTCCTCGAGCGAGGTTGGGGTGAGCTGCGCCAGCTTCACCTGTACGGCTGCCTCGGTTGCGTCGGGCAGCTCGATCTCGATGATCTTGAGCCTGATCTTCAGCCTGGTCACGCCCAACGTGACGGGGACCAACACCGTCTTCGTCTCTGGCAGCAGTGTGACCTTTGACCCGAACACGGCCAACAACCAGGCCAGCCAGCTGATTACGGTGATCGCGAGAATCGTTGCGACCGGCACTGCCGTCTCGGCGGTCGAAGGAATGACCTTTAGCGGGCAGGTAGCGAGTTTCACCGCCGGCAATGCAAGCGCCGTGGCGAGCGACTTCGCGGCCACGATCACCTGGGGCGACGGGACCGCCAGCTCGGCCGGGACGATCGCGGGCGCGGCTGGAGCCTTCACTGTCGATGGCAGCCATACGTATGCAGAAGAGGGGAGCTACACGATCTCGGTTGCAGTCACCGGGGGAAGCCAGTCTTCCGACGCCGGCAGCACGGCCACCGTGGCTGACGCTGCACTGGCCGAGAGCGCGCTCAACGTTGCGGCGACGGCGGGAGCACTCTTCAGCGGCGCGGTGGCGACCTTCACCGACGCCAACCCCAATGGCACCGTGGACGACTTCACAGCCAGCATCAATTGGGGTGACAGCACGATCTCGGGCGGCACCGTGGTCGCCAGCGCCTTGGGTGGGTTCACGGTCAATGCGACGCACACCTACGCCGAGGAGGGCACCTACTCGGTCACGGTCATGATCACCGACGCCGGCGGCAGCACCGTGAGCGCGAGCAGCTTCGCGACAGTCGGCGATGCGGCGCTCACCGCGAGCGGGGTCAACGTTGCGGCGACGGAGGGAGCAGCGTTCAGCGGCCCGGTGGCCACCTTCAGTGACGCCAACCCCAACGCCACCGCGTCCGACTTCACTGCCGCTATCTCATGGGGTGACAACACGAGCTCGAGCGGCGCCGTGGTTGCAGATGGCTCAGGCGGCTTCACGGTCAATGGGACGCACACCTACGCCGAAGAGGGCAGTTACTCGATCTCGGTCGCGATCATCGACGCCGGCGGCAGCTCTGCGGCCGCGAACAGCATCGCGACAGTAGCGGACGCGGCACTGCAGGCGCAAGGGCTCGCCCTGCCTGCGACCAGGTTCACCGCGTTCGCGGACTTCGTTGCCACCTTCACCGACGCCGATCCCGCCGGCGTGGCGAGCGACTTCGTCGCGACGATCAACTGGGGCGATGGCATGTCCTCGAATGGAGTGGTTTCAGCCTTGGGCTCGGGCTTCGCCGTATACGGCACGCACACATTCGGTGAGGGGCGGTTCACGATCACCACCTCGATCGCCGACCTCGGCGGCGCGACCGCCGGCGCGACCAGCACGATCACGGTCGACCTGACTCCTCCGGTCACCACGGCGGACGTCGACGGAACGCTGAGCCACAACGGTTGGTGGAAGGTCGTCGAGGGAGGCCTCTTGACCCTGACCGCGACCGACAACCTGACCGGGATAGCCGCGACCTACTTCACGATCAATGGGGGCGCCCCCCACTTGTACACCGGTCCCATCCACCTGGATGACGGCAGGTTCGTGATCCGGTTCTGGTCAGTCGATGGTGTGGGCAACGTTGAAGCCGCACACACGATTCGAATCAAAGTCCTCGAAGGTCATGCAGAAGAGGACCGAGACGGCGGGGAAGGCGATCGAGACGGGGGAGACAGGAACACCCAGCGAGGCGACGGCTGACCCGGGGACTGCCTCGCAACGGCACCACCTAGAATTCACAGGGCGCCGTTCCGGGATAGCTCAACGGTAGAGCAGGCGGCTGTTAACCGCAAGGTTCAGGGTTCGAATCCCTGTCCCGGAGCCAAATCCGTGTGCAAGTTCGGCTGATAGGTCTCAACAGGCCTTCGGCTGATGGGTTACACCCCTTCGGTTGATGCGTCACACCTACTTCGGCTGATTTGTCACGCTCCCGCGCATGAGGGAGATGAGCGTGACTGAGCAGAGGTACAGGGCGGGCCTGGTAATTGGCGACGGTCTGGCGGGCACCTCGAACGTTCGCCGTGATTGCAACCGCGCTCTTAGTGGTCATGTCCTCGCGCGAGACCACACTCGATACACGATCCAGACGGCCGCGGCCAGGAAAAGCGCTAAAAAGGGGATCGACACGATGATGACTGCGAGATCGGGCCAGATCCCGGTCCCGCGAGCCAGTGTCGATCGCGTGATGACCCAATCCCTGTTGCGGTGCCAAATCGAACTTCGTTTGGTCTCGCGCCGTAGCGCGCATTTCTGTCCCCCCAGCGGCCCTGGCGGCTAAAGCGTTGCGATCAGGCGCTCAATCGACGATGCCGCGCCGTCCGCGTGCGCGGCGGCGAACGCGGCCTCTCCGAGCTCCGAGTGGGCGTTCGTTAGCGTCTGGTCGTAGTCCGCCTTGTCCGCAGGATCGACCACGAGCCCGGTCGCCAAGTAGATCGCATCTGCATGGCCGAGAAGGCGCGCTGCTTGCCGTGCCTTCCCGGCCTCGAATTTGACCGCGGCGAGCGTGATCAGGTTGGCCGCGAGGATGTAGCTGTTGTTTATCTCGCGCGAGATCGTCATCGCTTCGCGCAGATTCGCTTCCGCCTGAGCGAGATTGCCTTCACGCTTCTCGACCGCTGCAAGGTTCGTCAACTCGACCGAGACGAGCAGGCGGTTGCCGCGCAAGCGGTTGCGCGCAAGGCTCTCGTCGTAGAGGCTGCGCGCGAGTTGGTAGTCGCCACCAATACGTGCCCCTTCGGCAAGACAGTGAATGGCGCTGAGCTCGCGGGCCTCGTCGCCCATTTCGAGCCCGAGGTTCCGCGCGCCTTGTGCGAAACGGCGCACGGCTTCGACGTTCCCGTCTCGCAAACCGACCCGTGCAAGCGTCAATGCAGCATCGATTTGTACATCGCGAGCTCCGAGCTGCCGCGAAAGCTCGAGGGCCTCTGCGGCATAGGTTTTGGTCGCTTCCGTGTCACCCTGCCGGAAGGCGAGAGCAGCCGCCGCGCTCAGGCCGCGAGCGCGATCGACCGTGCGACCTTCGCCGGCGGCCGAGAGCAGCTGCTCAACCCATTGCCGTCCGCGGCCGAGGCGACCTCGAGCGAACCAAAAGCGTTGCAGTAGCGGCGCTGCGCGCAAACCGACGACGGGGTCATGCTGGCATGCTTCCTTGAGCGCCGCATCGAGCTTGTCCTCTTCTCGTTCGAGACGGTCAAACCACGCCTCGGGCGTGGGACCTTCGAGCTCGCTCCGCGCCTCGATGAGCATCTCCAGATAGGCGGTAGTCACGTGGAGCAATCCTAGGTCCCCTCGTCAAAGCCGTTTGCTTGGCGCTCACCCGTCCGAGTGCCTTTTCGTGCAGCAATGCCGGTGACAAATCGTTCTAATTGGTGGTACTTCGTGGCACCCAGCGAACTTGACCTGATATTTCTGAACGGGCCGCAGCGATCTGTTAACCGCAAGGTTCAGGGTTCGAATCCCTGTCCCGGAGCCAAATTCGTGGGCTGATTTTGGCTCAAGCACGACCAAAGGGCTTCGGCCGATATGTAGAGTGCGGCCGTGGACTCGACCGAGCTCATCGAGCATTGCGATCGCCTCGCCGGGCTGGCCGACCGGCGCCTTGCATTTCCGACGGCGAACACCGCAGCCGACTCACGCGCGCGACAGTTGCACGACCACCTGGACGGCTTCATCCGTCCCCGCGTCGCCGACATCGACGCGCCGCTGCTGGTGCTGCTCCTCGGACCCACCGGCGCCGGCAAGTCGTCGCTTCTGAACACGATCGCCGGCGCGGAGGTGAGCGAAGCAGGCGTGCTTCGGCCGACCACCAAGGAGGCGGTCCTTTACGCGAGCGAGGGCGATTCGGGCCGCATCCTGGCGAGCGGTCGTCTCGCCGCCATCGCGAAGGATCGGCTCCGGCTGGCGGCGGCGCCGGCAAGTGCAAACGGCGTCGCCGTCATCGACGCGCCGGACATCGACTCCGTCGAGCGTGACAACCGCGAACTCGCCGACGTGCTGGTGGAGATCAGCGACCTCTGCGTGTTCGTCACGACCGCCACGCGCTATGCGGACCTGGTGCCGTGGGAGGTCCTACGCCGCGTGCGCGAGCGTGGTCTTCCGCTCGTGATCGTGTTGAACCGCCTACCGGCCGATGAACAGGATCGGGCGGCGGTCGTGGCGGACGCCGAGCGGCTCCTCGGCCAGACAAGCACTGGAAACGCGCAGGATCCGGTGGAGCTGATTGCGATCGACGAGGGCGACCTCGATCCGAGGGTGAACGGACTTGCGCGCGAAAAGGCACGTCCGCTCCTCGAGCGCATAGCGCGCCTCGCCGCGGAGGCTGACGAACGGCGCGCCGTCGCGACCCGGGCTCTGGCCGGCGCCCTCAAGGGCCTGGCGCCGCTCGTACACGGCATTGCCGACGATCTCGAACACGAGGCCATCGACGCCGATGCGCTGCAGCGGATCGCCGCGTCCACGTACGCCGAGGAACTGGCATCGCTGTCCAGGGCCCTGCAGGGCGGTCTTCTCTTGCGCGCGGAGGTCTTGCGTCGATGGAACGACTTCGTGGGCGCGGACCAGGTGGCGAGATTCATCTCCTCAGGCATCGGCCGGCTGCGCGCGATGATCCTCACCGTCTTCCGCGGAACGCCCGCCGCCCCGGTCGCATCAGTCGAGGCGGAGATGACGAGCACACTCGAGGCGCTCGCGCTGCGTCACGCGACTGATGCCGCGCGGCGGACCGCGATCGCCTGGTCGGACCGATCCGAAGCCGCCGCGCTGGTCGCACGCAATCCCGCTCTATGGTCCGCGTCTAAAGGGTTCGGCCCGGCCGTCCGAAAGGGCCTGGACGCATGGATGCGCACGATCGTCGACGACGTCCGTGCACACGCGGGTCGGAAGCGCGCGGTCGCGCAGGTCGCAGCGCTGGGGGTGAACGCCATCGGCGTCGCGGTGATGCTTGGCGTGTTCGTGCAGACAGCGGGCCTCACCGGGACTGAGCTCGGGATCGCCGCGGGAACCGCATTGCTCAATCAGAAGCTCCTCGAAGCCATCTTCGGCGAGCGCGCGATGGGTGAGCTCATCGCCAATGCGCGCGCCCGGCTCGCGGCCCTCATGAACTCGCTCTTCGAGGCCGAGCGGGGGCGATTCGAGGCGCTCGTGCCCGCTCCGGGACGCCTGCGCGAGCTCGCGGCCGAGCTGCGCGCGGCCGTCGAAGGCATGGCACCGTGAGCGTCGATAGCTGCCTTGGGAACCTAGACGAGGCGATCGCGGCCGCGGAGGCACTCGGTCTCGACATAAGAGACGCCGTCGCAGTGCGGGACACTACGCGCGGGCGGCTCGGCTTCCCGAGCAGCGCCTACGTCCTCGCACTCGCCGGCGGCACCGGGGTCGGGAAGTCGACGTTGCTGAACGCGATCGCCGGTGAGACCGTGAGCGCGGCCGGCGCGCGCCGGCCAACCACCTCGGAGGCGGTGGCGTGGGTGTCTTCGAGTCGGGGGCGCGAACTCGCCGGCCTGCTGCAGTGGCTCGGCGTCAGCGAGCTGCGAGAGCACGCGGGTGGTGGAGCGCTCGGCGATGTCGCGGTGCTCGACCTTCCCGACTTTGACTCGATCGCTCTCGAGCACCGAGAGCGTGTGGATGCTCTGCTTCCCCGCGTCGACGCGGTCGCGTGGATCGTGGATCCGGAGAAATACATGGATCACGTTATGCATGGCGGTTACTTGAGGAAGTTCGCCCCTCGCATCCGCCGCCAGATCGTCGTTCTCAACCGCAGCGATCTTCTCGGTCCTGGGGACGCGAGCCGCGTCGTGGAGGACATGCGCGCACAGCTACGACGCGACGGCGCAGGCGACATCGACGTCATCGCGACGCGCGGGCGAGAGGGCGCGGGCGGCATCGGCGAGCTACGCGAATGGCTCGAGTCTGGCGTCGAGGCGAAGCGCGTGGTCGCGTCTCGCGTCGTCGCGGAGGCACGGGAGGCCGTGCGCGATCTCGCCGCCGCCGCGGGCGTTCTGGATGGGACCCAGGGCCCGCTCATCGAGCCGGCGCGCCGGGACCACGCTCTGTCGTCGGTCGCGCTAGCCACCCTCGCCGTCATCGACATCGCAGGGCTCGAGCGGCAAGCCGTCTCGGCGACGCGGTTCGCCGCGCGGCGGCGCGGCGCCGGACCGTTGGGGCACCTCACGAGCGCGGTCTACAGGCTCACCGGGCGTGCCCGGTCCGCGGCCGACCCCGCCGGTTTCCTGAACCGCTGGCAGCTGCGCGGTTCGCTCGCGCCCGCGGTCGAGCCGCTGCGCGAGCTGGTGACGTCGACGCTACCGACCGTTCCGGCGCCCCTCCGCGGCCGACTGGCTGAGCAGAGCACGTCCGCGACGCTGGAGCATCGACTCGCTGAGACGGTCGATCGTTCGCTCGCAGCGGAGGCGGCCGGCTTCCGGGTGCCCACGAGCGCGCTGTGGTCAGTGATTGGCGCCCTGCAGTACGCCGTGACCGCTCTCCTTATCTTCTGCGTCCTCTGGTATGCGTCGCTATTCGTCATCCACGACGTGCCGGTCGGCGCGATCGCGGTTCCGTATCTCGGGCCGGTGCCAACGCCCGTCGCTCTGCTCGCCGCAACCCTCCTCGCCGGCTACGTTCTCGCGAGGCTGCTGCGCCTGCACGCCGGCTGGCTCGGGGGAAGCTGGGCAAAGCGCGTCGGTGCGCGTATCACGCACGACATCGGCCAGCGGGTCGCCGACGACCTTCTGATTCCACTAGAACAATTCGAGGCCTCGCGCGCGGCGCTCAGGAATACGGTGCGCGCCGCGGACGACTGCTCGTAAGGCGCGCCGTGCGTCCGCCCAAAGTTCGAATCCCTATTCTGTTGCCAACTCTCATCCGGTCTCGAACGCCACCCATTTTGGTCCAGCCACGCTGAGTCCCCACATATGTACAGGTCCGGGGATTCATGCCGAGCGACCCGGAACGGATTCGAGCTAAGGCCTTGCCGGAACTAAGTCGTCGCCGAGTCAGGAAGCGCTTCTGCGGTCATTTGTTGCGTTGGGTGGCACAGCTAGAGGCTCCATGGCGTCTGAGTTCTCGACATTTCCTTTCCGTCGACGTAGATGGCGTCTACGCGCTCGTTGAAGAACGCGACCATTCCAGCGATGCGGGCCACCTCCGGGGCGGGTGTCTCGTAGCACCACGCGATGTCGGAGATCGTTCCGTCAGCAGTCGCTGCCTGCCAGTATCGACTGGTCGGACCCTTGTAGGCGCAGGCGGTCTTCGTCTGCGACGGCTCGAGTAGATCGGTCCGAACGTCCTCTTTGGGGATGTAGTAGCGGGCTGGCAGTCCGGTCTCAAAGAGGAACCGCGCCCGCCGTGTAGCCGCAAGGGTTTGGCCGCCGACCACGACACGCACTTCGCGCGAGCTGTCGACCACATCGATCCGGTGGTACGGGTCACGGGCATGGACGAAGACCTCGTCGTCCTCCTCGAACCATGCGTCCATGAGCTTCCAGTGGAAAGCGACCAGGGTCGCGATCTCAGGACAGCCGGCCGGAGGATCGAGGTATCGCCAAGCTGCATTCTCGACGGTCCTGCCTTCGACAGCAACTGAGTAATAGGTCGCGTCGCCCTTGGCGTCCGACCGGACAACCTTGGGTGTGGCAAAGAGCAGGTCCGTGCGCACGTCTTCGATGGGGAAGTAGTAAACGCAAAGGCGGGCGCTCTCGAACATCATCATCACGCGGCAGCTGTCGGCGATTGCCACCCCACCGACGAAGGCACGCACCCGCTTGGCGACCGGCTCTACGCGGACCGTGATCACTTTCGGCACCGGGCCCACCAGGATGTTCTCGAGATCAGGTCGGCCCTGAAAGGCGACGCTCATCCCTGAATACCTCGTTTCGGCGCGACTTCGGTGAGTGGTCCGGCGCCGATCCAGTAGGCGTTGTAAATGCTCGACTGGACATAGCTCTCAGCGATGACCTTGAGACACCGGAGTGTGAAACTGCCACAGGTCCTGGCGACCGATCGGCGGCTAACGGATGGCGGCGCGAGGGTCAGACGGTTGGTGACCAGAGCATTTCTTTCCATGCCGGCAGCATATGAACCGCCCGAGGTACCGAACATCGTGGAAAGTACCGAAAAATCTGGGCTTTACGCGTCCCAGCTCGCGTCCCCCAGCCGTTCGGCGACCCAACCTGCCACTTGGGTCCGCGAGCTGAAATCCAGCTTTGTCAAGATGTGCTCGAGATGGCTCTCAACCGTTCGTTCCGACAGGAACAGGCGCTCGGCGATAGCACGGCTCGTCATCCCCGAGGCAACCAACCGGGCCACCTCCTGCTCGCGCTTGCTCAGGCCACCGGGGCTGCCAGCCGCTGCGCCGCCGGGCGCCTCGCGTGCCAAGGCAAGCAGCTGCGCCGACGACATCGCACGTCCCGCATCCCATGCCTTGCTGGCGATTCTCTCGGGCAGAGCGGCCCGCGCCACGGCCATGGCGGGCTCGAGCCAGATCGACCACGGCAGCTG
>Ga0137409_10001403_pt1 | contig 26055 bp, 19 predicted proteins | sample CZODoug1_16funga_FD_122059 | JGI IMG/M metagenome (GOLD analysis project Ga0137409, IMG submission 122059) | Vadose zone soil fungal communities from Angelo Coast Range Reserve, California, USA - CZODoug1_16fungal (Hybrid Assembly) | ecosystem: Environmental > Terrestrial > Soil > Vadose zone...
AGCCGAGCAATCCTTAACCCAACGGGTGACGCCTCGAATGAAGTACGTGCTGTATCCATCCGGCGCGCCATCCATCACATCCCTTCCGAACGCTGAATTACGAAAGGATAGGCTCATGGAGCGAAGAAAACTAGTTGCATTATCTGCGGTTTTCGTCACGGTCGTCGCCGCTTTGCTCATCTCCTCCTTCGAGGGGAGATTCTAATGAGGAACTTTTACTGCAGCCTCGCGCGCATTTTGATAGGCGTGTCGATCCTGGTGATGGCACCCTTGTGCGCCCTCCCCCAGACCGCCACTGCAACCCACAGCAATCCTCCGCCCGTGGAACCCGTTCCCAACCCGTGCCCGCGCTTCCAAGCCGGAAGTGTCGTCCAGCAACCGCCCGCGCTGTCCAGCTCGAATGGCGTGCTGAACGTTAGGTTCTCCTACCAGCAGACGACCGATTCAGTGGGGAGATTGTTGCACTGCTTTATGACAGAGGACGGCTTAGAGAGTCCGACCCTGCACGTGAACCCCGGCGATACTTTGAACCTCACCGTCACCAACAACACCCCCGCGTCCCCGCTGGGGGAACTTTTAGATCCCCCTAATTGTGGCGACACCACCTCCGAGTTCACCCCCCCATCTAACGGAATAGCTTCAGTTGGTTCTTCGCTGAATATCCACTATCACGGCACCAATGTGAGCCCTCGATGCCACGGGGACAACGTGACTAGAACGCTTATCAATTCCGGCAGCACATTCCAGTACAACTTCAAATTTCCCATCGACGCCCCCCCTGGGCTTTACTGGTATCATCCGCACGTCCACGGACTGACCGAACGTGACGTTCTGGGCGGCGCTTCAGGAGCACTAGTGGTGGACGGAATTCAAAACGTCCAGCCTGCGGTAACGGGCCTGCGCCCCCGTGTCCTGGTGATCCGCGACCAGCCCCAGCTCCAGGGGTTAGCGGAAGGCCCCGGCAACTGCGGCAACGGTGTTCCTTTCCAGGACCTAAGCGTCAACTATGTTCCCATTGACTCTACCCAGCTGAATAACGGCATGGTCGCTTTTACGCCCGCCACTCTTCACATGATGCCGGGGGAAACGCAGTTCTGGCGCGTTACCAACAGCACAGCCGACACCATCCTCGATCTGCAAGTACTGTACGATGGGCGCCCGCAGAAGTTAGAGATCGTGGGGATTGACGCAGTACCGGTCAATTCCCAGGATGGTGAACAGCCCGGTGACCTGATCCGGGTGACCCAGTTCCGGTTGCCAACCGGATCGCGTGTCGAATTCCTGCTTAAGGCGCCTTCTCCTGGCGTCAAATTGGCGCAGTTGGTGACCAACAACATCAACACGGGTCCCGATGGCGACTGTGACCCAACCCGGCCAATATTTAACATTGCGTTAGCACGACATGACGATGATGATGACAACGTCGGCGATTTCACTGGTTTGAACACTAGCCAACAGCGATTTGGCGGACTCAGTAGCGCACCAGTATCGACCACCCGGGTCTTCCAGTTCAGCGAGAACGATCAGACCAGTCAGTTCTTCATCACCCAAGTAAGCGCAAACCAGCAGCCTATGGTGTTCGACGCCAACCAACCTCCAGCGGTCGTGACCACTCAAGGATCGGTGGAGAGATGGATCATTCAAAACCTAGCTCAGGAGAGCCATGACTTCCATCTGCACCAGATCCACTTCAAGGTTCTCTCCCAGGACAACTTCAAAATCAATGGAACGACACAGGCTCCGGCCATCGAGGGCCAGTTCCTGGATGTGATTGACTTGCCGCCCTGGGACAACGTGAAGAATCCGAACGGACCTGTTCCGGAGGTTCAGTTACTCATGGACTTCCGTGGGGCAGACATTGGAACCTTCGTCTATCACTGCCACATCCTCAATCATGAAGACCTGGGCATGATGGCGATTGTCCAGGTGAACCCGAAACCGAAGAGCCGCCCAGGCGAATAGGGCCGCTGGGCGGTGCATTGCAGATTGCGGCTTTAGACGGAGTTCTGAAGCCGCAATCTTGGATTTCCTGCGCCTATCCTAATTTGGGTCAATTAGCACGGAATTTTATAAAAGCTGTTACACCATATAGGGGAGTCACTGATATGTCCTGCAATCGATTGAACCGCGTCTGCCTGCTGGTCCTTCGTGTGTTGTGCTTCTCCGTCTTATTTGCGGCTCGAGCCGGTGCCGGGCAGATGGCCCAACCCCCCGAGAAAATGCAACCAGGGCAACAGGAAAGACACGGAGAACATGAACCACACCAACACCATCACCTGCACTTGGCCCTGGGAGCGGAAAAGTGCGAGCCGAAGTTCACGTATGAAGAGGGACCTCTCGGCCCCAGTCATTGGGCGGGATTGTGCAATAGCGGAAAGATGCAGGCCCCCATTGATATTCAGCATGCCGAAAAGTTGCGTATATACGATCTCAAGCTCAATTATCAACCTGCTGAGCTGGACATCGTCAACGACTGCAACCAGTATCGGATTCTGGTCAAGTTCCCGGACAATTACTGGCTCAAAGTCGGGAAGAAGCCATATTTTTTGAGCGAAATTCATTTTCGCGAACCGGGCGAGAATGCCGTCAATGGTAAGCGGCCGCGGATGTCAATCCAGCTGGTGCATTTCTCTCCGGAAGGAGTTTTCCTGATTATTGAAGTCCCGGTCGTGGCCGGCAAGGAAAACCCGGTGATCAAGACTTTGTGGAAACATATTCCGGCCCCGGGTGAAGAAAACAAAGTGAAGGGTGTAAAGCTCAACCCCACGGACCTTCTGCCCGCCGATCGCAGTTTTTACAGGTTTCCTGGATCGCTTACAACTCCGATCTGCAATGAGGTGGCGACCTGGTACGTGATGAGAACCCCGATCGAGCTATCAGAGGACCAGATCGCCGAATACACCAAGCATTATCACAACACCGCCCGGCCACTTCAGCCATTAAATGACAGACCGGTGAGTGAGCGTCAATGACGGTTGCAATGGCCGTAATTGCCAGCACCTGCGCTTTCTGCAAACCATCCGCTGCGTCTCGTATGTATCGTCCTTGCTGTTCTCCTTTTGTTTGCTGTCCTTGGAGCAGCCGGGGAGTGGCAGGAGGAACTGCCTCAATTAATTGGATCTGAGACGTGGTAATTGCCGGAAAGCGGGATGATCATGCGGATTCAGGAAAGGATTTGCCAGGCGAGGTCATCTGGCAATTTCCAATGAATTTACTTACGCGCCCGGATCGTTTCAGTGCTCCGATTGCGCTCAGAAAAATAGTAAGACGCCGCGAGGCGGTTTTGATCTCTGTCCGGATTGGTTGCGGACGAGTCCCTTCCGCTAACCCGATCCAGTGCGGCAGAGATCGCGATCTATATAGACAATAACCTTGGTTGCCTGGGTCGGCTTGAGATTTTGTGCGGACCGCGAGATTCTCCACGGGCCATTCGCATCCGCCGGTCCTTTATGATTCCGGAGCACGTCCTCCCCTGCAGTCCAAACAAGGACGCTGACTCCGTTTTTTACCGAGCTGAGCAATCCTTAACTCCATCAGGTGACGCGCCGAACGAAGTCCGTCGTGTGTCTATCGTGCGCGCCATCCATCGTATCCATTCCGAACGATAGAACATGAAAGGGGTTACGTCATGAGAGAAAGACGACAGATAGCACTAATGATAGGCTGCGCGGCAGTCGCGGCCGCCTTGCTGATTTCCACTCGGCCCATATCGGCGCAAAACGGCCAGCACGGAACGGGTGGAGCACCATTCCCGATTTACAACCCGTACCCGCCTGGGATTCTCCCCGCCAATTTGGAGTCAGAGATAGCCAGGGTCCTGCGGGAGATCGATGTCATCGAAGCTAGAGCTATTGAAAGGTGGCACTCCTTACCCCTGCCGACGCGATTGCCGCAGCGCCCAGGACCGAATCCGCCCGTCCTTCAGGGCACCGGAACCGAATCAATTGAAACACTCGGCGAGCTTATGCTTTTCGACAAGAACATCTCGCCCGGCAGAAATCAAGCGTGCACGTCTTGCCACATGCCGTATGCCGGCTGGAGCGGACCAATCCCGTCAGTAAACCTGACGATAATCGCCTATCCCGGAACGGTTCACTTTCGGGCCGGCAAGCGGACGGCGCAGCGACACACGTACGCTCCGTTCTTCCCCGTGCTCCAATACAACCAAGAACAGGGCCTGTTCTTTGGTGGGAATTTCTGGGATTCACGCGCGACCGGATATAGGCTACGGAATCCCGACGCCGAACAGGCACAGGGTCCTCCCGTTGATACTCAAGAAATGGGTTTCCCTGACACTGCTTGCGTTGCGTTTCGACTTTCGCAGGCTGTGTATAAACCTCTCTTCGAAGTGCTATGGGGCAAAGACTCGCTCGATATCAAGTTTCCACCGAAGACGGAGGAGATCTGCGAAACTCCAGGAGGGGCTGCGGTGTTCGGCGGAGACCCCGAACCAATCAAGCTGACACCGGAAGAGCGCACCGAGGCAAACACGGTCTATGACCACTGGGGTGCGTCTATTGACGCATACGAGCAGTCCGTGCAGGTCAGCACTTTCACGTCGAAATTCGACGCGATGCTGAAAGGGAACTATACGTTCACTCCAGACGAACAGGCCGGCTACAACCTGTTCAACGGCAAAGGGAATTGCAACTCGTGCCACGTCGACGGAAGAGGGACGACTCTGAACCCAGGTCAGGTAGACACCAGCACAACCGCCACGGCGAACCCTCCCGTGTTCACCTGTTTCGGCTCGGCCAATGAGGGTCTGCCTCTGAATCCCAGGGATGCTTTCTATTATCAGACCACGCCGGATTCCTTTGGGTTCATCGGGAATCCGTTCGGTTTCGGCTACAGAGATTTGGGAATGGGAACTTTCCTGCGAAGCGGTTTCGGCTCCGGCCCCAACCCAAACCGGACGTGGATACAATTTGCACCAATGGTTGACGGCCAATTCCAAGTGGCCACGACTCGCAATGTGGCGATGACACCGCCACAGTGTCCCACCACCGAAGCCGGCACGGGGAAACCTTACTTCCAGAAGGAGTTCTTTCATAACGGCTACATCAAGAGCCTGAAGCAGCTCGTACATTTCTACAACACGCGCGACACCAGTTTTGCCTACCCGGTCACTTCCGGACACTGCCCGGCAGGAACGATTGAGAGGGTGACCTGCTGGCCGATGAAAGAGGTCCCGAACAATCTCGACACGACGACGGGTATGCTCGGCTTAACGGATACGGAGGAGAACCAGATCGTTGCCTTCCTGGAAACACTCTCCGATGGTTTCACGACGCCTTACCCCAACAGCGACACCTTTACTGGTGCTTGTATGACATGTAACCCCGCCACAGATCCTAATTGTTCGCCGTCGAGGCAAGGGAATGGCGAACTTATCCCGACACCGCCGCTGCCGCCCTGCGCATCGGCCGTATGCGGCGTTGCGCCTGTCCCAAGCCCACCGATTCCGTAGCGCCGTACGCGCTATACGGAAGCCATGACATCGGCTTCTCTGGCTCGTCCGTCTCGCAAAATCTGATAGGCGAGCGGACGAGCCGGAGCTAAGGAGGGTCGATGGCTGTTGACCATAGTTTCTTCGCCTTTAATCATCTTGAGTTACTTGAGGTGTGAACATGAATAAAGCTCTTCTGACATTGTCGATCATGATCTTGAGCGGCAGTCTGCTAGCTCAAGAAAGTCCAATCACTCCAAGAGCCGAGCGGGTACAGATCAGCGAGGGGCCAGAAGTCCCGTTGGTGGGTGGCTATTTGACGGTTATCCGATGGACGGTAAACAATCCCGGTGGCTTGCCCGTGCACTACGGCGTTGTGCATTATGGTACGGATCCAAAAAATCTGAGCCAAACTGGCAAAAATCCGATCAGGTTAAACCCTTACCATTCATCGACGGTGTTCCGGGTGAACCTGTACGACCTCCCACCGAAGACGACCTACTACTACAGCGTGCAATCGATGGATTCTAGCGGCAAGAGCGACGGAGTCACCAGTCCGATAAAAACCTTCACCACGCAGTAGCGGCGCACTTACGCGGCCTTGGTTTTTCGGTGACGGGAAGTAGTGACCGTGGAATGAAAGGAGGCAGGCATGTCTAAGAAGAATCGAAGGGAACTGCTCGTGAAGGCTGGGCGCTTCGCACTGGCTGGAGCAATCGCGCCCATATTGTCGTCAGGCGCTTCAGGTGCGTCCGAAGCGCCTGCCCAGTCGCATGACACGAAAGCGGATGAGAAGCAAACCGAAGCCACCGCCGAAAGAGTAATCGATGCCCTGGAAGGCGCCTATGGAGTACAGCGGGGCAAGCGCCGGAACCACACCAAGGGCGTAGGTGCACTGGGTTCCTTCGTTGGAAATCCCGAAGCCTCCACCTATTCGCGCTCCGAGCTTTTTTCGGGCAAGGCACTGGAGGTGATCGCGCGCTTCTCCCTGGCGGGCGGAGATCCCGAGGCTTCCGACGCTGAGAAGAGTCCTCGTGGCATGGCACTCCAGTTCCGGATGCCCGACGGTGGTCTGCATCATATGACGATGATTCACACGCCGATGTTCTTTGCCGGGGTGCCGCAGACTTTCCTCGATAAGTTCATCGCTCTCGCGGTGGATCCGGCGACGGGCAAGCCAGACCCGGAGAAATTCCAGGCGTTCAAGGCCTCACACCGGGACAATGACGGGCAGGCGAAATTCTTGTCGGAAAACAATCCTCCGCCGAGCTATGCCAACTGCGCCTACTACGGGATTCACACCTTCAGATTCATCAACAGAAAGGGAGAGACCACGCTGGTGAAATTCCGCTTCGTCCCGCGGGACGGAGAGAAGCAGCTGTCCAATGCAGAGATGCAGTCGGCGCCACGCGACTTTCTCGAAAGAGCGCTCAGCGAGCGGACCAAGAAGGGACCGGTACGTTGGGATATGATCCTGACAATCGGAGAGCCGGGCGATCCGGAGATGAATCCGACAATTCTATGGCCGAAGACCCGCAAAGAAGTCAATGCGGGTACGCTTACGATCACATCGGCGACTCCATCGGCCGAAGCGGGAAGCTACAAAATCAACTACGATCCCCTGGTGATGGCTGACGGCATCGCCGCCACCGATGATCCTGTTCTGCTATTTCGCTCTCCGTCCTACGCCACGTCCTACACCCGACGGCTGCGCGACTTGTGATCGTGATAGCAACGAACGTGGTGTGATCTGGAATGCGCTGTATCGCGAGTCTCCAGAAGCAACAGCATCGAGCTGCGATCAGGGGCTGGATGCCAAAAGAAATCCTCACCGAGGACGAGGTGAAGTGTTCTCTCTTGACATCCCCTTTTATAGAACCCGGCAACCCATCGCTTTCCGCATGCACATTAATAAGAAGTGTCGGCGATAGTGAAAATCGACGGTGTGGAGTCCACAACGAATCGGGGCAAAGCCTTAGGCGGGATTTACTTCTGCATCCGCAATCTCTGGAAAGTCAGGCGGTGGTGGCCCATGGTGCAAGAGCCAATTTTCCCCCTAAGAAGGCGCACCTCGCGAATCAAGACCCCGGAGGGCGTCTGGGTCCTATGGACCTGCGATGGACGTGACGAAATTTCCCAAGTTCGGAATTTGAGCTTAGGGGGTCTGTTTGTCGAGACGGCAAGTCCAAGGGCCGTGGGTGCGACGACCGTGCTCGATTTCCTTGTCCAAGGAGGACGGATCAGTGCCGACGCCGTAGTGCGGCATCTAAATCCAGGTCATGGCATGGGCCTTAAGTTCACGGCGGTGAGGAATGGAGATCGTTCACAACTGGCCGCCTTGGTGAGCCGGCTGAGCCGTTCGTCCTTATTCTAAAGTTGCGAAGAGGCGAACCTGCGCCAGGCAATCGGGCGGGGTGCCATTTCCCACGCTGATACCCATGCCTGAATCCGCTAATCAATCCCTCAATTCCCAGTCTTTTCAACACCTTCCCGCTCGATTCGAATGATATCGAAGTAATTACTTGACGTCCACTGAATTTCACGCTACCTTTCCCCGTGTTTGCCAAGCGCATCGCTGGCTCACCCGCTGTTCCTTTCCTGAGCCGGATGCCTGTTCCCCAACCACTATCCCCTAAGTTCCATGGAATCAGTATTTTTGCCGACCCCCACCCTCTAACCCGAGTCGCATCAATCTTTTACAAAAACATGGCGGGGGCCCTGCTTCAGCCGCATGCTCCGCGCTTCGCGAAGAGGCGGCCAGATCTTTTCAAGGTTGAAACCGTCAAACTTTCAAACGTTACAACCTTGCAACGCACTTCCGATCTATCCCCTTTGTTTTCAAATTCTTGCGCACTCATCTCCGCAACGGGTGTCTCACAACTCTTTCCATGTCAATCACTTCCGCACTCTTTTCAGGTCGACGGAGGGTGTACCCCCCACTCTTTGGACCGTGCCTCCCCATCCCCTATTCCATTTCTTTTCTTTCTGCACTCGTCAAAAACTCAACCCTTTTATTTTCAATCGGTCCCGCACTCTTTGCCAAAAACACCGCAGTGTGGGGAGGGGCCTCTTGTTGACTAGCCATCTATCCTCTCAGAGCACTCGCTCCCTTGGTGGCATTCCTGGCTCTATCTCTACGAATTCTGCGCTCACGGCGGCCGGCGCCTGCCCCGACCGAGTCGGGGCATTAGTTCCGCTTCTTCTCTCCACAGACCACGGTCGACCGACCGTGGCCCACTATTTTCCGTCGCGCACTCTTCTCCCCACTGACAACTGTCCACTGCCCACTGCCGCGCGATCGAGCGCAGCTTGTTGTATCATCCCCCGGCTCAGCGCTCCGGAACGGGTATTTGGATGAGAGCTGCAGCACAGCGAGGGACCATGAAACGCACATTCTTCCGCTTGCTCCCATTCTTGCTCACGGCCATTGCGGGCCGGGCACAAACGCAACCGGCGCCGCTGGTCTCTCCCGAGGTCCATTCCGATAATCGCGTCACGTTCCGCTTCCGCGGCCCCAACATCAAGGAAGTTGCCGTTTCGATCGAAGGCCATCCCAAGCCCCTGCCCATGCAGAAAGACGATCAGGGTCTCTGGAGTGTGACCACCGATCCGCTCGCTCCTGATTATTACGGATACTCGATCGTCGCCGACGGTGTGAGCATGTTTGATCCTTCCAATCACGCCATCAAGCCCAACTTCCTCTATCGAGCGAGCGAGGTGCACGTGCCCGGACCGTCATCTCTTTCCTGGGAGATCGGCGCCGTGCCCCATGGCGAGATTCATCATCATTTCTACAAGTCGGGAGTTGTGGGAGACAATCGAGACTTCTTCGTTTACACTCCGCCCGGCTACGACCCGCGCGCAAAGCAAACGTATCCCGTCCTGTATCTGTTGCACGGTTTCAGCGACGACGCGAGCGCCTGGACCGCGGTCGGCCGCGCCAACGTGATCCTGGACAATCTGATTGCGCACGGCAAAGCCAAGCCCATGATCATTGTTATGCCGCTCGGCTACGGCGCGCCCGAGGTTCTTCTTCCCAACTCCGGGGTGTGGCACGATCGCGCGATCACGGAGCGAAACTTCAATAAGTTTCACGAGGCGTTGCTTACGGAAGTGATCCCGCGCGTGGAAGCCGAGTATCTGGTGATCAAGGACCGCAACTCCCGCGCCATCGCGGGCCTCTCCATGGGCGGCTCCGAATCTTTGCTGACGGGCCTGAATACGCTGGACGAGTTTGGCTGGATCGGCGCTTTCAGCTCCGGAGGTATCACCTACGAATTTGAAATAGAATTTCCCGCGGTGGCCTCCAAGGCCAGTCAACAACTGCGCTTGCTTTGGATTGCGTGCGGAACCGACGACCGTTTGATCGAGATCAATCGCAAGTTCCGCGCCTGGCTGGCTTCCAAAGATATCAAGCACGTGGACATCGAGACTCCCGGCGCGCACACCTGGATGGTCTGGCGCCGCAATCTGACGGAGTTCAGTTCGCTGCTTTTCCGCTGAGGAAACCATGAAACAAATCAATGGCGTTTCTCGAAGGACAACACGAATGGTTCTCGGCCTCATGCCGTTGGTGCTCCTGCTCGTGGCCGCGGGCGCAGCTTCGCGGGGACAGGGACAGACTTCTCCGCACGGTATAGTTACGCCGCTCGCCGGCGCCAATCTCGTTTTCGACGGCGAACCAGCGTGTCTCAAAGTTGCCCGCGAGAACGGGGATCCAGACAAAGGTGCATCCACATTCCTTCTCGAAGCTCCTTCCAGGTGCGTGGTTCCCGCGCACTATCACACCGCGCAAGAACAATTGATGGTAGTCCGGGGCGACGTGCTCACCGGGATGGACGGCATGCCCGAACAAACACTCGGCCCCGGCGGCTTCGCCATGATGCCCAGCAAAGCGATGCACTGGTTTAGCTGCCAATCGAAGTCGCCCTGCCTGATGTTTGTCACGTTCGACCGCAAGTACGACATCGTGTGGGCCAAGCCGCAAAAATAACGGGTCAATCGTCATCGTCTCTCTTCGAGACACTTTCGTGGTGATCCACCTTGGCAATTCCCAGCCGCATCGCTTGATACGCCGGCAGCTGCGCCGTTTGCGGGAGGTTTGATCCGCTTCCTGTGCACGCGAACCAAATCACCGCGTTCAAAACTCTCGGGTCGGCCATGTCCGCATGCGCGAAGTTCTGCCGATTCGATTTCTTCATCCACTCGGCGGTGGCTTTGTCCTTCGGCTTCTGCGTCATGAGGTTGTCCGCGGCAATCGTCGGCAAGACAGCTTTGTACGGCGTTAAATCCGGCGTTTCCTGGAAAATATCCATCGGCACGGCCGACGCATCGAGTTGGTTCATGGGCGCGATCCCCAGCAGCATCTCGATCGTGCGAATCATGCTGACCGTACTGTGAAAGTTGTGGATTAGCGCGCCGGGACGGTTGTAAGCGCTGATCGCCAGTCCAACCGACCGGTGCGAATCGACGTGGTCCGGCCCGGCCTGGGCGTCATCCTCCACGATAAAAATTGCCGTATCTTTCCAATACACGCTTGAGGAAATCGCTTCCACTAGCCGCCCCACTGCGTAGTCGTTGTCCGCAACCATGAATTGCGGCGTCGGAAATCCGTTCTTCATTCCGGTCGTATGATCGTTGGGAAATCGCAGAATGTTCAGCGCCGGCATGGGGTCCGCACGGCCCGCTTCGCGTTCCGCAACGAAGTTTCGAAACTCCGCAAGCCATTCGCCGAAACGCGAATTGCCGCGGCAATTCGGATTCGAATTGTCGCGCGTGACTGCGGGATCAAACGACGCCGAAGGGTCCGATGCAGACTTGTAGCAGTCCACGGTCATGCTGTCCGGCGCCGTCACGTCAAAACTGCGGAAGCTCTGGCTATGATGATTCGCCAGTGACTCTTTATTGGGTATGGCGCGCTGGGCTTTCGAAATGTCCGGATAGCTCTTGTGTTTTTTCCGCCCGGCGGCTTCGACATCTTTCGCCGAAATCACGGTCACAAATTCGCCGTAATTCCGGTACGTCAAACCGGCGCGCGCCGCGGCGTCCCATAGATAGAGACTCTTCGGTTCCGCGAGATCCGTGAATCCCTGGTGATAGGGAAGATGCTTTTCGAGCAAGTCCGTCAACGCTGCCAGCACATCGCCGTTGAACTTGTCTATTTGCAGATCGCCTGGTGGCTCGTAATCCGGCAACCTGTTAAATCCTTCCCAGTCATACGTGCGACCTCGGTCCGAATATTCCCAGCGGAACCCTTTGTCCACGTAGTCCGTCGAGAATGCGGCCGTCGCCCAGTTGTGTCCGTCGGGGCTGGCCTCGGAATTCACGAAGAACCGGTCAAACAAACCGAATCGTTGCGCAAGGGCACGATGGTTTGGCGTCACCACTTGCCGCGCGCCGTCAGGCCGTTGCGCAGCGGCAGCACTCCCGAAAATTGCAAAATCGGGTTCTCCATCCGCGGCGTGCCCATCGCCCGATGTCTTCACGTCGCCAAAAACCTGGTCGTAGGTGCGATTCTCCTTGATGATGTAGACCACGTGCTTGATGGGGCTCTTTCCGGCAAACAGTTTCGCGGGCGCAAATCCCATCAGGCCGTCATTCTGCAGGGTTTGCTGCGTGTAGCGCGACAACGCGGGCGCGTCCGGAAGTAAAACCATGCTGATGTTTCCCGAAACAATCGACCCGCTGTATTGCCCGCCCTGCCTGTTCTTTTCTTTATTCGGAGGAAACGCGGTGTTGGGTGGATTCGGAGTGCGCCCGCTGTTGTTCACGCGCATCGAGGAAGGTTCGAATCCCGTTCCTTTCCCATTTCCGATGAAGAGTTTGCCGTCTGCCACGACGACTGCGGACGGATACTGACCCGTCGGAATGAATCCCAGTATTTTCGACTTCGCGGCTTCAGTCATTTTCTCGGCTGCGTTTCCGCCGCGTGCTTTCCCGGAAAGCGCAACCACCGCGACCGCGTTGCTGTGGGCATTCGCGACGTACAGCGTCTTTTCGTCCTCGCTGAGCGCCACGCCTTCCGGACTTGCACCCGGCAACGCATCCTCCGCCAGGCGAACGTCAATGCGCTCGATCTCTTGATCTGTCGTTGTGTCAATCACGGAGACGCTGTCCGCATCCGAATTCGCCACAAAAAGCCGTGTCCCCCCGGCATTCGGCGTCATTGCCGTCGGATGCCGATCCACGGTGATGTATTTTCGAACGACGCTCTTGCCGCTCAGCGAAATCACCGCCACCGAAGAATCATTCCAGCACGACACGTACGCCCGCGCATTATTTCCGCTTCCCAGCACCACGACGCCGTACGGGTAGATGTTCTCGCTCAGCTTTCCGGGATGGTGCAAATCCACTCTCTCCATCCGCCGGGTACCCCGGAGGCCGCGCACAATCGTCACGTTATCGCCCAGGTTGTTCGCCGTCACCAGCGCGGCGCCGTCCGCTGTTACCGCCAGCCCCGTCGGATAGAGTGCCGCCTTTCCTTTGTTGTAGTCCGCTCGCGAAACTTCGCCCGCTTTGCTGATTTCGAAAGATGGCGCTGCTACTTTCGTATCTGGCCCCGGCGATCCAGGCTGAATCGGTGCCGCCGCCTTCGGATCAAAACGAAAGACCCACACTTTGTTCTCGAAGCCGCCAGAAACGTACATTTCAAAGTTTCCATCGGCGCCCGCGGCCGGCGAAAAAGCCAGGCCGACATTCGCGCTTTGCGGCGTCGGAAAATATACATTTTGGATCACCAACGGCTCGGGAGTCACATTCAGGTCGATCACCGCAATCGATTGCTGGGCTCTATTCGTGTCCTCGCTGAACTGCACGCCGAACCCGCTGTTGACCACCAGGAGATAGCGGCCCTTGCCGCCGTGTCCGAGAGAATCCGGACTGCGAAGCATCGCCATGGGCATGGCCCCGACCGCAGGCAGATGCGTCGTCGCATCGATCACCAGCGTACCGGCCGGCGTGATCGGCCGCCCCTCTCCGGCGGGCTCTTCCTGGCACCATGCACCTCCGCAAAAACCCAAACAAATCACAAGAAAAACACCGGTTATGGCTCGCGATTTCATATGCCTGCTTCCCCGATCCTCGAAGGTTATTCTTTACTTAGTTTTCGGTGCCGCTGTAAATCTACATTCAACGGAGTTTAATGAAACATTGTTGCGCAAACTTTACAACACACACATACTTGACGCCCCCCTGGCAACACATTTGACCCAAAGCGCTTCTACTTCTAGGATGAATGTGGCGAGGCCTTCAGTCTTTGACAAGCCGCCAACGAGCCGCCAATGAAAACCAGTATCCTCTCCATCACTCTACTATTGTTCCTGCCGCTGGCCGCGGCCGCTCAGACCGCCGACGAAATCGTCAAGAAAGTGCTCGACGCCCGCGGGGGAGTCGACAAGCTCAAAGCCGTCCAATCCGAGCGCATCACCGGGCGCATTTCTTTCGCGCGTGACGTGGAAGGCGCGTTCGTGGTGGAGCTCAAGCGTCCCATGAAGATGCACGTGGAGATCTTGCTCGAGGGACAAAAAATCATCCGTGTTTATGACGGCAAGTCTTCCGGCTGGATGATCAATCCTCTCGCGGCAACCAAAGAAGTTCAGCCGCTGACTTCCGAAGAGCTCAAGAACATCGCCGATGAATCCGACTTTGACGGCCCGCTGGTGGACTACAAAACCAAGGGCAACCGGATCGAACTGGCCGGCAAAGAAAACCTGGACGATAAGCCCGTCTATCGCCTGAAACTCACGAAAGAAAACGGGGACGTCCGCTTTTACTTTTTTGATGCCTCCTCTTTTTTACTTTTGAAGTGGGAAGGCATTCGCAAGTCCGGAGCACAGGAGCTTCCCTGGGAGTCCTTCTTCTCCGACTTCCGCGAGGTCCAAGGCCTGAAATACCCCTTCAGGATCGACCAGGGCAGTCCGGGAACCGAAATCAAGCAGACCCTCACTACCGAAAAAATGGAAATCAATCCGCAGATCGATGATTCTCACTTCGCCAAACCCTCTGTTCAGGATGCCCCTTCCGCCCCAGCGTTACCGGCACGCCCGGCGCCAGCCAGTCCTCCACCCTCGAACTAGCTCTGGCACGCGGAACGATGCTTCCCGCTCCTCGCTGATCTGAGTCCTAATTCTTTGAGGGGCGGTGTGCCGGGTGCAAATGGTAAAGATCCGCAATGGAATAAGTGACGCCAGCAAAAACCGTAAACCGTGGCAATTGTCCGTATACAGTAATGTATGCTCCGCCGTCCAGCACCAATCGGGACGACATGCTGTACGTCGCGGCGTTAAGCAGCGTCATCGTTGCCGGTGTCGTCGTGTTCTGCCGGCTAAATCCCGCAATCTCCCCCGTGTACCCCCATTTCCCCCTCAGAGGATGGTAATAAGAGAGCGCAGTGAAATATCTGCGGTCAAATCCGCTCTGTTGGGCTCTCCCCACAAACTGCACCCCTTCGTTGACGTCAAAGTGATGCTTGCCAAAATCCTTGCTCACCAGGAATTGCACCAGGTGCGCCATCGCTCCGGCACCGAGCTCGGGCCTCGCTGTCGGCAGAGCTGCCACATAGAGAAGTGCCACCGTGGGGCGCATCTTCACCTGCGGAAACAATTTGTACTTAAAGCCTGCTCCGGAGTCCCCAAGCCCAGCGGCACGCGCGTCCCGTTCGATCGGATTGTGGAGAAACCATAGCTCGAGATTCTTGACCGCCCCCCACTTCAGGAGCCCGTTCATGTTCTGGTGCCCCTTCGCCGCCTCAAACCCAAATTCGATCTCGAATACTCCGAGCTGCACCATCTCCGCCGTCGACGCGAACGTGGGACGGTTTGGTACGGCGGTGATCTCACACGTGTTTTGATCTTTTTGCTGGTTCGGTGAAGCGGTCTGTGGCGTATCCGGTGTTTGGCCGCGCACTTTCACTCCCGTAGCGAGCAGGCACAAACCCGCCAGCGCCATCCGCACGGCAATTCGCATCCGCTAATCCTTCCAAGAAACGCCCGAGCAACGTCTCATTCTAACAATCATCACGCCGACTCACTGCGTTATCCTTAATATCATGCCTGATGCACGGCAACAGACGCATCACTCCCCAGGGGCTGGCCTCTGTGCCGATTGCCTTCATTCCCGCCGCCTCGAATCCGCGCGGGGCTCCGTCTTCATCCTGTGCAATCTCTCACTCACCGATCCCCGCTTCCCCAAGTACCCACGCCTCCCCGTCCTCTCCTGCGACGGCTACAAAAAGAAGCCCTGACGCCAATCCGCAGATCAGCGATTCCCATTTTGTTTACGAAGTTATCTCAACTTGTGGTAATTTATAAACGGGTTCACCCTCCCGGCGAGGTCCTCGTATGGCTTCCCGCTCGGAACTCACTCTCTGCGCTGCCTTGTTTCTACTCTCCTGCCCAGCGCCGATCTTTGCCGACAAACTCCAAATCACCAGCAACCCGTCCGGCGCTACCGTTGAGCTCGATGGCGTTGCCGTCGGTGCCACGCCCTTCGAAAAGAAATTCCCGGCGGCTACTTCCACAAAACAAGAACGTCCATGGGCTCACGCCTCGAACCTCCCGTAGTCGCGCGCATCAGTCTCACAGGCTATGCCAGCAAGGAACTTGAAGCTCACGCCAGGCCCCATGAATTGGATTTCTCTCAACGGCCGCAACCGCGGCGAATACTGGCTCCTCAAGTCCGATCATTTTCACGTCGACCTGCACCCATCTCGGAAACCTTCACGGGCGGCATCACCGCCAAGGTTTCCGACGCCGCCGTCGGCCTTCAGCCACGCCGTCCTCTTAAAATTCCCGGGCCACGCCGACTGGCGCCGCACTCTCGAAGTTCTCAAGTCCAGCAAAGTCTCCCTCAAGGCCAATCTCGAACCAGGCTCCTGAGGTACTTTTTCCCTACGAATCCTTGCCGTCACGCAGACAAAGCTAAAATCTCTAATGCGAAGCCGTCGCTTACTTGTTGTGTGAATCGAAATGTCCTCTCGCAAAAGAGCACTCTTCACCTTGACGTATCCCAAAAACAAACGGCAGGGCGCCGCGATGGACGCCCTGCCGGATGCGTTGCTTTCTCTCTTTATTGTTCCGGTTGTTTGGGACTCTGTGGAACCTGGTCCGGCGGCTGTGGGTGTGCCGCCACCGGTGTGACGGTCGCTGCACCTGTGCTGCTCGCGGCCAATTCTGACGGCTTGTACTTCGGTGCGCTCACGTATCCATGCACGAGGTTCTTCTCCACGCGGTTCACCACCACCTGCACCGGCTGCGAATCATTCTCCGCATGGATCCAGATCGGCTCGTACAGGTTCACTTTCTTCTTGGTCAGTTTGTTGTCATCCACGACCATTTCCAGGTCGTAGCTCTTGTGCTTGGTATCTGCCTTCCGCAAAGACAACGTCAGCGGTCCCACCCGCTGGAACTGCTTTGATTTTGTCAGGTCGAACTCAAAATAGCTCCGCTCTCCGCGCTTCGCCAGGGCCACCAATTCCTCATGGGTCTTGGCGATGGAACCGTTCAGCTCATCCCGAGTTGAATTCAGATTTCCTTCCAGGTCGGCGCGGTTCTTGGCCACCTGGTCCTGCGTCTCTTTCAACTGTTTCTGCTGTTCGTCGATTCTCGCCTGGAGCTCTTTCAGCCGCTTGTTCTCTGTCGTGCTTTTCTTACCGGCCGCGAGCTTTGCTCCGGCAGCAGTCGCGTGCACTGCTGGTGTTTTCTTTTGCGCTGCCTCCGCAGCTTGTTGTGCGGCCGACATCTCATTCAGCTTAGCCGTCAAGGTGTTCAGCTGCCCTTGCATTTCGTTGATCGTCGCGTTTGCCACGGACGCCTGCGCGGTCATATGGCCGACCGCAATTTGCTGCCGGTAGCCATAACCAAACGCCAACCCCGCGGCCGCAATCAGCGCCACGGCAGCAACCATGAGCCAGCGATTCACACCGAAGCTCGCAGGTTGTCTGTTATGTCCGTTTTCATTCGGTTCCAGGTTTTCTTCCATGATCCTTCTCCTTAAGCTGGTGCCCCTACAGTACAAATCGTCGCGGAATGACGACCTCTAGTCAAATCAGACCGCAAAAAACCCACGCCTCGCCGTCTGTGCGTAGGTTGGCCCAATCCCCCGTCTGGTCATAAGCAAGGGAAGCGCCAAGCAACGAGAATAGCATCTTCTGTTAAGTCCCCTGTTGTCAGGAAGCAAGGGCACGGTTACGAAAATTTTGTCGAGAGTTGGGGGTACTAGTCCCGGTATTTTTTCCTTGTCATCGGTGCGACTTTCTCTATTCCCGAGGCCCCCTTGTCCTGCCTGAAATCTCCCTGCAATGCGTTGCTCCATTGCGTTCCCTATGCTAGCATCCGCCTCGTCAGGAGATCGGACCAGGGATTGTTCGTCAGCCCTTCGCCCCCGCCCACGGGGACCCAGGTGCAGCGGCCACGTTCTCCTCCCTCATTTATAACTTGCCAGGCGCAGGCCCGCGCCCGATCTTCCGCACGGACCTCGCCTTCTGGAGGTTTGCATGAAGACCTATCTCACCAAGGACATCCGAAATGTTGGCATTGTCGGCCACGGCGGCACCGGGAAGACGCAACTGGTGTCGTCGTTGCTCTTCACCGCGGGCATGACTCCGCGCTGGGGAAAAATTGCGGAAGGCAGCACCACCACCGACTGGGACGAAGAAGAAATCGCAAGAAAAATCTCCATTCAAACGGGTCTCGCCCATGCCGAATGGCCCGCCACACCGACGGGACCCTCCGGTTCTTCCGAGAAAGTCAAAATTAATTTCATCGACCTCCCCGGCTATTCCACTTTCATCACCGAAGCGAAAGCCTCTCTCATCGCCGCTGATGCCGCCCTCATTACCGTTGACGCCCACGTCGGCTCCCAGGTCACCACCGAAAAAGTTTGGGACTATTGCACCGAGTACGACATTCCCCGCGCCTTCGTTCTCACCTGGATGGACCGCGAGCTCTCCAGCTTTGAACGCTCCATGGAATCTCTCGAACAAGTTTTCGGCCGCAACGTCGTCGCTCTCCAGCTGCCGATCGGCGCGGAAAGGGGTTTCCGTGGCGTTATCGACCTGGTGGCCATGAAAGCACATCTCTACACTCCCGATGGCGACGGCAAACCCTCCATCGAAGAGATTCCCGCGGCTCTCGCGGGCGATGCCAAGGAAGCTCACGAAAAACTCGTCGAAATGATCGCCGAAGGCGACGACGAAATGATGGAAGAGTTTTTCCGCGAAGGCACCATTCCCATCCACGACCTTATTCCCGCCGTCCGCAAAGCCATCGTCGCCGAGAAAATCTTCCCCGTCCTGATGACATCCGCGCTCCGCAACATCGGCACCGCCAGCCTGCTCACTTTTCTGGCCGACGCTTTCCCGCACCCCGATGAGCACGCCCAGGTAGGCTTCAAAGACCCCGGCGGCAAGGGCGATCGCCTCGAGCGCAAGTACGACGACACCCAGCCGCTTTCCCTCTTTGTGTTCAAAACGCTTGCCGATCCTTTCGCCGGCCGTATCAACTACTTCAAGGTAAAGAGCGGAATCCTGAAAAATGACGCCACACTCACTAATTACAATCGCAACATTCCGGAACGCTTCCAGCATATCCAGGTCGTTCAGGGCAAGCAGTTCATCGAGGTCGGCGAGCTTCGCGCCGGGGATATCGGCGCTATCGCCAAACTGAAGGAAACGACTACCGGCGAAACTCTTGGCGACAAAGCTTCGCCCATCTTTTATTCACCTGCGCAACTTCCCGAGCCGTCCATCACCTTTGCCATCGAGCCGAAAACCCGCGCCGATGAAGACAAGATCGGCGTCTCGATTCATAAAATCCTGGAGGAAGATCCCGCGCTCCGTTTTTCGCGCGATCCGCAAACCAAGGAATTTCTCTTGGCCGGTTCTGGCCAGCAGCACATTGAGGTCGTTGTCGCCAAGCTCCACAAGCGCTATCACGTCGATCTCACTTTGAAGCCGCCCAAAGTCCCATACCGCGAAACCATCCGCGGCAAAGCCGACGTCGAAGGCAAGCATAAAAAACAGTCCGGTGGCCACGGTCAATTCGGCGTATGCCGCATCAAAATGGAGCCGGTCGAGCGCGGCAAGGGCGTCGAGTTCGTCGACGATGTCTTCGGCGGGGCCATCCCGAAGAACTGGATTCCCTCCGTCGAGAAGGGCATCCGCGATGCCGCTGCCCGCGGCTTCCTGGCGGGATTTCCCGTAGTGGACTTTCGCGCCATCCTCTACGACGGCAAGTATCACGATGTCGATTCCTCGGACATGGCTTTCAAGATTGCAGGCTCGCTGGCCTTCAAGGAAGCCATGAAGCAAGCGCGTCCCGCGCTCCTCGAACCCGTCATGCACGTCGAAGTCTACGCTCCCGACCAATACTCCGGCGACTTGATGGGTGACCTCAGCGGCCGCCGCGGGCGCATTGCCGGCAGCGAAAGCCGCGGCCACAACGTCATCATCAAGGCGCAAGTGCCGCTCGCCGAAATGCTCACCTACGCCAACGACCTCATCTCAAAAACACAAGGCCGTGCCACCTACTCCATGGAGTTCTCACACTACGACTACGTGCCCAACGAACTTGCGGAAAAGGTCATCGCCGCCCACAAGGCGGCCCACGGCGAACAACTCGTCGAGGAAGAAGCCTAGCCAGCCGCTGAAAGAATTGATTGTTTGTCGTAACTTCTCTGACTGACGAATCTAAGAGCTGTTCGACGGAACTGAAGATTTCCGTCAGCTGAGAAGTGCAGAGAAAGAGTTTGCTCACGGCCAAACTCCACGCCCAAGAGCAAAAACAGGTGAACATTTCACGCTAAGAAAGAAAAGCGCCCCAATTTTGTCGGGGCGCTTTCAGAGTTTCGGCAGCTACGTGCTAATTGTCGCACTCTCCAGTGCAGGGCGCGGCGGTGACCGTCAGCGAGACGGTAGTCGTATGACTGAGAGTGCCGCTGGTGCCGGTGACCGTGATGGTGAAGGTGTTCACCGGAGTGGTGCCGGAAGTGGCCACCGTGAGCGTCGAAGACGCGCCTGTCGCAGGGTTCGGGCTGAATGTAGCTGTCGCGCCTGCGGGCACGCCGGTGGCACTCAAGGTCACGCCTCCCGTAAACCCTCCTGTCCGGGTAACGTTAATCGTGTAAGTGGTGCTGGCTCCCGCCGGAATGGATTGTGAAGCGGGCGTGGCCGACAGTGAGAAGTTGCCCGCCCCTGCGGCGGTTACGACCAGCGTCACCGAAGCCGTATGAGACAGCGTACCGCTGACGCCGGTGATGGTCAGTGGATAACTGCCCGCCGGCGTGGTGGTGGCTGTGGTCACGGTCATGCTGGAAGTCGAGGTAGCCGGATTAGGAGCGAAGCTTGCCGTCGCTCCCGCAGGCAGTCCCGAGGCGCTAAACGTCACACTCCCAGTAAATCCACCGGAAGGTGTGATCGTAACGGTATAGGAAGTGCTCGCTCCTTGCGTCACCGTTTGGCTGGAAGGTGAAGCGGAAAGTGTGAAATTGGGGGTGGCCGCAGCGGTAACTATCAGCGTCACCGAAGCCGTGTGAGACAGCGTGCCGCTGGTGCCCGTGATGGTCAAAGGATAGCTGCCCGTGGGCGTGGTGGAGCTGGTAGTCACGCTCATGGTGGAAGTCGAGGTAGCCGGATTAGGAGCGAAGCTAGCCGCCGCTCCCGCAGGCAGTCCCGAGGCGCTCAACGTCACACTCCCAGTAAATCCACCGGAAGGCGTGATCGTGACAGTATAGGAAGTGCTTGCCCCCTGCACGACGCTCTGGCTGGCCGGCGATGCGGAGAGCGAGAAGTTGGGTGTAACCGGAGCGGTAACGACCAACGTCACCGAGGCGGTGTGGGTCTGGGTTCCGCTGGTGCCCGTAATGGTCAGAGGATAACTGCCTGTTGGCGTAGTGGAACTGGTAGTCACGCTCATGGTGCTCGTACCAGACCCAGGCACTGAGGTTGGGTTGAACGTGGCAGCCGCGCCAGCCGGCAGCCCGGATACGCTGAAGCTTACCGTGCCAGTAAATCCGCCCGAGGGCGTCACTGTCACTGTGTAGCTGGTGCTGGAGCCCTGCACGACGCTCTGGCTGGCAGGCGAAGCCGCCACCGTGTAGTCCGGCGTGCCGCAGGAGGCAAACTTGAAAGAGGCAATGCGCGTGCGCCAGTTGAACGATCCGTTCGCCGGAATGTATTCGTTGGTGTACCAGAACGTGCAATCGTCCACGGGATCGACGGTGATGCTGCTGTAGTCGCCCCAGCGGCTCAGCCCACCCGTTTGTGAGCCCGCACCATCGATGATGGAAGCTTCGGCCTGCAACGTGTTCAGTGCATCGGTGACCAACCGCCCTGTATAACGGATGCCGGGGTGCGTGGTGCTGCTGGAAATGCTGTAGCCCAGCCCAATATCACCCGCGCGGTCCATGGCAATGCTTCCCATCCACCGGTAACCGGCGTCGGGTGCATAGGTGCCCTGTTGAAAGACAGTCGGTGTTCCCCCAGGGCTGCGAATCTCATACCAGCGCACCCCCACGCTGCTTCCCGCGGTAACGGAGTGGTTGACCACCAACGCTTCATGGTCTCCGAAGTTGCGGTACGCCAGGCGATACATCACGCGGTCGGCCAGCGAATCCAGTTGCTGCGTCGTTCCTCCCTGCGGGATGCACGTACCTCCTCCATTACAGGCCGCACTGAACGCCGCAACCGGTATGGAAGTCGGCCCCGTCAGCGTCGTGTTGGCCGGGGTGGTCCAATCAACGTGAAATTTCCAAAGGTTGAGTGCATTGGTACCGAACTCTAGAATGTAATCGGGAGAGCCTGCCGGCGGGAGGGTCTTGCCGTCAATGTCCGAGGGCAAATCCCCGCCGAACTGGCTGCCCAGCGTAAAGCACTGCTGTGTCGCCACAGCGCCGGTGAGCATCTTGGAGCGGTCATAGCTGCAGAACCGGGGCCCCGTAAAAATGACGCCGTTGTTGAAGAGGTTGTAGGTCGCATAATAGCCGTCCGGCCAGACGGCCAGCTTCGGATAATCCGGGAACTCTGTGCCGAACCCGCTGAATTCATAGCGATAGTAGCTGCCCGTGGGATCCGGCGTGGTGGACACGGCCATGCACACGGTATAAGGATACGGAGCGGTCACAGAAAACTGCATGAAAATCCAGCGGTCGGCGATCTTGTCGTACTGCACGATGGGGTCGCCGTCGTTGTTAGCTTGGCAGCCCCCACCGAACCCGGACCACAGGGTATTTCCGTTGAAGGGACCCCAAACTAGCCCTCCGGACTTATTGAACACCGCAAAGGACGTGTTGACCCACTGCACGTAGTGGTTGGGTCCGACCGCTCCGTTGGTATCCGGAGGCGCGGAATTGACCGTGTAACCATACACGCCATTCCCCACGCCGTCGAAGTTGATACCGGCAGTGGGTGCCGCGAACGTAGTAATGACGGTCTGGATGGCAGGGTCCGCTTGGCTGGGCCCGGCCTTAATTTGCCGCGGCTGATGCCGCCGCATTTCGTGATTCGGACCAGCTTGCGGCGGAATCCCGGGAATATCGGTCAGCCGAGGTGATTCATCATGTTTGACTTCGGAATTTTCCGTAGAACCCTGGCTTTGCTGCGCAGAGGAACTGACTGCGCACCAAAGCGGCGAGCAAAGAACTGCCAAGAGACCCGCGCGAACAAGAACCGTAGTTGAAGTGGTTTTCACAGACTTCCCTCCTTACGTCCACTTGACCTGGTCTGACTTCGCTGGCTGTCTGGGGCACCGAACCGGATTGACTTTGCCCTGGCTTACTCTTAGGGGAGGGAGATAAGCGACCCACAAAAGACGGGCTGAGACCGTTTCATGGACCCACCCTCCGTAAATAACCGGTTACATATACCAGAGGTAACTGCGGGGTGTCTATCAGAGGGGAGGTGGCACAACAATCCAGTCGATACCGGATATTCATATCAGGTGCATCCTGTAATGCCGTACTGGTGCTAAATGCGGATCCCCCGATCCGCTCGAGGCGCTTCGCGGGAACCATCCCCAACGACCTCACCTCAAAAAACAAGGCCGCCAACGGCGAACAACTCGAGGAAGAAACCTATATTAGTAGCGCTCTTTCTTTTCCTTTTTATACAGGCTCGACTCTTTCGTGAGCGCTAGCGAAGAACGCTGCTCCGCCATCGCGGCGGAATTGCGACCGGGCACAATCATGATTACTAGTACGAGGAATTGTTCCTCGAATCAGCGGACCAGCGCATCAAGAGAGTGGTATGTTCAGGGGCGGTTTGTTGATTTCCCCTTTGGCCCCTCGACAACGAACGTTTAGATCGCGGCTTGTCCCGGCCCAGCGCCAAGGAAGCACCTTCTAAATGGAGATGAGCACATGCGCATTTTGCTGTACAACCCCGATAATGGGGTCACCCGCAATTTCATGCCCCACCTTTGGATGTTTCTGCTCCAGGCGCTGACTCCAGAAGGCCACGAAGTAGTGCTCATCGACGGCAACGCACAACCTATGGATGAAGCCGGCATCGCCCGTTTTGTGCGCGAACAAAATATCGGACTTGTCGGGATCGGCGCGATGACCCGCATGATCGCCAAGGCCTACCGCATGGCCGATGCGATCCGCGCCGTTGGTGTTCCGGTCGTGATGGGCGGACCTCACGTCACGGAAGAGGCCGATGAAGCCCTCGGTCGAAACGGCGGTCCGCGCCATGCCGACGCTGTGGCCCTCGGTGAAGCCGATGAAACCTGGCCAAAGATCGTCGAAGATGCCGCACGCGGCCAGCTCAAGGATGTTTATTCACCGGTGGATGACTTCGGCCAGGAACGCAAACCCAGTCTCAAAGAATATCCGGCGATTCCGTGGGACAAAATAAATCTCGACCAGTTCAATCTCGTTCCAAAAATGGTCAAGCGCACGCTCCAGCGCATCAGTGACGGCTGGGGCACGTTTCGCATCATTCCCATGGAGTCCGGGCGCGGCTGTCCTTATGGTTGCGAGTTCTGCACGGTAACCGGCTTTTTTGGCGATTCCATCCGCTTTCGCACCAACGAAAGCGTGGTGAATGAGCTGCTCCTCTTGAAAGCTCGGGCCAAGAGCGAAGGCGGCCAGATTGCCGTCTTCTTCATCGACGATAATTTCGCCATCAACATCAAACGCACCAAATCCCTGCTGCGCGACATTATCGCCGCCGGTGCCCAAGTGCATTGGGTCGCGCAGATCAGCGCCAATCTGTTGCGCGATGAGGAACTCGTTGACCTCATTGCCGCCTCAGGAGGGAAGTGGGTGTTCATCGGCATGGAGTCCATCGATCCTACAAACCTTGCCGACGTAAACAAGGGCTTCAACAAACCGGGTGAGTATGCCGCCGTGCTCCAGAGGCTCGCCCAACGCAACGTTTACGCGATCACCTCTTTCATTTTCGGCATGGACAACGACACCGTAGGTGTTGCGGAGCGCACCCTTAAAGAGATTCGCACTTGGCCCGCGGGGCTGCCCATCTTTGGCTTGCTCACCCCTTTGCCCGCGACGCCACTTTACAAAAGGCTGGAGGCCGCCGGGCGATTGACGCGCCCGAAGCACTGGCAGGAGTTCATACCGTTTGAGATGGCTCACACGCCGCTGAAGATGACCATCGCGGAAGCCCACGCCGAGGTGAAAGCGGGGTGGGCTACTGCGTACAGCCCCGAAGCCATGGCTCAAGCTGTCGACTCACTCAAAGACAAGCCGCTGGGCTATCGCATAAACATTTTCATCGCCCGCATGTGTTTCCGGGGAATTTATTTCCCCCAAATGGGTCCTTTGTCGTGGCTGAAATTGATTTATCAAAATCGCCGTACGATTTCCAGCCTCGTCAAGGAGGGCTTCTCCACTTGGCGCGGCCGGCCCACGAACCCTGTTGCCAACGGAAACCTTCAAACCGGAGTCGGCGCCACGTAACGGCTGAGTGCCACCTCAACCTTCGGTGAAATTCTTGTTGTAGGGGCGCAGCATGCTGCGCCCCAGCTTGGCGAGTTTGCCCCGTCGATTCAAAGCGCGCGCCCAGCTGCGCTAGCAAGCTCTCATGGATAACGCCCGCGAACCGGTCACAACCGCGACGTGTGTCGCTACATCAACTCTTCAATGAACAAGCGGGCCACGTCGGGGGGCACCCTCGGGTCAAGATGGATCAGCGGGCCTTCGTTCAACACTGGCTCCGCACCGTGAAGGGTGGGAACGTCGGTACGCTCGAAGAATTTCCCGATGGGGATCTCATCGCCCCAAAGCAGCGATTTCTCCATCGCCGCCGTCCAGACAGCCGCGTCGTAACCAGCGTCATCTTCAAGCTTCTTCACGCGCGGACGGAACCACTGGTAGGTATTGTCGTGATTATACGTGACGCAGGGGCTGAACACGTCCAGAAACGAGAATCCAGGATGCTCGATACCTTGCTTGATTAATTCAGTGAGATGCTTCTGTTCGCCGCTGTAGCCGCGCGCGACATAGGTGGCGCCCGCGGCTAAAGCAAGGGAAATGGGATTGATCGGTGCTTCGATGTTGCCGAAGGGCATGCTTTTCGTTTTCATCCCCACGCGGCTGGTCGGCGAAGTCTGGCCCGTAGTTAGGCCGTAGATCTGGTTGTCCATCACGATATAGAG
>Ga0137409_10001404_pt1 | contig 26043 bp, 24 predicted proteins | sample CZODoug1_16funga_FD_122059 | JGI IMG/M metagenome (GOLD analysis project Ga0137409, IMG submission 122059) | Vadose zone soil fungal communities from Angelo Coast Range Reserve, California, USA - CZODoug1_16fungal (Hybrid Assembly) | ecosystem: Environmental > Terrestrial > Soil > Vadose zone...
GTCCGCCGTGGTCAACTGAGCACGAGTCCAACCGAACCAGGACTCACGACTCGTACACCACGCCGTGGGACACGATCATTCGGTATGATTCTTCTCCGAAGTATGCGCGCGGCTTGTGCGCGGCTAGAAACGCTAAGCGATCTCCGAAAACATCTACAAGCGTTTTCTTGCGGATGCAGTCGGTTAGCCGTTCATGACGTGCGGAGTGTTAGTCCGTGTGCGCGTTGATACTCTCCCGCAAGCGTCGTTGCGCCGCTCGGATGACTTCTCTTACCGTGCACCCGCCATCGAAATCATTGGAGAAAGTCATGCAAATTTCGGGGATGAACAAAACGCAACTTCGCACCGCGTGCAAAGAGAAAGGTGTGAAGTGCTACGGCAAGCTGACAGTCGAAGGGATGCGTGCTGCACTGACCGCGCTGTCGACCACACGGCAGCGATGGAGACAGCGTTCAAAGTGCCGGAAGAAGCGAGAGCCGCGGAACCTGGGTCAAGAAGAAGCCAGCGCGCGTCCTGGCCGAAGAACGCAGCGCATCAACAAGCCAATCAAAGGCGCGTGTGCGGACGTATGGTCAGCGTGTGATGCGCTATACAAGCAGCTTTTCGAGGCGATTGACCTTGCTGTCGCTGCCGCCGTTGTCCGCGTGCGGTTGACTTGCAGAAGTGCTCATCCGCCAATCTTCGGTCCGTAGAGCGGCTATAGGCAGCGCACCAAGTCACGATTTGACTAGCGAAGCAGCCTGCTTTGCCTCTGGCTCAATCAACAATGCGATAGCGGTACGGTCGAAGTGCAGTTTTGGGTCGAGGCTGTTGCACACTTACGAAACGGGTTGCAACGCACAGCGTAATGCCAGCCAACTAACGTGCGCAACGGAAGAACGCGCCGTGTGCGCGAGCGCGCAGACGATGTAAGTGTTTGTCTTCGCTTAGGAAGAAATGGTGGCCAGGGACGGAATCGAACCATCGACACGCGGATTTTCAGTCCGCTGCTCTACCAACTGAGCTACCTGGCCATCCTGAGAGTCACACCGCTTGCGGAACGCCCTGCCGGGCGCGAAGCGGTCGGGTATTAGACCGGCCCCATCCCGCGCGCGTCAAGGCGGAGCAAAGGACAGGCCCGCAATTTGCATCCTCGAGAGCATGGATTCACCGCGTCCGAGCCCTCGAGCCACGCCCGTCTCCGACAGCGCCGAGTCGCTGCGCGCCCGGTACGAGCGCGTGCGTGCCGTGACGCTGAGCCTCGCGGAGCCCCTCACGGCGGAGGACCAAGTCGTGCAGGCCATCCCGGAGGCGAGCCCCACCAAGTGGCACCTCGCGCACACCACCTGGTTCTTCGAGCGCTTCTGCATCGCGCGCGTGAACCGCACTTACGAGCCGGTCGAGCCGCGCTACGAATACCTGTTCAACTCCTACTATTACACGGTCGGCGAAATGCACGACCGGCAGCAGCGCGGCCTGCTCTCCCGCCCGTCCGTGGCCGACATCCGCGCGTACCGCGAGCGCATCGACCTCGCGATGCTCGAGCTCATCGACGAGCGGCACCACAATCCGAACTTCGCGGCCCTGGTCGTGCTCGGGCTCAACCACGAGCAGCAACATCAAGAGCTCTTGCTCACCGACATCAAGCAGGCGTTCTTCGTGAACCCGCTCGCGCCGGCCTATCGCGAGCTGCCTGCGCCGCCGTCGCTGCATCCCGCGCCGCTCAAGTTCGTGCACGGCAACGGCGGCGTGTTCGAGATCGGCGCGACCGGGCGGCACGACGACTACGACTTCTGCTTCGACAACGAGACGCCCCGCCACCGCGTACTCCTGCGCGAGCACGCGCTCGCGAACCGGCTCGTCACGAACACCGAGTATCGCGACTTCATCGACGCCGGCGGCTATCGCGAGCCCGCGCTATGGCTCGCGGACGGTTGGGCGAAGATCCACGCCGAAGACTGGACGCGCCCGCTCTGCTGGTCGGCAGACCACGAGCGCGAATTCACGCTCGCGGGCTGGCGCGCGATCGACCCGTACGCGCCCGTCTGCCACGTGAGCTACTACGAGGCCGACGCATTCGCGCGCTGGGCGAAGGCGCGGCTACCGACCGAAGCGGAATGGGAGCTCGCGGCCGCCGAGACTCCGATCGCCGGCAACCTGCTCGACACGGGCTTCATGCACCCCGCGTCCGGCAACCAGGGGTTGATCCCGGCGCCCGCGATCAAGCAGCTCTCGGGCGACGTGTGGGAGTGGACCGCGTCGAGCTACGCACCCTACCCCGGCTTCCAGCCGCTCGCGGGCTCGCTCGGCGAGTACAACGGCAAATTCATGGTGAACCAGCTCGTCGTGCGCGGCGGCTCGTGCGTCACGTGGGCGGAGCAGCTGCGGCCGACATGCCGCAGCTTCTTCTATCCGCACGACCGCTGGCAATTTTTGGGATTCCGCCTCGCCAAGGACGCCTGAGGCGCCCGCTCGCGCGCTGGCTCGCATCTTGCAGTCGACGGGAATGGAGCCGGCCGACGTCGCAACTACCCATCCCGTGCCGCAGGACGCGGCCGCCGACGTCGACGCGATCCTCGAAGGATTGTCCGCCGAGCCGAAGCGACTATCGCCGAAGTACTTCTACGACGAGCGCGGCTCGCAACTCTTCGACCGCATCTGCGAGCTGCCCGAGTACTACCCCACGCGCACCGAGCTCGCGCTCATGCGCGAGCACGCCGACACCATCGCGACGCTCGTCGGGCCGCGCGCAGCCGTCATCGAGCTCGGCGCGGGCTCCACGGCGAAGATTCGCACGCTGCTCGATCACCTCGTCGATCCGCTGGCCTACATTCCCGTCGACATCTCGGCGGAGTACCTCGCGAAGCAGACCGAGGAGCTCGCGCGCGACTACCCGAAGCTCGTGGTGCGTCCGGTCGTCGCCGACTTCACGCAGCCCTTCCGGCTCCCGAACCACCGGCTCAAGGCGAACCGCAACCTGGTGTTCTTTCCGGGCTCGACGATCGGCAATTTCTCGCGCCGGCAGGCGCTCGACTTGCTCGAGGTCATGGCCTTCGAGGCGAAGCACGACGGCGCGTTACTCATCGGCGTGGACCTGCGCAAGGACCCGGAGCGGCTCCAAGCGGCCTACAACGACTCTGCCGGCGTCACCGCCGAGTTCAACAAGAACGTGCTCGTGCGCCTTAACCGCGAGCTCGGCGCGGACTTCAGCGTTCAGAACTTCCGCCATCGCGCGGTCTACGACGACAACGAGGGCCGCGTCGAGATGCGTCTCGTGAGCACGAAGCCGCAGAGCGTGCACCTGGCCGGCCGCAAGCTCGATTTCGCGAAGGACGAGTACATCGTCACCGAGTACTCGCACAAGTATTCGGTGGACGAGTTCCGCGAGCTCGCGCGGCGCGCGGGCTTCGAGCCCGTGGTCACGTGGGTGGACGAAGAGGAGCTCTTCAGCGTCCACTACCTCGAGGTGCAGTAAGCGCCGCTGCTCTCGCGGACGCCGCCCGAGGATCTGCCAACCGCCCGGACTTCTCTCTATGATCCGCTCCATGAGCGATGAAAAAATCTATCCGGTGCCGAAGGCGCTCGCCGCGCGCGCCTGGATCGATCTGGCGAAATACGAGTCGATGTACAAAGACTCCGTTGCCGACTCCGAGGCCTTCTGGGCGACGCAGGCGCGCGAGCGCCTCGCGTGGCTGCAGCCGTTCACGCAGGTCAAGGACACGTCGTTCGACGCGGGCGACCTGCACGTGCGCTGGTTCGCCGACGGCAAGCTCAACGTCGCCGCCAATTGCCTCGACCGGCACCTCACCAAACGCGCCGAGCAAACCGCGATCCTCTGGGAGCCCGACGACCCGAACGGCGAGGTGCGCCTCCTGAGCTACCGCGAGCTCCACGAGCACGTCTGCCGCTTCGCCAACGCCTTGAAGCGACTGGGGGTCGCGAAGGGCGACCGCGTGACGATCTACATGCCGATGATCCCGGAGACGGTCGTCGCGATGCTCGCGTGCGCGCGCATCGGCGCGGTCCATTCGGTGGTGTTCGGCGGGTTCTCGCCCGAGGCGCTCAAGGGGCGGATCGAGGATTGCGCGTCGCGCGTGGTGATCACCGCCGACGAGGGCGTCCGCGGCGGGAAGAAGATCGCGCTCAAAGCCAACGTCGACGAGGCGCTCGCCGGGGTCAAGGGCACGAAAATCGACGCAGTCGTGGTCGTGAAGCGCACCGGCGGCAAGATTGGCTGGATCGGCGGCCGCGATCACTGGTACCACGAGATCAAGGACGGCGCGTCGGAGGTCTGCCCGCCCGAGCCGATGTCGGCGGAGGATCCGCTATTCATTCTTTACACGTCGGGCTCCACGGGCAAGCCGAAGGGAGTGCTGCACACCACCGGCGGCTACTTGCTGTTCGCGTCGATCACGCATCAGTACGTCTTCGACTACCACGACGGCGAGATGTACTGGTGCGCGGCCGACGTCGGCTGGGTGACCGGTCACAGCTACATCGTCTACGGCCCGCTCGCGAACGGCGCGACCACGCTGATGTTCGAGGGCGTGCCGACGTATCCCGACGCGAGCCGCTTCTGGCAGGTGGTCGACAAGCATCAGGTTGATATTCTCTACACGGCGCCGACCGCGATCCGCGCGCTGATGCGCGAGGGCGAGGCGCCGGTGAAGCGCTGCTCGCGCAAGAGCCTGCGCGTGCTCGGCAGCGTCGGCGAGCCGATCAATCCCGAGGCGTGGGAGTGGTATTACCACGTGGTGGGCGACGCGCGCTGCCCGATCGTCGACACGTGGTGGCAAACCGAGACGGGCGGGATCCTGATCACGCCGCTGCCGGGCGCGACGGCGCTCAAGCCCGGCTCCGCCACGCGGCCGTTCTTCGGCATCAAGCCCGCGATCGTGGACGGTAACGGCAAGCTTCTCGAAGGCGCGGCCTCGGGTAACCTCGTGCTGCTCGACAGCTGGCCCGGGCAGATGCGCACCGTGTACGGCGATCATCAGCGCTTCGTCGACACGTACTTCAAGCAGTACCCCGGCAAGTACTTCACCGGCGACGGCGCGCGCCGCGACCAGGACGGCTACTACTGGATCACGGGCCGCGTCGACGACGTGATCAACGTCGCGGGCCACCGGCTCGGCACGGCCGAGGTCGAGAGCGCGCTCGTCGCGCACGCGGCGGTGGCAGAGGCGGCCGTCGTCGGATTCCCGCACGACTTGAAGGGCCAGGGCATCTACGCGTACGTGACGCTCAAGATCGGGCAGACGCCGACGGAGGCGCTCCGCAATGAGCTCGTGGCGTGGGTGCGCAAGGAGATCAGCGCGATCGCAACGCCGGACTTCATCCAGTGGGCGCCGGGGCTGCCGAAGACGCGGTCCGGCAAGATCATGCGGCGCATCCTCCGCAAGATCGCGGCGAACGACGTGAGCGAGCTCGGGGACACGTCGACGCTCGCAGATCCCGCCGTCGTCGATGACCTAGTCAAGAACCGCGGAAAATAGGGACATGTTTGATTTTCGCCGACGCGCGTCGAGATGCGACGGTAGCGGACGAAAATCAAACATGTCCCTATTTTCCGCTGCGATGCGCCATCCGTAGCCGACGAAAAAAGTAACCTGTCCCTATTGCTCCGGCTTGAAGTCGGGGGGCGCTGCCGAGCCGTCGCCGAAAAAGAACTTCTGCATCTCGTCCTCGAGAAACTTGCGCGCCTTCGGCTCGATCGGCGTGAGCCGATACTCGTTGATCAGCATCGTCTGATGCTTGAGCCAGCGCTGCCACGCGAGCTTGGACACGTTCTCGTAGATTCGCTTGCCGATCTCGCCGGGATACGGCTGCCGGTCGAGGCCTTCGGCCTCGGCGCCGAGCACCACGCAATGAATCGTTCTTGCCAACGCCGCTTCCTTCGGGAGGTGGGCGGCGATTATGACGTGCTTTGGGCTGGCCGGGGGAAAGCGAGGGCCGCGCTCGCGGCCCATCCATATCGCGGTGGGCAGCGAGCACGGCAACCCGCCGGCTGCGACGGTCATCCAGGACGCGATGCGCAACCTAGCTGCCTTCCTCCCCAAGAAGCAAGACAGGCGCGCGGTCTCGGACGCGCCAAGTGGTAACGGCAGCAACATTTGTGCCATCGCGCCGACGAAACGCATATTCAGCGACTTAGGCGACCGCGCCGAATAACCGACTTGCCGTTCGTAAATAAGCTCGACACTGGTGGGGGCGACGTGTCACCGAGCGCGGAGTGACCGCAGCAACTCCGCCACGGGGGCCGGCACGCCGACCGGCAGGTCCGCGCGCGGGTCGTGCCAGACGCGGTCGCCCCGGTCCGCCACGCCCGCCGGCGCCGCCGCGAGCTCGAGGACGAGCGGACGCAGGTCGAGGTCGAAGTGCGTGAACGCGTGCTCGATCGTCAGGAGCGGCCGCGCAGACGACACGCGGGCGCCGAGCTGGCGCTGGCACCACGCCTCGGCCGCGTCGTCGCTCCCGAGCTCGGGCAGGCTGTAGAGCCCGCCCCAGATACCGCTCGCCGGCCGCCGCTCGAGCAGCACGCGCCCGCCGGGGTCGCGCACGACGAGCACGTCCACATGTCGATGCGCACGCGCGCGCTTCGGCCGCGCCGCCGGGTGCCGCGCCTGCGTGCCCGCGCGGCACGCGGCGCAGTCCTCGGCCAGCGGACACACGGTGCACGCGGGCTTGGCGCGCGTGCAGAGCGTGGCGCCGAGATCCATGATCGCCTGCGTGTAGTCGGCCACGCGTTCCAACGGTGTGTGCTCTTCGGCGCGCACCCAGAGCTCGCGCTCGACGGCGGGCGTGCCGGGCCAACCATCCACCGCGTGATAACGCGCGAGCACGCGCTTCACGTTGCCGTCGAGGATCGGGTGCCGCTCGCCCGCCGCCTGCGCGGCAATCGCACCCGCCGTCGACCGGCCGATACCGGGCAGCTCCACGAGAGCGTCGAAGCGCGCCGGCACCTCGCCGCCGAACCGCTCCGCGACGACTTGCGCGGCGCGATGCAGGTTCCGTGCGCGCGCGTAGTAGCCGAGACCCGACCAGAGCCGCAGCACGTCGTCGAGCTGCGCCGCGGCGAGCGCGCCGACGGTGGGAAACCGCCGCATGAATCGCTCGTAGTACGGGATCACCGTCGCGACCTGGGTTTGCTGGAGCATGATCTCCGACACCCAGACCGAGTACGGCGTGCGCTCGAGCTGCCACGGCAGATCGTGGCGGCCGTGCGCGTCGAACCAGACGAGCAGCCGCGGGGCGAGCGCCGCCATCAACGCGGGGCGGAGGAAGAGCCGGGCGGCGGCACCGTCGGGTCGATCGGCAGGCCTTCGAGCTCGCGCGCGAGGTTCTCGATGCGGCGCACGGCGCGGGGGGCGCCGTCCGCCAACGTGCGCCTGAGGCGCCACGGCCCGATCAAGGGAGGCACCCAGAAGTCGGGCTCCATCTCGAGCGCGTACGTGAGATTCGTGCCGCCTGCGCCGTCGGGCTCGAGCGTCCATTCGGACGTGCTGTACTTGAAGTTGCTGCGCTCGGGCAGCACGGAGGTCTTGATCCACTTCGGCTCGCGGGTCTCGAGCCGCTCGACGCGGTCGAAGGTCATGCAGTGCCAGAGCACGCAGCCTTCCATCCGCGTGAACACGATCGGCGTGCCGTCGGTGTCGGGATCGAGATAGCGGCTCTCCTTGTAGGCGCTCGAGATCCGGCCAAACCGATTGTCGCCGTAGTCGGTGAGCACCGTGTAGATCGACTGCGGCGTGGCGGCGAGATGCGCATCGGCCACGAGGCTGTAGCGATCGCGCTGCTTCGTGACCTCGAGGTTGTCGATCGTGGCCGCCCAGATGCAAGCGCTCGCGGCGCACGCACCGAGCGCGACGATGGCGGCGTGGCGTGCTTTCGCGGAGCCCATGCAGGCGTCAGCGACTGAGCCGGTCGCGGAGGCGGTCGGTCAGCCGTTTGGAGGCCTCTCCCTTCTTCTCGTCGAGCTTCTGGTCGACCTCCTTGGTGACGCGCGACTTCACAAGCGCGCCGAAGTCCGGCAGCACGGAGGGCGCGTCGATCGTGCCGGTGACGCGCAGCGGCAGCGTGTCGCCGGCGTACTTCACCATCGCGGGATCCGACTGGAGCTTCGGCCCGTCGATCATCGTGGCCTTGAGGTCGAAGCTCACCTTGTCGTCGAGCAGGTTCACGGTGCCCGTGCCCGCGATCCGCATGAAGTCGAGCGCTCCGGCGAGGTCGCGATTCGTGAGCACCGCGTCCTCGACCGTGCCGGTGGCGGCGAGCGACGCGAACGTCGTGCGCCGCGGGGCGTCGCCGCGCTCGGGCTCTGGGTCGTGGTCGAGCCGGGCGCGGGCCCGGCGCAGCTCGTACCAGAGGTCGATGCCTTCGAGCGCGCCGTTCGTCACGCTGAACGACAGGTTGCCGTCCAAACCCCGGCGCATCTCGCCGAGATTCGAGCCGTTCGCCACGAGGTCGAGCTTCACGTCGCCGATCCCGGCCACGTCGGCCGAGCCGAGCAGATCCTTGCCGAGCGGCACGAGGTCGACGTGGTCGAGCTGCTGCGCGATCGTGGCCTTGGCCGCGTTGGCTTGCACGTCGAGATCGATCTGGCCGTTCCACGTGCCGCCGTAGAGCGAGGCCTTCGGCGTGATCTTCAGCTTGCCGTTCGCCGCCGTGAGCCCGAAGCTCGCGTTCGTGAGCGTGAGACCGCTGAACTTGGCCTTGCCAAACTTGAGCTCGCCGGCCGCGTCGAGCTTGCGCAGCACTTCGAGCGGCAGGTCGACCTCGTCGAGCGAGCCCTCGTCGGCGGGCGCGGAGGAGTCGGACGACGGCGGCAAGTAGCGGTCGACGTTGATGTCGTCGACGCTCAAGTTGTACGCGAGCTTGTCGCCCTCGAGGCCTACGCGCCCGGTGAGCGTCGAGTCGTCGAGCTTGAGCTGCATGTCGCGCAGGCCGAGCTGCGACGACGTGTAGAGCAGATTGGCCTTGGCGCTCGCACGGTGCAGCACCGCGGAGTCGGCCGTCTCGAGCTCCACCTTGAACGCGCCGAGCACGTTGCGCGGGTCGAACTCGCGGATGTCGACCGCGCCCGAGAGCGACAGGTCGCTCAGGAGCTTCTGGCCCGTGAGCGACCCGGCGACGGTGATACCGAGCACGTCGAGCGTGAGGCCGTTCAGCTCGAGCGACTCCTTGCCGAGGTTCGCGGCGAGCGAATCGACCTCGAGCGTGGCCTTGCCGGAACCGCCGGGCCAGGCGGCGCCGCTGCCGTCGATCTTCACGTCGAGCTGCTCGAGCTTGTAGGCATTGTCGGCCAACGCGAGCGTGGCCTGGGTGCTCGCGTCGACCGCGACCTTGACGTCGGCGCCCGCCAGCGAGAACCGGATCTTCAGCGGAAACTTCTTGCCGGACCCGAAGCCGTTGGCCGTGAGGCCGAAGCTCGTGAGCTCCCAGTGGCTCTTGGTGGCTGCGTCGTTCCAGGTGACGCGCGCATCGGCGATCTCGATGGCGCCGACGCCCAAGTCGAGACCTTGCGCCGCGCCGCCGCCGCTCTGCGCCGCCGGCGCCTGCGCGCTCGACGCGCCGCCGAGATCCTGCCAATTGTTGCGACCGCGCGCGTCGCGCGCGAGGTTGAGCTCGAGCCCGTGGAGCCGCGCTTCGCTGATCTCGATCCGGCGGGTCAGGAGCGGCAGCAGCGCCACCTTGAGCTCGGCGCTGCCGATCTTCGCCATCGGCGCCGAGCCGAAGCCCTGCGCGTTCGCGATGCTCGCGGAGCCGACGGCGATCCGGATCGACGGGAACACCGCAAGCTCGAGGTCGCCGTCGAGCGTGAGCTTACGGCCCGTGGCGTGCTCGGCTGCGGCGACGATCTCGTCCTTGTGGTCGTTCGGGTCGAACAGCATGCCCACCGCGACGAGCGCCGCGATGAACAGCACGATCACGGCGCCCGCGATGATGCCGATCAGCTTGAGAGTGCGTCTCATGGGCGTGCCCCCGCGAAGAGCCTATTACGCCCCATCGTAGCAAACCGCGGCGAACGGAGTGCGAAGGTCGGCCCGAAGATCAGCCCGAAGATCAGCGCGAAAGTCAGCCGATAGCTTTTGAGCGCACCTTGCTGGGGAACTGAGAGTTCCACCGCTCGACGATGGCCTCGAGGTCCTTGGCGCGCACGGCGGCGCCGATGTGGTGGCCTTGCACCTTGTCGCAGTGCATCGCCTCGAGCATCTGCAGCGTGGCGCCGTCTTCGACGCCCTCGGCGCAAGCCCGCATCTTGAGCTTGTGCGCGAGATAGACGAGGCCCTCGACCATCGCGCGCGCGTCCTCGCGCAGACGCATGTCGTTGATGAACTGAATGTCGAGCTTCACCTCGCTGAACGGCATCCGATAGAGATGCGTGAGCGACGACGCGCCCGTGCCGAAGTCGTCCAAGCAAAGGTTGATGTTCTTCACGCGCAGCCGCGCGAGGATGTCGAGCGCCACCGCCGGGTCCTGCATCGCCGCGGTCTCCGTGAGCTCGATGGTGACCATCGACGGGTCGAGGTTGTTCTCGCGGATCAACGTGAGCAGGCGATCCGGGAAACCGAGGTCGCCCAGGAACTGCGCCGACAAGTTCACGCCGAGCTCCATGTACAGACCGTTCGCGAACCAGACGCGCGCCTGCTCCATCGCGGCGCGGAACACGAAGTCGGTGACCTCGATGATCAGGCCGCTCTCCTCCGCGAGGCCGATGAAGTCCTTCGGGTAGAGCAGCCCGTACTCGGGGTGCTCCCAGCGGACGAGCGCTTCGGCGCCCTCGATGATCCAGCGGCCCGGGCTCTTGAACGTGGCCTTCGGCAAGTAGTGCACCACGAGCTGGCCTTGCTCGCACGCCTGGCGCAAGTGGTTCGCGGTGATCACCTTCTTCTGCGACTTCAAGCGCACGAGCAGCACCTCGAGCTCGTCGAGCGCGATCGGCTTGCAGAACGAGCCGGCGATGTCGACGCCCATGGAGATGCCGAGCTCGGACGCCGTGGTCAACACGCGGCTGTCGAGGCCGCTCGCGATAAGCACCTTCGGGCGCCGGTCGAGGCCCGCGAGCTCGCGCAAGAGCTCGATGCCGTCGCGGCCGGGCATCTGTAAGTCGAGCAGCACCACGGTCGGAGAAAACCCGACGACCGTCGCAGCGAACTCGAGCGGATCGGTGAGGACCTTGATCTCGAAGCCCAGGTCTTCGCCGACCTGACCGAAGAACGTGCCGACGTCCGGATCGTCGTCCATGACCAGCAAGCGGTTCTCGTTCATTGGCGTAATCCTCGAGAGAGTGCGCGTTAGACCGCGACGCGGGGCAACGGCATGGCAGCCGCCGCCGCGGGTCGTTCGCGGTTCCAATGGTCGACGAGGCTCGGAATCTCCGCGGGCGGCACCGCGCGGCTGATGAAAAACCCTTGGCAGCGGTCGCAGCCCATGATCGCGAGCATGTCCAGCGCCGCTCGGTTCTCCACGCCCTCCGCGCAGATCGTCAACCCCAGGTTGTGGCCGAGCTCGATCAGCGAGCTCACCATCGTGTTGGCCTCGCGGCTGTGCGGCACGTTGATCACGAGGCTCTTGTCGATCTTCATCTCGTTGAACGGCATCTGATAAAGCTGAGTGAGTGACGAGTAGCCGGTGCCGAAGTCGTCGAGCGAGAGACCGATTCGCTTCACGCGCAGGCGCGTGAGGATGTCCATCGTCGTGGTGGGGTTCTGCATCGTCGCGGTCTCGGTGATCTCGAGCGCGAGCTGACTGCCGTCGACGCCGTGCTTCGCGAGCAGCGCCGCGATGCGGTCGGGGAAGCTCAAGTCGGTGACGAGGCTCGGCGGCAGGTTCACAGCGCACGACATCGGCAGCCCTTGATCGTTCCACTCACGAACTTGGCGCAGCGCGAGGCCGAGCACGACGCTCGTCAAGTCGGCGATCGAGCCGCTGCGCTCGGCGAGCGGCACGAACTCGTCCGGCATCACGACGCCGAGCCGCGGATGCTGCCAGCGCGCGAGCGCCTCGACGCCGTCGATGACCCAACCGTGGTCAGTGCGGGTCGCCTTCGGCTGGTAGTAGGGGATGATCTCGCCGGCGGCGATGCCGCGGCGAAGATCGGCCGCGCTGAGCTCTCGGTCCTGATTGAGCACGGCCGCGAGCTTGGTCTGCAGGTCGTGGGCGAGCACCGGCTTCGGCAGCTTGCCGCACATCGTGAGACCGTAGCTCACGCCGAGCTCGTAGGCAGTCACGAGCACGCGCTCGTCCACGCCGCTCATCAGCAGGATCGGGGACTTGCAATCGCGGGCCGCGAGCAGACGCAGCAGCTCGAGGCCGTCCGTGTCCGGCAGGTGCAGATCGAGAACGATCAGGGTCGGACGGAAGGTGTCGACGAGCGTCAAGAACTCGGCCGCGGTGCCCGCGCTCGCCACGGAGTAGTCGAGCTTCTCGGCGACGGCGGCGATGAAGTCGACGACGCCCGGCTCGTCGTCCACTAGGAGCAATCGATTGACGTTGTCGGCCATCTGCGGTCGCGAATGTGAATGGAGCACGCGGCGATATGCGGTAGCCTGCCGGGCGCTCGTTAGCCGTTCTATCGACAGGCGCTCACTTTTCTTAATCTGTCCGGGCGGGTTCGGGTTTATGTAAAGCGGCGGGCGGCGCGCCAGCGCGGCGGGCCGTCGGAAAGGTGCCAACGGATCGGGCAGCGCAGTTAGGGACAGACCCTTGGGCGCGAAGCGCAGCTCGTCGCGAAGCGCCCAGGCAGGCGCGGCGTGCCGCCCCGCGGCGCCTACTAGGGTCAGTCCCTAATGGTGACCCGAGTACCAGTTCACGGCGAATTGGACGAGCTGCGGCGCCGTGCGCAGGTTGAGCTTCTTCTTGATGCGTTGGCGGTGCGACTCTACCGTCTTCACCGAGAGATTCAGCGTCTCCGCGATCTCGCGCGTGGTCTTGCCGCGGCCGATGAGGTTCAGGACCTGCAGCTCCCGGTTGCTCAGGCGCTCGATCGGGTCGGCGCTCTGCTGGCGGCCCGTGACCGCAAACCGCTCGATCATGCTCGCGCCGACGCGTTCGCTCACGTAGATGCCGCCCGCGAGCACCCGCCGCACCGCAACGAGCAGCTGCTCCGCGGCGGCCTGCTTCATGATGTAGCCGTTGGCGCCTGCGCTCAGCAGCCTCTCGGCGTAAATGCTCTCGTCGTGCATCGACAGAATCAGGACCGGCAGTTGCTGGTACTTATTGCGGATGTCCTTGACGAGCTCGAGACCGTCGCTGTCGCGCAGCGACAGGTCGAGTATCACGATGTCGGGGGTAAGCTTGCTTAGCGTGATCCGCGCCTCCTTGACGTCGGCGGCCTCGCCGCAGACCTTGAGATCCGGTTCCTGCTCGATCAACTGCACCAGCCCCTGACGGACGATCGGATGATCGTCGACGAGAAATACGCTGCGCTTCCCGGTGTGTTCCGCCATGTTTTTCCTTCGATGCCCTCTTGTTGGTCTACGCGGAGCAGCGTGCGGCGGATAACCACTCCGCCGCCTTCCTTTGCTCCGTTATCGAACGCGAACCGGTGCCAAACACGACGCGAGCCGCGAGGGACGCGACGGCGAGCCAAGCGACCGCCCGGAACCGTGCTGCCGGAGCGCTCCCCCGCCGCTCCAGCGCACAAAAAACGTGGTTAGTCTCAGTATGTTGGAGAAAGCCGCTACGCGCTATAGGGGAAGCCCTGATCGCCGGAAATGATCTCGGTCAGAAGGACATCCGCCGCGGCGGAAGGGATGGAGCGGGCTGCGGGAATCGAACCCGCGGCTCTAGCTTGGGAAGCTAGGGTATTGCCACTATACGAAGCCCGCTCGTCGAACGAAGTTTAATGCCTTTTCGACTTCGCTCAAGCTCCGATCTCGCTACTCGTCGCATGCGTACCCCGGCGAGCAACAGGTCGTGACACCTCGACGACCGAGCTAGGCCCGCATCCCGTCGAAGTGTTAGCTTGCGGTCCCGCACTCCGAGCCGGACCACCCAGGACGCGCGCGACCTTGACCGCAATCCACCTCCGCAAAGTCCGCAGCTTCGTGCGCCGGGCCGGCCGCACTACCCCCGCACAACGGCGCGCGCTCGACGAGCTCGGCCCGCGCTTCAGCGTGCCCGACGTGCCTGAGCGGCTCGACGTCGTCGCGCTGTTCGGCCGCGATGCGCCGCGCGTGCTCGACATCGGCTTCGGCGACGGCGAGGCGCTCGTGACGTGCGCCGCCAACAACCCGGGGGTGGACTATCTCGGCGTCGAGGTTCACGAGCCCGGCATCGGTCATCTGCTGCTGCTGCTCGAGAAGGCGCTGCTCACGAACGTGCGCGTGATCGGCCGCGACGCCGCCGACGTCTTGCCGCAACGCCTGTCCGACGCCGAGTTCGACGCGGCCAACTTGTTCTTCCCGGATCCGTGGCCGAAGAAGCGTCATCACAAGCGCCGGCTCGTGCAGGCGCCGTTTCTCGCCGAGATCGCTCGCGTGTTGAAGGCCGGCGGATTATTTCATCTCGCAACGGACTGGGCGGACTACGAGCGGCACAGCCGCGAGCTGCTCGCCGCGCGCCCCGATCTCGAGCCGGTCGCGCACCACGATCTGCGCGACGATCCGGTGGCGTTCCGCCCGCCGACGAAGTTCGAGCGGCGCGGCCTCCGCCTGGGGCACGACGTGTTCGACTTGTACTACCGCAAGCGCGCGGCCACGCCGTAGCGACGCGTGCGTCGGATCACGTGCCCGGTTGCTCGGCGCCTCCGCCGGACTTCGCCGCCGTCCCCACCGACGCGTCGATGAGGCGCGCGCGCATCATGAGCCAGAACAGCACGATGCCCGGCACGGCGGCGAGCGTGGTGAGCACGTAGAACTCCACGTAGCCGAAGCGCAAGATCAGCGCGCCCGCCGTCGCTCCCGTCAGCACGCGGCCGATGATGCTGGCCGCGGCCGAGAACAGCGCGAACTGGAACGCGGTGTAGCGCAAGTCGCACAGCGCGGAGAGGTACGCCACCACGGCGACCCCGCCGATGCCGCTCGCCAAATTCTCGAAACCGATCGCCCCCGCCATCGCAAGATTCGAGTGGCCCGCCGCCGCGAGACCCGCGAAGCTCAGGTTCGAGACGGCCATGAGCCAAAGGCTCAAGAGCACGGCGCGCTTCATCCCGAGACGCGCATACAAGATGCCGCCGAGGAAGATGCCGGCGAGGTATGCCCCGAGCCCCGACCACACGTCGAAGACGACGATCTCGTCGTTGGTGAAGCCGAGATCGTCGAAGAGAAGCCGAAACGTGAGATTCGCGAGCGTGTCGCCGACCTTGTGCACCAGGATGAACAGCAGGACGAGCAGCGCTCCCTTACGCCTCAGGAACTCCACCACCGGCCCCACGATCGACTGGACCACGTCGGCCAGGCCCCGGCGCCCCGCGGGCTCGCGGTGCCGCGGGGGCTCACCGAAGATCAGGCCGACGGCCATGCCCGGCAGCGCGAAGACCGCGCAGGCGATGTACGCCGCCTGCCACCCGAAACGCGCGGCGATCACGAGCGCAAGCGAGGCGGCGGCGACAGACCCGATGCGCCAACCGTATTGCGACATGCCGGAGCCGACGCCGAGCTGCCGCGGCTCGAGCGACTCGATCCGATACGCGTCGATGACGATGTCGTAGGTGGCGCCCGCGACCGCCACGAGGATGGCCGCCACTGCGGCCGCCATCAGATGCGATTTCGGATCCACGAGCGCGAGATTGACGATCGCGGCGGCGGCGAGCACGCCCGCGAGCAAGAGCCATGACACCCGCTGCCCCAACCGGCCGATCACGGGCAGCCGCACGCCGTCGACCACCCACGCCCAGGCCCACTTGAGGTTGTAGGCGAGGAACGCGAGCGAGAACGCGGTGATGGACCGCTTGTCGATGCCGTCCTGCGCCAGCCTCGTTGTAAGCGTGGCCGCGATCATCGCGTACGGCGCGCCGGACGAGAGCCCCAAGAACAGTGCGGCGAGTGGAGCGGCCTCGGTGTACTGGCGGAGAGCAGGCGGCAACGCGCTGCGCCATCCTCCCGGCTCCATCGACCGCTGCGTTGTGCTCAACAGGATGACCCCGGCGCGCGAGCGCCATGGACTCGATGATGCCGAACGGCCGGCTCTTGGAACAACTCGCGCCGTCGTCGCGGCACTAGAGCTGCCAATCGTAGTCGATCGTGAGCGGCGCGTGGTCCGAGAAGCGCCGGTTCTTGTAGATCGCGGCGCCTTTGATCGCGGCGCGCAGCGCGGGGCTCACGACCTGGTAGTCGATGCGCCACCCCACGTTCTTCTCCCAAGCGCGGCCGCGGCTCGACCACCACGTGTATTGATCCGCCGTTTGGTTCACCGCGCGAAACGCGTCGACGAACCCGCGGCCGTCGAACAGCGTGTCGAGCCAAGCGCGCTCCGGTGGAGTGAACCCCGGATAGTCCTGAAGTGCGCGCCAATTTTTCAGGTCGATCGGACGGTGCGCCATGTTGAAGTCACCGCAGAATACGAACGGCAGGCGGTGGCTCGCGAGGTCCGCGAGCCGCCTGTCGAACGCGGCGAGGAACCGGAACTTGGCTTCCTGCCGCGCCGGGCCGGAGGAGCCCGACGGAAAGTACGCGCTCGCGATCGCAACGGAGCCGAAGTGCGCCTCGAGATAGCGGCCTTCCGCGTCGAGCTCCGGCACACCGATGCCGCGCACCACGTTTACCGGCTCGCCACGCGAGTAGATTGCGACGCCGCTGTATCCTGGTTTCTGCGCGGCGTGCAGCACGCGATGAAAGCCGCGCGCCTCGAATGCGCGGTCGGCGAGCTGATGATCGTGAGCCTTGAGCTCTTGCACGCAGAGCACGTCCGCGCGCTGGCGCGCGAACCAGCGGAAGAATCCTTTGCGTGCCGCGCTGCGCAAACCGTTCGCGTTAAAACTGATCACTCGCACGGGGGAAAATCGGCCGATCGGAAAAGAAGCGCGCTATCATAGCCAAACGGTTCCGGACCCGATGGATGAAAGCCTACAAGACAGAGTTTCTGGAGCTGGCGTTGGAGCTTGGAGTTCTGCGTTTCGGCGAATTTACGCTCAAGTCGGGACGCGTTAGCCCCTATTTTTTCAACGCCGGACTGTTCAACACCGGTTACGCCGCGGCGAAGCTCGGCCGCTGCTACGCGTCGGCCGTCGCCACGCTCGACATCGAGTTCGACATGTTGTTCGGCCCCGCTTACAAGGCGATCCCCATCGTCGCGCTCGCCGCCGCCGCACTCGCGGAGCATCACGACGAAGACTACGCCTACGCGTTCAACCGCAAGGAAAAGAAAGACCACGGCGAAGGCGGGATGATCATCGGGGCGCCGCTCGCGGGCCGCGTGCTGATCTTGGACGACGTCATCACGGCCGGCACGGCCGTCCGCGAGGTGCTCGATCTCGTCCGCGCAGCGGGCGCGACTCCGGCCGGCGTGCTCGTCGCCCTGGATCGGGAGGAGGTGGGGCCGAAGAACCGCATCTCCGCGGTCCAACAGCTCGAAACGGAGCTCGGCGTGCCCATACGCAGTATCGTGTCGCTCACCGACCTCATCGACCATCTGGAGGAAGACAAGGATTTCGCCGACCACCTGCCGGCGGTGAAGGCCTACAGGAACAGATACGGGGTGACCTTGGAGCGTTGAGCGCCGCTCGGAGTGAGAGCTGCGTTGCAGTTTGGTACGGATTCGCCCTTTCTTCGGCCAGAAGTTTGGTATATCTAGGGACTGAACGGATTAGGTAGGTTACATAATTGGCCCCGTCCCGCCTCCTTTGCTCGCTCGCGCTCGCGGCGCTGTCCGTGCCGGCGCTGTGCTCGGCACAGCAGCAGTCGGGGGCCAAGCTCTATCGGTGGGTCGACGCGAACGGCGAAGTCCACTACACCGACTCGATTCCTCCGGAGCAGTCGTCCCGTGATCGCACCCTGATGAACAACCAGGGCGTGAAGGTCGGATTCGAGGAGGGCGAGATCACCCCGGAAGAACGCGCCGAGATCAACCGCAGGAAGGCCGCAGCGGATGCGGAGGAGCGCGCCAAGGCGGAGGTCCAACGCCGGGACCGCATGCTGCTCGAGACCTATCTATCGGTCGCCGATATCGAAGACTTGCGCGACCGCAGGCTCGAGCTCCTCGAGTCGCAAATCAAGGTTACCGAAGCCTACCTCGGCAACCTGCGCAAGAAGCTCGAAGGCCTGCAGAAGGAAGCGGGCAAGTTCAAACCGTACGCCACGGCCGAGAACGCTCCGAGCATTCCGGAGAACCTCGCCACCGAGATCGCCCGCACGACCGCGTCGATCACCAGTTACGAGCAGACGCTCGCGCGCACGCGGGGAGACCAGCAGAACCTGCGCGCATCGTTCGACGGCGACATTGCGCGCTTCAAGCAGCTGAAGAACAAGGGCTAGCTCAGCCGCGGCCCGTGTGGCCGAAGCCGCCGCTACCGCGCGCGCTCTCCTCGAAGCTCTCGACCACCTCGAACTCCACCTGCACCACCGGCACTACGACGAGCTGCGCGACGCGCTCGCCCGGCTCGATTCGAAACGCCTGCGCGCCGCGATTCCAGCACGAGATCATGAGCTCGCCCTGGTAGTCGGAGTCGATGAGCCCGACCAAGTTGCCGAGCACGATGCCGTGCTTGTGACCGAGCCCCGAGCGCGGAATGATCAGCGCGGCGAGCTTCGGGTCGCCGATGTGAATCGCGATACCCGTGGGAATCAGCGCGGTGGCGCCGGGCGCGAGCTCGAGCGGCTGCTCGAGGCAGGCTCGCAGATCGAGCCCGGCCGAGCCGGCCGTCGCGCGTTTGGGCAGCGGGAGATCGCGCCCGATGCGCGGGTTCAAAATCTTGAGGTCGACCTTCACGATCAGCCTGCGCGTGACGACGGCCGCGCGTCGTGCCGCCCCGCGCGATAGCGCTCCGCGATCAGCTCGATCAACCGGCGCGCGAGCATCGGCTTCGTGCCTTCGCCGAGCGCAACCTCGCCGCCGGGCCAGAACACGGTGAGCGCGTTCGTCTCGCGATCGAAGCCGCAGTCGGGGCCGACCTGATTCGCGGCGATCATGTCGACGCGCTTCTTTTCGAGCTTCTCGCGCGCATACCGCGCCACGTCCTCCGTCTCCGCCGCGAACCCCACCGTGAACGGCGGCTTCGGCAGAGCCGCGACGCTCGCGAGCGTGTCCGGCGAACGCACGAGCGCGAGCTCCATCTCGGGCGAGCTCCGTTTGATCTTTTGGCGCGCCGGTTTCCGCGGCCGATAGTCCGAAACGGCCGCGCAGCCTACGAAGATGTCGGTGTTCGCGATTTCTTCGTGCACGCGCTCGTACATCTGCTCGGCCGTCTCCACGTCTATGCGCCGCACTCCGGCGGGGGTGGGAAGGGCGACGGGGCCGCTCACGAGCACCACGTCCGCGCCCGCGTCGCGGGCGGCAATCGCGACGGCGAACCCCATCTTCCCGGAGCTACGGTTCGTGATGTAACGGACCGGATCGATGGCCTCCCGGGTCGGCCCCGCCGTGATCACGACCCTGGCGCCGGCCAACGACTGGAGCGGCAGCCGGTCTGGGAGCTCGAGCAGCGCGCTCACGATCTCCATCGGCTCGACCATCCGCCCCGGACCGGTTTCGCCGCAGGCCTGATCGCCTTCCGCCGGCCCGAGGAAACGCACGCCGCGCGAGTCGAGCACGGCACGGTTGGCTTGCGTCGCGGGGTGCGCCCACATCGCGTGATTCATGGCCGGGGCCACGACGATCGGCGCCGTGGTCGCGAGGCAAAGCGTGGAGAGGAGATCGCCGGCGAGGCCCGCGGAGAGCGTCGCCAGAAAGTCGGCCGTCGCGGGCGCGACGACGACGACGTCGGCCCAGCGCGCGAGCTCGATGTGACCCATCGCCGCTTCCGCGGCGGGATCCCAGAGATCGTCGCGCACGCGGCGCCCGGAGACGGCTTGGAGTGTGACGGGCGTCACGAATTGGCGCGCGCCCGCGGTCATCACGACTTGTACTTCGCAGCCGCGCTCGGTGAGCCTGCGCACGATCTCGGGAGTCTTGTACGCGGCGATGCCGCCGGTGACGCCGAGCAGGATGCGCGTAGGTGTGCCTCGTTCGATTGCGGCCATGCTCGGGAGTCTCCGAGCCTCGAAGCTTACGCTCGCTCCGCCGCGAGTCGCCACTGGCGAATCGGCCTTTTCTTATGTCCTCGAGGACTAATCCGACAAGCATTGCGCGCGGCCCGTCGTCCACCATGGGACATGCGGGAACGGAGGGCGACATGACATTTCGCGACTGGCCGCGCTCGGAACGGCCGCGCGAGCGCTTGCTCGAGGCGGGCCCGAAGGCGCTGTCGGACGGCGAGCTCCTCGCCGTCCTGATCGGCACCGGCGCGGCCGGCAAGAACGCGGCCGAGCTCGCCCGCGCGCTGCTCGAGCATTGGGGCGGGCTCGCGCCGTTGCTCGCGACGAGCGCGCCCGAGCTCGCGCGAACCCGGGGCGTCGGCCCGGCCCGCGCGGCGAGGCTCGTGGCTGCCGTGGAGCTCGGGCGTCGCTATCTCGCGGCCCCGCCGGAGCCGCGCAGCGCGTTCGACGCGCCGCTCGACGCGGCGCGTTTCTTGAAGGCGCGGCTCCTCGATCTGCCGCACGAGGTGTTCTGCTGCCTGTTCCTGGACACCCGCCACCGGCTGATCCGCTGCGAGGAGCTGTTCCGCGGCACCGTCGACGGCGCCACGGTCTATCCGCGCGAGGTCGTCAAACACGCCCTGCAGCACAACGCGTCGGCCGTGATTCTGGGCCACAACCACCCGTCCGGCGTGTCGGAGCCGAGCGAGGCGGACCGCAGCATCACGCTCAAGCTCGCAAAAGCGCTGGCGCTGGTGGAGATCCGGCTACTCGACCACCTCGTCGTGAGCCGCGGCGGCCACGTGTCGCTCGCGGAGCGGGGGTGGATTTGAGGAAAATTAGGGACAGGTTACTTTTCGCGGGGAAATCGGCATGCCCCCACGCGCAGCGCGCAAGGGACAGGTTACTTTTTTCCCACTGGCCGCCAGCTACTTGCGAGGGTTCGCAGGGAAAAAAGTAACCAGTCCCAGCCTTGCCGAACACCACGGCCAGCAGGTATAGTCCCGCCCCTTTCGAGAACCCCCCGTTCGAGGATCCAGCGATGTCGAAGGTTTGCCAAGTCACCGGGAAACGGCCGATGTCGGGCCACAAGGTTTCCCACGCGAACAACAAGACGAAGCGCCGGTTCCTGCCGAATCTGCACACGCAGCGCTTTTGGGTGGAGAACGAGAAGCGCTTCGTGAAGCTCCGGGTGTCGCGCAGCGGCTTGCGAATGATCGAGAAGGTCGGCATCGAGCAGATCGTCGCCGACCTGCGCGCCAAGGGCGAGATCTGACAAGGCGGCCAAGGAATAGGAGACGAGCATGCGCGAGAAGATCCGATTGATGTCCTCGGCCGGCACGGGCCACTACTACACGACCACGAAGAACCGGCGCTTGCACCCGGAGAAGATGGAAGTGATGAAATACGACCCGCGCGTCCGCAAGCACGTGGCCTACAAAGAGACCAAGATCAAGTAGCCCGCTCCGTCAAACGGTTCCCGCAAAAGAAAAACCCGCCTCGAAGGCGGGTTTTTCGTTTTCGGTCGCACGGGCGCGGGTCAGGCCAACGCCGATTCCCTCATCTTGCGGAACGACCGCAAGTAAGCGACGAAGTCCTGCAGGCCCTGAATGCCGCTCTGCTCGGCGCGCGCGCACCATTCGCGGAAGTCGGCGAGCAGCCTGTCGTTGCTCTTGTGCGCGCCTTCCCACAAGCTCTTGAGCTCGTTGCGGTACTGGACCACGGTCTCGAACCGGGGGTGCCGCGCGAGCAGCTCGGCGAGCCGCGCGCGCGAGCGATCGTCGAGCATGTGCGGGTGGCGGCTCAAGAGCTTGCGGGCCGCGCGCACCACGGAGCTCGAGCGCACGCCCAAGCTGTCGAGCTCGCGATGAAGCACTGGCAGCGTGACGTTCAACGTGTAGTGCCTGAGCACGTGCATGCGATTCACGATGATCGCGCGCAACTCGTCGATGTCCGGCGTGGTTGCGGTGACGTCCTCGAGCTGCGGCGGCGTGGCGACGCGTCGAATCGTGGCGAGCCCGAAGAACTCGAACGCCTTCAAATGCAGCCAGCCCATGTCGACCTCGTGCCGCCGCATCGAGAAGCGCGCCGACGTCGGGAATGCGTGATGGTTGTTGTGCAGCTCCTCGCCGGCCACGAACAACCCGATCGGCCACAAGTTCGTCGACGCGTCGTCCGTCTCGAAATTCCTGTAACCCTTCGCATGGCACAGGCCGTTGACGACGCCGGCCGCGAGCAGCGGCATGTTCACGAGCTGCAGCGCGATCATGATGATGCCGGGAACGCCGAACAGCACGAGGTCCGCGACGATCAGCAACGAGATGCCGAGGAAGCTCATGCTCGTGTGATCGTAGAGACGGTTCTCGAGCCAGTCGTTCGGGGTGCCCTTCGCGTACTTCTCGAGCGTCTCGGGCTTGCAGGCCTCGGCGCGATAGAGCTCGGCGCCCTCGAGCAGCACTTTCTTCAGACCGAACAGCCGCGGGCTGTGCGGGTCGCCTTCCTTCTCGCAGTGGGCGTGGTGCTTGCGATGCACGGCGACCCATTGGCGCGTGGAAGCTCCCGTATTGATCCATAGCCAGAAGCGGCAGATGTGGCGGATCACGGGATGCAGGTCCACGGCGCGGTGCGCCTGGTCGCGGTGGAAATAGAGGGTCACGGCCATCATCGTCGCGTGCATCCAGAGCAGCGTGACGACCACGTAACCCGTGATGCTCAGATTCGCCAGACCGTAGAAGTGAGTGTAGAGAAATTCCACGTCGTCGTGCCTCGTGTCCTTCCTGGCGGGCGGAACACCCGTTACATGCGGTCGGTCAGGGACCGAGTCAATATAGCCGATCGACGCAGGCTACTCCATTGGACCTCCGGCCCCGCGTGCGCACCGTCACGAAAGACCGGCAGGCGCTGTCGACGGCGTCCCACCCGTCGTAAGCTTGCGCGATGCCCGAGCTGCCCGAGGTAGAGACGACGCGACGCGGGCTCGCTCCGTACGTGGTCGGCAAGTCGATCGCCACCGTCGAGATTCGCGAGCCGCGGCTCCGCTGGCCGGTGCCGAAGAGCCTGGCGGCCAAGCTCGAGGGGCGGCGGATCGAGGCGCTCGATCGCCGCGGCAAGTACCTGCTGTTCGACACGGGCGCGGGAACGCTGCTCGTGCACCTCGGCATGTCCGGCAGCCTGCGATACCTGCCCGAGCCGCGGGCGCACGGTGCGCACGATCACATCGACGTCGCGCTCGAAGGCGGCGGCTGCCTGCGATTCAACGATCCGCGCCGCTTCGGCAGCTGGCTGTTCACGACCGCGCCCGATCGCCATCCGCTGCTCGCGTCGCTCGGACCCGAGCCGCTCGGCGCGGACTTCACGGCGGACTACCTCTGGCGCACGAGCCGCAAACGCACGGTCGCCATCAAGCAGCACCTCATGAACGGCCATATCGTCGTGGGCGTCGGCAACATCTACGCGAACGAGGCGCTGTTCCGCGCCGGCATCCACCCGGCACGCCCGGCCGGCCGAGTCGCGCGCGCGCGCTTCGAGCCGTTGGTCACCTCGATCCGGGCCGTGCTCAACGACGCGCTCGAGGAAGGCGGCACGACTCTGCGCAACTACGTGGACGGCAACGGCAACCCCGGCTACTTCCGCCAGTCGCTGAACGTCTACGAACGCGAAGGGCAGCCGTGCAAGCGCTGCGCGACGCCGATCAAGCGCCGCGTCCAGGGTCAGCGCGCCACGTACTACTGCCCGCGCTGCCAGCGCTAGGCGCCGGGAGTCGCTCTCAGTCGCCGAGCGCGACCCCCTCGCGGCGCGGGTCGACGCCGCCCCACAGCACGGGCGTGTCCGTGTACTCGACCGCGATCGCGTGCAGGCCGCTGTTGAGGTCCAGTACGGAAACGGTGTGCCCGAGCGCCTCGAGCGCGGCGGCGCGCTCCGCGGCGGCCGTTCCCTCCTCGAGCTCTATCGGTCCTTGCTGCGCGAGAAAGTGCGGCGCCGCGACGGCCTGCTGCACGTCGAGGCCCCAATCGAGCATGCCCACGATCGTCTGGGCGACGAAGCCGATGATCCTCGTTCCGCCCGGCGACCCGACGACGAGCCGCAGCCGGTCGCGGTCATCGAGCACGAGTGTCGGCGCCATGCTGCTGAGCGGCCTCTTGCCGCCCTCGATCCGATTCGCGACGGGCTTGCCGCCGGCCTCGGGCACGTAGTCGAAGTCCGTGAGCTGGTTGTTCAAGATGAATCCGCCGACCATGAGCTGGCTGCCGAAAGCGCCCTGCACGCTCGTCGTCATCGCGACCGCATCTCCGGTTCGGTCGACGATCGAGAAGTGGCTCGTGGACGGCCGCTCCTCGCCGGAGCCCGGCGCGTAGTTCCACGCGGCCGCCTTGAGCGGGACGCCTGCCGCGACCGAGGGCAGCGCGTGCTTGTCATCGATCGCGGCCGCACGCGACTCGAGATAGCGCGCGTCGAGCAAGGCCGCAACCGGCGCGGGCACGAAGTCCGGGTCGCCGAGATAGAGGTTGCGATCCGCGAACGCCAGCCGGCTCGCCTCGCCGATCAGGTGAATCGCCATGACGGGGTCCGTGCGCAGCTCCGGCAGGTGGAACCGGCTCACCATGCTCAGGATCTGCTGCGTCGTGATGCCGCCCGACGACGGCAGCGGAGGCCCGCAGACGCGCCAACTCCGGTACGGCGAGCAGAGCGGCGCCGACTCGTGCGCCTGGTACGCCTTGAGATCCTCGAGCGTCATGCGCCCCGGGCGGACGGGGTTCTCGCGGACTTCCTTCGCGATCGCGGCCGCGAGCTCGCCCGAGTACATCGGCTCCGCGCCTTTCTCCGCGAGGAGCCGGAGCGTGGCGGCGTAAGTCGGGTTCTTGATCGTGCTGCCGACCGGATACGGCTCGCCGGATGCGTCGTAGAAGTAGCGGCGAAACTCCTCGCCGCGCGCGAATCGCTTGAAGCCGTCGAGCAGCCCGTGCAACCGCGGCGACATTTCGAAACCCTGCTCCGCGAGGCGGATCGCAGGCTCGAACAACACCGGCCACGGCAGCCGCCCGTGCTCGCGATGCGCCATCTCGAGCATCCGCATCGCGCCAGGCACGCCCACCGCAAGCCCGCCGACGCCGACGGCGCCGAATGAAGCCGCTCCGCCGTTCTGCGCCAAGAACATGTCGGGCGTCGCGGCGGCCGGTGCCGTCTCGCGGCCTTCGTAGGCCGTGAGCACCGGGCTGCCCGCGTCGGGCGGCGCGTCGAACAGCAGCATGAACGCGCCGCCGCCGATACCCGACGACTGCGGCTCCACGAGCGTGAGGACGAGTTGCACCGCGATTGCCGCGTCGACGGCACCGCCGCCCCTTCGCAAGATCTCGAGCCCCGCTTCCGAGGCGTAGCGGTTCGCAGTCACGACCATTTGCGTGCTCGCACGAACGGGTACCGCTTCCGCGCTGGAGCGTTGGCCCGTGGCGGGCTGTGTCGCCGGACGCACCGGCGCGCCGGGCTGAGCGCCTGCGCCCCACGCGAACGACGCCGCGATTGCTACGCACGAGCACCATGGCGGAACGGCAGCCGCTCGCCCGAAGCGAGCTCGCGTGCGGAAGACGCTCATTTCGGTCGCTTGGAGAATTTGGCCTTCAAGCGCTCGGCCACGTGCGGGTGCCGCGCAACTTCAACCCGCGCTCGCCGGCCGAGCGCCGCGACCTGGCGGCCAGCCTGCGGGCCGCGCGGATCGAGGGCGACGTGCGGCGGCCGGCGCGCGGCAAGCGCGGCGACGACGACGAGCGCGAGATCGAGTACCTGCGTCACGAGATGCGCAAGCACCCGTGCCACGCCTGCCCGGACTGCGAGGACCACGCCCGCTGGGCCGAGCGCAAGCACCGCCTCGACCGCGACACCGCCGCCCTGCGCGACCGGGTGACCAACCGGACGGGCTCGCTGGCCCGGATGTTCGACCAGGTCTGCGCGGTCCTGG
>Ga0137409_10001405_pt1 | contig 26025 bp, 25 predicted proteins | sample CZODoug1_16funga_FD_122059 | JGI IMG/M metagenome (GOLD analysis project Ga0137409, IMG submission 122059) | Vadose zone soil fungal communities from Angelo Coast Range Reserve, California, USA - CZODoug1_16fungal (Hybrid Assembly) | ecosystem: Environmental > Terrestrial > Soil > Vadose zone...
TCACGTACTCGCCCAGATAGAACATGGCGAACTTGATCCCCGAGTACTCCGTATGGAAGCCGGCGACGAGCTCGGTCTCGGCCTCCGCGAGGTCGAACGGCGGACGATTCGTTTCGGCCAAACCGCAGATCAAGTAGACGACGAACGCCGGGAACTGCGGGATCGCGTTCCAGACCTTGTCCTGCTGCGCGATGATCGCGTTCAGGTTCAGGTGGCCGGAGTACAGGATGACCGCGACGAGCGCGAGTCCCATGGCCACCTCGTACGAGACCATCTGCGCCGTCGAGCGGATCGAGCCCAGCAGCGGGTAGTTCGAACCGCTCGACCAGCCGGCGAAGACCACCGAATAGACGCCGATCGACGTCATGGCGAGCACCCAGAGGACGCCGATGTCCAGGTTCGCGACCTGGAACGGGACGGTCCGGCCGAACAGCGTGACAGGGATGCCGAAGGGGATCACCGCGAACGCCAGGAACGCCGGGACGATCGCGAGGACCGGAGCGATCACGTACACGGGCCGGTCGGCGTTCGTCGGCGTGATCCCCTCCTTGAAGAAGAGCTTGATGCCGTCGGCGAGCGTGACGAGGATGCCGCGGGGGCCGGCGCGCATCGGTCCCTTCCGCGTCTGGAAGTCGGCGATCACCTTGCGCTCCATCCACACGTACAGGAGCACCGAGAGCAGCAGCACGAAGAACACCACGACGACGCGGGCGATCAGCAGCAGCCAGTCGAGCCAGTCCATCAGCCCTCGCTTCCCGCCACGGCCTCTGCCGTCTCGAGCTCGCCGGCGGCGGTGTCGACCGGCTCGACGATGGCGGCGATCGAGAACGAGCCGTTCAGGATGGTGTTGGCGGCGAACCCCGGTTGGTTGAACGGCACGAAGACCGATCCCTCCACCACGTGCTCCGTGACGCGGACGGGAAGCTCCGCTTCTCCGGCGACCGTTCGCACCATCGCCCGGCCGCCGTCGATCACGGCGCGCGACCCGGCGTCGTTCGGATGGATCTCCAGGAACGGCTCCTCCTCGAGCGCGTTCTTCAGCTCGTCGGAGCGCTCTGACAGGCGGCCCTCGTCCACCAGCAACGGGTACGTGAAGAGGTGGAGGGAACCCTCCGGGACCTGCAGCGCGCTCGGTCCTCTGCCGGCGATCGCTCGTTCCCGCGGCGGGCGGGGAGCGAGCAGCTTGCCCATCTCGTAGAGAGCGCGGGGCTGCCTGGGATCCAACTCCAGAGCGCGCGAGAGCGTGCGCTCCGCCATCTGCTCCCGGCCGAGGCCGCGCATCGCGGCGCCCATCGCTGCCGCCGTCCGCGCGTCGTTCGGCCGCATCGGCATCACGCGGACGACGCTGTCGCGGGCCTCCTGGTACTTGCCCTGATCGAGCAGCGCCTCCGCCTGCGCGGTGAGCTGGTCGAGCCCCTTCTCCAGCTCGGGCGTACGCTCGGTGTTCTGCGCCGCCTCGGCGACCGCCTGGAGCTGCCGGGGATCGATCGCCGGGAGCTCCTCCGGAGCCGCTCCGCGGTGCGCCATCGGCGCGGTCGGCGCGTTCCCGGCGACCGGCGGATGTCCCGGCGGCAGCTGCCCGGAGACGTCCGGATGGTCAGCAGGCATCGCCCCTCCCGCCGCCTGCGCCTTGGGCGCGAAGATCTCGTCGGCGCGCGGCAGGCTCTCCTTGACCAGGGGCGCGCGCGGGCTGTCCGGCGCCACCACGAGCAGCTTGCGCCAGTACTTCTTCCCCTCCTCGAGCTGCGCCTTCTCTCCGCGGCTCTGCTCCAGCAGGATGGCGCCGACGAAGAAGAGCGACTCGGCGTGGTCCGGCGACTCGGCCAGCACGCACCGGTGCTCGGCGAGCGCGCCGTCCGGGTTCCCCACCAGGTAGAGCGAGTCGCCCCGGCGCGAGCGGGCCTCGATGGCCATCGGCAAGGCGGATTCGAGGCAGCGACGCTCGTGCTCGGGATCCAGCTTGCGCGCGGCCTGCGCGATCTGCTCGAGCCCGTATCCCTGGGCGGTGCGGCGGCACTCCAGTGGCAGATCCTTGGCGGGCTTCACCTGCCGCTCGCGCAGCTCCCGCGCGCGCGCCTCGAACGGCGCCGAGATCGCCAGCGCTTGCCGCAGCGAGTTCGCGGCGTCGAGGTAGCGGCCGTTGTCGTAGTAGAGGTTCCCGAGCGCCGAGAGCACCTCGAAACTCTTCGGCTTGTCCTTGAGCTGCCCCTGCATCTGGTCGACCGCTGCCAGGAGCGCCTTGGGGTCGTTCGTGTCCAGGTTCGCCAGCGGGCCGGCGTCGGCGGCGGCCGGCGGCAGCGGCGGTTCCTTCCGGGAGCAAGCGAGGGCGAGGACGCAGCCGGCCACCGCGGCGCAGCGAAGCATGGCCGTGGTGTAGCCCGGCGGGCGGGCCCGTTTCCAGCGATTCGTCAGCAGACCGTCGGGAAGGGATCGGGCACTGGAGGCAGGCTGCCGCCGGAGCCGTCCTCCGGCTCGGGCTCCGGCACCGCCCTGCGCAACGGACCGACCACACGGACGCCGGCGCGGTCCGACTCGGGAAGCGCGGCGAGCATCTCGGCGGCCGAACGCGCCATCTGGGGGTGGTACGCGTCCGGCGCGATCTCCGCCAGCGGCACCAGCGCGAAGGCGCGCTCGTGCAGATGCGGGTGCGGGACGCGCAGCGCGCCCTCCGCCACGATGCGATCGCCGTAGAGGAGGAGGTCGAGGTCGATCTCCCGCGAGCCCCAATGCTCCCGCCGCACCCGGCCGAGGAGCTCCTCGATCTCGAGCAGCCGGCGCAGCGTCACCCGCGGAGAGAGCAGTGTGCCGATGCGGACCACGGCGTTCAGGTACCGCGGCTGGGGCGGGCCGACCGGGTCCGTCTCGTAGACCCGGGACGTCCCGCGCAGGAGGAAGCCCGGCTCGAGGGCGAGCTGCTCGACGGCCGCGCGAAGCGTCTCCATCCGGTCGCCCAGGTTGGCGCCGAGCCCGATGAACGAGTCGATCATCACGCCGCCTCCGTGAGGAACCGCTGCAACAACAGATAGCCACGCTCCAACGCTTCCTCGGAGCAGCTCTCCCCCTTCTGGTGTGCCTGCGCCTGCTCGCCCGGGCCGAAGTTCGCCGCCGGGATCCCGGCCAGGCCCAGCCGCGCCACGTCCGTCCAGGCCTGCTTCGGCTCGACCGGCACTCCGGTGAGCGCGCGCAGCTTCCGCACCAGCGGATTGTCCAGCACCACGGGTCCGGCCGGCGCGCGATCGGTCACCGTGCACTCCGCGCCGAAGCGCGCGGCCAGCGCGCGGACCTCGGCCTCGGCGTCCTCGACGCCGCGGCCCGGCGCGAAGCGGAAGTTCAGGTTCAGCTCGCAGCGCGCGGGCACGACGTTGCGGCCGGTGAACCCGTCGATGCGCGTCACGGACATCACCTCGCGATAGGTCAGCTCGCCGAAGGAGACTTCACGCGGCGCCATTCCGTTCAAGTGCTGTAACAATGCGCCTGCCTGGTGTACCGCGTTCTTCCCTTGCCACGGCCGCGCGCTATGGGCTGAGCGCCCAGCGAAGGCGAGCGTGGCGTGCAGCGACCCACAGCACCCCACCTGCAACGCCAGGTCTGTCGGTTCCAGGCAGAGCGCGAGCGATGCGCGGCGCAGGTCGGGCCTGGCGTTCAGGAGCGGCCCCAGACCGCTCTGCTCGTAGGGCCCCTCCTCGCGGTCGTAGAAGACGCAGACGAGCTCGACCGGCAGGCGCTCGCGGTCGAGCCGCTCCCAGAGCGCGATCATCACCGCCAGCGCGCCCTTCATGTCCGAAGCGCCGCGCCCGTGGACGCGCCCCCCGGAGCGGTACGACGGGAAGTCGCCCTCCTGGATGGGGACGGTATCGAGGTGGCCGAAGAGGGCGACGGCGGGCTTCGCCCCGGTCACGCGACCGAGCACGACCGAGTTGCCGGTGCGCTCGGAGGCCTGGCGGTACGCGAGCTGCTCCGCCAGCGCCGCCTCTTCGCCGACCGGGCTGCGCACGTCGCAGAGGGCGCGGGTCAGCTCGGCGAGCAGCTCCCGCATCTCGCTCAAACGGACACCCCGAAGTCGCGGAGCGCCTGGTTGAGCGAGGTCTTCTTGTCGGTGCTCTCTCCGCGCTGGCCGATGATCAGCGCGCACGGGGTGAGGTATTCGCCCGCGGGGAACCGGCGCGGCCGCATTCCGGGGATCACGATGCTGCGCGACGGCACTCGTCCCTTGAGGACGCGCTCCACGGCAGAGGTGACGTCGTAGATGGGCGTCGACGCGGTGAGCACCACCCCCGCTCCCAGCACGGCCTCCTCCTCGACCAGGCAGCCCTCGACGACGATGCAGCGGCTGCCGACGAACGCGCCGTCCTCGACGATCACCGGCTGCGCCCCCGGCGGCTCGAGCACCCCGCCCAGGCCGACGCCGCCGGAGAGGTGCACGTTGCGGCCCACCTGGGCGCAGGACCCGACGGTCGCCCAGGTATCCACCATCGATCCCGCGCCGACCCGCGCGCCGACGTTCACGTAACCGGGCATGACGATCGCGCCCTTCTCGACGTGCGCGCCGTAGCGAACGACCCCGGGCGGCACCACGCGGACGCCGGTGGCCGCGAGGCCGCGCTTGGGCGGGACCTTGTCGTGGAACTCCAGGTCCCCCGCCTGGTAGGTCTCCAGGGGCGCCAGGGCGAAGTAGAGCGAGATGCTCTGCTGGATCCAGCCGTGCACGATCCACCGCTCCGGCCCGGAGGTCCGCTCGGCGACGCGCAGCTCGCCTTGGTCCAGCCGGTAGAGCACCTCGCGCACCGCGCGCGCGTGCTCTTTCTGCAACAAGGCCCGGTCCTGCAGGATGGCCTCGACCTGCGCGCGCAGCTCCGCGACGCTCGCCTCCGGCAGCCTCAATCCCGGCTTGGTCGGGTCCTGCATGCCCGGAAGGATTGCACGTTCCCGCCAGCCGCGCAGCACCGAATGAGGACTACAAGCGCGTCACGCAGAGCACGCGGAGCGCGCAGAGAAAATTGTTTCAGATTTTCTCGGCGATCTCTGCTCTGCGGGCTCTGCGTGAACCGCTTTTCGCCGTCGCGTCAGGAGGGCCAGGCGGAGATGGCTTTCTTGCAGTCTTCCAGGGTGGGGACCATGGCGAGGCGGATGAAGCCCTGGCCCGCGGGGCCGAACTTGGGGCCGGGGACCACCAGGATGCCGCGCGAGGCGAGGCGGGCCGCGTACGATTCGCTGGTCTCGCCGGGAGGCACGTGGACCCAGAGGTAGAACGCGCCTTCGCCGCCGACCTGCAAGCCCAGCTTGCGCAGGTGGGCGAGGATCAGCGCGCGCTTGTCCGCGAACACCCGCCGGCGCTCCTCGACGTGCGCGTCGTCGCTCCATGCGGCGACCGAGGCCCGCTGCACCATCGTCTGCGGCGCCACTCCGAAGTTCGCGCGGGCCTCGCGCAGCTGCGCGATCAGGTCCGGCTCGCCGGCGATGAAGCCGCTGCGGTACCCGGTCATCCCGCTGCGCTTCGAGAGCGAATGGACGATCAGCACGTTCTCGCGCGCGACCTGCAGCGCGGTGTGCGGCGGCTCGTGCACGTAGAGGTCGACGTACGGCTCGTCGCAGACCAGCAGGAACCCGTGCTGCTTCGCCAGCGCCGCGAGCTTCTCGTGGTGCGCCCGCGGCGCGCCCGCGCCGGTCGGGTTGTGCGGGTAGTTGTCGTAGACGATCGAGGTCCGCCGCCAGTCGGCCGCGGGCACCGCGTCCAGGTCGGGCAGGAAGCCGCGCTCCGCCCGGAGCGGCAGCGTGCGCGGCGTGCCGCCCGCGAACAGGATTGCGCGCTCGTACACCGGGTAGGCGGGGTCGGGGTACCAGCAGAGCGGCCGTGCGGGATCGAGCGCGGCGAGCGGCAGGTGGAACAGCGCCTCCTTCGCTCCCTGGCAGGGCAGGATCTCGCGGTCCGGGTCGAGCGACAGCGCGAAGCGGCGCTGCAGGTACCCGGCGACGGCCTTGCGCAGCTCGGGGATGCCCGAGACCGACGGATACTGCGACACCTCCGGCACCGCCGCCTTGAACGCCTCGCGGATGAAGGGCGGCGTCGGCTCGCGCGGGTCCCCGATGCCGAAGTCGTAGACCGGCCCGCCGCGCCGGAGCGCCGCCTCGCGCTGCGCGTTGGCCTGTTCCTGCAAGTACCCGGCGAGCTTTCCCAGCAGCGGGTTCAGCGGGGGCTTCATCCGGCTTTGACCACCGGGTTGCGGAGGACGCCCACGCCCTCCACCTCGATCTCGACCGTGTCGCCCGCCTCGATGGGACCGACCCCGTCCGGCGTGCCCGTGGTCACCACGTCCCCCGGCTCCAGCGTCATCCCGGCGCAGATGAAGGCGAGCAGCCGCGGCACGGGGAAAATCTGGTCGCTCGACCGGCCGTCCTGCTTCACCTTCCCGTTCACCCGGCACAGGACGCGCAGGTCGCTCCAGTCGAGCCCCACGGAGACCCAGGGCCCGATCGGGCAGAACGTGTCGAATCCCTTGGCCCGGGTCCACTGGCCCTCGGCGCGCTGGATGTCGCGCGCGGTGACGTCGTTCAAGCAGGTGATGCCGGCGACGGCGGCGGCGCACTCCTTCTCGCTCGATCGCCGCAGCCGCTCTCCGATGACGACCGCCAGCTCGGCCTCGTGGTGCACCTCTCGCGACGCGGGCGGAAGCTCGATGGACTGCCCGTGGCCGATGAGCGAGGAGGACACCTTCACGAGCAGGAGTGGCTCTTTGGGGACGTCGCTGCCCAGCTCCTTGGCGTGCGCCGCGTAATTCTTGCCCACCCCGACTACCTTGCGCCCCATGCCCCAGGGCAACAGCTGCACCGAAGGCAGCTTGCGCGGCTTGCCGCTCACGCGCCTGCCGCCGCGCAGCATCGAGTCGAGACCGCTCACCTCCGCGATCTCGTCGCCCTCGACGATGCCTTCGAGGATCTCTCCGTCGTCCCCCAGGTACCGCGCGATGCGCACAGGCTTGGTCACTTCGTCGCTCCCGCGAATCCCAGCACGTCCTGCATGTCGTACAGCCCGGGCGACTTGCCCGCCACCCACCGCGCGGCGCGCACCGCGCCCCGCGCGAAATTGTCCCGGCTGGTCGCCCGGTGGGTCAGCTCCAGCCGCTCGCCGTCGGCGAGGAAGAACACGGTGTGGTCGCCTACCACGTCGCCTCCGCGCAGCGCCTGCAACCCGATGGTGCCCGGCCGCCGCGCGCCCGTCTCGCCGCGGCGCTCGTAGACGAAGGCCGCCCCCGGATCGAGCTTCAGCGCGTCCGCGGCCACTTCCGCGAGGCGCAGCGCCGTCCCCGAGGGAGCGTCCTTCTTGCCTCGGTGGTGCATCTCCACCACCTCCACCTCGTACGCGGGCCCCAGCGCACGCGCGGCCTCGCCGACCAGCCGGAAAAGCGCGTTGACGCCCATGCTCATGTTGGGCGCCAGCACGATGGGGACCTCGCGGGCCCGCGCGGCGATCTCGGCGCGTCCCTGCGGCGAGATCCCCGTCGTGCCCAGCACCAGCGCCACCTTCCGCGCCGCGCACACCTGGGCGTGGTGCTGCGCGGCGGCGGGCGCGGTGAAATCGATCGCCACGTCCGCGCCTTTTTCCAAGGCAGCCTCCAGCGAGCCGGAGACGGCGACGCCCAGCGGCGGCCCGCCCGCGACCGCGCCGGCATCGAGCCCCACCTGCGGGCTGTCCGGCCGCTCGGTGGCGCCCATCACCTGCATGCCGTCCTCGGCGCGCAGGGCCTGCAGGACGCGGCCACCCATGCGGCCCGCTACCCCGCACACCACGACGCGGACCGGCTTCATGTCGGGCCGTAGGCCGCGAGCGCCGCCTCGACCTGCGCGGCGCCCTTCTCGGAGACGGGCACCAGGGGCAGGCGCAGCTCGGGGCCGATCTTCCCCATGCGGAAGAGGGCGTGCTTCACCGGAAGCGGATTGGTCTCGCAGAACAGCGCGCGCACCAGCGGCGCGAAGCGGACCTGCGCCTTCCGGGCGGCCTCGAGCCGGCCGGCGAAGAAGTCGTCGCACAGCGTGGCGAGGTCGCCCGGCGCCACGTTGGCCACCACCGAGATGACGCCCTGGCCGCCCATCGCCAGCGTGGGCAGGGTGAACATGTCGTCGCCGGCGAGGATCGCGAACGGCCTGCCTTCGCATCGCTCCTGGATCTCGGCGACGCGCACCACGTTCCCGCTCGCCTCCTTCACTCCGGCGATGCCCGGCACGCGGGAGAGGCGGCCCAGCGTCTCGGGCAAGATGTCCACGCTGGTCCGGCTGGGAACGTTGTAGACCACCACCGGCGAGCCGCCGCGCGAGGCCACCGCCTCGAAATGCCGGAAGAGGCCTTCCTGGGTGGGCTTGTTGTAGTAGGGCGTGACCACCAGCGCGGCGTCGGCGCCTGCCTCCTTGGCGCGCAGCACGTTCTCGATCGTCGTCGCGGTCGAGTTGGTGCCGCAGCCCGCCACTACCGGGACCCGGCCGCGCGCCTCCTCCACGCAGACGCGAACCACGCGCACCGCTTCCTCGGGCGCGAGAGTCGCGCCCTCCCCGGTGGTGCCGCACGGCACGAGACCGTCGGTCCCCTTCTCGAGCTGCCAGCGCAAGAGCGACCGCAGGGCGGGCTCGTCCACCTTGCCGTCGCGGAACGGCGTCACCAGGGCGACGAAAGAGCCGCGCAGGCTGAGCACGGTGTCCTCCCGGCGCGGCGAATCCGCGCGGAACGGGGACTGTACTGTCCGACAGAAGGCGCCGCAACGCGCTCCCGGGTCAGACCGTCTCTCCGCGGACGAGGTCGGCCAGCGTCTCGCGGCGGCGGACGACGCGGAAGCGCTCACCGGATACCAGCACCTCGGCGGGCCGCGGCCGGCCGTTGTACTGGCTGGCCATCGACATTCCGTACGCGCCGGCGGTGCGCAGCACGACGAAGTCCCCGCTCTCCAGCGGAGGCAGGCGGCGGCGCGCAGCGAGCACGTCGGCGCTCTCGCAGACGGGGCCCACCAGGTCGATCACCTCGCTGCCCGCCCGCGGCCGCGCGACGGGCTCGATGGCGTGGTAGGCGCCGTACAAGGCCGGCCGCAGCAGGTCGTTCATCCCCGCGTCGACGACCGCGAAACGTCGGCCGCGCGCGCCGCGCTTGCGCAGCAGGACGCGCGTGAGCAGCACGCCGGCGTTCGCCACCACGAGCCTGCCCGGCTCGACGAGGATGCGCGCGTCGAGCCCGCGCAGCGCGCGGGCGAGCGCGCGGCCGTATTGCTCCGGCGAGGCGGGATCCGGTCCGTCTCCGTAGGGCACCCCCAGCCCGCCTCCCAGGTCGAGGCGGCGCAGGTCGTGGCCGCCCTTGCGCAGCTCTTCGTAGAGCGCCCGCATCTTCCGCGCCGCCTCCACGAAAGGGCGTACCTCGCCGATCTGCGAGCCGATGTGGCAGGCGAGCCCGACCACTTCCAGCCCGCGTAGCTGGCCGGCGCGCCGGAAAGCCGCCCGCGCCCGCTCCGCCGGCACCCCGAACTTCGAGGTGGCCAGCGCGGTGGCGATGTACGGGTGCGTGCGCGCGTCGACCTCGGGGTTCACGCGGATCGCGGCCGGCGCGCGCCGGCCCGTCGACCGGGCCGCGGCGTCGAGCTGCTCGAGCTCCTCCTCGCTCTCGCAGTTGAATTGGAGGATTCCGGCGCGCAGCGCGGCCCGCAGCTCGTCGTCTCGCTTGCCTACCCCCGAGAAGACGATGCGGCGCGGGTCGGCGCCCGCTCGCAGCGCCCGGTGCAGCTCGCCGCCAGAGACGATGTCGAAGCCGAAGCCCTCTCCGGCCAGGAGGCGCAGGATGGCCAGGTTCCCCGCCGCCTTCACTGCATAGCAGGGCAGGACGTCGAGGCCGCGAAGCGCGGCGCGGAACACGCGCGCGTGCCGCAACAACGTCGCCGTCGAGTAGACGTACGCGGGCGTGCCCACCTGCTGCGCGATGCGGAGAAGCGGCACGCGCTCGCAGTAGAGCTCTCCGCGCCGGCGGACGAAGTGGTTCACGGCGGGCCGGCGTCGCCGCCCGTGCCCGGCGACTCCGATCCGGAGTTTTGCCGCCCCGGCTCAGAAGCCGGCGCGGCAGAGTACGTCGTGGCTCCGCGAGCGGAGCCACCCTCGTTCGGTGTCGAGGTCGAGCTGGTTGACCCTGCGTCCGGCGCGTCGCGCACAGGCGGCTGGGGCGGTCCCTTCGCGCCGCAGTACGCGGTCGCGAGCATCGCCGCCGCCACCGCCGCGCGCAGCATCAGAACGGGATGGCGAGGATGAACTTCACCGCGTGAGCGATGGAGGGGCTCCCCGACAGTCCCGCCGGCGGGGTCAGGTTGCGCAGCCCGTCGAACGGCAGCAGCAGGCCGTACGCAATCCCGCTGTGCAACCGGTCGGAGGTGTCGTAGGTGATCCCCACGTTCATCTCGAGGCCGAGCCCCTTGGAGAGGCCGGGGGTGTTCTCGCTGTAGAACGCCTGCGAGTACATCATCGAGGCCAGGATCTCGAATCCGGTGTCGTCGCCGCCGCCCGTCTTGCGCCCGGTGGGTCGGTACCGCAACGACGGCTTCACGTACCAAGCCGAGGTCACCGCGGTCACGATGTTGCGGAAGAGGATCATGTCCACGTTGAACGCACGGTTGAAGACGAAGTTGTTCACCCGGTCGTGGGGCTTGCCGCCGGTGTTGAAATCGAGGTGGTTTCCGTCGATGTCTCCCGGCCCCGCCGTCCTGAACGCCGGTATGCCCGGCGGCGTCTGCTGGAGGTCGCCCGACCCCGCCCGCCAGGGCCGCGCGCCGAAGCCGAAGGCGCCCTTGTCGCCCGAGGCGGCGCCGGCCTCGAGGCCGACGAGCAGCGCGTCCGCCGGGAGCAGCGCCAGGTCCGTCTGCAGCGCTCCGCCGAACTGCAGGAAGCTGATCGACTGGGTGAGCTGCGGGTTGGTGGCGATGTCCACGTCGCGCGCGGCGCGGTTGCCCACGTTGCCGATGCTGGAGGCGAACTCGAGGTCCAGCCGCCACTTGCGCCGCTTCAGCGAAATGAAGAAGTCCGGCTGGTAGAGCTTGGCGTCGCGCTTGACCACGCCGGCGCGCAGCGAGTTGAACTGGGCCAGCGTGGTGACGTTGTCCACGTTGGTGGTCACCGCCGTGTCCCAGCCCTGCGTCCGGTAGTCGAGCAGCAAGCCGTAGTTGAACACCCACTGGCCGGCGTCGAGCTTGCGCTTCACCAGCTCCGGAGAGTCGAGCCGCGTGATCGACAGGCCCAGGCGGTAGCCGTCGTCGAGCGTGTCCAGGTCGACGCTGCGGCCCAGCTCGCCGAACTCGCCGGTGGTCCCCGCTCCCTTGGAGAGCAGGTCGAACATGAGGGTGAAGGTATGGCCCTTGATCTCGCGGGGAGTGAAGGCGATGCGGTCGTACGTATCGCCGAAGTCGCAGTCGAGGCAGTTCCCGTCGTTGTGCAGGATCCCCAGTCCCCAGTGGTACCCCATGCGCCCGAAGAGCAGCTCGCCCAGCTGGGTGTTCACCCGCCCCCAGACGCGCTTGAGCCTCACCACGTCGGCGAGGCGCGTCGTCTCCAGCACGTGGAGCGGAGTGAACGGATCGAGGAACGGGTCGGACCTGGGATTGGAGCCGAGCAGGACGTTGTCGAGCAGGTCCAGCTGCGTGTAGATGGACAGGTCCTCGCTGACCTCGAAGGTCGGCTCGAAGCGGAAGCGTATGTTGGCGTCGGACTGCGAGTGGTTCCCGCCGGTGCCGATGTACGGGCCCGGAAAGAGCGTGTGCCCGGTCGGGTCCGCCCCGCGGCCCAGGTCCATGTTGTTGAAGAACTCGCCCCGCAGGCGCAGGTAGCCGTGCGGCTGGAAGAGACTGACGCGCTGGCGCAGCGACTCGACCGCCTCGCTGTCTTGCACGCGCGCGGCGCTGTCCTGTTCGATCCAGGCGGTCTGCTGCTTCACCTCGTCCTTCGTCTTCTGCAGCTCGCGGCGGACCTCCTCCATGACCTGGCGGCGGAATTCCTCGGGGTCGATCTGGCTCGCGCTTGGCGGCTTCTGGCTGCCGGCCTCGGACGAGGTGGAGGTCTGGGGCGCCGCGGTAGCCGGCCCCGCCGCCGCGGAGGTGGAGCGGTTCTCCGGAGCAGCAGCGGTCCCGCTCTCGCCCGTCTTCGCCGAGGTGGCCGGCTGCGCGGCCTCGCTCGCCGGCGGATTGGCGGGCGGCTTGGGCTTCTTCTTCGCGGCGGCGCGGCTGCGCGGCGTGGGAGGGGTCTGCGCCAGGACCGCGCAAGGGAGGAGCAGGCACACGACGACGAGCGCGGAGAAGCGACGCATGCGTTCCCTTTCGACCCCGACGGAGGCGGCGCAGGTAACATGGAGAGGGGGGAGGGTCAAGGAGAGCAATCGCCAGCTAAGTTCGCGCACATCGGCCGACAAATTGTCGGCGCCGCGTTCTCGTGCCATGCACGTGCGCGATGAACGTCGTCTTCGTCCTGCTGCTCGTCGGGGCGCTGGTCGCGGCCGCGTTGCGCGGCGACGTGAAGTCGGTCGGCACCGGGGCGCTGGAGGGCGCCGGCAACGCCGTCACGCTGGCGATCGGGCTCATCGGCGTCATGTCGCTGTGGCTCGGCCTGCTCAAGATCGCCGAGAAATCGGGCCTCGTCGACAAGCTGGCGCGCGCGGCGCGACCCGTCTTCCGGCCGCTGTTCCGCGAGGTGCCGGACGGCCACCCGGCCATCTCGGCCATGCTCCTCAATATCGCCGCCAACATGCTGGGCCTGGGAAATGCGGCCACGCCGTTCGGAATCAAGGCGATGGAGGAGCTGGAGAAGCTGAACCCCCACCCCGGGACCGCCACCAACGCCCAGGCGCTCTTCGTCGCCATCAACACCGCGAGCCTCCAGCTCGTCCCCACCACCGTGATCGCCCTGCGCGCCGCCGCGCACTCCAGCGACCCAGCCGGAATCCTCTTGCCCACGCTCGCCTCGACCGCCTGCGCGCTCACGGTCGCGATCGTTTCCGCCAAGCTCCTCGAGCGGGTGGTCCGGTGACCCTCCGCCACTTGCTCGAGAACGGCTCCAACTGGGTGCTGGCTGGGATCCTGGTCGGCATCCCGCTCTATGGATGGCTCAAGGGCGTGAAGGTCTACGAGGCGTTCGTCGAAGGCGCCAAGGAGGGGTTCCAGGTGGCGGTGCGGATCATCCCGTACCTGGTCGCCATCCTCGCGACAGTGGGCGCGTTCCGCGCCGGCGGCGCCATGGAGGCCCTGGCGCGGATCCTGGCCCCGGTGACGACCCGTCTCGGCCTGCCGCCGGAGGTGCTGCCGATGGCGATCGTGCGCCCGCTCTCCGGCGGCGGCGCGCTGGGGATCCTCGGCAGCATCTTCTCCACCCCGGGCCTGGGCCCCGATTCGTACGCCGGCCGGCTCGCCTCGGTCCTGCAGGGCTCCACCGAGACGACTTTTTACGTGCTGAGCGTCTACTGCGGGTCGGTCGGGATCGTTCGCTACCGCCACGCTCTGGCCGCAGGCCTGCTCGCCGATGGGGCCGGGCTGGTGGCGAGCATCCTCATCGCCCGGCTCGTCTGGGGCTGACGGCTCTTAGCGACGATACGTTCCGATCAGCGCGCAAGACAGAACGTGCCCGCGCAGCGCGCGCAGCAACGCGGAGCGGCCGATCCCGAGCGGGGCGCGGAACGCCTCCGACGAGGAGGTGGGGCGCCCCGCCGAAAGGTTCATTTGAACGGCGGCGGCGTCCTGCTAACCTGCGCCGCCCCATGACGCGCGCCGCCGCCCTCCTGCTGGTCCTCTCGCTGCTGTCGTGCAAGCGCAGCGAGGACCAGGCGGCCAAGCAGCGCATCTTCTCGCCCGAGGAGCCGATCGGCGCGCTGGCCGAGGCGAAGGAGGCGCTCGATGCCGGGCGGCTGGCCGAGGATGCGCGTCTGGCCGAGCGCGTGGTGCGCATGGCGCAGGCGGAGGTCGCCGCCCGCCTGGGCGCGCACAAGGCGCAGACGCGGGTGCAGTTCGCTTGGTTCCGGGGCCCCGGAGCGCCGGACGGCGGCGTCGACGTGGCGCTGGCCGAGGAGACCACCCTGCTCCAGGCCGCGAACGGGGACTTCTCGGTGCGCCAGGAGAACGACCGCAACCAGGGATTCGAGCTGGTCTGGGTCAAGGGCGAGGTGTTCGTCCGCGGCCTGTTCGGTCCGTTCCGCAAGCGCCGCACCGACCGCACCGATGCCGAGCGCGTCCGCGAGCTGGCCATGGGCGCGCTGCCCACCTTCGAGCGGCTCGCCCACGGGCTCAAGCTGCAGAAGTCCGGCGAGGCCACCGTGGAAGGACGGCGGGTGGTGAAGTACCACGTCACGGGGAGCGCCGGGCGGCCCCCGCCGGCCGAGCGCAGCGACCTTCCCAAGCTGGAGTACCCGCTGCAGCCCGGAGGCGGCCGTGGTCCGGACGCGGATACCGCGCGGCGCCTGGAAGTCTGGCAGAGGGAGGAGCCCACGCGGCTCGCCGGCACGCTGGTGGTCGACGCGCAGACGGCCGTCGCCATCGCCGCCGACCTGCAAGGGCACTTCCGGATGCCCGGAGAAGGAGCGCCGGCGGCCGAGCTGGACCTCCACTCCGTGCTGACCGTGTCCGGCATCGGCAAGGATCCCGGCGTCCAGGCCCCGCAGTTCGAACCCGAGCCGTCGGTCCCGCACGCGGTGAAGGATCCGCTCCGGTTCCTCGGCAAGGCCCCCGCGGCGGGCGCTCCCGAGGAACCCTCGACGGACGAATCGGACGAAGAAGCCCCTGAACAGTCCGCCGAGCAGGCCCCGCGCCAGCGCTGAGCCGCGCCGACGAGCCAAGGGTTCACGCAGAGCTCGCTGAGGGCGCTGAGTTCTTGGAGGCAAAGCAGTCCCTCTGCGCTCTCTGCGTGAAAGCCTTTCGACTCTATCGGCGCCGCACCGACTTCATGCGCGCACCGGCGACAAAGTGTGGAACGCGGCGCAACGACAGCCGCGCCTCGAGGGACGCATCCACGGACACCTGGGAACGCTGTAGGTCATCGTGCGCGGCCACGCCCTGGACGCGCGCGACGCGAGCTTGTTCCGGCGCCTGGAACCGCGGCGAAAAGCCCCCCTCCCGGGGGACCCGATCCCAGCTCGTTCCGGGCGATGATGCGCGCGGCGCTGGTCAAAAAAATCCGTGTCTCATCACGGCCTTCGATGTACGCTCAGGCAAAAGTTTGACCGGGTGCGGACCCCGTGCTGAGCTTGAACCCATGTTCAGGTGAACGAACGCACGACGGGATGCGAAAAATTGGATCTCCCGGGTGTCAGGCGTAGGTTGGCACGAATTCAGCGGACGGCCCCCCAGCGAGGTGATGCGGGTATGAGCGACAAGTCCTCCCCAGGCACGATCACCAGCACCGAGGTGCGGGAGATGCTCCGTACCGCCGCCCAGAGACTCAGCGCCCGCGAGGAGAAAGCGCTCCGCATGAAGGAGGGTGTAGGCCTGGATCCGACAGCGCCGCTACCCCGCCGTGGTCAGGCCCACCCCGACGCGCGCGCCGAGCTGCTCGCGCTGGAGATCGAGCTGACGCGCAAGCTCGAAGACCGCGTCCAGGCCGCCGCGGCGCCGGTCCGCACCAAGGAGAAGGACAAGATCATCCGTGCGCTGCGCCGGCTGAAGTAGCCGTGCGCGTGCTCTGCGCGGCGCTCCTCCTGGCCGCGCGGACCTTCGGCCCGCAAGGGCTGCCCGAGGTCCAGGACGCCGAAGATCCGCTGGTCGACGCGGCGCCCATCGTCCCTGGGCTGGCGGTCCGGCTCGCGTATGCGGGCCCTCGGAACGTGGTGGGCCGGGCCCTCTACCCTCCCGACATGCCCTGCCTTCTGCGCCGGAGCGTCGCGGAGCGGCTGGCGCTCGCGGCGCGCTCCCTGCGAGCGCAGGGGTTCCGGATCGTCGCCTACGACTGCTGGCGTGGGCCGCGGGCGCAGAGGGCGCTCTGGAAGGCGCACCCTCATCCCGGATCGGTGGCCGACCCGCGGCGCGGGAGCCTGCACGAGCGCGGCGTCGCCGTCGACGTGGCGCTCGCGGACCTCGCCGCCCAGCCCGTGGAGATGCCCACCGGCTTCGACGCCTTCGGCCCGGAGGCCGCGGCCGACGCGCCCCTTCCCGAGGGGCCCGCCAGGGCCCACCGCGAGGCGCTCCGCGCCGCCATGCACGCCGCCGGCTTCCGCGTGAATCCGAGCGAGTGGTGGCACTTCAGCCGGCTGTGGGGCTGGCGCTGGCCAATCGCCACACCTCCCGCGCGCTGAGCCGATCGTTCACGCACAGGCGCGAGACAGCTCGGCCGTGAGCGCGCCCAGCGAGGGTTCACCGCCGGTCTCCGCCCACAGCTCCGCAACCGTCGGCCGGCCGCCGCGCGACCAGAGACCCTGCAGGGCCGGCAGCGCGCGGGGATTGCGCCAGAAATCCTCGTCGAAGCGCTCGCGCAGGAAGTCGCGCAGGTGCGCGGCCAGCGCGCGGCCGCGCAGTGCGGCCCAGGGCCCGAGCCATGGATCCAGCTCGCGCGGGGCCAGCGCCGCGGGGATCTCGCTCAGCGCGGCGCGGACGTGCAGCTCACGGTAGGCCTGCTCCGCGCCAGCGCCGAGTCCGTCCCGCAGCGCCTGCAGCGAGCCCAGCGAGCGGGCCGCGTCGAGCCGCGCATCGAGGAGCGCGGCGAGCCCGATCGCCCGCTCGTCGTCGCGCGGCAGATCGGCCCGCGCGCAGCGGCGCAGCCAGGCCCCGTCGAGCAGGAATCCTTCGAGGAGCGCGCCGCAAGCGGGCTCGAGTCCCGCATCGCCGAGCCACAGGTCCTCGGGGGGCGCATCCGGCGGCGGACCGGCGCGCAGCTGGCCGCGTCCGATCGCGGCGAGCAGCCCGGCGAGGGCGCGCGGGCCCTCGGCCGGGCGAAGCACGATGCGAACCTCGTGCGGCGGGTCGACCGCGACAGCGCGCGATCCGGCGGGCTGCAGTGGACGCTCCTCCTCCTCGAGCGAGATGGTGCCGCCCGCGGTCAAGTCGAGGCCGAGCATCGCGGCCCATCGCCGCACGCTGCGGACCAGCTCGCCCCGGGGGAAGGCGCCCGCGAACAGGGGCGCGTGCAGGAAGCGCAGCAGGTCGTGCCGCTCGGCGCCGCCGGGGGCGGCACGCGCGCCGGTGTGGCGCTCGAGCAGCCATCCGCCGAGATCGCGCGCGAGCGCGTCGGTGTCGCGCAGGAACCTGTCGGAGGCCTCGGTCAGCGCATCCTGCTCGGGAGCAAGCGGCGGCGCGACGCGCAGGAGCGACGATTCCGGCGCAGGAGGCGGCGGCGTGGCCGGGGTGGCCGGCGGCGGCTCCGACGTGCGCCGGAGCGGAGCCCAGCCGCGTTCGTGCAACGCGAGCGCAGCTTTGGCCGGCTCGCCGCGCTCCAGCTCCGAAAGCGCCTCTTGCGCCGCCTCCCACACGGCGGTTCGGACCCCGACCGCGCTCCGCTCGGCGGCGGCCAGAGCGCTCTCCATTCCCGCGCGCTGCTCCCGCCCGCGCACGAACGGCAGGTCCCTCTCCACGGCGACCGGCGGCAGCGCGCCGTGCAGCCCCGGATCTCCCAGCAGGCGCACCGAGGGCCGCCGCGGCAGCTCCAGCGCCTCCTGCGCGGCGCCCGGCTCCAGCTCCAGCACCCGCGCGCGGACGAGGAAGTCGCGCAACGACGCGAGCCGCGCGACGCGTCCCGGCCCGCTCGCCGCCGCGAGCGCCTCGCGCGCCTGGGCCAGCCCGTCTCGCGAGCACGCCAGCCGGTGCGTGGACGAGACCTGTCGAAGCGTCAGAGGGAAGGGCGTGCCGCGCGCGACGGCCAGCTCGATGCGCGCGAGGCCTTTGCACATCTCCACGGCGTCCTGCCGCAGATCGGCCAGCTCGCGCAACGTCATGGCCGCAAGTGGATACCATGCGCGGCATGCGCCGTTTGCTCGGCCTCTCCCTTGCTCCTCGCAACGTCGAGCAGACCGTCAGGGTGGGCGACGGGGAGCAGCGCAGTCTCGATCTATCTTCAGGCGGGTAGCACCGGGCCGGACCACCGCCGCCGGAGCGCGGGAGCGGAGCCGCCGGCCGGCGGGCCTTCCTTCTCTCGACGGATCGATCCGCAGACGGTAAGGTGCGCGCCGTCGTTTTCGCACCAACCCGGAGACTCCATGAACGAGTGGCTGAACGTCATCTTCCGCTGGGCGCATCTGGCCGCCGGCGTGATGTGGATCGGGCACTTGTGGTTCTTCAACTTCGTGAACGCGCAGCTCGCCAAGACCTACGACCCGGACTCCCGCAAGAAGGTGCTCCCCGAGCTCTTGCCGCGGGCGCTCTACTGGTTCCGCTGGGGGGCGGCGTACACCTGGATCACCGGGATCCTGCTGCTGTTCCTCGTCTACTGGTTCGGCGGGACGATGGTCGATCCCGACAAGAAGATGGGCCCGCACGCGGCGGGCGGCATCGGCCTCGTGCTGATCATCGTCGGCTTCGTCGTCTACGACGGGCTCTGGAAGGCCGTCAAGAACGAGAAGGCGGGCGCGGCGATCTCGTTCGTGCTGACGGCGGTGTTTGCCTACGTGCTGACGCTCTTCATGTCGGGCCGCGCGATGTACATCCACGTGGGCGCCCTGTTCGGCACCATCATGGCCGCGAACGTCTGGATGCGGATCTGGCCGAATCAGCGCAAGATCATCGCCGGCGTGAAAGGAACCGCCCCGGCGCCGGACCCGTCGGTCGCCGCGCTCGCCGGCCTGCGCTCCAAGCACAACACCTACATGAGCATGCCGCTGATGTTCATGATGGTGTCGAACCACTTCCCGACCCTGTACGGGTCCGACCTGAACTGGGTCATCCTGATGGTGCTCATCGCCGTCGGCTGGGGCGTGACGAAGTTCCTGTACCAGAAGTCCGCCACTCCCACGCCCGCGCAGTTCTGAGCGGCTCCGCGGCCCGGGGCGCGCCGGCCCTTCCCGGCGCGCGATTTCGGGTGTACACGGGCGCGCCCCGGAGGCACCGCCGTGCAGAGCGTGAACTTGATCAGCGACGCCCGATTCTCCGACGACAAGCCCAACACCCTGCACGTGGTCAAGACCGACCAGCTGCTGGTCGACGCCGTCTACCTGAAACCGGGCCAGCGGACCGGCTGGAGGAAGATCGCCGACTCCGATCGGGCGTTCGTGTGCGTCCAGGGCGAGGGCGAGCTGGTGCTGGAGACCGCCGCCGTGGGCAACGAGCTGCGCATCCCGCTGGCCACCGGCGCGGTGGCGTTGGCGCCGCGCGCCATCTTCCACGACCTCGTCGCCGGCGCTGGCGGCATGGTGTGCTCAGCCCTTTCGCGCTTTCCGGTCCGCGTGGTGGAGAAGGGCTGAAGCGGTTGGGGCGGCCTCCCGCGCGCTTGCGCCTGTTCGCGATCGGGGCGGACGCCGGCGCGCCGCTCGTGCGCTTCGTGGAGGCGCGGGGAGGGGTGACGCAGGAGCTCGCGCGCGCCGCCATCCTGCGGGGCGGAGCCTTCCTGCGCGGCCGTCGCATCCGCGATCCGGACGCGGTGGTGCGCGAGGGAGATCGGGTCGAGGTGGAGCTACGCGAGCCGGCGCCCGCGGAGCTGCCGCGGATCCTCCACCTCGATCGCCTGGTCCTCGCGGTGGACAAGCCGGCCGGGGTGCTCGCGCAGGAAGGGCGCGGCGGCGGACCCGCTCTGCCCGACCTGTGCTCCCGGCTCCTCCGCGAACGCGACGAGCCGGACGCCGCTCTCCTCGTCCACCGGCTCGATCGCGGGACGACCGGCGTCACGGTCCTCGCGCGCACCAGGGCCGCGCAGGCGGCGCTGCTCGCCGAGTTCCGCGAGGCACGCGCCACAAAGGAGTACCTGGCGCTCTGTGCCGGCGAGCCGTCCGCCGACGAGCTTGCCAGCGACCTGGCGCTCGGGGCGGATCCCGCCGTACCCGGAAAGCGGCGTCCCGACTCGCGCGGCGAGCCGGCGCGCACCCGTTTCCGCGTCCTGCGCAGGCTCCCAGGGGCCGCGCTGATCGCCGCCTTCCCCGAGACCGGCCGTACGCATCAAGTGCGCGTCCACCTCGCCGCGCTCGGACTGCCGCTGGCCGGCGATGCGCGATACGGCGGGCCGCGCTCGCTCGCGCGGCCGGACGGGCGCCGGCTGGAGTTGTCCCGCCCCCTGCTGCACGCGCTCGGCCTGCGCCTCCGCCACCCCGAAGGGCACGAGCTGTCGCTGCGCGCGCCCGCCCCCGCGGACCTCGAGGAAGCGGTCCGGTTCCTCGGTCGGTGACGTCGGTCACGATTGAAACCGCGGATGGGATGTGTTTTACGGGCGCACGCAACGTCCAGGCTTGCAGGAGGTGCGGAATGGCCGAGTCGGGCGAGGGCGAGAAGAAGGAAGGCGGGCTCCTCATCGTGCAGAGCAAGGTGCGCGAGGCGATCCGTGCGCGGGAGAAGCGCGTTTCCGACGAGTTCATCAACGCGCTCTCCGAGCACGTCCACCAGACCATCGACAAGGCCATCGCCCGCTGCACGGCCAACGGCCGCAGCACGCTGCGGCCGGAGGACATCTAGCGGTCGCCGATCGGCCTGCGTCGCGCATTCCGGAGCGCGGACGTCTCCCGATGCCGTCTGGCGGTTTCCTTTCCGGCCTGGCGCTCGTGGCGCTGCGCAAGCTCGCGGAGCGCGGCGCGCGGGTGGGCTTCTTGCACGGGCTCCGGTACGCGGTGCGTGGCCCCGCCGAAGCGCCGGAGCTGCTCGTCCTGCACGGCCTCGGCGACTCGATCGCCGGATGGGCCCGGGTGCTGGGGCCCCTCTCCCGCAAGCACCGGGTCCACATCGTGGACCTCCCCGGGCACGGACTCTCCGCGGAGCCCCCCGATTTCCGGCTCCGCACACTCCTCGAGCCCCTCGCGCGGTACGCCGAAGGACTGCGCGCGCCCGTGCTGGTCGGACACTCGCTCGGCGGATGGCTCGCCGCGCGCCTGGCCCTCCTGCCCGGCACCTCGGCAAGCGGCCTGGTCCTGGTCAACCCGGCGGGCGCGGTGCTGCCGGCGGCGCAGTGGGCGGGCTTCCGCGAGCTGCTCGACAGCGCCGACGCGCGCGCATACGTCGAGCGCGCCTTCCACCAGGCACCGATCGCGCTGCGGCTTTTCCCGGGGGAGATCGCCCGCGCCATGTCCGCGCCGACCACCCGCGCCTTTCTCGCCGCGGTCGCCGCCGAGGATTTCCTGCGCGACGCCGAGCTCGCCTCGCTGCGCATGCCGGCGCGGATCGTCTGGGGCGAGCGCGATCGCCTGCTCCCCGCGGGGACCTTGCCGTTCTTCCGCAACCACCTGCCGCGGGCGGAGCTCGTGATGCTCCCCCGCGCCGGCCACTTGCCGCATCTCGAGGCACCCGCCGAGCTGGCGCGCGCCATCGCCCTGCCGCTGCACGCTCCCTGACGGAACCCTGCGAACAGGCGGCGGCCAGCGCCCGACCCTGCTACCCTGCTGGCGGGCAGGTGACCTCGCCCGTCCTGCCTGTTTTGCTGCACTCCTCGGAGACGAAACCTTGCGCTACCGCCTGCCCAACGGACTGACCGTCCTGGTCGAGGAGAACCACGCCGCCCCGGTCACGGCGCTCCAGGTGTGGGTGCGCGTGGGCAGCGCCGACGAGCTGCCGGGCGAGGCGGGCCTGGCGCACCTGCACGAGCACATGCTGTTCAAGGGAACCGCGCGGCGCGGCCCAGGCGAGATCGCTCGCGCCATCGAGGGCTGCGGGGGCGAGATCAACGCCTGGACCAGCTTCGATCAGACCGTCTACCACGTGGTGGTCGCGAGCCAGTTCCTCGCCCAAGGGATGGACGTCCTCGCCGACGCGATCACCTCGGCAGCCTTCGATCCCGACGAGCTGCGGCGGGAGATCGAGGTGGTCTGCGAGGAGATCAAGCGCAGCCTCGATTCGCCCACCCGCAAGCTCTCCAAGGAGCTGTTCGCCACCGCGTTCACTCGCCACCCGTACGGCCGACCGGTGATCGGCACCGAGGAGAGCGTCCGCAGCTTCAGCCGCGAGGGGATCCTCCGCTTCTACGGGCGCTGGTACCAGCCGGAGAACTGCGTGCTGGTGGCGGTAGGAGACTTCCGCGAGGCGCAGGTGCTGGAGCTTGCGCAAAAGCTGTTCGCCTGGCCCCGCCTGGAGCTTCCGCCCGCCGCGCCGCGCCCCGCCGAGCCGCCGCGCGAAGAGCCGGTGGTCCGGGTCCGGAGCGACGTCCTGAAGGAGGGCTATGTCTCGCTCGCCTGGCCCGCGCCCGCCTTGCGCGGCGAGGACGTGGCGGCCCTCGACGCGCTCTCCCTGGTGCTGGGGCACGGCGAGGCGTCGCGCCTGTTCCGCGCCCTCAAGCGGGATCGCCTGCTCTGCACCGAGGCGCAAGCGAGCTGCTACACCCCGGTCGACCCCGGTCTCACCATCGTGGGTCTCACGCTCCAGCCCGCGCAGCTGCGGGAAGCCGTGCGCGAGGCGCTCCGGCAGACGTACCGGCTGCGCACCGAGGAGGTGACGCTGGAGGAGCTGGGCAACGCCTGCCGGCTGATCGAGAGCGACGCGGTCTACCAGCGCGAGACGGTGCAGGGCCAGGCGCGCAAGCTCGGCTTCTACGAGGCGAGCGCCGGCGGTCTGGAGTTCGAGGCCGAGTACCTGGCGCGCGTGGCGCGCCTCACGCCGGGCGCGCTGCTCGAGGCCGCCGAGCGCCACCTGCGGCCCGAGTCGACCGTGCTCTGCGCGCTCTTGCCGGAGTCGCCCGGCGCGGCGGACGACCGCGAGCTCCTGCAGATCGTGCAGGAGGCGGCGGACGAGGCGGGCAAGACCCGGCGCCACCCCGCCTCGGGCGCCGCCCCCTCCGCGCGGCCGCCGGTGCGCTTCGCCGAGCCGCGCACCGGACCGCTCCGCCGCGAGGAGCTGCCCGGCGGCGGCGTGCTGCTGGTCAAGGAAGAGCGCGCGGTGCCGCTCGTCGCCCTGCGCGCGGTCTGGTCCGGGGGGCTGCGCGCGGAGTCGGACGAGAACGCGGGAATCAACATGATGATCGCCCGCCTCGCCTCCAAGGGCACGCTGAAGCGCGGCGCCGAGCAGATCGTGCGCGAGATGGAGGCGATGGGCGGGTCCTTGGGCGGCAATTCGGGACGGAACTCGTTCGGCCTGCGCGCCGAGCTGCTCTCCCGGCACCTGGAGGAGGGACTGGACCTGTTCGTGGAGGCGCTGGCCGAACCCTCCTTCCGCGAGGAGGAGGTGGCGCGCGAGCGCACCTTGCAGCTCGACGAGCTGCACGCGCGCGAGGACAACCCGGCCGGCGTCGCGTTCCTGCTCTTCGCCGAGACGATGTACCGGCGCCATCCTTATCGCCTCGACACGCTGGGCACCGCGGGGTCCGTCGCGACGATGACTCCCGCCGGGCTCGAGAGTTACCGCTCGCAGCGCTACCCGATCGGCCAGGCCACGCTCTCGGTGGTGGGGGACGTGGATCCGGACCGCGTGTCGCGGCTGATCCGCGAGCGGCTGGGCCGGCTGCCCCACCCGCCGGCCCCGCGCATCGCCCCGCCCCAGGAGGAGCCGATCTCGGCGCCCCGCGCCGCCGTGCGGAAGCTGGACAAGGCGCAGGCGCACCTCGTCATCGGCTTTCCCGGGGCGCGGCTGAGCGATCCGCTTCGCTGGGAGCTGGAGCTGCTGAGCGCGATCCTGGCCGGCCAGGGAGGGCGGCTCTTCCTCGAGCTGCGCGACAAGCGGAGCCTCGCCTATAGCGTGACCAGCTTCTCCGTCGAGGGCGTCGATCCCGGGTATTTCGCCGTCTACATCGGCTGCGGACCGGGCAAGGTGGGCGAGGCCCTGGAGGGGATCCGCGCCGAGCTGCTCCGGTGCCGCGAGTCGCCGCCTTCCGCCGCCGAGCTGGATCGGGCCCGCTCGCACCTGATTGGAACGCACGCCATCGGCCTGCAGCGCAACTCGGCCCGCGCGGCCATCTATGCTTTCGACGAGTGCTACGGCCTGGGCGCCGACGCCTCCTCGCGCTACGCGGAGCGCGTCGCCGCCGTGGGAGCGGCGGACGTCCTGGCCGCCGCGCAGCGCGTGCTGGATCCACGGGCCGAGGTGCTGGCGCTGGTCGCGCCCGAGGGAGCGGTGCCGCCGGAGCTGGCGTGAGCTGGGCGCTCGTCCTCACCGCGCCCGCGGGCGAGCTGGAGGTGCTCGCGGCGCGGCTGTTCGAGCACGGCGCGCTCGGGGTGGAGCTGCAGGAGCCGGAGCAGCAGCTGATGCCCGGCACGCCGCCGCTGCCGCCCGGCGCGGGGCGGTGCATCGCGCATTTCACCGGGCGCGAGGCCGCCGCGGATTCCGCCCGGGACCTGGGACGTGCCGAGGTGCCGCTCGAGGTAGCCGAGGAGGACTGGAGCGTCGCCTGGCGCAAGCACCACCGCCCTCTGCGCGTCGGGCCGCGCTCGTGGGTGCAGCCCCCGTGGGAGGACGCGCCCACGGCGCCCGGCGAGGCGCGGGTGCTCATCGATCCGGGCATGGCGTTCGGCACCGGCAGCCACCCCACCACCGCGCTGTGCCTGGAGCGGGTGGACGAGCTGCTCGCGGAGTTCTGCCAGAGGGGACCCGGGCCTCTGGGGGACACCATTCCCATGGTGTCCCCTCCGATAGATGTGCTCGACGTCGGCACCGGGAGCGGCGTGATCGCGCTCCTCGCCGTGAAGCTGGGGGCGGGGCGCGTGTGCGGCACGGAGAACGATCCCGTGGCGCTGGAGGCCGCGCGGCGCGGGGCGGAGCTGAACGGCATCGCGCCCGATCGGATCTCGTGGGCGCTGGCCGATCCCGACGAGCTGCCGGCGGCGCCGTATGGCCTCGTCGTGGCGAACATCCTGCTCAACACATTGGTCGAGCTGGCACCTGCGATCGCGCGAAAGGTGGCCCGCGGCGGGCGGCTGGTGCTCTCCGGGCTCCTGCCGCCGCAAGCCGCCGAGGCGGAAGCCGCCTACGCCGCGCAGGAGCTCGTTCCCGCCGGCCGGACCGAGCGCGACGGCTGGGTCCGCGTCGAGCTCGTCCGAGGATAGCTTGCACCGCTTGTTCGTGCCGCCGGAGCAGATCGCCGAGCTGGTGCGGCTCGACCTTTTGCAGTCGCGCCATCTGGAGCTGGTGCTCCGGCTGGGACCCGGCGCGCAGCTGGAGGTATTCGACGGACGCGGCGCGCGCTGGCCGGCGCGCATCGAATCGCCGGGCGTCCTCCGGCTGGGGCCGCGCGCGGAGCCGGAACGGGGCGCGGCCGACGTGTGGCTCGCGCAGGCGCTGGCCAAAGGCGAGAAGCTGGACCTGGTGGTGCAGAAGGCGACCGAGCTGGGCGCCACCCGCATCCTGCCGCTGGCGGCGGAGAGGTCGGTGGTGCGCCTCGACGAGGATCGCGCGGAGCGCCGCGCGGCGCGGCTGCGGCGCATCGCCCAGGAAGCCGCCCGCCAGTGCGGCCGGGACGACGTGCCCGCCGTCGACGTGCCCTGCACGCTCGCGGATCTGGCCGACCTGCTCCGCGCCGAGCCAGGACGGCGCGGCCTGCTCCTCGACCCCGAGGAGCGCTCGGTGCGCCTCTCCCAGGCCGCGCGCGGCGCTTCGCGGCTCCTGATCGTCATCGGCCCCGAGGGCGGCTTCACGCCGGCCGAGCGGGCCGAGGCGGCGGCTGCCGGATTCGCGCCGGTGGCGCTGGGCCGCCTGGTGCTCCGAACCGAGACCGCGGGCCTCGCTGCCCTCGCCATCGTGCAACACCTCGCCGGCGAGCTCGGCTGACCGGCAAGCTGCCTTCCGCCGACCGACGGTCGGCGCGCGCGGGAATCCGCGCGTAAGCGGGGGGAGGCTCGTCGGGCTTTGCCCGACGAGGGGACCGCAGGTCCCTCCAACGGGGCGCGGGCGCATGTCAGTGCGCCCGCGCGTGCTCGATGCAGTAATCGGTCAGCCGGCCGTGGCACTTCTCCTGGCAATCGCAGACGCGGAACTCGAGGGTCGGGTCGTCCTTCTCGCTGCGCCC
>Ga0137409_10001406_pt1 | contig 26022 bp, 27 predicted proteins | sample CZODoug1_16funga_FD_122059 | JGI IMG/M metagenome (GOLD analysis project Ga0137409, IMG submission 122059) | Vadose zone soil fungal communities from Angelo Coast Range Reserve, California, USA - CZODoug1_16fungal (Hybrid Assembly) | ecosystem: Environmental > Terrestrial > Soil > Vadose zone...
CGAGGTGCTGCGGCTGGCGCAGGACCTGGATGTCGATATGCCCATTACACGCGCGGTCTGCAGCGTTCTGGACGGCCGCGCCTCTGCCCGCGATGCGGTGGAAGAGCTGCTGCAACGCGAGCCCAAGCCCGAAAGTGCGCGCTAACTGCTGCTGGCACCCATGAAGCCGTTCTGACGCCACGCTTCATAGACCACAGCCGCCACCGCATTGGACAGATTCAGACTGCGGCTGGCCGGCACCATCGGCAGCCGCAGCCGTCGTCGCGGCTCGAAGCTTGCTCTGACCTCTTCCGGTAATCCACTCGTCTCCGGACCGAAAACCAGCACGTCCCCCGCCTGATATTCGACCCGGTCGTAGCGGTTGGCAGCCTTGGTACTGAAGGCGAACCGGCGGCTCGAAGGAACAGTGGCTAGAAAGGCGTCCCAGCCCGGGTGCACCTGGACCGTGGCGTATTCGTGATAATCCAACCCGGCGCGCTTCAGTTGACGGTCCTCCAGCCGGAATCCCAGCGGCTCGACCAGGTGGAGCCGGCAGCCGGTATTGGCGCACAGCCGAATGACGTTACCGGTGTTGGGCGGGATTTCAGGCTGATACAGGACGATATTGAACATTTCGCTTGCACTTGAAATAGTTACAGTTTAATCTGCTAATTCAAGAGGCTGCAAATAAAACCTCAAGTGACATTGAAAGTGCGGATCAGGGGAACTGCCAACCGGAATGGCTAGACCGGAAAAAATCAGGCTGGGGGAAATCCTTCTCCAGCAGAAGCTGCTCACCAGCGAGCAACTCAAGAGCGCGCTCGACGAGCAGAAGACAAGCGGGCGCCGTTTCGGTCGCGTGTTGATTGACAAGGGGTTCGTAACCGAGGAGCAGATCTCGGAAGCGCTCGCCCGCCAGCTCAATATCCCCTATATCAACCTCAAGTTCTACAACGTCAGCCGCGAGGTGATGCTCAAGCTGCCGGAGTCGGCGGCGCGCCGCTTCCGCGCGCTGGTGCTCGAGGATGCCGGCGCGACCTACAAGGTCGGCATGGCCGATCCCACTGACATCACGGCTTACGACGAGATCGTGAGGATCCTCAGGCGCGACATCGACATCGTCGTGGTCATGGGATCCGAGCTGATGCACACGATCGATCGCATCTACCGGCGCACCGAGGAGATCAGCGGGCTGGCGCAGGAACTGGGCGTAGAACTGGGCGACGCGATCGATTTTGCGGCCCTCGGCATTACCGCGGGCGCCGAGGATGCGCCGGTGGTCAAGCTGCTGCAATCGGTGTTCGAGGACGCGGTGCAGGTGCGCGCCTCGGACATCCACATCGAGCCGCAGGAAAAGAAGCTGTTGATCCGCTTTCGCATCGACGGGGTGCTGCACATCCAGGCGGAGTCTGAACCGAAGATCGCGCCGGCGCTGGTGTTGCGACTGAAGCTGATGTCGGGACTGGACATCTCGGAGAAGCGCCTGCCGCAGGACGGGCGCTTCAACGTGAGGGTCCGCAACGCCCAGATCGACGTGCGCATCTCGACCATGCCCACTCAGCACGGGGAATCCGCGGTCATGCGCCTGCTCAACCAGAGCGGCGGCCTGCTTGGCCTGGAGCGCATCGGCATGCCGGAACCCATGCTGGAAAAGCTGCGCCAGATCATTCACCGGCCCAGCGGCATGGTACTGGTCACCGGGCCAACCGGCAGCGGCAAGACCACCACGCTGTACGCCGCACTCGACGAACTCAATACGCCGGAACGCAAGATCATCACCGTGGAGGACCCGGTAGAGTACCGGCTTTCCGGAATCAACCAGGTGCAGATCCACGAGAAAATCGAACTGACTTTCGCGCGGGTGCTGCGCACCGCGCTACGTCAGGACCCGGACGTGATTCTGGTCGGCGAAATGCGCGACCAGGCCACGGTGGAAACCGGGCTGCGAGCAGCAATGACCGGCCACCTGGTGCTGACCACACTGCACACCAACGACGCGGTCAGCACGCCGATCCGGCTGCTGGACATGGGGGCGCCCCGTTACATGGTCGCCATGTCGCTGCAAGTCGTGGTGGCCCAGCGTCTGGTGCGCATCATCTGCGAGAGCTGCGCGGAACCCTATTCGCTGCTGGCAAGCGAGCACGAGTGGATGCGCAATTACACCGGGATCGCGACCGACGGATATACCTACCTCAAAGGGCGCGGATGCTCGCAATGCAACGGCACCGGCTATCTGGGCCGCACCGGGGTGTACGAAATGCTGGAGATGACGCGGCCGGTGGTCGAGGCCGCCAATCAGCCGGAGCCGGCGCGCTTCGTCGAGGCGGCACGCGCGCAGATGGAAGGACGGATGCTGAAGGATCACGCGGTGCAGTTGGTGATCAGCGGACGCACCAGCGTCGACGAGGCGATGCGCGTCAGTGCGCTACTGGAAGAAGGACTTGATTTACTACCACCGAGTTGATCAACATGCAGATCGAGAGAATCCCCGTGTCCGCCGTGGTGAGACCCTAGCAGTGGCTCATTTCGCCTACAAGGGCAGAAACGCCTCCGGCGAGCTGGTGCAGGGCGTGGCCGAGGGCGCCGACAGCGCCGCGGTCGCGACCCAGTTGTTCGCCACCGGGGTCACGCCGGTGGAGATCGGCGAGACGCGGCCCCTGCAGACGGGTGAATCGATCGGCATGTTGCAGCGGCTGATGCAGCGCCCCGTCGCCCCTGAGGACTTGCTGCTGTTCAGCCGGCAGATGTACACGCTGCTCAAGGCCGGCGTGCCGATCATGCGCTCGCTCGCGGGACTGCAGGAGTCCACTGGCAATCCGACTTTCGCGCGGGTGCTGCAGAACATTCGCGAGAACCTGGACAGCGGCCATCCGCTGTCGGTGGCGCTGCAGCGGCAGGGCCGCGTGTTTTCGCCCTTCTACGTGGCCATGGTGTACGTCGGCGAAACCACCGGCATGCTCGAGGAAATCTTTCTGAGGTTGTTCAATCACCTCGAGTTCCAGGAATTCATGCGCGGCCAGGTCAAGTCGGCGTTGCGCTATCCGTCGTTCGTGCTGGTCGCGATGGCGGTCGCGATCGCCGTCATCAACCTTTTCGTCATCCCGGCGTTTGCCAAGGTGTACAAGGGCTTCAATGCCGAACTGCCGTTCATCACAAAATTGCTGATCGGGTTTTCCGACTTAATGGTTTCGAGCTGGCCGTTCCTGCTGGCCGCGCTGGTCGGGGCGGCGCTCGCGTTTCGCGGCTACACCCGCACCAAGGCGGGAAAGTTCGCGTGGGATCGTTTCAAGCTGCGCATCCCGATCGCGGGCAAGATCATCCTCAAGGCGACGCTGGCGCGTTTCTCGCGCAGCTTCGCGCTGTCGATGCGCAGCGGCGTTCCGGTGGTGCAGGGACTCACACTGGTGGCGCAGACCGTGGACAACAGCTTCGTCGCGGAAAGAGTCGAAAAAATGCGTGAAGGCGTCGAGCGCGGTGACAGCGTGCTGCACTCCGCGGTCAACGCCGGGGTTTTCACTCCGGTGGTATTGCAGATGTTGATGGTGGGCGAAGAGTCCGGGGCGCTCGACGACATGATGCAGGAAATCGCCGATATGTATCAGCGCGAGGTCGAGTACGAACTGAAAACGCTGGGCGCGCAGATCGAGCCGATTTTGATCCTGTGCCTCGGCGTACTGGTGCTGATCCTTGCGCTGGGCGTGTTCCTGCCGATCTGGGACCTTGGCCAGGCGGCACTGAAGAAATGAGCGATGCGTATACTTCCCGTGCGCGGCGGCCAGTGCGGCGCGAGTTTCGTGGAGTTGGCCGTGTGCATGGCGCTCATGGGCATCTTCGTGGGGGTGCTGCTCGAGCGGTCGCTGTACTATCAGGAGTACGCGGAAAAAACCGCGATGGAATCGACGGCGCAGAACATCCGCACCGGTTTGCGCTACAAGGTGGCGGACCTGATTCTCGCCAACCGGGTGTCGGAAATTCAGACGCTGGCCGACGAGAATCCGATGAACTGGCTTGCGGAAAGGCCCCCAAATTATCTGGGCGAACTGGATTCCGCGCCCACCGACGAACCGAAGGGCCAGTGGTATTTCGACAAGCGGGACCGGGAGCTGGTGTACACGGTGGACAATCGGCGGCACTTTTCGCCGTCAATGTATCGGGATTTCACTGTCCGCTACCGTGCGATGCGGGTGAGTACGGGAACAGTTACGGAGAGCTCGCCCGGTTCTGCAGACACATGGGTGAGTTTGGTGCTGCTCGGCGAGTATGATTGGTTTAAGTAGTACAGGCATGGATCGTGCGTTATTCTGGTAGATGTTTTTTGAGTGCGCGTGTTCGTCGATACGAGGGAGTTAAATAGTGATGAAGTCATTTGAATTCGCAATAATCAGCCGGCGCAGCGGCGGCTTTACCCTGATCGAGCTGGTAGTCACGATCAGCATCATCGCCATTCTGGCGGCGGTCGCGCTGCCGCGCTACATCACGCTGCAAACGCAAGCCCGGGCCGCGAAGACGCAGGCGATATTCGGTGGCGTGCGCTCGGCGGCCGCTCTCGCGCACGCGCAAGCGATTGCCACCAACAGCACAGCAGCGGCGACGGTCTCGATGGAGGGCGTATTGGTCGATCAAGTCAACGGCTACCCGGCCGCGACCAACACCGGTATTGTCACCGCGCTGCAACTGGACACAACCGGCGACCAAGTGACCATCACGCCGGGTCCGCCGACGCTGACGATAGACACTGTCGGCGGCACTGCGCCGAATTGCCGGGTTACTTACACGGAGGCGGCCGCACTCAACGCCTCTCCGGTCATCAGTGCCGTGACCTCCGCCTGCTGATGCAAGCAAGATCGTGGTAGGCCCGTCTGATCGCGATACGCGACGGCTCTTGTGCATGTTTCAACTCTACAGAAGGAGAGGGAAATGAAGTCGAGATACCAGGGTTTTACCCTTATCGAGCTGGTGGTCGTGATCGTGATTCTGGGCATTCTCGCTGCAACCGCGTTGCCGAAGTTCATCGACCTTTCCAGCCAAGCCCGTACGGCTGCGACTACAGGCGTGGCTTCTGCCGCGACCGCGGGCTTTGCCATCAACTTTGGAGCTCGCAAGGCGAGTGCCACCGGAAACGTGGCAGTTAATGGGGCTCAGGCCACTATTTGCACGACTGCCGGCCTTGGCGCAGTGATGACGGGTGGATTGCCGACCGGATATACGGTTGGCAACGGAGGTACAGCTACCAACTGCGGTACCGCAGGTAACGACGGTTTGACAGGAACCTGCGTGGTAACCGACCCGACCGGAGCGGCTTCGGCAACCGTAACTTACATCTGCGCTCAGTAACGAACCGGGATCGCTACAAGTTTATGTATGCCGGGCCCTCCCGATACAGAGAGGTGCCCGGCGGGGTGTGGCCAATGGTGTCGCGCTTAGCCCGGTCAACAGCCAGGCACGCCATAACCGGCTTTACTCTGGTTGAACTAGTTGTTGTCCTGATTATTGTCGGCATCCTTGCGGTGATGGCTCTCGCGAAATTCGCGAACCGTAAGGGTTTTGATACCGAGGGATTCTTTGACAGCGCCCAATCGGGAATCCGCTATGCGCAGAAGGAAGCGATCGCGAAGCGCCGCAATGTCTGCCTCACTTTTGCCTCAAATTCGGTCAGCCTGACTTTTGCTTCGGCGCCAGGGTCCGGCGCCGCCTGCGACACCAACCTTACCGGTCCGGGCGGACAGTCGCCGTATACGGTTTCCGCCGCAGCCGGGATTTCCTTTTCGCCCACGCCGGCAAATTTTTCCTTTGATGCCCTTGGAAGGCCCAGTGCCGGACAGGTGATCATCGTCAGCGGAGACGGCACCCGCAGTTTCACCGTGGAAGCAGAAACCGGTTATGTGCACCCTTAAGCGCTCGCGCTGCGCTGAAAGAGTTGTACCGGCCGGGGCAGCACCAAGCCGGACTCATTTCCCAGGGGCTTTGAGGTGCGGCCGACGACAAACCGGCATTTCCTTCATCGAACTCATCATGTTCATCGTGATCGTCAGCCTGGGGATCGCAGGCATTCTCTCGGTCCTCAACCTGACCGCGCAGAAAAGTGCGGATCCGATGGTGCGCAAGCAGATGTTGGCGATCGCAGAGGCCATGCTCGAGGAAATCGAATTGATGCCGTTCACTTATTGCGACCCGGACGACGCCAACGCGACGACTGCGGGCGCCGCGCTGGTCGGTGGGGCGAATTGCCAGGCAACGGTCGAGGCGATCGGACCGGAGCCCGGGGAAACGCGGTATTCCGCGGTCACTCCCTTCAACAACGTCAATGACTACAACGGTTTTGATACCAATACAGCTACGCCGAGCGGCATCTGGGATCCATCCGGCACCCTCGCTGGGCCTGCTGGCTACCGTGCACAGGTATCGGTGAGCGCGCAGGCGCTCGGCCCGGTCGGCCTCCAGGTTGCCGCCACTGACGGTAATGGCGCGCCGCAGTCACTACGGATCAGTGTAACGGTGACCGGCCCGGGGGGTGGCTCGATCGTTCTCGACGGGTACAGAACTCGTTACGCGCCCAACGCGGTACCGTGAGCAGAGCAGCCCCAAAATTCGCCGAACGTCTCCGCGGCTTCACGCTTGCGGAGGCGATCATCGTCATCGTCATAACCGGAATCCTGGCGGCTATCGCGGGCGTCTTCATCACCAGGCCGATTCAGGGTTACTTCGATACCCAACGACGCGCACAAATGTCGGACATCGCCGACACGGCCTTGCGCCGCATCGCTCGCGATGTGCAGGCGGCGCTGCCCAACAGCGTGCGAATTGCCGGGGGCTGTGGCGGAACGAATCCGTGCTACCTCGAATTTATCCCGACCGTTGCCGGCGGACGTTACCGGGCCGAACTCAAGAGTGACGGCACCGGCGACAAGCTGGACTTCACGACCAATGACACATCCTTCGATATCATCGGGCCGGCGCTAACCTTGCCTACCGGTTCGCTCTGGCTGGTGGTTTACAACCTTGGGATTGGGGGTGCCGACGCCTATTCCGGCGCTTCCGCCCTCGCCGACGTCAGTCGCGCTTACTCCGGGGCGAGCGGCAGCGTTACCAATATCAGCTTCACCTCCATCAATCACCTGCCGTTCGAGTCGCCCTCCAGGCGTTTCCAGATGGTTTCACAGCCCGTGACCTACGAATGCGCGCCCAGCGTTGCCGGGGGAGAGCTTCGGCGCTATCAGGCCTACGGTTTCAACCCGGCACAAATAGCGCCGCCTGCGGGAGCTCCGGTCCGGCTCGCCACCCAGGTGACCAATTGCGTTTTTTCCTATTCGCAGCAAGCCTCGCGCCGTGCGGGCCTGGTCTCGATGTCGCTGGGCCTCACACAAGGCGGGGAGTCGGTGAGCCTGTTTTCCCAGGTACATGTCGGCAATGTCCCATAGCCTGCAACGCGGCGCGAGTCTGCCCACGGCGATCTTCCTGATCGTGATCCTGGCGGCGCTAGGTGCTTATATCGCCACCGTGTCGAGTCTGCATCACACCTCTTCGGTGCTCGACCTGCAAGGTTCGCGCGCTTACCAGGCTGCCAGGTCGGGAATCGAATGGAGCGCCTATCAGGTATTTCAGAACTCGGCTGGGGCGTTCGTAACCAACTGCAATGCCGGCCCGGCCAGTCAAAGCTTTTCCGGGCTGGCTGGCACGCTCTCGGACTTCACCGTTACCGTCGCTTGCTCATCGGTGCAGTTTTCGGAAATCACGGTGGCGACGGGGCGTGTTTACGTCTTGACGGCGACCGCCTGCAACCAGCCCACTGGCGGAAACTGCCCGGGCTTGCTCGGGCCGCGCTACGTGGAGCGGCAACTACAAGTGACGATGGCGAGGTGAATGCGCCTGAAAATGGCAGCGGATTTTGCTGGCCGGCCGGCCGATGCATGGAACGCTAATTGCTCGCAATACTTGGTGAGAGGGCTGAGAGTTGTCCTGGGAATGCGGATGCTTTGGAATCATTAAGACGATGGTGAACGCTACATCAACTACCCGGAGGGAAAAGCTGTGGCGCTTGGAGCGCGGGATCGCGCGCGCCTTGCTGCTCCTGGGCGCGTTCGCTGGCATGACGCTCGGCAGCACCGCACATGCGCAGGTGGCTTTTCGCAGCTCAACCTCCGCGACGTCCGCCAGCGGCACGCTGGCGGCCCCCGCGTTGCGCGCCGCGATATCAGGCGGCATGCCGATCACGATCGTCGGCGAGGCCCGGATGCCGGCGACCGACGACTCGGTCACTACAGCAACGTGCGTCGCAGGCGTGTGCAGCGCGACGATCGTCCCGCCCTCCGGCATGCAGACTAAAGACGTAATACTCGTGTTCGCCAACGCCATGACGTCCTCCTCCGTAAACATCTCGAACGCCGGGGGGGCGGAGGCGGGCGGGCAATCGTGGTGGTCTGTTAGCGGGTTTGGCACCAGTCCATCCCAAAAGGTGTTCTACACCGTCTTCAACGGGACATGGACCGCTAATCCCACCTTCAGGTTCGGGTCGACCGCCGTTACGTACCAGCTGTGGATGGTCGTACTGCGAGGCTCCGATACGCTTGCCTGCCCTCCGTGCACAAAACCCCTACTCGAGGGTCCCATCGGCGCGGCTCGTATAGACCCGACAGCCACTTTTGGCGCGCCGTTGTCCCCGTTCAATGTGATCATCCCGGCCAGCACCTTCACCACGACTACCAATAACGCCATGGTGTTCGCGCAGTGGATGTCGGCGGATGACAATACGTGGGCCCTCCAGAGCCCCCCCGCCGGATGGTCAAATCTGAGCGCACCGCCACAGCCTCCACAGCCTCAATGGCGAACCATGGCTGCGGCAGGCGGTGCGGGCGCTGACACATCGATGTCGATCGCCTACTCTACGCAAGCCACCGCGGGGCCGGTTCCAGCGCTCACTAACCAACAGACAGGACCTGCTGGGTCACAGGGTGATGCCGGTCAATACCATATCGTCGCTGTGCGACCTGAGGGCATCAGGAAGCCGCCCGGTACGGTGGCCGGCGATGTGATGATCGCCTCCATCGCCTACGCCACGGCCACGCCCACTATCACGTGGCCGGGCTGGACGCTCATTCGACGCACGCCGTCGGCAGGCTCCACCTACGCGCTGGCCACCTACTACCGCGTGGCCGACGCGAGCGATGCCAGCGTTTCGAGCTACGTCTTTACCATGGACAGTCAGCCTACTAACGGCTGGGTCGGCGGTATTCAATCGTTCTCCGGCGTGGACACCACGACCCTCCCCCCCTATGTCGTCGAGAGTGGTCAGATCACTGCGAGCGCCTTGACCCACGCGACGCCGAGCGGCCTGACGACTGGTGCGGTAGCAAACACGCTGCTCGTGGCAACCCACATGGCCTTTAACGGCAGCATCACCGGATGGACCCCGCCCGTCGGGATGACTGAGACCCTCGATTTGCGCACCGGGATTGGTGGGGTCGTAACGATGGAGACGAGCAATGTGGTGCAAGCAGCGCCGGGGACCATCCCGATAAAGACGGCAACCATATCTGGGGCCACCGGCTATGCGGGCGCCGCGCACATCCTCGCGCTGCGGGGTAGGGCATGGACGGGCACGGCCACGACGATCAGCGCCACCTTTGCCAGCAACGTCGTAGCAGGCAACCTGATTGCGGTGTATGTCACTTATGATGGGACCGGCACGCTCAACAGCGTGACCGATAGCCTCGGCAATACATATACCATCGTCCAGACGCTTAGCGACGGGACGCATGTCCAAAAAAGCGCGACGGCGTATGCCAAGAATATCGCGGGCGGGGCGAACACCGTCACGGCGACGTTTGCCTCGGCGATCTGTTGCCGACTCATCATTGCGCATGAAATCACTGGGGCCGATACGGCCGCTCCGCTGGACGGGGGGCTAGGGGTGGGGTTTTCTGGCCAGCTGCAAGCCGCCCCAGGGAATGGCGCAAATGCAGTGACCAGCGGCAATATGACCACGGTGACCAACGGCGATTATATTTTCGGCGCGACAAGCGATTCGTCCGGGCTTACGAGCCAAACGATCTCGGCGGGAACTGGAGAAACCGTCCGGGTAAATAGCTCCGGTGCCACCGGCAATGCGACGGCCTCAGAAGAGAACATTCAAGCCACAGCGGGGGCCGTTGCCTCAACATTCACGTTTAATGTGACCGCAGGCACATCGCTCACTATGCAAATGGCGTTCAAACCGCCGCCGGCGGGGGGCACGCCGGGCAGCTTCAACGCTTTCGAAACCATTACCGCCGCCAACGCGACCACCGGCCAGATTTACACCAAGCTCGCCGGCACCAACTTCAGCCTCGATGTAGTGGCGATCCTGAGCGGCGTGCAGCAAACGACGTTCACCAACACCGCGCAGGTCGACCTGGTGACGGGATCGACGGGCGGCTCGGGCTGCCCCGGCGCGCCCGTGACGATAGCCGGGCCCCAGGCGGTGAGCCTGACCAGCGGCCGCGGAACGACCGGTGCCTTCAACGTGGCCAGCGCGTACCGCGACGTGCGGGTGCGGGTCCGGTATCCCACCGTGGTTTCGCCGACGGTAACGAGCTGCTCGACGGACAATTTCTCCATCCGGCCGGTCGCGTTTTCCGCGCCGACCTCGAATATGACCAATTCGGGCACATTAGGCACGCCGTTCGCCAAGGCAGGCGCTGCGTTCACCATCACCGCCGCCGCGATTGCGGGCTACGACGGCACGCCAACACTAGACAACACCAAGATCACGGCTCACGCCGGGGCGGTCCAGAATGGGGCCGTAGGCGGGACCTTCGGAGCGGCGAATCCCGCCACCGGCACGGCGACCGGCGCCGCGTTCACCTATGGTGAGGTCGGCAACTTCACCATCGGGATTAACGGCGTCCTCGACAACACGTTTACCAACGCCAGCACGGATCAGGGCAACGGCGACTGCACCGCCGATTTTTCCAATTCCCTCGTACCCCCCGTCGGCGGCCGCTACGGATGCTACTTCGGCAACTCGGCCGCTTCCTTGGCGATCGGCCGCTTCACGCCGGATCACTTCGACATCTCGCTGAACACGCCCGTATTCACGACGGGCTGCGGTGCGGGCGCTTTCACCTACGTTGGTCAGACCTTCTCCTATACATTGCAGCCGGTCATCACGGTTACGGCGAAGAACTCCGCTGCGCTCGGCAACCAGATCACCCAGAATTACCAAGGAGCGTCGTGGTGGAAGATCACGAACTTGAGCCTGACTGGAAAGAGTTACACCGCCGCCCCCCCCTCATTGGACACGAGCGGGATAACAGGCACCGATCCGGTGATTTTGGCCACGGGATCGGGAGTGGGAACCCTCACCTTCAGCTCGGGCACTGGACTGTTTTTTACGCGCACGACACCGGTCGCTCCATTCAACGCGGAAATCAGTCTGGCGATCAACGTGATTGACGCTGACGGTGTCAGCGCTGTGAGCAACCCCGTAGCGTTCGGCGCTGCGAGCGCCGGCAACGGCATCGCTTTCAGTTCCGGCAAGGAGATGCGCTTCGGCCGCCTGCGGCTGAGCAACGCGTCCGGCAGCACCCTGCTCGACCTGCCGCTGCCGCTTTCGACCCAGTACTACGACGGCAACTTCTTTGTGACCAATACGGCTGACAGTTGCACAACGCTGCTCGGTAGCGATTTGCGCTTTGGCTTCCTCGCTGCGACTCCCAACCTGGTGGCGTGCGAGACCGCGATAAATCCGGGTGGCACCATCTTTTTCGTCGGTGGCAAAGCGTCGGCAACGGCGTCGCCTACGCTGACACCCGCCAAGCTTGCAAAGCCCGGGAGCGGCAACGACGGAGCAGTCGACATCTGGATCAACCTGAACGGAATTGCAGGAAACAGGTGTACCGCCGTTGGCGCGGCGGGACCGGCGGCGACCAACGCGAACAAGCCCTGGTTGCAGGGCAACTGGAGCGGTGGCACCTACACCGTTGATCCAACTGGCAGGGCAACCTTCGGCATCTTCAAGAACGCCGACCAGTTCCTGTATTTCCGGGAGGTCTATTGAGACGCCGATCTGCTTGTGGCGGACAAAAACATTTTTTTCCATTGACGACAACAAGTCATTGAGCTACTTTCGCGGCAACCTTTAACATGGCTGCCCTGCGCTCGATTTTCTCCAAACGCGAATCCGGCGAACTCGCCGCCGTGAACCTTTGCGCAGGCCGCGTCGAAATCGCCAAGGTGCGCCGCAACGGAGCGGAGCGTGCGGTCGTGGAATTTTGTTCGGCGCACCCTTCCGGAAGCGATCAGGCAGAAACGCTGCAGCGCTTGCGCCGCGAACTTCACCTCGAGCGTTTTCGCTGCTCGACGCTGCTGCCGGCGCCGCAATACCAGTTGCAGTTTCTGGACGCGCCCAACGTGCCGGACGCGGAACTCAAGTCCGCGGTGCGCTGGAAGCTCAAGGATTTTCTCGACTATCCGGCCGAATCGGCGACCGTCGACGTAGTACAGGTTCCGGCCGATGCCAGCGCGCCCGCGCGCAGCCGCTCGGTGTATGCCGTGTCTGCGCGCAACGCGGACATCGAAGCGCGCATGAAGCTCTTTGCCCAGGCGAAGATCCCGTTGCGGGTGATCGAGATTCCGGAAATGGCCCAGCGCAACCTTGCGGCGCTTCTGGAGACCGATCATCGCGCGCTCGCCATGCTGAGCTTCGGCGACGAAGGGGGCTTGTTGACTTTCAGCGCGCGCGGCGAACTCTACCTGTCGCGCAGAATCGATGTGAGCCTCGAGCAACTGAACCACGCGGCCGGTGATATGCGCGAACAGATGTTCGAACGCATCGCGCTGGAATTGCAGCGTTCACTCGACCACTTCGACCGGCAGTTCAGCAACGTGCCGGTGGCGCGCCTGCTGCTCGGGCCCGTGCCGGCGGAGATCGGGTTGCGGCAGTACCTCGCGGGCAATCTCTCCACGCAGGTCGATTCCGTGGATCTCGGCGAGGTGCTGGACTTCCACAGGGTTCCGGAACTGCGCGAACCCGGCGAGCAGATGCAGCGCTGGCAGACGCTCGGCGCCGCGCTGCGCAGCGACTTACCCTAGCACACACAAAAATTCGGATACGTCCGAATCTTCCCGGTCCCGGCATGCGTGCCACGGCGAATTCAACGACACTTTGTAACGCCCCCCTTTATTCTGTTTCTCTTCGTGTACTCTGTGTTCTCCGTGGTTCAAGACCTTGGCCTCGTCTAAGCGGTGTACACCCATCGAGAATGTTCCTTTTCCCTTTGCGATCCTTGCGTCGAAGGTTCTTGACGCCAACCATCGGCCGGCTAACCCACCGCCTGCAGCCATGCGCGGGGCATTGCACGGCATCCGCTAACCGATTAAACTCCCGGTCACTACATATGGTGCGTATGCGCTGAAACCCTACAACATATAGATCAAGAGCGAGTGCATAGACCGATCCCACCACCACTTTGGGCGTGGCAGGCGATAACGGCCTTCGCTGGGTTATTCACCCTGGTTTCCGCGCTCGCGGACCCGGTAGATCTGTGGCGCATCAGCGTCCACTCGCACCAAGGTGAGCTGCTCAAAGCGGTGGCCACCCTGCAGGCGCTCCCGGAAGAACACATCACCCAGAAATGTCTGTCCATGGGCCCGGAGAGCGATGCACCGGGTTCCGATGCCCCTTTCCTGACCAATGCCCGCCTCACGCTGAACGCGAAGGGCGACGCAGTTAAAATCTCCACCGACTCCTAGGCGAAAGGATTGACGGTGCCGCAGCAGATCAACCTCTTCAACCCGGCCTTTCTGGATAAGCGTGGTCCCCTGTCGTTGAAGGCGGCACTGATGGGGTGGCTGGCGGTTGCGCTGATTTCGGTTGCGTTCGCCGGCTATGCCGGCATGCGCAATCGCCAGTTGGCGCAGCAGGAGCGCGAGGTGGCGGCCAGGATGACGGCAGCGCAGGCGGAAATGCAGCGGCTCGCGGGCCAGCTTGGCGGTCGCAAGCAGGATCCGCAGATCGCCGCGGAGATTGCGCGCCTGGAATCCGAGATCAAGGGGCGCGACGAAGTGATGGCGGTGCTCAAGGGCGGCGCGCTCGGCGATACCCGGGGCTTCTCGGAACACCTGCGCGCCTTTGCCCGCCAATCTTTCGAAGGCGTCTGGCTGACTGGGCTGCACATCGCCGCCAGCGGCCAGGACGTCGCGCTGGAGGGCCGCGCCCTGCGCCCCGAGCAGGTACCCGGCTATCTGCGGCGGCTCAATTCGGAGAGTGTCATGCAGGGTCATCCGTTCTCGGAACTGCTGATGCAAGCGCCCGCCCCCGAAGCGGGCGACAAGAGCGGCAGGCGCCCGGCGTACATCGAGTTCCGACTGGCCACCAAATCTGAAACGCCGGCGGTGAGCTCGGCGGCGCGATGAACGAGATCTGGCGAAAAGCCGTGGCCCGGTTCGATGCGCTCAAGCCGCGCGAGCGCGCAATGGTATTCGCGGCCGGCGCAGTCGTGATCGGCTGGCTGGTGTTTACGATGGCAATCGACAGCGAATTGGCGCGTTATAAACGACTCAGCGCCGATCTCGCGCGGCAGCAGACGACACTCGCGCAGTTGCAGACCCAGAGCGCCGAGTTGATGCGCTCGGCCGCGCAGGATCCGGACGCCGCAGGCCACGCGCACATCACCGCGCTAAAGGCCCAACTCGCTCAGTTCGACGCCGAGCTGCGCGGCGTGCAGCAGGGATTGGTGCCACCGACGCGCATGACCCGGGTGCTGGAAGACGTGCTGACGCGCAACAGCCGGGTGCACCTGGTGAAGCTCAAGACTCTGCCGGTCACGGCGCTGGTGGACCGCGAAGCGAAGGGGGAGCCGGCGCGGGCCGCGACGCAGGGCGGCGCCGACCGCCTGGTCTACAAACACGGCATCGATCTCACTCTCGAAGGCGGCTATCTGGATCTGCTGGACTACCTGGCGCGTCTGGAAAAGTTGCCGTGGCAGATGTTCTGGGCCAGGACGCACATCGACGCCACGCAGTATCCGCGAGTGCAGATGACGGTTACGCTTTACACGTTGAGCCTCGACGAGGCCTGGCTGGTGGTATGAACTGGCGCATGACCGGCCCCATACCGAAATTGCTGGCACTGGGTGCCGCGTTGGCCGTGTGTGCGCCGCTCGCCGCGGCGCAGGCGCTGCGTGACCCGACGCGGCCGCCGCTCAATTTCGGCAGGACGGGAGAGGGCGGAACAGTGAGCCGCAGCCGCGACGCAGAGTGGGTGCTGCAGTCGGTGTTGCTGTCTCCCGAGCGGCGTTACGCCATCATCAACGGCGAGGTATTGGGGCTGGGCGGATCGGTGGCGGGCGCGGAACTCGTCGCCATCCGTGAAGGCGAGGTGACGTTGCGAACCGGCGGGGCGCTGCGCACGGTACGGCTGTTTCCCGACGTGGACATGCACAGCGAGGCCGTGCCGCAGGCGCAGCAGCCGAAGCAGGACGGCGCCAGGCCGCGCGCCAAGGCGAAATCTCGGGACGGTACCGCCGACGATGCGACCCGATAACGCACGGGACAGAGAACAAGAAAGGACGAAATGAACAGGCTTTTACCCCTGTTTCTGATCCTCGCGCTGGGTGCGTGTGCCACGCAATTCGGCGCGCCCTACGGCAACGCCAGGAAGGAGATGGCTAATGCCTCGCGCCAGCGGAATGCCACGGTGCAGCCCGAAGGGGTGAACCGCGCCCTGCTGCCTTCGCTCACCGTCGAGATGCCGAAGGTGGACGGCCGGCCGATCGAACCCCGTTTCGATTTGATAGTGAACGCCGCGCCCGCCAACCAGGTGTTCATGGCCATCGTCTCAGGCACGCGCTACAGCATGGTGGTGCACCCGAGCATCAAGGAGCTAATTGCCGTCAATCTCAAGGACGTCACCGTGTTCGAGGCGCTCGACACCATCCGGGAGATGTACGGCTACGAATACAAGCTGCAGGGCCCCCGTATCCTGATCCAGCCCATCGGTCTGCAATCGCGGGTGTTCCAGATCAATTACCTGATGAGCCAGCGCCAGGGCCGCACCGAAGTGCGTGTGACCTCGGGCGCGATTTCGGATTCGCCCAGCGCGAACCAGGGCACGGCCGGCACGGCGGCGGCGGCCACCGGCGGCGCGGGCGGGCGCGCGATGGAGAGCAGCAAAGTGACGACCACGTCGGAGAACGACTTCTGGAAGGATATCGGCGCCGCGGTGCGGGCGATCGTCGGGGCCGAAGGCGGCCGCAACGTGGTGATGAGCCCGCAGTCGGGCGTGGTGGTGGTGCGCGCCTATCCTGCGGAGCTGCGCGGGGTCGAGGAATTCCTCAAGGCGATGCAGATTGTCGTCGAGCGCCAGGTCATGCTGGAGGCAAAAATCATCGAAGTGCAGCTCTCCGACAGCCACCAGAGCGGGGTGAACTGGGCGGCCTTCACGCAGGGGCCCAACAGCCGCTTCGCCGGCGGCGTGCTGTCTCCCGGCTCGACGCTGTCGCCGAGCGGCGCGATCAGCGCGTTCACCGCGCTCAGCGCAGACGGTTCGGTCACCGCCAACTCCCTGCTCTCGTCGAATCCAGCAGCGCCGGGCGTTATTTCCGCTGGAGTTGGAGCGCCGGGCTCTTTGTTCGGGCTGGCGTTCCAGACCGGAAATTTCGCCGCGCTCATTTCCTTCCTCGAGACCCAGGGTGATCTGCAGGTCCTCTCCAGCCCGAGGATTGCAACGATCAACAACCAGAAGGCCGTGCTCAAGGTCGGTACCGACGAATTCTTCGTGACCAACGTCACCTCCAATACCACCACCACCGTCGCCGGCACCACCCAGTCTCCGACCATTACGGTGGCGCCGTTCTTCTCCGGCGTTGCCCTCGATGTCACGCCGCAGATCGACCAGAACAACCAGATCATCCTTCACATCCATCCGTCGGTATCGAGCGTCACCGAGAAAACCAAGAACATCGATCTGGGCACCTCCGGCAACTTCCGCCTGCCGCTGGCCTCCAGTTCCATCAGCGAGAGCGACACCATCGTGCGCGTCAGCGACGGCAACATCGTTGCCATCGGCGGCCTGATGAAGGAATCTTCCGCCCGCGACAGCAGCGGCCTGCCTGGCTTGAGTTCGATGCCATGGATCGGCGCGTTGTTTGGCAGCAAAAGGCGCTCGGTGGTGAAGAACGAGCTGGTGATCCTGCTCAAGCCCACCGTGATCGAGGGCGACGCATCGTGGCGTCAGGATATACTGGACACCAAGGAACGCATCGACGCCTACCAACGCAGTGAGCCCCTGTCGCGCAATCCGTTGTCCAAATCCCCTGCCAAGCCTGCGCAGTAGCGCAGCCACCTGTCGGATTTTCGCAGTCGGGCGGCCCGCCGCAGCACGGCGGCCCGGCGGCTGAACATGTACCGCACCCATTTCGCGCTGCGCGAGCCGCCGTTCGGACTGACCCCGGATACCGCGTTCGCCTTTGCCTGCGTGCCGCATCAGGAGGCGCTGAACACGCTGCTGGTCGCCGTTGCCAACGGCGAAGGCTTCATGAAGATCACCGGCGAGGTCGGCACCGGCAAGACCCTGCTGTGCCGGCGTTTTCTGGCAGAGCTGGACGGCGAATTCGTCAGCGCCTACCTCCCCAACCCGTATCTCGATCCGCTCGGTTTGTTGCTGGCGCTCGCCGACGAGCTGAGGGTGGCCTTCGACCGCGACAACGATCGGCATCAGCTGGTGAAAGCGCTGAATCATGTACTGCTCGAATACGCGCGTGCCGGCAAACGCGTGGTGGTCTGCCTTGACGAAGCGCAGGCGATGCCGCTGGAAACGCTGGAGTCGCTGCGCCTGCTGTCGAATCTCGAAACCGAGAAACGCAAATTGTTCCAGGTGGTGCTGTTCGGGCAACCCGAGCTGGACACCCGGCTGAAGCACGAGTCGGTGCGCCAGCTTCAGCAACGCATCACCTACCACTACCAACTGTCGCCGTTGTCGCGGCGGGAGACGGAATATTACGTCGGCCACCGCCTGCGTGTTGCCGGTTATGTCGGCGATCGCCTGTTCCACCGTTCCGCGATGGACGCGCTCTACCGTGCCAGCGCCGGGGTGCCGCGGCTGGTCAACGTGCTTGCCCACAAGGCGATGCTGGCCGCGTACGGCGAGGACAGGCACTATGTTTCGGCAGCGCACGTGCGCAAGGCGGCACTGGATACGCCGGCGGCCCGCTCGGCCCGTTCACCGGTTCTAGCAGCCGGCGCCGCACTGTTTGTTGCCGTTGCCGCTCTTGCCTATTGGTTCGGGTATCGATGAGTCTGATCAACCAGGTGTTGCAGGAACTCGAGAAACGGCACGCCGCCGATCCAGGGGTGACGTCGCTGCCGCCGCAAGTGCGCGCGGTGCGGACGGTTCCGCCGACGGCAATGCGCGTGCTTGCGATAGCGCTGATTCTCATGTTGGCGGCAGTTGCCGCGTTCGTTTACCTCGGCGGCGGATGGCCGCCTGCGGCGAGCACGCGGCTCATCGTGACGCCGCAATCCGATTCCGTCACAAAGGAGATCTCGGCACCGGCTCCGGCAAAGCAGGCCACGGCCGCCCCGGCCCCAGCACCGGCGCTGATAGAGCCGGCAGTGCAGGCGGTGCTGCTCCCCCCGGTGTCGAGGCTTTCCGAAGAGTTGAGTTTCAACCCGGGCCAGGGCGCGCCTGCGGTTCGGGCAGCAAAGCCCAACACCGTGGCGCGGGCGGAGATACCTCGTGCGCCCAAGTCTGCCGCCGCTTCGCGGCCACCCGAATCGGCTCCAGTCCCGGCAGCTGTCGCTGCCACTTCGCTGCCCGCTCCGGCCGCACCGGATTCCGCCACTACCACCGCAGCGCGCCCCGCGCCTGCAGAGAGCCCGCCCCGGATCGACAAGCAGATGCGGGAGATGACGGTACAGCAGCGCGCGGAAACGGCCTTTCGCAGGGGTGTTGCGCAGTTGCAGGACGCAAGGGTCAGCGCGGCCGAGACGAGTTTTCGCGAAGCGCTGAAAGAAGATCCCATGCACGTCGGCGCGCGCCAAGCTCTGCTCGGGTTGTTGCTGGATGGCGGACGCCACGGCGATGCCGAGCAGTTGCTGCGCCACGCGCTCGAACTGAATCCGCGCCAGCCGCGTCATGCCATGGTGCTGGCGCGGCTCGAGGTCGATCGCGGCGAGGTCGGCGGCGCCATCAACACGCTGGTCGAGGCGCTGCCCTATGTCCGATCCGACCCCGAATATTTTGCGTTTCTGGCTGCGCTGTTGCAGCGTGACGGCCGGCACAGGGATGCGGTGAATTACTATCGCACCGCGCTGCAGTCGTCTCCGGGCAACCCGGTGTGGCTGATGGGACTGGGGATCTCCCTGCGCGCCAACGATCAGTTTGCCGACGCGCGCGAAGCGTTCCAGCACGCCGCCGACTCGAAGCAGCTCAACGCCGAACTGCAGGCCTTCGTCGAGCGCCAGTTGCGGGAAATGTCGCCGAAGAGGTGATTTTCCGGGCGCTCTTTACCCGTGAGGCGGCGTGCGTGCCGCGATCCATCCGACTACTTCACGCGCTCCGCGGCGCTTGAGCGTTGCCGCGAGTTCGTTCAGCGTCGCACCGGTGGTCAGCACGTCGTCCACCACCGCGACGCTCTTGCCTTCCAGATCAAGCTCGCAGACAAACGCGTTGCGCACGTTTGCAGCCCTCTCCTTCCACGGCAGCGTCGCCTGCGGCGCGCTCTCGCGGCCGCGCCTGCAGCCATTCGCCGTGATTCCCACGCCGAATTCCGCGCCGACCAGCCTCGCGATCTCCATTGCCTGATTGAATCCGCGCTCGCGCATACGCCGCGGCGCCAATGGCATCGGCATCACCAGATCGGGATAGGGCTCGGCATCGAGCGCGTCGGCCAGGGCGGCGGCGAGCGGACGCGCACAAGCCAGGCCGCCCCGGTATTTCAACGAGCGCACCAGCGCGTCGGCCGGAAAGGCGTAAGCCAGGGTCGCGACCACGCGGTCAAATGCAGGGCGCCGGGTGAGGCAGCGCCCGCAAACTTCCGCTCCCATGCCCGGCGCCGCACAGATCGGGCAGCGCGGCACCGGCAACCGTGGCAGCGATTGGCGGCAACCCTGACACAGGCCATCGGCCGCGCCGTATCCGGCGCACAAGAGGCACGCCGGTGGCAACAATCCACGGGCAAACGACCGGCAGTTGTCAAAAACTCTGTAAGCAAAATTTGACAAGGGTTCGCGCTTCCCCGAACATTCCTCAAGGCCCCGACCGGCCCGGATTTATTGCTCATCGAGCCTGCCACCATGATGCCCCAGTCCGCACAACAGAACACCCGAAGCCCCGCAACGCAGAACGCCCAGCGCTGGTCCGTCGCCGCAGTCGAGGCGCTGCTCGCGGAGCCGTTCGCGGATCTGATCTTTCGTGCCCAGCAGATTCATCGCCGGCATTTCGCGGCCAACGACGTGCAGCTGTCGACGCTGCTGTCGATCAAGACCGGGGGCTGTCCCGAAGACTGCGGATATTGTCCGCAAGCCGCCCGTTATCACACTGGCGTGGAGAACCAAGCGCTCATGACGGTCGAGGAAGTCGTGCAGGCGGCGCGCGCGGCACGAGAGAACGGCGCGTCGCGCTTCTGCATGGGTGCGGCGTGGCGCGGCCCGAAGCAGCGCGATCTGGAGCAGGTGACCCGGATGGTGAGCGCGGTAAAGGCGCTGGGGCTGGAGACCTGCGCCACCCTGGGGATGCTCAAGGATGGACAGGCCGAGCAGCTCAAGCAGGCCGGCCTCGACTACTACAACCACAATCTCGACACCGATGCTGATTTCTACGCCGAGATCGTCACCACCCGCAGCCAGGGCGAGCGCCTGGACACGCTGGAGAAAGTGCGCGCGGCGGGTATTCACGTCTGTTGCGGCGGCATCGTCGGCATGGGCGAGTCGCGCGCCAGCCGCGCGGGGCTGATCGCGCAACTGGCGAATCTCGACCCGTATCCGGAGAGCGTGCCGATCAACAATCTGGTCCAGGTCGAAGGCACGCCGCTGTACGGCACGCCGAAGCTCGACCCCTTCGAGTTCGTGCGCACCATCGCGGCTGCGCGCATCACCATGCCGAAGGCGATGGTGCGCTTGTCCGCCGGCCGCGAAGACATGTCTTCGGAATTGCAGGCGCTTTGCTTCCTCGCCGGCGCCAACTCGATTTTCTATGGCGAGAGGCTGCTTACAACCGGTAATCCCGATGTGGAAGCGGACCGCGCACTATTCGCCCGGCTCGGCCTGCGCCCGATGCCGAGCGAATAGCGCGAATTTTGAGTGTTGAATGTTAAGTGTTGAATTGAGCCTGCGATGCGGAGCAACACGATCCTCATCACGAGTTTCAATTTTGCCCTTCGCATCATCAGGCTATCAAGAAAACTCCAGCAGCAACGGGAATTCGTCATCTCCAACCAGCTCTTGAGGGCTGGTACGAGTATCGGTGCTCAAGTTGAGGAGGCCCAGGCAGGACAAAGTCGAAGAGATTTTGTTGCGAAAATGGCCATTGCGTCGAAAGAGGCGCGGGAAAGCAGATACTGGCTTCGGCTGCTTGAGAAATCCGAGATCGTCGATGTCGACGTCAGCGAAGAACTTCGAGATGTTGAAGAGTTGATTCGTATTCTCACCGCGATCGTGAAAACAGCTGGTCGACCGCAGTGAATAACTCAACATTCAACATTCAACATTCGCGGCAGAATTGCCGGGCTCGCGGGCGCGGACGTTCGTGAAGAGCTTGATGACGCGGAAGAGTTGATCCGAATTGTTACGGCGATCGTCAAGACTGCGGGACGTCCGAAGTGAACAACTCAACACTCAACACTCAACATTCAACACTCGCCGCAGAGCTACACGCCGAACTTGAGGAACTCGAGGCGGCTGGACTGCGGCGTCGGCGCCGCGTGCTCGATACGCCGCAGGGCGCGCGCCCCCGGGTGGACGGACGCGAATATCTGTCGTTCTGCAGCAACGACTACCTCGGGCTTGCCGCCGATCCGCGCGTTATACAGGCTCTGTGCGAAGGCGCGCAGCGTCATGGCGCCGGTGCGGGCGCTTCGCATCTGCTGAGCGGCCACCATCGCGCGCACGAAGAATTGGAGCGTCGGCTCGCTGCTTTCGTGCGCCTGCCGCGGGCGCTGCTATTCTCTTCCGGATATCTCGCCAACCTGGCTGTCGTTACTACGCTGGCCGGGCGCTCCAGCGAGATCTTTGCCGACAAGCTGAATCACGCCTCGCTCAACGATGCGATGCTGTTGTCGCGAGCGCGCTTCACGCGTTATCCGCACTGCGACGTTGCCGCGCTCGGGGAGAAGCTGGCGCGCTCCGAGGCCGCCGACAAACTGGTGGTCACCGATGCCGTATTCAGCATGGACGGGGACATCGCGCCGCTCGATGCGATCCTGGAACTTTGCGAGCGCTTCGATGCGGCGCTGGTGGTGGACGACGCCCACGGCTTCGGCGTTCTCGGCCCGGAAGGCCGCGGCGTGCTTGCGCACTTCGGCCTCGACTCGCCTCGTATCGCCTACGTCGGTACGCTGGGCAAGGCAGCCGGCGTGTCCGGCGCTTTCGTGGCGGGGGACGTGGATTTGATCGAGATGCTGATCCAGCGCTCTCGCAGCTACATCTACACCACGGCCAGCCCGCCGGCGCTGGCCTGGGCGCTCATAAAAAGTCTGGAGTTGATCGAAGCCGAATCCTGGCGGCGCCAGCGCCTCGAGGCACTGGAAAAAAGACTTGCCCGCGCCCCGCGGCCGCAGCGCTGGCAACTGGCGCGCTCGCAGACGCCGATCCAGCCGCTGATCATCGGCGGCAATCGCGAAGCGGTGACGGTAAGCGAGGCGTTGGCGCGCGAGGGCATTCTGGTTCCGGCGATCCGGCCGCCGACCGTGCCCGCGGGCACGGCGCGGCTGCGCATTTCCCTGTCCGCCGCCCACTCCGAGGAAAACGTCGACCGCCTGGTGGAGGCGCTGAGGCGGGCCGAGCAGGCATCGCCATGAGCGCCGCTTTCACCCTGGACAAGCGTCAGTTGCGGCGTTCATTTGAGCGCGCGGCGTCGACCTACGACCGGGCGGCGGTGTTGCAGCGGGAAGTCTGCGAGCGGGCGCTGGAGAGGCTCGACCTGATGAAAATTACTCCCGCCGTGATCCTCGATGCCGGCAGCGGCACCGGATTCGCGGCGCAGGCCCTGGCACGACGTTATCCGGGCGCAACGCTGGTCGAGTTCGACATCGCCCCGGCGATGCTGCAAACCGCGCGGGCGCGCGCACCGCGCTGGAAAAAGTGGCTTGGCCGGCAGCGCGAATTGTTCGTCTGCGGCGATAACGAGCAATTGCCCATACGCGCCGGTACGGTCGGCCTGTTCTGGTCGAACCTCGCCTTCCAGTGGGCGAACGACCTGCCGCGGGTATTTTCGGAGTGCCAGCGCGTCCTTCAGCCCGGTGGATTGCTGAGCTTCACCACCTTCGGACCCGACACCCTCAAGGAACTACGCCACGCCTTTGCCGGCAATGCCGGCGGCGTGCACGTCAACCGCTTTTACGACATGCACGACGTCGGCGACATGCTGGTGCAGGCCGGATTTGCCGATCCGGTGATGGACATGGAACAGGTCACGCTTACCTATGCCGACGTGGAGACGCTGATGCGCGAGTTGAAGGCGATCGGCGCGCACAATGTCGCGACCGGGCGCAACCGCGGGCTCACCGGCCGGCGGGTGCTCGATAAGCTGAGACGGCGGTACGAGGAACTGCGGCGCGACGGCCGGCTGCCGGCGACATTTGAAGTGGTGTACGGGCATGCCTGGAAGCCCATGGGCCACCGGCTTCCCGCTGGAGTGAAACCGGTGAAGGTTCACTTACCACAGCGGGAAAGCAAGTGAGTGTTGAGTTTTGAGTGATGAGTTTTGAGTTGAACCCCAGGGCATATCAGTGAACTCAACATTCAACATTCAACACTCAACACTGACGCGGCAGAAGAGCCGCGGCTATTTCGTGACCGGCACCGACACCGGTGTGGGTAAGACGCGCATCGCGACCGCGCTGTTGCGGGCATTCGCCAGTCGGGGGCTGCGCGCGGTGGGAATGAAACCGGTAGCGGCCGGTTGTAAGCGGGTTGACGGCGCTCTGGTCAACGAAGACGCGACGGCGCTCACGGCGGCATCGACTGTGGCAGCGCCGGTCGAATTGATCAATCCCTACCGCTTTCAATCCGCGATCGCGCCGCATCTCGCCGCCGAACTGGCCGGCGAGACGATCTCCTTGCAACGGATCGGCGATGCTTACGTTGCGCTCGCGGCTCGCGCCGACCGGGTGGTCGTGGAGGGTGCCGGCGGCTTCCTGGTCCCGCTCAATGAACGCGAGGACTTCGGGGACCTGGCGCGATTGCTGGAACTACCGGTGGTGCTGGTGGTGGGCATGCGCCTGGGTTGCCTGAATCACGCGTTGCTTACCGCCGAGGCGGTGCAGCGCCGAGGATTACGATTCGCCGGATGGGTGGCGAATCGGCTCGATGCCACCACGCCTGCCGTCGAACAGAATGTGCAGACACTTTGCAAACGGCTCGGCGCGCCGTTGCTGGGCATCGTCCCGTTCGCGGCAAGGACGACTGAGGCAGAGCCGTCCGGTCTCGACTTGCAGGTGCTGGAAGAAAGCTTTCGCTGACCCGGGTGCTTGAATGCGCCGGAGCGGTTATCGGAGCAGAAGCGGGTGCAGGTGACGGCCGAGGACCAGGATGGAAGAATGAAGCCGGCGCGCTACAATAGCGCGCCTGAATCCGAGGCAGGCCAGTCAATAAAACGGGCGGAGAATACTATGAACATGCTAAGGCACTATTTTATCAGCAACAACCTGGACGACCTGGAAGTCTTCGAGGAGCAACTGGAAGCCGCCGGCATATCCACACCGCAGCTCCACGTACTCAGCCGCAACGACGCGGAGGTGGAGCATCACCGTCATCTCCACGAGGTCCAGTCATTTATGAAGAATGACATTGTCCACTCTACGGAGCTAGGCGCCGTGGTCGGGATTTGCGCTTTCGTGCTGGTTCTCTCCGTTGCGTATTTCGCCGGCTGGACGAAATCCACCGCCGGCTGGATGCCTTTTATTTTCCTCGCTATCGTCCTGCTCGGCTTTTGCACGTGGGAAGGTGGATTTCTTGGAATCCAGAAACCCAACCACAACTTCGCCCGTTTCGAACAAGCCTTAAAGGACGGCAAGCATGTCTTTTTTGTGGATCTCGAGCCGAACCAGGAAGCGGTATTGGAGAAGGTATTGAAATTTCACCCGCAAGTGGAGCTGGCGGGAACGGGATCCTCAACCCCGCACTGGCTTATCGCTTTGCAACAGAAGTTGGGGGTGATTCGCCATTCGTGACCCTGGATAAACTTTCCCACCATACGGACGCATGACGCTTGTCCTATACCTGAAATCCCGGTAAGCGCCTACCGGTGCTCCGCCGCCACCCCGGGTCCCGGACCGAAGAATGTGCCCCGCGTAAAGAAGGTGTAGTCCGCTTCCAGCACCCCGATGCCCAGAAGTACCAGCAACAGCAGCGGCGGGATCAGAATGGCATACATCAAGGCCAGCCGCTCCCAGAGCATGTGCATGAAGACGGCAACGATCAACCCGGCCTTCATCAACATGAACGTGATGATCAGAAACCACCTCAGGTATCCCTGGATGTGGAAGTAGTCGACAAGATAGGAGGCGGTGCTGAGAACAAACAGCAATCCCCAGATCTTGAGATAAATGCCGATCGGATGTTGTTGCCCTTCCGCGTGTGCCATGATTTCCCTTACCACAGATAAAAAACTGCGAAGATGAATACCCACACCAGATCGACGAAGTGCCAGTACAGACCCATGATTTCGACGATCTCGTAGTTGCCCTTCCGGCCGGTCAAAAAGCCCGGCCTCTGGTGATCCAGATCTCCCCGCAAAACCTTTATGGCAACGATGATCAGGAAGATCACGCCTATCGACACGTGCGTGCCATGGAAACCCGTGATCATGAAAAAGGTCGAGCCAAACTGGGCCGCGCCCAAGGGGTTGCC